>Ga0315532_1000179_pt1 | contig 51534 bp, 39 predicted proteins | sample SalMarWE160370MG_FD_203082 | JGI IMG/M metagenome (GOLD analysis project Ga0315532, IMG submission 203082) | Salt marsh sediment microbial communities from the Plum Island Ecosystem LTER, Massachusetts, United States - Salt Marsh Sediment WE1603-70 ...
TAAAAGTGAAAAACCTTTAAAACTCCTTTTGTCTTTTGTCTTTTGTCTTTTGTCTTCTTTAGTGCCCAGAACAAGACTCGAACTTGCACACCGTAACCGGCACCAGCCCCTCAAGCTGGCGTGTCTACCAATTTCACCATCTGGGCAAAATCAAGATAAAAGATAAAAGTAAAAAGATAAAAGTGAACAACATTAAAAACTCCTTTCACCTTTTTCCTTTTGCCTTTATCCTTTAGTCTTTTGTCTTCTTTAGTGCCCAGAACAGGACTCGAACCTGCACATCATTGCTGATACTAGTCCCTGAAACTAGCGCGTCTACCAATTTCGCCATCTGGGCATTCGAAAGATAGCGGATGTAAAATTAAGAAAAAAAAATCCTAATTAAATAAAGAGAATTAATTAAAAGTATATTTTTACTCCCTGATTATTCATTATGAACAACAAGATAAAAAAGATATTGTGGTTGATTATGCATCTGTTTTGCAGGTCCGCGTTATCATAATGAGAATTTATCAGAATGATAGATATAACTGACCTGCAAAAAGATGCAGGTTTTTTTTTGAAACAGTAAGACAATGGAGATAGTGAAAATAATGAAATTCGGAGGTACTTCTGTGGGAACTCCCGACAGGATAAAAGCTTTAATACCGTTGATAACCGGTAACGAGAATAAGATAGTAGTACTTTCAGCAATGTCAGGAACTACAAACAAGCTTGTTGAGATCGCTGATCTGCTCTATGCCGACGATGTTAATCAGGCATCAAAGATGATTGATGAGATGAGAACAAATTATAATAATATTGTGGATGAACTTTATTCTACAAATGCTTTCAAACAGACGGGCCATGAGCTTATTGACTCACACTTCGACTATATAATGAATTTTACCCTGAAGGAATTTACAATAAGGCAGGAAAAAGCTATACTGGCACAGGGTGAGCTTATCTCTACCTCATTATTTCATCTTCTTCTGAAGGAGAGAAATATCAGTTCGGCACTTCTGCCCGCTCTTAATTTTATGAGAATCGATAAGGACGGTGAGCCTGACATGTTCTATATTGAGGAAAATATTAAGCGGGAGTTGGGAAACCATACATCTGAAAATATTATAATAACCCAGGGATATATCTGCCGCAATGCTTACGGGGAGACAGATAATCTCAAACGAGGCGGAAGTGATTTTACTGCTTCAATTCTTGGAGCCGTTCTGAATGTTTCGGAAATACAGATCTGGACCGACATATGTGGATTTCATAATAACGATCCCAGGTTTGTGGAAGATACCAGAGTAATACGGGAGTTATCATTTGATGAAGCAGCAGAACTGGCATATTTTGGTGCCAAGATCCTTCATCCTTCAAGTGTCATTCCTGCCAGGGGAAAAAATATTCCCGTAAGACTTAAAAACACTATGGAACCTGAAGATGAAGGAACTTTAATTACTTCTTCAAGTGTACTACTTGATTATAAGGCAGTTGCGGCAAAAGACGGAATATCAGTCCTGCGAATTAAGTCTGACAGGATGCTTATGGCCTATGGTTTCTTACGCAAAGTGTTCGAAATCTTTGAAGCCTATAAAACTCCTATAGATATGATAGCAACATCGGAGGTGGCTGTGTCATTAACTATCGATAATCCACAATACCTGAGTGAAATAGCAAAAGATCTGAAAAACCTTGGAACAGTAAACGTTGAAAAAAACCAGACAATTATCTGCGTTGTTGGTGATTTCCGTACTGAACGTACAGGCTCAGCACCTGAAATTTTCGAGGCTTTGAACACTATCCCGCTCAAAATGATATCATATGGAGGTAGCTCAATCAGCCTGTCACTTCTTATTGATACCAATGATAAAATCAAAGCTCTGAGATTACTTAACATACATCTTTTTAATTAACAAAATGATCAGCCAGGAAACAGTTAATAAATTCAAGGATCTGCAAACTCCGTTTTATTATTATGATCTCGATATTCTGAATGTTGCATGCAGAATTGTAATGAAGGGATCAGCAGACTACGGATATAAAGTGCATTATGCAGTAAAAGCCAATGCAAATCCCCGGATCATGAAAATCATTTCGTCATATGGTTTTGGTGCAGATTGTGTAAGCTGGAATGAGATCGAATGTGCTATTAATGCAGGTTTTAAGCCTTCAGAAATTGTCTTTGCAGGAGTTGGGAAGACAGATAAAGACATCGAGGAAGCCCTGAAAGCTGATGTTTTCTGCTTTAACTGCGAATCGATTCCGGAAATCGAAGTAATAGATTCCCTGGCGTTGAAGCAGAACAAAGCAGCTATGATCGCCTTAAGGATCAATCCTTATATTGAAGCTTTCACGCATAAATATATCACTACAGGTATTGAGGAAAGTAAATTCGGAATAAATATCTGGGAACTTGATGAAGTGGTCAGAAGACTAAAACTGCTTAATAATCTCAACCTCAAAGGTATTCATTTCCATATCGGTTCACAGATCACCAGGATGGATGTGTTCAGGAACCTCTGTTCGCGAGTAAATGAATTACAGGAATGGTTTGCTTCACGTAATATACAACTGGATTTTATCAATGTTGGAGGAGGTCTTGGAATTGATTATGAGGATCCCGGTCAAATACCTCCATTTGAAGAGTACTTCTCACTTATCAATGAGTTTATATCTCTTCGTCCGGGACAGACTATTCATGTTGAACCGGGCAGGTCATTAACCGGTCAGTGCGGATCTCTCATATCAAAAGTACTTTATATTAAGAACGGAAGTAATACAACTTTTGCGATTATTGATGCAGGAATGACTGATCTTATACGGCCTGCCCTGTATAATGCCCGCCATAAAATAGAAAACCTTACATCTGCAGGCAATCCTCAAAAATATGATGTTGTGGGACCTGTTTGTGAATCGTCTGATACCTTCGGAAAATTTATTGAACTTCCGGAAACCCACAGAGGTGACATTATTGCAATCAGATCAGCCGGAGCATATGGTGAATCCATGGCATCGAGGTATAATATGAGAGATCTGCCCCGCTCTGTCTTTTCTGATGAGATATGATGTTGGTCAGGTGTCGGACGTCAGGCGTCGGCGTCGGGTTTTGGGGGATAGGCTGAGTACTGAAAGGTAATTATGATTTAAATAGTCCCAGGCTATACAGGAAAACCATTGCTATGGCCACCGGAGCAACAAATTTCACGATAAACATATAAAGAGGTATATATCCTGCTTTTAACTCTCCATCGTTAGTTAACTCCTTTCTTGTCCGTTGTGGACTGAAAAACCATCCGATAAACAGAACGATGAATAAGCCTCCCAGAGGTAACATAATATTTGCAGTCAGATATTCGAGCAAACTAAAAATATTCTTGTCAAGTATCGTGAAATTGCCAAGACCTCCAAGCGACCAGACTGTTACCACTCCAAGCACTGAAACAGTCAGTGTGGCAGCAATTGTGGCTTTACGTCTGGTCATTTTCAATTCTTCCACCAGGAAGGCTACAATAACTTCAAGTACCGAAATAGTTGATGTAAGAGCGGCAACGCCCAGTAATACAAAGAAGATTAATGCGAAGATATTCCCAAAAGGTATTTTTTGAAAGATACCGGGTAAAACAATAAATACAAGGCCTTTATCAGATGCCGGGGAACCACCCAGGGCGAATACTGCAGGGAATATTGCAATCCCTGCAATCACAGCAATCATTGTATCAGCTATTCCCACATATAAGGCTGATGAGGCAAGGTTATCATTCTTACGGATATACGAACCATAAGTTATTAAAGTTCCCATGCCGATACTGAGTGAAAAGAATGCCTGACCCAGCGCTTCCAGAATAACTTTCGGGGTGATTTTACTTAAATCGGGCTTGAAAAGAAAGAGTAATCCTTCTTTTGAACCCTCAAGTGTAAGCGACCTGACACATAATAAAATAAGAAGAAGAAGCAATAAAGGCATAAGTATCTTGGTATACCGTTCAATTCCTCTCTTTACCCCAGAAAAAATAATTAATGCTGTTAATCCCATAAATATAAGAAACCAGAGAAACGGACGAAAAGAGCCACTTAGAAAATCATCGAACATTAAAGTCAGTTCACTGTCGCTTTTCCCTGATAAATTTCCAACAAGAGCCTGATAGAAATATTCAAGTGACCAGCCGGCCACTGTAGTATAAAAAGCAAGTATCATAAAAGCAGCGGTAACACCCATAAGTCCTATCAGGTACCATGGTTTCCCTGGAGCAAGTATTTTAAAGGCACCATAGGGATTTCTCTGAGCAGAACGTCCAATAATGAACTCCGATGTCATAACAGGTATGCCGATAGCTATGACAAAACAAAGGTAAATAAGAAGAAAAGCACCACCACCGTTCTCCCCGGTTACATAAGGAAATCTCCAGATGTTTCCAAGGCCTATCGCAGATCCTGCTGCAGCCGCTATCACACCAAAACGGCTTGTGAAACTATCCCTCTGGCCGTTTAACTGATTATTCATAAATTTGTTAACTTAGGTTCAATTAAAATTTGTTTGGGGATTCTTCACAGAAGTCCAAAAAATTAAGGCCGAAGATAATAAACGTAATGTTCTTTTGTAAATAGTTAATAATATTTTAATATTAACATCTCTTTACTTGTCAATGAAAAAGAATTTTAGCTTTATTTCAATTTTTAAAACCTCTCAAGTTATGATCAGATATCTGGTTTCAGTATTTCTCATCTTTATCCTCTCCTGTTCTCCGCTGAGGATATATCAGGATCTACCTGAAGTAAGAGCATGGGAGAACGATATCGAAGAATTTGAGAAACTCAATGTTACAAAGTCATACCCCTCAAATGCCGTACTGTTTGCCGGTAGTTCAAGTATCAGATTGTGGACCACCCTGCCGGAAGATATGTTACCTTTCAATGTAATTCAAAGAGGATATGGAGGCGCTAAACTAACTGATTTTGCCGTATATGCTGATCGGATAATCAATCCCCACGAGTGTAGTGCCATTGTGCTTTTCATTGCCAATGATATATCAGGCAGCCCTGAAGATAAAAGTCCTGATGAGGTTGCGAACCTGTACAGGATTGTATTGAAAACTATCAGGAGAAAGCATAAGGATACACCTGTGTTCTGGATCGGGATCACTCCCACTCCCGCACGCTGGAATGTATGGCCCGAGATAAATAGAGCAAATAACCTGATCAGAAATATTTGTGAAAAAACCCGTAATACTTATTATATCCGTACAGTTCATATATTTATTAATAAAGATGGTAAACCGAGGGAGGAATTATTTGTTTCGGATAAATTACACCTGAATGCAGATGGATATAAAATATGGACCGGCATAGTTAAAAATGACCTCATGAATGTACTGGGCGACAGATTACCTGTTCGCTGACAATCATTAATTATTATCATATGAAAAAACTGTTTATCCTTTCATCTTTTCTATTATTTATTTTCTATATGTTACCAGCTCAAGTTCAGATCATTGCGCACCGGGGAGCCTCATATTTAGCTCCCGAAAACACTGTAGTATCAGCCACTCTTGCCTGGGAACTTGGAGCCGATGCTGTTGAAGTGGATATTTACCTTTCCAGAGACAATAAAGTATTGTGCCTTCATGATGAAAACACCAGAAGAACCACCGGTGAAGATTATTCAATTAAGAAAACCAGCTCGCAGATACTGCGGAAGCTGGATGCCGGATCTTTTAAAGATGAGAAATATAGAGGTGAAAAGATACCATTCCTTTATGAAGTCATAAACACTATCCCTGAAGGCAAGGAACTGGTTGTTGAGCTCAAATGCGGTAGTGAGGTTTTGCCATATCTCAAGGAGGAAATAAGCAGATATGGCCAGAACAAACGGTTTGTCTTCATTTGTTTCGATTTTCAAACTATTACTGAAACCCGAAAGGCATTCCCGGATAATGCCTGTTACTGGCTATGCAGCAATCGACTTCTTCTTGAAAAAAATCTTAATCTGGTTCCAGTAGCAGGATTACAGGGAGTGAGCCTAAGCTATAATATTATAAATGAGAAAGTTGCTAACAAGGTTAAAGAACTTGGCCTCGAGCTTTTCACATGGACAGTCGATGATCCTGATGAGTCAAAACGCTTAATCTCATTAGGCGTAAAAGGAATAACCACTAACCGCCCCGGATGGCTGAGGGAACAGATAACCTTACAATAATATTAACATTATTAAAAATGAAACGATTTTTCTTTTTTATTGTTTTTATGTTGGCAATTGAGCCCGAGCCCGAACTTATTGCTCAGAAGCCAAACCGAATTACAGCTAAACAACCACCATCTTTCAATTTTGGTAGAAATGCTTTTAGTGCACTGCCAGATCAAAATCTACCAGTCACATTCAATAATCCTGTAATACCGGGTTTTTATTCGGATCCAAGTGTTTGCCGGGTCGGTGAAGATTATTATCTGGTCTGCAGCACATTTGAATATTTTCCCGGTGTGCCGGTGTTCCACAGCAAAGATCTCGTGAACTGGAAACAGATAGGTCATTGTATAGATCGCCCGACTCAACTGGCAAAAGGCCTGAATATTTTCGCCACAACTATCCGTTATCATGAAGGTACATTTTATATGATCACGACCAACGTAGGAACAGGAGGTAATTTTTATGTAACTGCCGCTGATCCTGCCGGTCCATGGTCAGATCCTGTCTGGATTGAAGCTCAAGGGATTGATCCTGATATGTTTTTTGATGACGATGGAAGTGTATATATTGTTTCCTCAACTTTCGGATTGTATGAGATAGATCTGGAAACTGGAAAAGCAATTTCTGAGATAAGAAAAGTATGGAATGGAACAGGAGGTCGTTATCCGGAAGGCCCTCATATATACAAGAAAGATGGTTTTTATTATCTTATGGCTGCAGAAGGAGGTACTGAAGAAGCTCATTCAGAAACGATTGCTCGTAGCAAGAGTATATGGGGGCCATATAATCCGAATCCTTCCAACCCTATTCTGACTCATTGCAATGCAGCAGGACAAAACAATCCCATACAGGGAACAGGCCATGCAGATATTGTCCAGGCGCATGATGATTCATACTGGATAGTGTTTCATGGTTACCGTACGGTTGGAGGAGGAGCCCATCATATACTAGGCAGGGAAACATGTCTGGCTCCGGTTTCCTGGCCAAGAAACGGTTGGCCGGTTGTTAATGGGAATGGTACTGTTAATATAAATATGACCTGCCCAACTCTGCCACTGAAACCATTCCCGGAAAATGCATCCATGATCGATTTTAATGAGGATAAGCTTGGTCTGGAATGGAATTATATCAGATACCCTGCTACTGAAAATTATTCACTTAGCCAGCGCAAAGGATACCTGCGTTTGAGAGGTTCCGAACAGACAATAGAGGACAATAAATCACCAACATTCACAGGCAGAAGAATACAGGATATGTACTTTACTGCAACGACTTCACTGGAGTTCAATCCGAAATCAGCAAACGAAGAGGCAGGTCTTATACTGCTTAACAACGGATCTCATTTTGATCTCCTTGTTAAGAAATCCGGCTCAAGGAGAGTGATTGTAACAAGGTTGCGTTTTGGATCTGTCGTTCACGAGTCAGATGAGGTGATTCTGAAACCCGGACCTGTTCAGTTAAGAATTTCAGGAACCCGTTCCACATTTTCTTTCTCTTATTCTCAGGATAATAAAATATTTAAAGAGATAACCAGGGCAGATTCCAAATTCCTGAGTTCAGAGACTGTGGGAGGCTTCACCGGGGTCTATACAGGTCTTTATGCGACCAGTAACGGAAAGGTAAGTTCATCCGTCGCAGATTTTAACTGGTTTGAATATAAAAAGGAGAATGCCGGAAACGCAAATCCTAGATTCCCTGGTTTTTAACTCTTTAATAAAGAAAACAGTAGAGTAGTAAATGAAATTAAGATTTCGTATTAATTACCAATAAATTACAAGATGAAGAAGACATTACTTTTTTTGCTTATCGTTTCAGTTTCTGCGACCTGTAATCTTTTAAACGGACAAAAGACAGGATCGTGGGGCGACCAGGGAAATGATACTTATATTAATCCAATACTGAATGCCGATTATTCTGATCCTGATGTAATAAGGGTTAGTGAGAAATACTATATGGTTTGTTCTGAATTCCATTTTATGGGTATGCCAGTGTTGGAATCAGACGACATGGTAAACTGGGAGATTGTCGGACGTGTTTATGATAATATTGACTTTCCTGGTTACAGCACAAATGAGCAATACGGGAGAGGTTCCTGGGCACCTGCAATCCGTTTCCATAATAATAAATTCTGGGTTTATTTCTGCACACCCGGAGATGGTTTATTTATGAGTACATCAGAAAAAGCGGAAGGCCCCTGGGATCCCCTGGTGGTTGTCAAGGAAATCCCAAGATGGGAAGACCCGTGTCCTTTCTGGGATGATGACGGCACTGCCTACTTAGGACATAGTATGGTGGGTGCAGGTCCGATTATTATTCATAAGATGAGCGCTGATGGAAAGCAGTTGCTGGATGAGGGTGTGACTGTATATACCGGACCTGTGGCAGAAGGAACAAAAATCCATAAACTAAACGGTTACTACTATCTTAGTATTCCTGAAGGTGGTGTGGAACGAGGTTGGCAAACAGTATTAAGATCAAAAAATATTTTTGGCCCCTATGAAAAAAAAGTTATATTGGAAAGAGGAAGCACTAATATTAATGGTCCTCACCAGGGATCACTTGTTGATACACCTGAAGGACAATGGTGGTTCTATCATTTTCAATCCGCTGGAGCTATGGGCAGAGTTGTACATCTTCAGCCTGTTATGTGGCAGGATGGCTGGCCAATAATAGGTGTGGATATCGATCGTAACGGGATTGGTGAACCGGTATATGTCTGGAAAAAACCTGATATTAAAGGTGATTTTAAAATAACGGCACCTCAAACTACTGATGATTTCAACACACTAACTTTAAATCTTCAGTGGCAATGGAACCATAATCCTGATAACGGAGCATGGTCTTTAACCGAAAAATCAGGCTGGCTGACTTTGAAAGCATTAAAAGCTGAAAATTTTATGAAAGCCAGGAATACAATAACACAAAAAGTTATGGGAACTACAGGTGAAGCTATAACGGAAATGGATTTAAACGACATAGCTGAAGGACAAAAAGCAGGTCTGTGCAGCATGGGAGGTAAGAATAACAACCTTATTGGTGTGCAAAAGAAAAATGGTCAGCTCTATGTTTTCTTTGAAAAGAACGGTGTAGTATCAGAAGAAAAAACAATAAAAGCGAGAAAAATCTATTTTAAGGTTCAGCTTGATATTAAAAATAATAAGAATCAATTCTATTACAGTTTAAATAATAAATCTTTCGCCCCCCTGGGAGAATACTTTACTACAAGTTTCGGTTATTGGAAAGGTACCAGGATCGGATTATACTCATTTAACGAACTCAATAACGCCGGTTCAGCATCTTTCAACTGGCTTATCTACAATTATGACGGGCCTGATGGCAGATAGTAATAACTTATTCGTAATATCCAGATCCAACCTGCAGGGAGATCGCCCCGGTTGGCTCAAAGATCAGGTTTCCCTGACATGAAAACATAATTTTGACCGTTACCTGGTGCAATCCGGCAATTAAAACAAATAAGGAATAAACCAAATATTGATTAACATATTTAATCTTAAATATTAGACATACTATGAAAAATTCTATTTCCCGTCGTAATTTCTTTTTTAAAACCATGGGGGCTGGTGTCGGAGCTTTTGTCTTTCGCTCCTTTCCCGGATTTGCTTTACAGAACAAAGGCAGGGGTATTACTCCCCTTATCATTACAAGTCATACTAACCAGACAGGGCAGAATGCCATGGAGACAGGATGGGAAATATTGAAGAATGGGGGCTCTGCTGTTGATGCAGTGGAGAAAGCTGCTAATGTTATTGAAGTGGATCCAGAGGATACAAGTGTTGGTTACGGAGGTTTGCCAAATGAGAGAGGCGTTGTACAGCTTGATGCATCTTTTATGGATGGCAGTACATATTCAGCGGGTTCCGTTGCCTGTCTTGAGAACATTAAAACACCTTCATCGGTTGCCAGGCTGGTTATGCAGCATACTGATCATGTGCTTCTTGTTGGAGCTGGTGCACTTGAGTTTGCAAGGGCATGGGGCTTCACTGAAGAAAACCTCCTTACTGATAAATCACGTAAGATATGGCTTCACTGGAAAGAAGAGATGAGCCCTTCAGACGACTGGGGATTGCCGGAACATCTCCAGAACCTGAAGCAAAAAGAAGCATACCTGCATAATGTTTCGGATCTTGAACACAATTATGGGACAACCAATGTACTGGCAATTGACGCGGATGGCAATATTGCCGGCTGTACCACTACAAGCGGACTGAGCTTTAAACTAAATGGCCGTGTAGGTGACTCTCCAATTATTGGGGCTGGTCTGTATGTTGATAATGAGGTAGGCGCTGCCGGTGCCACAGGAAGAGGTGAAGACGTAATTAAGTCCTGCTCTTCATATTATATTGTGCTTAAAATGAAGGAAGGACGAACACCTCAACAGGCATGTGAAGATGCCCTGCAAATGATCGTCAACCGGTACAGGAAAGTGAATCCTGATTTTTACCCCAGTGAAAGGTTTGTAGCCATAAACAGGAATGGAGAATTAGGATGCGCCGCAATGGGGAGAACCAGGAATCCTGAAATGTCAGTAAGAACAGAGAAAGGTTATTCAAAGTACGAAGGCATAATAGCATTTCCCGGGAGATAAGAATGAACTTAATATTCTTACCTGACCTTTATACTTCTATCGAATAATTTTTTCCAGTCATCCGTTTCAGTGCTGTATGAAGGCTGTGGTCTGTCATCTGTCTTTCTTTCCAGCCTTTTAATGACATAGCTTTTATCCCTTCTCCCCTCACCCTTGCCATGATCAACAACGTCAACCCAGGCTACAAACCGGTTGATTTTATGGGGAATTACTTCCGAAGTCCGGATAAATTCTATATCCTCTTCTTTTAAAGTATAGTTGTCGTGGTTGGTTTCCCAGACGTCAACATAATAAACATAAGGGCCAAGATGAGAAAAAACGACTATCCCGTCTTCATCGGTAAAGCCCTCTGATTCCATATTGGCCTCATTCTCCCAGTCAATCAGGGTCGGGTATAATCTCACATTGGCATCGGCAACAGTGTATTCATCATAGTATTCAACAACCTCAATCTCGAGAAGTGTCGGAATATTAACATCAATAATCATCGATGCTTCATCAGACAAACCTGTCCGTGACCAGGCTGTCAATACTACTTCGAATGTGCCTGAAACTGTGTAGATATGAATCGGATGCACTTCGTTGGATATATATCCATCGCCAAAATCCCATTCAAAGCTTGTTGAGTTATGAGATTCATTTGTAAACCAGACCTCCTCGCCTACTACCGGATCACCGGGTGTAGCTGAAAAATATACTCTGGGAGACGTTTCACATGAGAAGAGGATTACTGGTAAAACCAATGTCAGGTATATAATCTTTTTCATCGTTTTGTTTATTAATTGTTCAAAATAACCTACCCAAAATACGTGCCAGTAATTTAAGGTCTGATTTATTGCGGGAATGTTGCATCTGATCCCTTTTTTTTCAATAGATCAAATCAAAAAATATTAATTAACTTTGCACTCCTGTAAAATTACATACTAACATAATGATTAAAATAACATTCCCTGACGGATCATCAAAAGAATTCAGGAACGGTATATCAAGTCTTGAAATTGCAGAAGAGATCAGTCCCAGACTTGCAAAAGAAGTCTATTGTGCAACTGTCAATGGTGTTATTTATGATCTTACAAAGTCCATAAATACCGATGCTACCCTGAAGTTGCATAAATGGGAAGATGAAGAGGCAAAGCATGCCTTCTGGCATTCCTCCGCACATCTTATGGCTGAAGCTCTGGAAGTGATCTATCCTGGTATAAAATTTGGTATTGGACCGGCTATTGAAAACGGATTTTATTATGACGTTGATCCGGGTGATCACAGGATTATAACGGATGCTGACCTGCCTTTAATTGAAGAAAGAATGAAGGAGCTGGCAGCCAGAAATACTGCTTTTATAAGAAGGGAAGTTACCAGGAAAGAGGCTCATGATATTTTCACAGAGAAGGGAGATGAATACAAGACTGAACTTATAAGTGAACTTGAAGATAGCATAATATCATTATATACCCATGGCGGATTCACTGATCTTTGCCGCGGGCCTCATTTGCCCTCCACTGAACCAATTAAGGCCATAAAGCTTCTCAGTGTTGCCGGTGCATACTGGAGAGGTGATGAGAACCGTAAAATGATGACAAGGATCTACGGAATTACATATCCGAAACAAAAAATGCTTGATGATTATCTAGCTTTCCTGGAAGAGGCAAAGAAAAGGGATCACAGGAGGATAGGCAAAGAGCTTGAGCTATTTACGTTTTCACCCAGAGTGGGAATGGGATTGCCGCTATGGCTTCCCAAAGGATCAGACATAAGGCAGAATCTGATAACATTCCTCACAAATGTGCTTCGTAAAAGAGGTTACAGAATTATTACCACACCTCACATTGGTGATGTAAACCTTTATAAAACTTCAGGTCATTATGAAAAATACGGCACCAGTTCATTTCAGCCAATGTCCACTCCACAGGAGGGCGAACAGTTTATGCTGAAACCAATGAACTGCCCTCATCACTGCGAAGTATATAATGCCACACAGCACTCATATAAGGACCTGCCGGTACGACTGGCGGAATTCGGTACAGTTTACAGGTATGAACAAAGTGGTGAGCTGCACGGACTTACAAGGGTCAGAAGTTTTACGCAGGATGATGCGCATCATTTTTGCAGACCCGATCAGCTGAGGGAAGAATTTAAAACCATTATAGACCTTGTCCTTTATGTTTTCAGAATACTGAATTTAAATGACTTCACTGCTCAGATCTCTTTAAGGGACCCTGATGATAAGGAGAAATATATTGGTTCCGACGAAAACTGGGAGAAAGCAGAACAGGATATAATCGTTGCTGCCCGCGAAAAAAACCTTGAGACTACTATTGTACCCGGAGAGGCAGCATTTTATGGCCCTAAACTCGATTTTATCTTCAGGGATGCCATTGGCAGGAAATGGCAGCTCGGGACCATCCAGGTTGATTATAATCTTCCTGAGCGGTTTGAACTTACTTATAATGGAAGCGATAATCAGAAACACCGGCCGGTTATGATCCACAGAGCTATATTCGGATCCATGGAACGGTTTGTAGCCATACTGATTGAAAATACTGCCGGTAAGTTTCCTCTATGGCTCGCTCCTGAAAAAGCTGTTATCCTGCCCATAAGTGAAAAATTCAATGAATATGCCGGAAATGTTTTGGAAATTCTAAATAATTCCGATATTTACACCTTGATTGACGACCGGAATGAAAAGATCGGTAAGAAGATCAGGGATAATGAATTAAAGAGAATTCCGTACCTTCTGATCATAGGTGAAAAAGAGGTTGAAAAAGGGACAGTTTCAGTACGTAAACAGGGAGAAGGTGATAAAGGGACCATGAAGGTTGATGAATTTGTTGATTTCATAAAGACCGAAATCAGGAAAGAGATTGCAGACTGATTGCAGAGTTAACAAAACTTAAGTATTAACGAAAGTAAGGAGGACAAAGCTATAACCGGACCAATTAGGCGCAGCCGTGGCATGTTTAACCAACCGGCTCACAAAATTAACAACCGGATCACAGCAAAAGTGGTCAGAGTTGTCGGTGAAGAAATAGAACCAAAAATTATGAGTATCCAGGATGCCCTCAGTCTGGCAGATGAGATGGAACTCGATCTTGTGGAAATTTCCCCTAATGCTGATCCCCCGGTTTGCAAAATCATTGATTATCAGAAGTTTCTTTATCAACAAAAAAAGAAACAAAAGGAAATAAAGGCAAAAACTGCAAAAATTGTGGTGAAGGAGATAAGATTTGGTCCCAATACTGATGATCATGATTACAATTTTAAGCTCAGACATGCAATCAGGTTCCTTGAAGATGGAGCAAAAGTCAGAGCCTATGTGTTTTTTAAAGGTCGATCAATCTTATTCAAGGAAAAGGGCGAAGTTTTATTATTACGCCTTGCCAACGATCTTGAAGAATACGGAAAGGTTGATCAGCTTCCCAGGCTTGAAGGGAAAAGGATGATTATCTCCATATCTCCTAAGAAAAAGAAATAGTATTATTAAAATATATTGAATAATAAGAAATGCCAAAGATGAAGACTAATCCCGGTGCCAAGAAAAGATTTTCTCTCACCGGAACAGGAAAAATCAAACGTAAGCATGCATTCAAGAGTCACATTCTGACAAAGAAGTCAACAAAACGCAAGAGGAATCTTACGTACTTTGGTCAGGTTGATAAAGCAGATGCCAAAAACATAAAACTTCTGCTGGCACTTAAATAATGTTAAGCTCTTTGATAAATTAATTTATAGTATTAACAGATTGATCAGCAGTAAAGAGTCCACAGGAGGAACGCTGACATTCAAAAAGATTAGTTATGCCAAGATCAGTAAATTCAGTTGCATCAAAAAAAAGGAGGAAAAAAATCCTTAAACAAACAAAAGGCAACTTCGGATCAAGAAAGAATGTTTTTACAGTCGCAAAAAATACTCTTGAAAAAGGTTTGGGTTATGCATACCGCGACAGGAAGAAAAAGAAGGGATCCTTCAGATCTTTATGGATACAAAGGATCAACGCCGGTGTACGTCAGTATGACATGAGTTATTCCGAATTTATCGGCAAACTCAACCGGAAAGGAATTGCACTTAACAGGAAAACCCTTGCAGATCTGGCAATGAACCATCTTGAAGCATTTAAGGCTATCGTGGATAAAGTCAAATAATTACCTGATTTTCATAAATATACGCTTAATTCTTATTCTCTTTAGCCCTCTTGCCTCTTTATCTAGCGATAACCAGATAAATTTGGGTTTACCCACAATATGGTCTTCAGGTACAAAACCCCAATATCTCGAGTCGGCCGAATTATTTCTATTATCACCCATCATCCAGTAGTAATCCATTTTAAAAGTATAACTACCAGCCGGAACATTATTTATATAGATAGTACTGCCATCAATCCTGAGATCATTATTCTCATAAACATCAATTATCCTTTCATAAAGACACAGATTCGAAGTATCAATTCTGACGGTCGAACCTTTTACAGGTATCCAGATTGGTCCAAAGTTGTCCTCATTCCATCCATATGAGCGCCTGTAAGGGAAAATATGCGGTGCATATTCTCCTTCCCTTGTATAAATAGGTGAAACCTCGGTAACATTTGTAAACTTCGAGATTGCATTTGCATTGTCTTTAGTAAGTGGTAATATATAAGCCGAGCCTGAAATCATTTTCTGATCCGATCTTGAAATATTAAGTCGTTCAAACGCTCTGGGATTGATAGTAGTACCGTTCGTACTTACTACATAAGTAGTCTGTTGGGTATCATTTTCAGGCAATTGTTTCCCGTTTACAAAAACATCTCCGGATCTGATAGCTATGGTGTCGCCTGGAATACCTATACATCTCTTTACATAATTATCTCTTCTGTCAACAGGGCGATATATCACGTTGAATCTGTCCCATACTTCCTTTCTGGCCATTTCAAGGTAATATTCATCAGATCTGTATCCCGGATTACCATAGCTATCCCTTGCTTTCAACTCCCTGGCAGTCCGGCGGACAATCTCGTAATAACTTGTTTCCTGCTCTTCAAGTACAACAGTATCGCCTGCAGGAAAATTAAAGACAATCGGATCATTGTTTTCTACTTTACCCAAACCGACAAGTCTCTTGTAGGCCCAATGGATAATATCCGACCATGATTTACCCTTTGTGATGGGCATTGTATGCTGTGTGAATGGAAAGGCAACGGGTGTGTTTGGCATACGAGGCCCATATGCTAACTTACTGACAAACAGATGATCACCTATCAACAAAGATTTCTCCATCGATCCTGTAGGAATGCGGTAATTCTGAAAAAGAAAGATATTAATAAGAGAAACTGCTATTACAGCAAAAATCAAAGCATCGAGCCATTCTACAAAAGTACTGTTATCTCCCTCACGTTTTTTCCAGAATGTCCAGTTAATCTTCTCTGAAACGTAAATATCATAAATAACTGCCAGCCCTATAATCAACCAGTAACTACCAATCCAGATAACAATAAGTGTATAAATTATCGCTGCTATTGCAAATCTCAGGTATTTTTTATTGAAAAACTCACTCATTTTTTAAACTAATTATGAAGCTGTAAAAGTAAAAATAATAATCAGAATCCCAGCACATCACTCATGGTGAATATACCTTTTCTTGGCCGGATAAACTCTGCAGCAATAATTGCACCAAGAGCCATACCTTTCCTGTTTTTTGCCTCATGCCTGAGGCTTATAGTGTCGATTTCCGAGTCCCAGATCACGGTGTGGGTTCCTGGTACAAGTCCTTCACGAACTGACCGTATGGGAACGTTATTCTCATCCTTGTCTTTTTCGAAACACCATCCCATATAATTGTCGTGCTGACGTGTTATTTCCCCTGCCAGTGTGATAGCTGTGCCGCTCGGAGCATCAAGCTTTTTTACATGGTGGATCTCTTCAATCAGAGGCGAATACTCCCTGTAATACCTAATGTAACTTGCAAGCTCTGAGTTTAATCTAAAAAGTATATTTACACCTATGCTGAAATTAGATGAATGTATGAATGAAGTTCCGTTACTTTCACATACCTCTCTAGCCTTTTCAAAATCCTTCAACCAGCCGGTTGTTCCGGAAACAACCGGGACTTTCAGTCCCAGGCAGGTAACTATATTTTTGTAAGCTGCATCCGGTGATGAAAATTCAATGGCAACATCAATACCCCGAAGATGTTCCTCATTAAGATCTGACGTATTATCCTGGTCAACAATAAGTTTAATAGAATGCCCACGCATGAGGGCTGCTGACTCAACTTCATGGCCCATACGACCATAACCAATCAAAGCAATATTCATTTTTTTCTATTTTGATATAACTGCAACAGAACCACTTTCACCTTCTATGTCCACAACCGAGCCTCCGGCTATCTTTGCTTTTCCTCTCCATTCACCCTCTTCAACGTCAATCCATCTTAATGCAAAGTCATTGCCATGTTTGCTGAGATCCAGATGAACAGTACCACTGGTCGCGAAATAAATAAGATAATACTCTCCTTCTTTTGCCGACATATATACTTCATCATTTTCTTCCACCTTCAATAGGTCCATCTTCGGTGCGACATCCCACAACCTTATTATGGTCTCGATATTCCTTACCGTTTTTATGCAGTTTGCAGATAAATCGCTCAAACCCAATCCTGACGGAGGACGGTGAAATCTGCTTGAGGCAAATCCTCCTAATATATTGCGAAAGAATGTATTAACTGCGTGCTCTGTTGTAATACCACGATTAAGCCAGCTTCCACTGTCACTGCCATATATTTTTGTGCTGTTTACCGGCCTGGGATTCATTTTTGTATAATTAAAAACATATTGTGCATTTTCCCAGTTGTCAATCCCGGTTATCTGACTGTTCTGAGATATATCAATAAATCCGTATCTGTCGGGATTATCAATTGTCCTCTTATGCGTCATTGATTTAACATCCCAGTTGTCCCACATTTCAGTGATATATATATCCTTTCCCTCAGCACACGATCTGATATAATCTGCCCAGTATATTGCCCAATCCTCTTTGCCACTCGTTTCATTATCAATACAATACAACACATTATCGTACTTAAGAGAGAGTGAAAGAAGTTTTTCAACGAACAATTGCTGATATTTAAGCAGTACAATATTATTATCCAGTTCTGGTACGGTAAAGAAGAAAGGTTGAACATTTTGACCGGGATGCAAGGGATAAACGCTGTCTAATCGTGATTCTTCAAATGAATAATTAATATTATTTGCAGGATTGAAAGGATCTTTTTTCCAGGGATCGCGGGAATGATCAAACCTGTCCCACACTTCGATCTGGACAATGATATCTCTCTCCCATGTAAGCTTAAGGAGATTTTCAAAACATTGCCAGTATATATCGTTCCATTTGTTAAGATCATATTTGCCGTCAGTATTAAGGTAGAAAGCATGCATGTTGCCCGGATCCCTGTCGCTCATCGTGTTACGGATTACATTTCCTCCGGCTTTTTTCAGACTATCAAGATGAGTTTGCAGGTTCCCATTCTGAAAAAGGTTATCATTATCAGTGGCGCCAAGAAGTAAAACTGGCTTACCTTTATATTGCCAGTAACTTCTATTTTTTAAGTAAGGTTTTATCTGGCGTTCTCTTTTCCATGGGGTTGTTGAATGAGAACAACCAAAAATAAAAAGAATCATAATATAACAGAACAAAAGTAATTTTTTCATGTCAATCTGCACTTCGTTAAATGTTATGTTAAATTGGTACGAATTTATATCTTTATACTAATTAAACCAAAGTACAAAGCTTACCATTATTAAAAAATGAAAAAAGTATCAATCACATTATCAGTTTTTGTTATGATACTGACAACTGCCTGTAATTCAAAAGAAAAAGCCGACCTGGTGATTATCAATGGCAAGGTTCTCACGATCGATGAAACTAATCCGGTAGCAGAGGCTATAGCAATTAAAGGTGAAATCATTATTGCTGCAGGTACAACAAAAAAGATTTCCGGAATGATTGAAGAAGGAGCAACTGATGTGATTAATGCGGAAGGAAGACTGGTGATTCCCGGATTCAATGATGCTCATGTTCATTTCGGACCGCTTGATCCTGATTATGTAGAGCTCAGATATACCACTGATCCATCTGTTATTACAGAAAAGGTTAAGGAACAGGTGGCAAGATCAAAACCCGGAGAGCTCATCCGTGGAGGTCACTGGGAACATGAAATGTTCATTCAGAAAAAATGGCCCACAAAGGATCTTATAGACAGTGTGTCTCCGGATAATCCTGTTATTCTCAGCCGGGCTGACGGCCACTCAGTGCTTGTAAACAGTTATGTACTTGAAAAATCAGGTATAACTAAAGATACTCCCGATCCCTTCGGTGGTGAGATCCAGAAAGATCCCGCTACAGGTGAACCTACCGGTATTCTGAAGGAAAAAGCCCAGGGTCTTATCAAAACAGGTTCGGTAAAGATTCAGAGGACACCCGGGGAGGAAGCAGAAAAAGTATGGCAGGGGTATCTTATGGCACTTAAGGAAGCAAGTGAACTTGGTGTTACTAGCATCCAGATTCCTGGAAATGCAGATTTTGGAATGTATGAAAAACTTTACAATGAAGGTCTTCTGACCAGCAGGATTGACATTGGGAAATCACTGACCGCCGATTCAGCCTTACTGTCAGAATATACTGAATTATCAAAGAAATATCCCCGGTCGGGGAACTGGATCCGGTTCGGATATCTTAAAGCGTTCATTGATGGTACTATAGGTTCAGGCACTGCATTAATGTTTGAACCCTTTACTGATAATCCTGAATCATCAGGTCTTGCAATGATGCCTTATGATAAGTTTGAGAATATGGTCGTGACTGCCGACAGATTTGGTTTTCAGATCGGAGTACATTCGATTGGAGACAAGGGTAATAACTGGACTCTCAATGCTTATGAGAAGGCGCAAAAGGTTAACGGCAAACGCGACAGCCGACATCGTGATGAACATGCCCAAACTCTGCAATTATCTGATATACCTCGATTTGCACAACTTGGTGTCATTCCTTCGATGCAACCTACACACTGCATCACCGATAAACGGTTCTATGAGAAACGTGTTGGTATAGAAAGATGTAAGGGTGCATATGCATGGAGAAGTCTTATAGATGCTGGTTCAATTCTTGCTTTTGGAACCGATTACCAGGTTGAACCTCTTAATCCCATGGAGGGACTTTATGCGGCAGTTACAAGAAAGAACAGACTTGGTGAAGAGGATGAAGGCTGGTTCCCGGAGCAAAAACTGACTATGGAAGAGGCTATTAAATATTATACATTCGGGTCGGCTTATGCCCAGTTCATGGAAGAACGTAAAGGAATGATCAAAAAAGGTTACCTTGCCGATATCGTTATTACAGATAAAGATCTTCTGACTATTCCCGAATCTGAAATAATGAAGACAAGGGTGGATTATACTATTGTAGGGGGTAAAGTGGTATATAAATCAGAAAAATAGCCCCTCTGGCCGCTGTCGCGGCCTTCTCCTCTAAAGGGGAGGTAATTTTACTCACAAGTACACAACTACCTAAAGACAGAATATTAGCCCCCCTTCAGGGGGGTTGGGGGGCCTGTACTATTAAAGTTGGGGGACCTGTACTATTAAAGTTGGGGGGCCTGTTTTATATGGTTGTGGCGTCTTTATCATGGATTGAGAGATCCGACAATGAGTACAGAATCCTCAATGCCTCCTCCCGGGAAGATCCGCAAAACTCAGGTTCTGCCTTAAAGTCTGAACACACTTTTGGCCGGGAAGGATCACCGTATAATGCGCACTTATAATCATCAAGGAGATGTATGCACCTTACTCCTGCCGGCTTGCCTTCCGGCATCCCGGGGATAGGGGAAGATATTGATATAGCAACACAACAGGCACCGCAATGGGGTCGGCATTCCATTTTTGATGTATTATAGATGATGTAATATAGACAATATGTTAAGGGCTAAAGTGGCCAAAAAATTTATTTTTATTGTATTTTTGAATAAACAAAATACCGATGCGGATAGATATAATCACTGTTTTGCCGGAATTGCTGGAAAGTCCCCTGAACCATTCGATACTAAAAAGAGCAAAAGAAAAAGGTCTGGTTGAAATAAATGTGATTAATCTCCGTGATTTTGCAAAAGACAAGTACAGGACAGTTGATGATTATGCTTTCGGAGGAGGTTCAGGAATGGTGATGATGATCGAACCGGTTTATTCAGCCATTCAAAAACTGAGGAGTGAAAGAGACTATGATGAAATTATCTATGCCTCACCAGACGGTGAAAAATTCACTCAGAAAATAGCAAACCAGCTTTCACTTAAAAACAACATAATAATTCTTGCTGGTCACTATAAGGGTATTGACCAGAGAATAAGAGACCACCTTATCACACGTGAGATATCAATAGGTGATTATGTTCTCTCCGGAGGTGAATTACCTGCAGCAATAATGACAGACGCAATAATCAGATTAATACCAGGAGCAATTTCAGATGAACAATCCGCCCTCTCCGATTCTTTTCAGGATGATCTTCTTGCCCCTCCGGTATATACAAGACCGTCAGAATTCAGGGGATGGAAAGTTCCTGATATACTCCTCTCGGGAAATACAGCCCAGATAGAAAAATGGAGGCACGAACAGTCCGTGGAACGGACAAGTAAACTCAGGCCTGATCTGTCAGGAAATGAAGAAGAGAGGAGGTGAAGAGGTTAAGGGCTGAGCGGGTGAGTTTGGAAATAACAAAAAGCTTTATTAAAATTGTGGTCTGTATTTTCTAAATTATATCTAATTAATAATCAACAACATGAATACGCATGATTATATTAATCGCGAAGATAAGTACGGTGCTCATAATTACCATCCTCTTCCGGTAGTTCTTGAAAGAGGCGAAGGTCCCTTCGTCTGGGATGTAGAGGGTAAGCGTTATTTCGACTTCCTTTCAGCATATTCAGCTGTCAATCAGGGGCATTGCCATCCCGAAATTATTAAAGCTTTAACTGAGCAGGCAACGAGGCTTACACTGACATCAAGGGCATTTTATAATTCTGTTCTGGGTGAGTATGAAGAGTACATTACAGGGTATTTTGGTTATGACAAGGTGCTTCCCATGAATTCAGGAGCCGAGGCAGATGAAACAGCTCTTAAACTCTGCAGAAAATGGGCATATAAGAAAAAAGGTATAAAAGACAATAATGCAAAGATAATTGCATGTGAAGGTAACTTCCATGGCCGTACCATTACAATAGTATCAATATCTACTGATCCTGATGCCCGAAATGATTATGGCCCTTTTACTCCGGGTTTCGTTATTATACCTTATAATGACATACCGGCTCTTGAAAAGGCACTTGAGGATCCTGATGTGGCAGGTTTTCTTGTGGAACCAATACAGGGTGAAGCAGGTGTGTTTGTTCCCGACGAAGGGTATCTGAAAAAAGCTTATGACCTGTGCAAGTCGAAAAATGTTCTCTTTATCGCTGATGAGGTGCAAACAGGCCTCGGAAGAACAGGTAAGTTACTTGCCTGCGATTATGAAGATGTAAGACCTGATATACTCATTCTGGGTAAGGCACTATCAGGCGGAATCATGCCGGTTTCTGCAGTTCTTGCCGACGATGAAATTATGCTGACCATAAAGCCTGGAGAACATGGTTCAACATTCGGGGGGAATCCACTGGCAGGAAAAGTAGCAATTTCAGCTCTCGAAGTGATTAAAAACGAAAAGCTTGCTGAAAATGCTGACAGACTGGGGAAAATTTTCCGCGATGAGTTTAAAGCTATCCAGTCTGAAATGATTGAACTTGTAAGAGGAAAAGGCCTGCTGAACGCAGTGGTTATAAAACCCCAAAATCGTAAAACCGCCTGGGATGTTTGTCTTGCAATGAAAGAGTACGGGATTATCGCAAAACCAACACATGAGCATATAATCCGCTTCGCTCCTCCCCTGGTAATTACGGAGGAACAACTCAATGAAGCTATCGAACTTATAAAAGAGACCTTTAAACTCTTTGAATAACAAACTGAAAACCTGTCAGCAATATTCAGTATAATATGTTCCGGCTAAATCAGCTAAAACGTGTCCGGCTCAAAAATATTGAAATATTAAGTAATACAGTAAAGAGGTATTATTAATACAATTATAGAAAAGCAGGCCTGTACTATAAAGGTAATAAAAAACTTTCATAATATGAAGAAATTTACTCTCTGGTTGATTGCATTCTTTATCACTGTCGGGGCTGCTTATTACCAGAGGAAAACCGGACCTACATATCCAAAACAATTTGATGTAACAGTCAATGATTCAGTCTTTACCATGAAACTGGTCCGGAGTCTTTCACTGAATGAACGACCCGAAGTGAAACTCAGATTAAGCGATACAACAATCAAGGCAAGGTTATTTTACAGACGATTCAGATCAGAGGATGAGTATATGGTGAGCGGTTTCATTTACAAAATCTATCCTTTGAATTCATTCATAATGAATAAAATATTCAAAAAATATGAGGAAAAAGGATTTTTTGCAGCTGTACCGCAACAACCTCCTGCCGGTAAGTTAGAGTACTATATTGAAATTACTGATTTAAACGGTACCGATATCTATCTTAAGGAATCACCTGTTGTGATAAGATTCAAGGGAAGTGTTCCAGGTATTATACTTATGCCGCATGTAATACTAATGTTTGCGGCAATGCTCTTTTCGACCGCTGCAGGATTGTCAGGCATTGTGAGATTACCGGTATACAGGAGATATTCATTATGGACCCTTGCTCTGTTGTCAGTCGGAGGATTGTTTCTTGGCCCTTTAGTGCAATATTATGCATTTGGTGAATTATGGACCGGCATTCCTTTTGGATGGGATCTTACGGACAATAAGACAATAATTGCATTAGCTTTCTGGATACTGGCTGTAATAATGAACAGGAAAAAGGAGAGACCTTTGTTTACAGGGCTCGCCGCCGTGGTATTACTTCTCGTTTATTCAATTCCGCACAGTATGTTTGGTTCGGAACTTGATTATGAAAGCGGTAAGGTAATTCAGGGAATTCTTCTTATTTTTCCGCATAGATTTATTAAAAATTCATAAATTAAGTGCAGCATATTAAATTATCTCACGTCTATTGATTAGAAAATTGAGAGACAGTGAGTGCGGCCATACAAATAATAACTAGTCCTTATAATAAGAAAATGACTAATGTAGAAGCGGCATTCAAGAATTTACACCAGGACCTTTTGGACGGGTGTATAGCAGGTGACCAGAAGTCACAATTCCAGATTTATAAACTGTACTATAAAGCAATGTACAACACAAGCCTGAGAATTGTGAACAACGCAATGGAAGCTGAGGATATAATGCAGGAATCGTTCCTGTCGGCCTTTGAAAAGATTGATACGTATTCAGGAACAGTCAGTTTCGGGGCCTGGCTTAAAAAGATTGTTATCAACCGGTCACTCGATGTGTTAACTAAAAAGAAAGCGGTCTTTGAAGATATTGAGTATCATGCTGGGATAAGAGAAGAAGATGATGAAGATGCACACAGAAAGGAAGAGATTGATGTCAGGGTCGAAGAAGTAAAAGAGGCTATTGAGAGACTGCCGGACGGATACAGAATCATCCTTTCACTCTATCTCCTTGAAGGTTATGATCATGATGAAATTGCAGAAATACTGTCAATTACAAGCAGTACTTCAAGATCTCAACTATCAAGGGCAAAACAGAGACTCATCGCAGAACTTAATGGAAAAGGTAAATTTATAAGGTAATGAAAAATATAGAAGACATAATCAGGAGTAATAAAGATTTTTTCGAAGGAACCGGGCCATCGGAAGGTCATTTTGAAAGGTTTAACAGAAAGCTTGAACAAAGATTCCATACCGTTGTAATAAGACGAAGCATTGTACCATACTTACTGCGGGCTGCTGTTGTTACATTGCTGATTACTCTCTCCTCACTATGGGTATGGGATCATTTCCTGAGACCAGATAGTACAAGGATGGCTCTTGGTGATGTGTCTTCGGAATATAAAGAAGTGGAAAACTATTACATGTACAGGGTTAACCTTATGGAAGATCAAATATATTCCATGAACCTCGAAAACAATCAAGATCAGATAGAGATGCTACGTAATGAAATGAGAAGTATGGACTCAGTATATATTCAGCTTCAAAAAGAGCTTAAAGTCAATCCGAATGATGAAAGAATTATTAATGCAATGATTGAACACTACCAGACCAAAGTCGAAGTGATGTCATACATTGTTAATCAGTTACAAGCTATCAGGAATAAAAATCAAACAGATACCGGAAATGAAAAAGTTAATCTTTAAAAAAGGTGCACTCCTGTTGTACTTTGCACTCTTTCTTGCCTTTACACTGTCAGGAGAGGAAGTTACAAAGGAATATCACAAGGAGTCTACAACAGGGCCTGGAACAACACTGGAAATAAGTAATAAATATGGTGATGTTGTTGGTCACAGCTGGGATAAAGACCAGGTTGTTATTGATGTGAAAGTGACTGTGGAGATGTCAAACAGGGAAAGAGCCGAGAGATATCTAAGCTATATAGATGTTAAATTCTCTGAAGGTGAGAATCTCATTTCAGCTAAGACAGTCATTGATAATAAATTTAACTTCAGCGGATGGGGTGGTTCATCCAGGAGATTCCGTATTGATTATACAGTTAATATGCCTGCCGGGATAAACCTCACACTTTCCAACAGGTATGGAAATACAGATCTTGATGAGATTAACGGCCTCGTTAATCTCGATATCAAGTACGGAAACCTTACAGCGTTAAAGTTCACCAGGGAAAATGTAAAACCCCTGAATAAACTTAACCTGGGATACGGTAAAGCAACCATCGATCAGGCTGGCTGGCTCGATGTAACCGTCAGATACAGCGGAAACATGGAAATTTCAGAGAGTCAGGCATTGCTGATCGATAGCAAATACTCAAAGCTTACCATTGGTAAGACCAGTTCAATAGTCGGCGAATCAAAATACGACAATCTCAGAATTCAGGATATTAACAACCTGATTCTTGATGCCGGCTATACCGATATAAATATCGGATCGCTGAGAAAGAAGCTCAAACTGGAAGCCGGCTATGGCTCTTTCTCGGTCGAAAACGTCCCTTCAGGTTTTGAATCAATCGACGTCGATACAAAATATACTGGTGTACGACTTGGAATTGCTAATGAAGCCAGCTACAAACTCGATGCAAAAGTATCTTACGGTGGACTGAAATTCGATGAAGAGTACTTCCAGTACCAGAGACGGATCGTCCAGAACAATTCAACCGAGACATCAGGCGTTGTCGGAAAAGAGAGCTCTCCGTCAGCCACAGTTAATGTGAACGCATCATACGGATCCGTAAGACTTTATTAAATAAAAACAGGATAAGCAGAACATAATATGATACATGTAGAAAAACCTTCAGAAGAAAAATTACAGCAACTTAATGTAAGATCATGGCCGGTATGGGAGAAAGAGATATCAGAATTTCCCTGGAATTATGACGAGAAAGAAACCTGCTATATCCTTGAAGGTGAAGTTGTTGTAACTCCTGTAGATGGTAATCCAGTAAGCTTCGGTAAAGGAGATTTTGTTGTATTCTCAAAAGGCCTTGAATGCACTTGGAAAATAAACAAGGCCGTCAGAAAACATTATAAATTCGGATAAATACTTGTTTCAAAAATCCATTTCAACAACAGTTATACCCGAACCTCCCATATCCACATGTTCATCGTGAAAGTTACTGACAACATCAACTGTTGATAGATATTCTCTAACAAGTTGCCTGAGTATACCATTGCCCTTACCATGCAGTATTCTTAGATTACGGTGCTGGACAATAAGTGCATTATCAATCAGCTCACGAACCTGATTGATAGCCTCTTCGCCCCTGAAGCCGCGTATATCTATTTCAGGCTTAAAGTTAAGCCTACGTTGTGCCAGGGCAGGATCACTTTCCCTGTAAACCTGATTTGATTTTATTGTCTTCTTAAGCACTGATTTGCCTATTCTTTCAATTTTATCGAGCGGAACAATAATCCGCATATTTCCTGTCACTACACTTACCATTTTATCTTTAATCTCCACAATTTCTCCCGAGGCTTGAGTATCAGTCATTCTGACAGCATCGCCGGGTTTAAGGGGTTCTTCGGACTTTAAAGTCTGCATAGGTTCTTTCCTGGCTTGTTTTGATCTGAGTTTTCCTGCCCTGACACTCAGTCTGTCACCCTTTTCTTCACCTTTTATTTCTACAGGTTTAGTTTCATCAACAACACTGGTTTTAAATTCATCGAGTTGCTGCCGGATCTCTTTTGTTTTTTCTTTTTCAGCCTGTGACTCCCTGATCTGACGGATAGTATTTTCAATCATACGGTTTGATTCCTTCAGCAGCTCCTGAGCTTCATCCCTTGCCTTTGTAATTATTTCCTTCCTGAGATTTTTCACACCTGAGAGTTCTTTTTCATATTCTTCAATCAGCTCCTCAAGTCGTTTTTCATGCTGCCTGATATTCTGTCTTTTATTCTCCCAGTACCGTTTATCCCTAGCAATATCCTTCAGATGACGGTCGTAATTTATGTTTTTCACTCCTGCTTTTTCAGAGGCGTTTTTAAGGATATCTTCAGGAAGTCCGATCTTTTTTGCAATCTCAAAGGCAAATGAGCTCCCCGGTTTGCCAATGCTTAGTTGAAACAGTGGTTGCATCAGGTGGCTGTCGAAAGCCATAGCTCCATTGACAATACCTTCCGTGAGCGACGCAAAATGTTTAAGGTTTGTATAATGCGTTGTTATCACAGCAAACACTTTTTTCCTGTTAAACTCCCCAAGAATGGCCTCTGCAATTGAGCCTCCAAGTACAGGTTCTGTACCTGTACCAAATTCATCAATAAGTACAAGAGTGTGTTCATCGCCGGCCTTCATGAAATACTTCATGTTAATAAGGTGGGAACTATATGTGCTTAAGTCATTTTCAATGCTCTGCTCATCACCTATATCAATCAGGATATTCTTAAATATACCTGATTCGGATCCCTCCGCAGCCGGCACTGTAAGTCCGCACTGGATCATATATTGAAGAAGTCCCACTGTCTTCAGGCATACCGATTTACCACCAGCATTGGGCCCTGAAATAAGAAGTATCCGGTCTCTTTCATCGAGGGAAATATTTAATGGAATAACCTCCCTGCCGGGAAGCTTTTCGAATGTTATTGCCAACAGAGGATGAACTGCCCGTTTCCACATCAGGTAAGGTTTATCTGCAAGAACAGGTCTGACTGATTGAAAGTAGTTACCTAACAATGCCTTAGCTCGTGTAAAATCAATCTCCCCAAGAAACCTGTTTGATTCAAGCAGATCATCAATATATGGCCTTATTTTATCGGCAAAAGCAGTGAGTATACGAACGATCTCCCTTTTTTCCTCATATTCCAGCTCAATAATATCATTATTTATTTCCACTATCTCCTCAGGTTCTATAAAGACTGTTTTCCCCGAAGCTGACTGATCGTGAATAAGACCTTTGATTCTCCTTTTGGAGTATGTGCTTACCGGAATGACTCCCCTGCCGTTTCGCATGGAAACTGAGGTATCATTGTCTACTATGCCCTCAGACTGAGCCTGTTTCAAGATGGCATTAAGTCGTTTGGATACCAGAATTCTTTTTCCGGCAATTTCTGTTCTGATGTCTTTAAGATTTGCAGATGCATTATCCTTTATTACTCCGTTCCTGTCGATAATCCTGTTGATGGAATCGATTACATATGGATAAGTTCTGACAGCACTGCAGAGCGATCTCAAAACATGGTATTTCTTTTCATCCCTGATTCTGAAGAAGTTAAGTATCGATCTGACAGTCTCAAGCGACCTTTTAAGGTCAAATACTTCATGTATATCCGGGAATGTTCCCTCGATCCTTATTTTGTTAAGACAGGGAGATATCTCATAATAATGTTCGGAAGGAAACTGATCTTCAAATTTCAGTATCAACTGGAACTCCCAGGTAGCAGATAACTTGAGGGACAGATCATTATAGTCAGTTGAAAACAGGATGTTATTTACCATCTCCCTGCCCATTGGACTCAGGCATTTCTCAGTCAGCAGGATCTTTATCCTGTCAAAACCAATCTTGTTCTCAAAATTACCGGGGTATATCATCTGGAGTTTTGAGTTTTTACTGGTTGCCTGTTTTTCATTACAGTATCATTGTTACAGTAACAAAGTTAATTATTGTTAAATTATCTCTTTACTTATGGGAGCAGGTTTTTCTTTTTTTCTACTTTTAGCATTCAATAATGAAACATAAATTTTTAAACAAATGATAACTAAAAGAATCTTCATCAGTTTGACTTTCGTGCTTTTTATGCCTGTATTAATAATGTCTCAGACTGAAAAAGTCGATCTGGGCATGATCTACAAGATAAAGCAGGAAGGAATAAGATATTCTTCTATTGAGGAACTTGCTTTCTGGCTGACTGATTATGCAGGACCAAGGCTTACAGGATCTACTGGAGGTACCCGTGGTAATGAATTGGCCAGAAAGAAAATGGAAGAAATTGGTTTGCAGAATGTAAGGATTGAGGCAGCAAGGGATTTCAGCCGGGGAGGCTGGGATAACCTCAAAACATATGCTGCAATGACATCTCCCTATTATGCTAATTTCGCCTGTAATCCTGTTGCATGGACCGGAAGTACAAATGGTCTTGTTAGGAGTGAGGTTGTGCTTATGGATGTTTCCTCAGAGGATGATCTCGAAAAATTCAAAGGAAAGCTTTCAGGGAAAATCATTCTTTTGCCCTCAACATCCACATATACGGTCAGTTTTGAACCGCTAGCATCAAGATTATCAGATGAGCAGCTTAAACAGCTTTCAATGGCACAAGTTCAGGACCAGCGCAGAAGACCAATGCGTGATTTTGCTGCAATGGCTTCACAGAGAGCATTGCGTACAAAGATTATAGAATTACTGAAAGCAGAAGGTGCAGCGGTAATTCTTAACAACTCAGGAACATTCAACGTACCACGATCCAACGGAGCCAGTTACACTGCAGGAAATCCGGAGCCAATAGCAGAACTTAATCTTCCTGTTGAGGCTCATGGAAGAATGGAACGCCTTCTTCGTCTCAATGTCCCCGTTGAGATGGAGATTGAAATTCAAAACAGATTCTTTGACAGTCCGAAAGTGTATAATGTTATCGGGGAGATACCCGGTACAGATAAACTCCGTAAGGATGAAATTGTTCTTATAGGCGCACATCTTGATTCGTGGCATGGAGGAACCGGGGCAGCTGATAATGCTTCAGGGTGCATCGTAATGCTGGAAGCAATGCGTATTCTTAAAAATCTTGAGATAACTCCACGAAGAACAATCAGAATTGCACTCTGGGGTGGTGAAGAACAAGGATTAAACGGATCGCGGGGATATGTGGAGAAATACCTTGTTGATCCCAAAACAAGAGAACATAAGTCTGATTACGACAAATTTTCAGTATATTTTAATATGGATAACGGAAGTGGTAAATACAGAGGTATCTATCTACAGGAAAACGAACTGGCAAGACCAATTTTCGAGGAATGGCTTAAACCTTTTGAAAATATGGGTGCCTCAACTATCGCTATCAGAAATACAAGTGGTACTGACCATCTTTCCTTTGATGCAGCAGGCTTACCCGGATTCCAGTTTATTCAGGATGAAATCGAATATGGTCGTGGTTACCACACTGTAATGGATACCTACGAAAGGTTAGTGATGAATGATCTCAAACATAATGCAATTATAACAGCATCATTCGTATATAATGCTGCAATGCGCGATTCAAAGATTCCGGCCAAACCTGTAATGAAACCACGAACTGAGGTTCCTCAGATGCAGAGGGTTATGCGATAAACGAAGAGACGCGCAAATTGCGCGTCTCTTCGTTTATTTGCAATGTTACTAACCTAATTTTCCGATCCTGAATTAAATATCAGGTTTTTCAATTCATCAATATGGTACAGATATATCCCCCGGGGATTTGTGTTGTATCTCTTACAAAGTGATGCGGCATAACCGGTAGCAACTCCCATCTGGCCTGTTGTATTCATGACTCTCGGACCACCAAGGCCTACATGTGAGCAACTGAAACATCTGCCGGCCATCAAAAGGTTTTTAATGTTCTTTGAGTAAAGGCTACGATAAGGAATATAATAATGGTCAACATTATAAAACAGAGCTTCTGAAAGAAAATCAGGTTTTGCCGGATCGGCTTCGTTCTGCTGATAATGTACGTCAATGTTTCTTCTTTCCATCGCAACAGCATCAGGAAATTCCGTCATGTTTCTCTCATCATTGAATGTATAAATGTAATCACCAACAAGTCTTCGTGACTCTCTCTTCCCGACAAGGGAAGATACCCATTCAAGAGCCAGGTTTGAATTTTCAGGTTTATTTTTAACATTCCGGAATGATCCGAAAATTGCTTTCAGCATGTGATCGCGAATAAACTCCGCATCATTGATCTGGTCAAGATCGTTTCTCGAAAACTCCCATTTCCATGTTCCTGCTGCTGCAGCATGATCACCTGCAACATCCAGAGCCCAAGGCACTTCCGGAAAATCAACCGCTTTTCCGGTATCCATTGTTCTCCAGAGAACAGATGAACCCATTACCTTATTATCAGCTTTAGCCGGGCTCCACAACTCTCCATATTCAGCCCAGTTTTCACTGAATTTTGAAGAGTCTTCTCTTCCGTACATATATTCAGCGCCTGCCCAGTATCCTATCCAGCCGTCACCGGTGCAATCGATAAATAACGGTGCCTCGAATCTCATTATCTTACCAGTTGAAGTATGACGGGCATCTACAGAAGTAATTGAATCAGATATAGTATTTGCTGTAAAGGCACGCCAGTTAAGGAATATGGAAATCTTCTCATATTTATTCATATTATCATGCCTTTTTTTATCATCAAAAACCGACTCCGGTGATCCGTTAGGCCACCAGACAGTATTTAACATACTCAATATCCTCTCTGAATGCCAGGTGATCCCTTCGGTATGAACACGTATCTCGCTGCTGGCATTTCCACCAAGAACAGGCCGGTCATGGATGAGTGCAACGTTTAAACCACTTTCAGCTGCAGCAATCGAAGCAGCACATCCTGCAATTCCTCCCCCTGCAACTACTAAATCGAAATTCAGGGCTTCTCCCGGACTGAGACTCTCATTCAGAAGTTCCCGTCGCCATTCTTTAAGCTCCATCATATCTTCCGGCGGAGCTTTCTTTTCGGTACTGAAGTAAACAGCATCACACCTGCCGTTAAAACCAGTAAGATCCTTAAGTTCCACAATAACATCTTTATCCCTGATATTTGTCATTCCTGCGTATTGCCATGCCCAGCCATCTTCAGTACCAAGAATACTTTCCAGATCTTCACCATTAACAACAAGTTTAAACCTGCCGGGAGCACTCCAGTCTCCTGGTGCCCAGTTTTTTGTTCTTACCCAAATGTGATATTTGTCACTTTGTGCAATAGTAAATTCAGTTATAGCATTTTCTACAGGTGTGCCTAATCCATGAGCAAGCAAATACGGCGAACCCATCTGTTCCACAAATTGTGGATCAACAATCCAGCCTCCGGTATCGCTAAAACTCTCTGCTTCAATTAAAATCTTATCGGAATACTTCCCGCAGGAAGTAAGAATAATTAAAAAAAATATTACCAGACAATGAGAACTTTTCATTATTATGACTATGTATATTTATTCCTTTATACCTTCCAGGTCCAGAATAAAGGCATATTCAAGAGCAATAATCCTGTATCGCTCAAACCTTCCGGAAGCTCCTCCATGTCCTGCCGACATATTACAATCCATTACAAGAAGATTGTTATCTGTTTTCATATCCCGCAGTTTGGCCACCCACTTGGCAGGTTCCCAGTATTGTACCTGTGAATCCCAGTAACCTGTTGTTACAATCATATGAGGATAATCCTGAGCCTTTACCTGGTCATAAGGTGAATATGACAACATATAATCATAATACTCTTTTTTTCTCGGGTCACCCCATTCATCCCATTCAAATGTTGTAAGGGGAATTGAAGCATCGAGCATGGTTGTTACAATATCGACAAAAGGAACTGCAGCTATAACACCTTTATATAGTTCTGGTTCCATATTTACAATTGCACCTATCAGTAAACCACCTGCACTGCCTCCGCTGGCAAAGAGTTTATTACTGTTTGTATATTTCTCATTTATAAGAAACCGGGCACAATCATTAAAATCAGTAAAGGTGTTTTTCTTTTTCAGAAGCTTACCATCTTCATACCAGTATCGACCCATCTCACTTCCCCCGCGTACATGAGCAATAGCATATGCAAATCCCCTGTCGAGCAGACTGATAATATTTGATCTGAAACCCGGGTCTGTTGAGCTCCCGTAAGATCCGTAAGCATAAAGCAATAATGGAGCTTTGCCATTCTTTACAAATCCTTTCCTGTAAACAAGAGATATTGGAATCATAGTACCATCCCCGGCCTTTGCCCACAGCCGTTTTGATTCGTAATTATCCTTGTCAAAGCCACCAAGTACCTCCTCCTGCTTAAGGAGTACCTTTTCCCTTGTAATCATATTATAGTCAATAACAGAGTTTGGTGTTGTAAGCGAAGAAAAACTATATCTTAAAATCTCCGTATCAGAATTTGGATTCACATTTATTCTGGCAGTGTAAGTTTCTTCGCCAAAATCAAGATAATGTTCGCTCATATCCTTTAAATTAATAATCCTGAGATTATTGAGACCCTTAATTCTTTCGTCGCTGACAAGAAAATCATCAAAAAGCTCAAAACCTTCAAACAGAACATCGCTCCTGTGTGGAATCACATCAGTCCAGTTCTCTTGCGGAGTTTTGTTCTCAGCTGTCTTCATTAATTTGAAATTTTTAGCTTCGTCGGTATTTGTTCTGATGTAAAAGGTGGTGCCCACATGATCAACCTGATATTCATGATTAACATTTCTTGATTCAAAGGTCCTGAATTCCCCGTCAGGTTTTACAGACTCGATATAGCGGACTTCAGTGGTAAGGGTCTGTCGGGAATTAATCAGGATATACTTATGGCTTTTTGTATCAGTAATATAAACACTGAAAGTCTCATCATCCTCGTAATAAACCTCTTTGTCATTTTCAACAGGAGATCCTAACCTGTGCTTTATTACTCTATCAGACCGTAATGTTTCAATATCCTTCGTTGTATAAAATAAAGTTTTATTATCTGCAGCCCAGACCATATTCCCGGTAGTATTTTCAATTTTGTCAGGCAGCAGCCTGTCTGTCTCTGTATCCATAAAATATATTGTATACCTGCGGCGGCTTACATAATCCACTCCATAGGCAAGAATTTTGTTGTCGCGACTTACACTTAACCGGCTCACGGAACAATAATCTTTGCCTTCTGCCAGCTTATTAACATCAAGGAGCAACTCCTCTTCTGCTTCCGGGGATGCTTTCCGCCTGTAAAAAACAGGATACTCTTTACCTTCTGAATACCTGGTAAAATAATAGTACCCGTTATCAAGATATGGAACTGATTCGTCGTCCTTTTTTATTCTGCCTGTTATTTCATCATAAAGGGCTTTCTGAAGATCTTCAGTATGTTTCATAACTGCCTGGGTATATTCATTCTCCTTATTCAGGTAGTCGAGAACTTTTGCAGTTTGTTCATCGGGTGTCTCAGCACTCTTTTGTTCATCGCTGAGCCGCATCCAGAAATAGCTATCGATCCTTCCATCGAATACCTCATAAGAAATTATTTCCGCTACAGGAGGATTTACGACATTTTGTCTATTGCAGGCAATCAGAAAAACAACCAGAACAAGGCTCAGGAATAATTTGGTACGTTTCATGTTGTTATTTTTTATTGTTTATTAAATCGGTAATATCATTTATAATCGTATCATTTATAATAATCGTAGAGACGCCATGCATGGCGTCTCTACGATTATTTCCCATTAACATCCTTCAATGATAATTGAATACGTTTTCTTTCAATATCAACATCAAGGATTTTTACCATTACATGCTGGTGTAATTTAACAACTTCAGCCGGGTCTTTTACATAGCTTCTGCTCATATTTGATATGTGAACCAGACCATCCTGTTTTACTCCTATATCGACAAATGCACCGAATTTTGTAACGTTGGTTACAATTCCGGGTATAACCATCCCGGCTTTAAGGTCATCAATCGAATGAATATCCGCAAAACGGAACTCTTTGATCTTGCTTCTGGGGTCACGACCAGGCCGGGCAAGTTCCTCAATTATATCCTTTACTGTAGGCAGGCCTGTTGAAGCGGTAATATACTTTTCCAGCTTTATCTCTTTCCTCTTTAAATCATTGGAAATCAGTTCATAAATTTTAACTCCAAGATCCTCAGCCATTTTTTCGACAACATGATAGCTCTCGGGGTGAACGGCACTTGAGTCGAGAGGATTTGCTGCTCCCCTTATCCGTAAGAATCCTGCACTTTGTTCAAAACCTTTTGCACCCATCCTTTTCACTTTCAGAAGCCCTTCTCTTGATTTAAAAGGTCCGTTCATGGTACGGTAATCCACAATATTCCGTGCTAACTGCGGACCAAGTCCGGATACATAGGTCAGTAAATGACTACTGGCAGTATTAACCTCAACACCAACTGCATTTACACAGATTACAACAACATTATCGAGGGCACTCTGCAACTTCTGCTGATCAACATCATGCTGATACTGGCCCACACCTATCGATTTGGGATCAATCTTAACAAGTTCAGCCAGGGGATCCATTAGTCTTCTTCCGATGGATACCGCACCACGGACAGTTACATCGTAATCAGGGAACTCATCCCGGGCAACCTTTGATGCGGAGTAAACAGAGGCTCCGGCTTCATTTACCACGAATACCTGAATATCCTTCTCAAACTTAATCCATTTCATAAACTCTTCTGTATCACGGCTGGCCGTACCGTTACCTATAGCTATGGCTTCAGTTTTGTATGCATTCACGAGCGAGAGGATCTTTTTTACCGATTTGGCTGTCTCGTTCTGAGGTGGATGAGGATAGATAGTCTCATTATGCAGCAGGTTACCCTGCCTGTCAAGACAGACTATTTTGCAACCTGTTCTGAAACCCGGGTCAATTGCCAGAACATTCTTTTCTCCAAGAGGAGAGGCAAGCAGCAATTGCCGGAGGTTCTCTGCAAATACCCTTATTGCTTCCTCATCAGCTTTTTCCTTCGATATATTCCGCACTTCTGTTTCCATCGATGAGCAGAGAAGACGTTTCCAGCTATCCTCAGCTGCAGTTGCAACAAGCTTTGATGAATTATTCTGCCCCTTGACAAAAAGTGAGTTAAGTATTCTGATTGCATCTTCCCCGGCAGGTCCTATTGACAAGCGAAGATAACCTTCCTCCTCCCCTCTCCTCATCGCCAGCAGCCTGTGTGACGGACATTTTCTGAGAAGCTCCGACCATTCAAAATAATCCCTGTATTTAATACCCTCAGTTTCCTTTCCCTTGATAACCCTTGAATATATAACAGCCTCTTTTTCATATAGTTGTCTTAGTTGCCTTCTGGCCTTTTCATCTTCGCTTATCCATTCCGCAATAATATCACATGCTCCCGATAGAGCGTCCTCTTCAGTCAGGACTTCATCATTCAGAAAATCAGATGCTAACAGTTTTGGATCGGATTCCTTCTGTTCCATGATGATCACTGCCAGCGGTTCGAGTCCTCTTTCCTTCGCGATTGTAGCACGTGTACGCCGTTTAGGTCTGAAGGGAAGATAAAGATCCTCAAGTTCCGTCATTGTCACAGCATCATCAATCTTCTTCCGTAACTCAGGAGTCATCTTTTCCTGGTCTTCAATCGATTTAATAACACTTTCACGCCGGGCATCAAGTCCCTTCAGACGTTCAGACTCCTCCTTTATATGTAGCAACTGAACCTCATCCAGGCTGCCAGTCATTTCTTTCCTGTAACGGCTGATGAAAGGAATGGTTGCCGCGTCATCAAGGAGTCTGATAGTATTTTCTACCTGCCATTTGTGAAGTCCGAGCTTTATTGCTATTAAAGCTATGTTTTTATCCGCACTCATTTCTCATTATTCATATTTTCAAATATTCCGAATGTATAATATAATACTTTCAAAATATTATATTTAAATTTCATAATATCCATATTCTACACTATTCCACATAAAGTACTAGACCTTTCAGGTATTCACTTTCTGGGTGATAAATACTTACCGGATGGTCAGGTGGCTGACCCATCTGATGCAGTATCCTGACGTGCCGGCCTGTATTGGCAGCTGCTGCAAAGACCGACTTTCTGAAATTTTCTTTTGATACAACCTGTGAGCATGAGAAGGTAAAAATAATACCTCCCGGTTTGATCCGCTCAATGGCTTTCATATTCAGTTTTCTATAACCCTGGAGTGCATTTGACAGGACATTGTTATGCTTGGCAAATGCTGGAGGATCAAGTATTATCAGATCATATTTATCCCTTATATCATTAAGGTAGTCAAAGGCCTCTGCCTGAAAAGACTCATGCCTTGAGTCATTTCCAAAGTTTAACATTACATTTTCTCCGGACAGTTCAATAGCCGATAAAGAACTGTCGACAGTGTGTACCAGGGCTGCATCACGAAGGGCATAAACCGAAAATCCGCCTGTATATCCAAACATATTCAAAACACTTCTGCTCTTCGTATAGTTCTCAAGCAGTTTCCTGTTTTCCCTCTGATCAATATAAAAACCCGTTTTTTGTCCAATGGCCCAGTCAATCTTAAACTTATAGCCGTTTTCGATAACTATGACCGGATCCGAATTCCCGTAAAGAAATCCGTTTTCTCCTGTTATTCCTGAATTGTAAGGGATCGTTGATTCACTCTTATCATAGATTGCAACCACCTCCTCCCCTAATAATTCCTTTATAATCAGTGCAATCTCATTGCGTGACCTGTACATTCCGACAGAATGCATCTGAATGACAACAACACCATTGTAATAATCAGCTACCAAACCCGGAAGATTATCTCCCTCTGCATGGATAAGCCTGAAAATATTAACTGATGGATTGTCCAATAATCCTAAATGCTTTCTGTAATGAATGGCTGCAGATATTTTCTCTCTGAAAAAATCAATATCAGGAGATATATGTTTAAAAGAGAGAATTCTGACTGCTATAGAACCGGGCTGGTAATGTCCTACGGCAAGGAAAGTGTCTTTGTTATCAAAAACATCAACCAGGTCGCCTTCGGCCGGATTCCCATAAATTTTTTTAATGGCGCCGGAAAATATCCAGGGGTGATACCTTCGAACGGACTGGTCCTTTCCTGACTTAAGTACAATTTTTACGGTTTCCAACAGTCTATTTGATTTTTCGTATTTTATATCAAAATATTCTAAATTTCAACTGCCCAAGGTCAGCTTTTTATAGATTTGATGACAGATCCATGCATCTGTAGCGGCATAATTCAGCTGTGCCACGGTAAGCTGATCAGCTTCCCAGTTTGTAACCTGTTGTTTTTTTGATATTCTGAATCCCAGTATGATTGCTGCGAGTTTATTCAATCCGGAACTCTGAATTCCATATTCCTTAACCATTTTCTGGAGGTCTATGAAGCCTGAGGATGAAAATTTCCTGACATGCTTCAGAAACATGATATCGTCATGAATTGCCACACCTGCCTTAACAACATTCTGATTTGCAAGAAGATCCAGTAGTTCTTCAGGGATACCAATTTTGTTTATTCTGAAAAGGCATACAAGGTCATTTTTAGCAAGCTGGATCAATGACACACGATTTTTACGCCCCTTCCTGAAAGATGGTCTTGTTTCTGTATCGAAACCAAGATAATCTGAGTTGAGAAGGCGTGGAAAGTGTTCCCGGAAGCTTGCCATATTATCGACAATAACTATTTCTCCTTTAAACCATGAGAGGTTATACTCCCTGAGTTGTTCACCTGTAATATATTCGAGATATTTATTTTTTACCATCTTTCCTGTATTCACTTTGCCTCCTGGAAATAAACCAATCCTTTTTGTCATGCTCATCACCTGCATCATCGTCAGTTCTGTTTTCAACCTGGCCTATCTCTTCACCGGAATAGATAAAATTATGAATTGCTCTCAATGAATTTGTAAGCTTCTGACCCCATAAATTCTCAAAGTTCAGTCTGCATTCCCATAAAGCATCATTCATCACCTCACCAGTCCCGGTCTGATAAAGAAGCAGGAAGTTCTTAATATCCTGGTAGATATCGGCCATATTTTCTGCAAGGCTTGAGATAAAGGTATCCTGAGACTCATTTGTTTTTTCATTAAAAACCTCAAGGTATGCGTCAACAGTTCCGAATTTCTCCCTTAAAGTATCGTTTATTCTGAACCAGTCGGCTTCAGTTACAAACTTTTCGTTCCCATCTTCAAAAAATGGCTCCAGTGCCGGCAGGAGAGAAGCTTTGAGATACATGAGAGGCAATATCCGCTGAAGTATTTTCAACAATTCATCACCTTTCAGTTTTGAGGCCTGCTCGGCATATTTGCAAAATTCGTTGGCTACTGCCACAAATTCAACAACATTTCTCGAATAGACAGGATCTGGTTTATTGTTCATTATCTTTTTATATGACTGCAAAAATAGACATTTTTCGATCTTACATGACTACAGATGCACAGCTTTTATTAGTAATAATTTAAGTATTCGATTTGGGAGAATTTCTTTTAAAGAATATCTTTGGTATAATCTGACGGATCAATATCATCTGAGACTGGTTCAGTGAAATAATAGACTATTTGAAAAAGTCGTAGAAATTATCCGGGTGACAACCTGAAAATTAATACCATTAAATATTATGAGCAGCACTCAATTAATCTATCTGTTATTTGCAGGCGTGTTTTGGTTGTATTCCGGTAATACACAGGATAAACAAAATTTGCCTCTTATTGATATTTCCCGGGAAACTGATCGGCATGTAATAATTGCGGCCGGCACTGAGAGTATTTATCAGGGTCATCCAACCACTTTATTACTGGCCGATGGAAAAACAATGTTTTGCGTATGGAGCATAGGACATGGAGGACCAGCCGGCCCTATGGCTGTCAGCAGGGATAGAGGACTTAGCTGGAAAAGAATGGATGATGAGTTGCCTCCCGGCTTTAAGAAACATGAAAACTGCCCAAGCATTTACAGGATGATGGATATGAAAACCGGGAAAATCAGGTTATGGGTTTTTTCTGCAAGACCCGATATGCCACGTATAATGAGTGAAGACGGTGGCAAAACCTGGGTTGAGAAACCACCTCTGGGTTTTGAATGTGTTATGACATTCAGCAGTATTGTACGATTATCTGATGGTAACTATATGGGATTCTATCATCGTAAAAAAGGCGAATCACTCGTGGTTTTGCAAACCCGGACAGAAGATGGTGGCTTAACCTGGTCAGATCCTGTTATAATTGCAGATATAGATGGGAAACTGCCGTGTGAGCCATATGTTTTCAGATCCCCCAGCCAGAAAGAATTATGCTGCCTGATGAGGGAAAATACCCATAAAGGACTTAGCCTGATGATGTTCAGCAACGATGAAGGGAAATCATGGAGTGAACCGGTTTCTACATCCTGGGGCTTAACCGGAGACAGACATCAGGGAATTTATACAAATGATGGCCGCCTGGTAATTACTTTTCGTGATATGGCTCCCGAAAGTCCCACTAAAGGACATTTTGTGGCATGGGTAGGAACATATGATGATATCCGTAATGGTAAACCGGGAGAGTATCGCATTAAGTTGTTGCATAGTTATGCAGGGCGTGATTGTGGTTATCCGGGACTGGAAATATTACCTGACGGGACAATTGTCGCAACCACGTACATTAAATATAAAAATGACAAAAACAAACACTCTGTAGTTAGCACCCGATTCACAATTCAGGAAACTGATAAAATGGAGGCGAATTATCTGATAAATAACAACAAAGTGACAAATGTTCCGGCATATTTTCAAATACAGACTTTGTTTAAAACTAAGGAGAATGAAAGTAGTGTGAGGTCCCCGCACATTATTGTTGCTCCTGATGGTACTGTTTTAGCTTTTGCCCGTGGTTGCATATCCCTTCGCAAAAGTAAAGATAACGGTAAAACATGGTCACCGGAAGAAGATCTTACTCTTAAGGGTGTTAAAGGCAGTAACGTAATAGTAGATGATGTAACAGGAGATATTATCATCCTGTCACCTGAAATAAGTGATCCATGTTTATTCAGGAGCAGAGATAACGGTAATACATGGAAAAGAGAGGATATTGTTATTAAATCCAATGCAATGGGTCATGGCGCTGCTCCCGATAATGTACCAGTAAATATTGGTGCAATGTCAGTCGGTATAACCCTTAAATATGGGGAACATAAAGGCAGGTTACTAATTCCCGGACGTGTTCAGCCTCCTGCCGGTAACAATGCACAGGAATACTGGATGTATAATTATAATACTTCGATGTACAGTGATGACAGAGGAAAGACCTGGCAGGTCAGTGACGGTATTATGACCGGCACAGGTGAAGGGACTCTTGCTGAGTTGTCTGATGGCCGTATCTATTACAACTCCAGATCTCATATGTCCATAGACCACAAACGAAGGATAGCATGGAGTCATGATGGAGGTAACAGGTATGTTGACTGGTATGCCTCTGATGACTTGTATGAGACAGGTGAACCATTTTATTTTAAATATGGAAGTAAACCCGCCTATGGCATGTGTGCCGGACTGGTAAGAATTCCGGATGAAGTAACCGGCGGTAAAGATATATTATTGTTCAGTATGCCTGACTGGAAAGGCGGCTGGCGTTTCCAAATGAGTGTCTGGGCTTCATTCAATGGTACTTCAACATGGCCCATTAAGCGCTTAGTCGATCAGGGGCACAGTGCTTATTCCTCTCTCGCAGCAGGTAAGGATGGTATGATCTACCTTCTATATGAAGGGAGCAATAAGAGATTATATGACGAGATAAATGTAGCAGCATTTAACCTCAGGTGGCTGCTGAATGGGAAGTTGTATTGATTGCAGATTAGAAATAAAACTTGATTGGTTTTTCACAAAAAAGAAGAAACGGCCTTTATTGCCAGACAAGCTCTTTTCATCGAGTATAAATTGACATATCAAACCCTAAAATAGACCTGTTATGAAAAAACTTACAGTTGGAGAAATATCGGTTGTGTGTTTCCTTATGATTATTTGTATGAACTGCCGGCACCAACCAGGTGAAGAGGCAGAAACCAGAATTCCTGAACTAGATTCTTCAGTTCAGCATCTCGGTTGGTTTCGCGATGCGAAATTTGGCATGTTCATTCATTGGGGACCCTATTCCTGTCTTGCCGGAGAATATAATGGTCATCAGGTTCCTGTTGGCAAAAATGCTGAATGGATAATGAAAAACCTTACAATCCCTGTCAATGAGTACCGTGAACTTGCCCGCAAAATGAATCCCGTCAGGTTTGATGCCCATGAATGGGTAAAGCTGGCTAAAAAAACTGGCATGAAATATATCGTAGTAACAGCAAAACATCACGACGGATTTGCAATGTATCATTCAAAGGTAACAAAATACAATATTGTCGACTGGACTCAGTTCGGTCGCGATCCTCTGAAAGAACTATCGCAAGCCTGTGCCGAAGAAGGAATAAAATTCTGTGTTTATTATTCCCATCGTGAAGACTGGGATCATCCGGGAGGGTATGGTAATAACTGGGATTATGACAATGATTGGGGGGCAGATTTTTACGATCATGAAAAATTTGAGAAATATCTTGAAGAGAAAGCCAAACCCCAACTTAGAGAGCTTCTAACCAATTATGGGCCAATAGGTTTAGTCTGGTTCGATCGAGGGATGTACACACCTGAACAGGGACTTGAGTTTGTAAATCTTGTACACAATCTTCAGCCATCAACTCTGATAAATGGTCGTGTAGGGCATTACGGTCAGGAATTCCTCGGTGATTATCAGAGCATGGGTGACAATGGTATGCCTCCGGGAGGTCTGGAGGAATATTGGGAGACTCCTATGACACTGAACAAAACATGGGGATTCAGTAAATATGATACTCTCTGGAAGAGTCCGGAAACAGTTATCCGACGACTTGTAGAGATTGTCAGTCGTGGCGGAAATTTTCTGCTGAACATTGGTCCCAAAGGCAATGGAGAAATACCTGGTGCTACAATTGAAATATTCAGTAAGGTTGGATCGTGGGTGGAACGTAATGCTGAAGCTATATTTGGAACAAAGGCGAATCCTTTTGGGGAATTGCCCTGGGGATACTGTACTGTGAAAGGTAGTAGACTTTATCTTTTGGTACGCGACTGGCCACAGGATCTCATCCTGACCCTCTACGGACTTAAAAATAGTGTGAATTCAGCATATCTACTTAACGATAAATCAACAAAACTATCAGTTACAAAGTCTGAAAAACAAACTACTATTGCACTGCCGCCAGAAGCTCCCGACAATCCGGTTTCTGTTCTGATACTCGAAACAGATGGCCCTCCTGAAGTTGAGCCACAGGTGGTTTTGCAGGATGAACACGGGAAAATTGAATTTAATTATTTAACTGCAGTAACACATGGTAACGCTGTAACACGTTTTAACCGTAAAGGAGGATTTCATATCTCAAAATGGAAAGGACCAGAAGATTCTGTGAAATGGGTTGCAAAGATTGACAAACCGGGAAAATTCAGAGTAAACATCACTTATGCAGTGAATAAAGAATGGGAGGGTAAAAAGTTCGAAATTACCATTAGTGATTCGCATATTGAAAAAAATGTGATCCATACCGGTGATTGGTATGAATTTCTTGAGTTACCTGTTGGTTATGCAGAACTTCCTGAAGCCGGGGAATATACTCTGACAATTCGGCCAAAAAAAGCCGGTGATACCTATCTTATGTACCTGCAATCCCTGACTCTTATGCCTGTAGAAAGAACAAAATATGCAGGCTGGGGTGTAAATTAATTATCGAAAACCATACAAATTTTATCCTGAGTGTTTAAATTGTATTTGAATTATTAAATTTTGATTTTTTTAATCATTTTAAACTTCAAACTAATAAATTTATCCGGAATTTTACAGCATTAAATTATAAACTACGATGAAACAAAAAACTTTTTTATGGCTTTTAGTCCTCATTCCGGGATTATTTTTTACGGGTTGCAAACAAGCTGATAACAAGCTTACAACTCAGGAAGCTGAAGAAGGCTGGGTACTCCTTTTCGACGGTGAAAGCCTTGACGGCTGGCGCGATTACCATGGTGAAGGTATTGCCAGTCCGTGGAAAGCGGAAAAAGGGTCGCTAACCGCACTTGGTCAGGGTAGCGACAGTACCGGGTATATAGTGTCAGAGAACCAGTACGAGAATTTCATATTGACCTTCGACTGGAAAATATCAGAAGGTGGTAACAGCGGAATTCTTTACCACGTGGTTGAACGACCTGAATACAAAGTGCCATATGTCACCGGGCCTGAATACCAGGTAATTGACGATATTGGTTTTCCCGAAGAACTTGAGGAATGGCAGAAAGCCGGTGCAGATTATGCCATGTATGTCTGCGACAATGATAAAAAGCAGGTAAAAAAAGCAGGATCGTGGAATACTTCAAAGATTGTATTTGATAATGGTCATGTAGAACACTGGCTAAATGGCGAAAAGGTTCTTGAGTTTGAAGCCTGGACAGATGACTGGTTTGAGCGCAAGTCCAGCGGCAAATGGGATTTTGCACCTGAATACGGGCTGGCCCGTAGCGGACACTTGGCACTGCAGGACCATGGAAGCAGAGTATGGTATAAAAATATGAAGCTGAAAGAGTTGCCCCGTAAACCTTCGCAGGAGAGCCTCTTCAACGGGAAAGATCTTACCGGCTGGGAGGTTTACGGGACTGAGCTGTGGTATGTTGAAGATGGTGAACTGGTGTGCGAAAGCGGACCGGATAAAGAGTACGGTTATCTGGGAACAAGGAAATATTATGATGATTTTGAATTAAGCCTCGATTTCAAACAAATCTCCAACGGTAACAGCGGCGTTTTCTTCCGCTCATATATAAGGACAGGTGTAAATATTTCAGGATGGCAGGTTGAGGTAGCACCTCCCGGACATGATACCGGTGGCATTTATGAATCATATGGTCGTGGATGGATTGCACAAATACCCGATGAGAAAGAGAATATATTAAAAATGGGTGACTGGAATACCCTGCGTATAAAAGTAACAGGAGATAATGTCACAACCTGGCTGAACGGAGAAATAATGACAGAGCTGACTGACGAAAAGATTGGTCTGGGCAAAGGACGGATAATGCTCCAGATCCACAGCGGAGGCGGGATCAAAGTAAGATGGAAAAATATTAATGTAACCGAATTGGAAGAGTAAAAAAAAAACAGATATTAATCCATCTTATATTAACTAATAATCACGATGAAACCTCTATTTTCAGGACCATTAAAAATTGGATTATACGTCCTTCTGTTATCTTTTTCCCGGTTATTACCTGCCCAGAATTCCGGTTCATCCCTTGAAGAGGGATTTATAAATCCGCCGGAATCAGCCAAACCAAGAACCTGGTGGCACTGGACTAACAGTAACATTACAAAAGAAGGTATCACTAAGGATCTGGAATGGATGAAAAGGTCCGGAATAGGAGGAATGCACATCGCCGATGTAGCTTCAGGGCAGGGTCAGGTTGTGGAAAAGAAGATCTATTTCAGATCTCCTGAATGGCTCGATGCTGTTCGCCATGCAGCATCTGAGGCCGAAAGGCTGGATCTTGAGCTGACTATCTTTAGCTCAGCTGGATGGAGTCTTACAGGTGGGCCATGGGTAAAACCTGAACAGGCAATGAAAAAGCTGGTCTGGAGCGAAATTAATGTGAAAGGACCTCAAATTTTTGCAGGCCGGTTGCCTGCACCCCCTTCAAATGAGGGACCAATAAGAAATCTATCTAGAGCAGCAAAGGTTAGTGATACAGAGCCCCGGTTTTACAAAGACTGTATAGTTTTGGCATTTCCGGTACCTCCGGATGACTCAGACATCCGGCAGTTTGCCCCTGTTGTCTCAACAGGAGGAGGCGAAATAAATCCGGAAGCTTTGCTGGATGATGATCTGAACACCTCTGTGGCAATACGGTCAGGTAAAAACAAGAAAATGGTCTGGATACAGTATAATTTCGAACAACCAATCACGGCCCGGGCTTTAACACTTGCCAGTCGTGCGGGCATTCCTGTTGGCCGACTCATTGTCAGTGACGATGGTAAGGATTTCCGCACAGTGGCAGTGTTACCAGGAGCTCAACTATACCGTGCCGGGAAAGTTGAAACAGTCTCATTTCCTGAAACATCAGCAAGGTATTTCAGACTTGAATTCACCGGGGCCCCTATGAGACCGGCTGATGTAATGGCTGAAACCAACACTCTTCCTGACTCTGTTTATACCTTCAGTGAGATAAAACTGCATACAGGTGCGAGAATAAACAGGTGGGAGGATAAAGCAGGTTTTTACCACCTGTTCAATTACGAACCGGTAGCATCACAGGAGGTTTCATCATCTTCAACAATTGACCCTGCAGCCGTTGTTGATCTCACTTCACAAATATCACCTGACGGATTCATCCAATGGAAAGTGCCCGAGGGCAACTGGACAATCATGCGTTTCGGCTACTCTCTCACAGGATCAAAGAACCGTCCGGCTGTTCCTGCAGGATCGGGATATGAAGTAGATAAGCTCAGCAGAGAGTATACGGAAGCATATATAAAAGAGTATACGACTCCAATTGCTAAAGCTCTTGGCCCACTTTACGGAAAAAGCCTGCAGTATGTACTGCTAGACAGCTGGGAAGCCGGAATGCAAAACTGGACAGATAATATATTAAGTGAATTTAAAAACCGCAGAGGATATGACCTTACTCCTTACATGCCTTGCCTGTCGGGTCGTGTTGTAGGTAACAGTGACATCAGCGACAGAGTCCTGTGGGATTTCCGTCGTACTCTTGCTGATATGTTTGCTGAAAATCATTATGCAGTATTAACAGAATTCCTTAACAAGCAAGGTATTAAAACATATGGTGAAGCTTCAGGCGTTTCTCTTGAGATTCTTGAAGATGCACTGTTGTGTAAAAAATATGTCGACATTCCTATGGGAGAATTCTGGTACAGAGCTCTTCATCCCGAACTGATGTATTACCAGGATATCAGAGGAGCATCTTCGGCATCGCACATTTATGGTAAAAAAGTAGTTGCAGCAGAGGCATTTACCGGTGGAGGTTTTGAGTCTCCATATACGCTTAAAAAAATTGGAGATTACTGGTTCACACAGGGCATCAACCGGTTTGTTTTTCATACCTCAGCTCATCAGCCGCTCGACACAAAACCAGGCAATACCATGGTGGGAATTCATATAAACCGCAATATAACATGAGCAGAACAGGCAGCTCCATTCATGACATACCTGGCACGTAATTCGTTCATGCTCCAGCAGGGTAAATTTGTTGCCGATATAGCATACCTACTCGTTGAAGGAGCTCCTTCAACAATGCCAATCTGGGGTACCGGACTTAATCCTCCTCCACCTGAAGGATATGATTATGACTATATTAATGCAGATGCCCTTATTAACCGAATGACTGTTTCCACTGACGGCAGACTGGCTCTCCCTGACGGTATGAGCTACACTCTCCTTGTTCTCCCAAACACTAACCGGATGACATTACCTGTTCTAAAAAAAATAAATGACCTGGTAAAGGCCGGCGCCACAGTTGTCGGTCCAAGACCAGAACGCACACCCGGGTTTACAGGTTATCCGGATTCTGAAGAGAGCCTTGAAGACCTTACTATGGATATATGGGGAGACCTCGATGGCATCAGCAGGACAAGACGTGTATATGGTAAGGGAAAAATGATATGGGGAACTCCGGTGAAAACAGTTCTTGAGATGGCAGGAATTAAACCTGATGTGGAATATGACAGACCTCTGGACTCAAAGATTAACTGGATACATCGTAGAACAGAAGAGACAGATAGTTATTTCCTGATAAACTCCTCCGACAAACCTCTTGCTACGGAAATAAGGTTTCGTGTTACGGGTAAGGAAGCTGAAATGTGGGATCCTTCCACTGGCAAAACACAGCCTTTGAGTTACACAATATCTGACAACAGGACAGTTGTTCCGGTCCATTTCATGGAACACCAGTCAGCTTTTATTGTTTTCCGCAAGAAAACAAATATTACTTCAAGATCTGTAACCAGGACCTCTCCCGTGTTACTTACCACTCTTACCGGGCCATGGGAAATATCTTTTACTCCTGATATGGGAGCTCCTGAAAAAACCACTCTTGACAAATTAGAGTCATGGACCGTCAACAATGATGAAGGAGTAAAGTACTTTTCGGGTAGTGCAACTTATGCAAAAACAATTAAAGTATCAAAAAGCTGGTTGCAACAAGGTATGAGACTTATACTTGATCTGGGCAGAGTATGTGATATTGCTGAAGTAACGGTAAACGGCGCTCCGGCGGGCTTATTATGGAAGGCTCCTTTCCAGACAGATATTTCCGGATTGCTTAAAAAGGGAACAAACATTATTGAGATAAAAGTCACTAATCAGTGGACTAACAGGCTGGCAGGAGATATGAAAGCACCTCCGGGTAAGAAAGTCCTGAATTCTTCCCTGTTTATCAGGGTAAGAGATTTGCCTGAATCAGGACTTCTCGGTCCGGTTAAAATCCTTAAATACTTAGATAATGGCAAATATTAAAATATGAGCAACTTTTTCACAAGATTGATTGCTGTTTTATTAACAGTAACAAGCTTTACGTCTATTGTTTATTGTCAGAATAAACCTGAATATGTGACAGGGATACCTGTAAATTACGATGAAGCCATGTCCGGCACCTATACACTTCCTGATCCTCTGGTGTTCCCAAACGGCAAAAAAGTCAGGAGTGCCAGGCAGTGGTTTAAGAAGAGAAGGCCTCAGATTGTCTCACTGTTTGAAGAGTTCCAGTACGGCAGGATGCCGGAAGCCCCTGAAGACCTCTCTTTCAATGTTTTCGATCCCGGAACATCCGCTCTGAACGGTATGGCGCTCAGGACACAGGTTACGGTATATTTTATGAAAGACACATCGGAACATAAGATGGATATACTGATTTACATTCCTGCCGAAGCAGTGAAACCTGTTCCACTCTTTTTCAATGTAAGCTTTTCTCCTAATGCCACTGTTGTAGATGATCCGGGTATTAAGGGAGGTTATATATGGGACAGGGACGGTAAGAGAATCCCTGTACAACGGAAGGGTGGATTCGGCAGGATTGATATCAACCGGTTTCTTTCACAGGAAATCGGCTTTGCCACAGTCTATTACGGAGATATTGAACCCGATTTTGCCGAAGGCATAAAATACGGTATCAGGGGCCATTACCTGAAAGAAGGTGCAGCATACCCTGCTCCTGACGAGTGGGGGGCTATATCGGCCTGGTCGTGGGGACTGAGCCGCGCTATGGATTATTTTGAAACCGACCCGCAGATTGATGCAAAAAAAGTTGCTCTCTTTGGTGTTTCACGTCTTGGTAAAACAGTATTATGGACCGGCGCCCGTGATACACGTTTCGGGATGGTTATTGCAAGCTGTTCGGGCGAAGGTGGAGCCGCCCTCTCAAGACGTTTGTACGGAGAGACAATAGATCACATGACCCATCCCTCCAGATATTTTTATCAGTTCGCCGGCAACTGGAGAAATTTTAAGGATGATCCTTCCGGCTCGCCTGTTGATGCTCACATGCTCATATCACTTATGGCTCCACGGCCTCTATTGCTACAGACAGGCGACACTGATAACTGGTCAGATCCTAAGGGCGAATTTCTTGCTGCAGTTGCTGCAGCCCCGGTTTATGAGCTCCTTGGTGAAAAATCACTTGGTACCGATATCTATCCTGCATCAGGAGTGCCCTTACTTAACGACCTGGGATATTTTATGCATGCAGGTGGTCATGGTGCATTGCCCTCCGACTACGAGATATTTCTGAAATTCATGAAGATGCACTTTTTTGATAAAGAATAAAAATTATTAGTAGCTTACCTGCTATCCAAATTAAGGTCGCAAGACCATCTGGCGGTTATACCTTTTATTCAGACAATGCCGTGAGTTAAAACCGTAACCCAAAATTAAAATTAACCTTCTATTAATATGAATTTCACATATTTAGATACTATAATAGTTATTACATATTTGGCTGGGATAACCTGGTTTGGAATTAAGATAGCAGGGAAGCAGACAACAACCAAAGATTATTTTCTGGGGGGTCGAAAAATCCCCTGGTGGGTTGTCTGTTTTTCCATAGTAGCTACTGAAACCAGTACTCTTACATTTATAAGTATTCCCGGACTGGCATATCTGACTAACCTTAATTTCCTGCAAATCGCACTGGGCTATTTTCTGGGCAGAGTTATTGTGGCATGGATAATCCTTCCTGCCTACTTCAAAGGTGAGTTGGGAACTGCATATACCTTTCTGGCAAACCGATTTGGTATACCGATAAAAAACCTGGCCTCCGGGGTTTTTATGATGACAAGGCTGGCAGCTGACGGTGTAAGGCTTTTTGCTACTGCCATCCCTCTTGCTCTTATATTACATTGGACCTTTATTGGAAAGAACTTCTCAACTGAATGGATATATGTAACGTCGATAATTATAATTGCTCTTGTAACTTATAGTTACACTTTTTTAGGAGGGTTAAAATCTGTAGTATGGATGGAAATGGTCCAGCTGTTTATTTATATTGCCGGGGCTGTAACAGCAATTATCATCGTGAGCGGAGAGTTGAGCGGCGGGTTGCTGGGAGGTATCAGCAAAGCGTCGGAAGCCGGCAAATATGAATTATTCAATTTCTCTTTTGAAGGAGGACTTAAAGGATTTTTGTCAACGCCTTATACCCTCATTGCCAGCATATTGGGTGGAGCATTCCTGTCCATGGCATCACATGGTATAGACCAGCTTATAGTACAAAGATTGCTTGCAACAGGTTCCCGGCCGGCCAGCCAAAAAGCATTGATAACAACAGGTGGTATTATAATATTTCAGTTTGCGCTCTTTCTTTTCCTTGGCAGTTTGCTTTTTGTTTTTTATGGCGGAGCCGATATAAGATCCGACGAAGTCTTTCCCAGGTTCATTATTGAAGAAATACCAACAGGACTCTCCGGGTTTATTATTGCTGCGTTATTTGCTGCTGCAATGTCGACTCTTTCAAGCTCTATTACAGCTTTAGGCTCGACCACAATGTATGATTTTATAATACCCTATTACAAAAAATTAAGTCTGACCAACGAAGTTCTTATCTCAAGACTGATAACAGGTATATGGTGCCTGTTGCTTGTGGGATCAGCCATTTTATTTATGCAAAGCCCACAGGCAGTCGTTGAACTGGCACTATCAATCGCATCATTCACTTACGGGGGATTGTTAGGCACCTTCATTCTGGGTGTTCTTTTCAAAAAACCACGGATCAAACACGCCATGCCGGCCTTCATTACAGGTATCGCAGTGATGATATACATCATTATTTTCACCTCAATAGCCTGGACCTGGTACACACTGATTGGAACTATGGCTACGGTTTTTACCGGATTATTACTAACCAGGATATGGAAAATGAAATAGAGATCCATGAGTATTTGCTCTTCGCCCCGTACCATCAGCTATTCTCCTCAATAAGGAAGCA
>Ga0315532_1000184_pt1 | contig 50749 bp, 47 predicted proteins | sample SalMarWE160370MG_FD_203082 | JGI IMG/M metagenome (GOLD analysis project Ga0315532, IMG submission 203082) | Salt marsh sediment microbial communities from the Plum Island Ecosystem LTER, Massachusetts, United States - Salt Marsh Sediment WE1603-70 ...
ATGAAGGAGACCTTCGGTTCTACCTGCCATGGTGCGGGCAGGTTGAAGAGCCGGGCGGCGGCCAAGCGTAGCCTTCGTGGAGCAGATGTCGCCCGGGCGCTGGCAGAGAGAGGGATTATAGTGAAGGCGGGCAGCGTGGCTTCGCTGGCTGAGGAGGCATCTGAAGCTTACAAGGACGTAAGCGAGGTGGTTGAGGTAACCCACAACGCCGGCATCTCCCGTAAGGTGGCAAGGGCAAAGCCTATGGGTGTGGTTAAGGGCTGATGGCGGCTGGATAAGCAGTGCAAGCCGCTATATATTATGCCGGTGGGCAAACCAAAGCTAGTGTGATGACCAATAGTTATGAACTGCGTTCAGCTCACCAACCCAGAATATGTATTTGTTGTCTCCTCCAAAAACCCCCAGTTCTCTGGCTAATTTGAAAAATCCATCGCCTGGGGCGCCGTAACTTTCACCTTCTTTTTGAACTACAACTGCTGAAAGCATAGGATGACCCTGTTCATGCTCTTTTCTATTAATTTTGTCAAGCATTTGCCACAATTCTGGGTCGCTTGCCATAAGTCCAACCTTTTCACCTATGTCAGTATAAGTAATCAACTTTTTGTCTCGTGCCACCTTTTTAAGTTCTTCATAAATCTTCTCGTGCATATTAAGACTCCTTTGATTTAGAGATTACTTACTAACCTCACCCCCTTTTTGCTTCAGTAGCCAGTATTCCAGGCTGTCAGCCAGTGCCAGCCAGCTCGCCTCTATGATATTGGTCGAGCTGCCTACCGTCCGCCACTCATCAACCCCGTCGCTGGACTCAATAAGGACGCGGACCTGGGAGCCGGTGCCGCCACTTTCCTCAAGGATGCGGACCTTATAGTCAACCAGCTTGACCTGAGCCAGCTTGGGGTAAAATCGCAGTAGAGCCTTGCGCAGTGCCTCATCCAGGGCGTTAACCGGACCGTTGCCCTCGGCTACGGTATGCATTACCTCCCTGCCCACCCTTACCTTGACCATTGCCTCGGATAGCATACCCTCAAGGTTTTCCCGGGTAGGGGGACGCCGCCTTTTCTCCACCACCACCATGAAATCAACCAGCTCAAAGGGGGGCTTATAACCAGGCTTAGCCCGGTGAATCAGCAGCTTGAAGGACGCCTCGGCGTTCTCATACTGGAAGCCGTGGCTCTCCAGCAGCTTTACCTGCTCCAGCAGCTTTTGTGCCTCCTTGCCTTTAGCGGGCAGAGACAGTCCCAGCTCCTTTGCCTTATAGATAATATTTCCCTTACCTGATAGCTCGGATACCACTACCTTTAGCTTATTCCCTACCTGAGCCGGGTCTATATGCTGGTAGCTCTCCTCCCACTTGGCCATGCCCGAAACATGAAGCCCGGCCTTGTGGCTGAAGGCACTGGAACCGACATAGGGGGCGAAGACGTCAGGGATTAAATTAGCCACTTCGCTGATATAGTGTGATACCTCGGTTAGCTTAGCCAGTTGCTCTTTGCTGATGCAGTCAATGCCCATCTTTATCTTCAACGCCGGTATAATAGAGCAGAGGTTGGCGTTGCCACAGCGCTCGCCGTAGCCATTTATAGTGCCCTGAACCTGAATAACGCCGGCACTTACCGCCGCCAGGCTGTTGGCTACGGCAAGCTCGCCGTCATTATGGACATGAATGCCCAGGGGCACCTTAGTCTGCTTTTTAACGGCGTTAATGGCGGTGGTTATTTCCTCGGGTAGCGAGCCGCCGTTGGTATCGCAGAGTACCACCACATCAGCCCCAGCCTCAGCCGCCACCTCCACTACCCGCAGGCTATATTCCGGGTCTGCCTTGAAGCCGTCGAAGAAATGCTCGGCGTCAAAGAAGACGGTAAGCCCCTTGCCTTTAAGGTATTTTATGGAGTCGGTGGTCATCTTCAGGTTTTCCTCAAGGGTTGTCTCCAGCACCTGGGTTACCTGCAGGGCTGAGCTCTTGCCGACAATGGTAACCGCCTTTGTTCCGGCCTTAGCCAGAGCCATAAGGTTGGCGTCCCTCCCGGCTTTAGCCCTGGGACGGCGGGTGCTGCCAAAGGCGACCAGGAGCGAATTCTTGAACTTGAGGCTTCGCGCCTTAGCAAAGAATTCAATGTCCTTGGGGTTGGAGCCGGGCCATCCGCCCTCAATAAAGTGAATGCCTAATTCATCAAGCTTGCGGGCAATGTTTAGCTTGTCCACCACCGATAAAGAGATGCCTTCGCTCTGGGCTCCATCGCGCAGCGTGGTATCATAAAGCTGGACTTTAGACAATTCTTGGTCCCTCCACCTTCTCGGCGATTAAGTCTCCCATCTCCTTTGTTCCCACCTTTGTTTTACCTTCGCTCATTATATCATAGGTTCGGTAGCCTTCATTCAGGACCGATTCCACGGCGGTTTCAACGCTCTGCGCCTCCCTTTTCAAGCCGAAGGAGTAGCGCAGCATCATCGCCAGGCTAAGGATAGTGGCAATGGGGTTAGCCATGTTGAGCCCGGCGCGGCGGGGGGCACTGCCGTGAATCGGCTCGTACATGCCGAATATTCTTTTTCCCTCTTGGGGCACTCCGGCGAGGCTGGCTGAGGGCAGCATCCCCATGGAGCCAGCCAGCATTGACGCCTCGTCGGTGAGGATATCGCCGAACATGTTCTCGGTAACAATCACGTCAAAATAAGCCGGGTTTTGGATGAGTCTCATGGAGCAGGCATCTACCAGCATGTGGTCAAGCTCAACATCGGGGTAGTCTTTGGCTAGCTCCATCGCCACCTGGCGCCACAGCCGCGAGGACTCTAGGACATTGGCTTTATCCACTGAGGTCAGCCTTTTGTGCCGGCTTCGCGCCAGCTCAAAGCCGACGCGGACAATACGCTCAATCTCCTGCTCGGAGTAGGTCATTGAGTCGGTCGCCCGCCTGCCCCGAGACGTCTGCCACTGCTTTTTGGGCCGGGCGAAGTAAAGCCCGCCGGTAAGCTCGCGGACAAAGATAAAATCCGCCCCCCGGATGACGTCAGGTTTTAGATTGGTATGGTCAACCAGAAAAGGAGAGACCTTGACCGGGCGCAGGTTGGCAAAAAGCCCCAGCCCCTTCCGCAGTGCCAGCAGACCGTCCTCAGGGTGGACCTTTGCCCTGGGGTCGTCCCATTTGGTACCGCCAACAGCGCCCAGAAATACCCCGTCGCACTTCTTGCATGTCTTTAGCACGTCCTTGGGCAGGGCGGTGCCCGTCTCGTCAATAGCCACCCCACCCACCAGGCCGTAGTGCAGATTGAAGCTGTGGTCGAACCTTTTACCTATTGCCTCTAAGACCTTAATCCCTTCGGCGGCGACCTCGGGACCAACGCCGTCGCCGGGTAAAACCGCAAGCTTAAATTGCATCTAAACTCTCCTCGCCAGTCTCTTTTTAGTATATTCAATAAGCCCGCCGGCGGAGACAAGCTCCGCCATGAAGTCGGGGTAGGGCTTTGCCCTGAACTCCATGTTATTGCTTATATTCTTTATCTTGCCGCTGGACAAATCAACCTTAAGGGTGTCTCCAGCCTTGGTCTTAGCTACAGCCTCCTCACATTCAAGCAGGGGCAAGCCGATATTTATGGCGTTTCTGAAGAAGATGCGGGCGAAGCTCCTGGCGATTATACAGGAAATACCCGCCGCCTTGATAGCCAGCGGGGCATGCTCCCTGGACGAGCCACTGCCGAAGTTGGTCGTCGCCATAATTATATCCCCACGCTTGACCTTCTTTACGAAGTCCGTGTCAATACCCTCCATGCAGTGCTTCGCCAGCTCCGCCGCCTCCGAGATATTCAGGTAGCGCGCCGGTATAATGGCGTCAGTATCAACATTAGCCCCGTATTTATGGACTCTGCCTTTTAGCATTCAGTCTCCTAATTGATTCTATCCACTTCTGCTGCGTCTCAGTAACTTTAGCCTCAGCTTCTTCAAGCTCTTTTAGAGCCGCTTCTGTTATCGGTTCTGGTGTTCTAGGCTTATCTTCCCCCAAAAATACGGAAACATATCTATCAGCAAGCTTATGGTAGCTATCTAGAGCCTCTACATACTCTCGTACTGCCTTATCTGCCTCTTTCTCTAAGATGTCACTCATAATTGACCTCCTTATTTAACGCATGCTTCTATAAAGCTTTTACCAAGGGGAGTTAAAACTACAGCATCAATCCCTTTATATATAGTCAAAGGTTCGTTTCCTAATTTAGCTCCGCCTTTCATAATAGCTGGAGCTAAGCATTGAACACGAAACAGGTTATATACGCTTATATCGTAAGCCTGTGGCGGGATAGAAAGATCCCTGCAAATTTGCCCTTTTTCAACCATGTAATTTGTCACATTATCCCAATCTATTTTCATTTTAGATAGTGTTTTATAAAAAACATGTAATATCCTTACATCAAGAGGAGTAAGACTTTTTATTATTTCTAAATACGTATACCTAATCTCTTCAGTAAAATTTGGATCCATACTATTTGCTAATAGCTTTGCCCATAAGTCTTGTAACTCATCGTTATCTTCTAGGCTTGCATTTTCAAAAATAGGCAAAGCAAATTTTGGTGGCACAGCTTTAGTCTCTTTAACCCCTCTCTCATTAAGGATCTCCTCTACTCTATCGGCTAGTCGTACCTGACGTTCCCAACGCATGAATTTAAGCTTATCCCCAATGATACCAACAGCATCTCTAATTGGTTCTTTGAAGACTTTCGCAGCGAAAGAGCCAAGCCTCTCCGTTGTTTCCAATGCTTTTGTTCCAAACTTTGAAGCTTCAGCTGCGGCTTTTGCAACTTCCTCAACTTCTGACATTTCTATTTACCCCTACACCAGTACCTTTTCAAAATCCCTCACTTTTTTGGGCTTGCCGCTCCTGTCCGGCTCAATGGTGTGCCCTTCCTCTTTGAGGCTCTCTTTTATTTCAGCCCCTTCCTTATTTAATCTCCCCCGGGCTTACAATCTTACCCATTATAGCACTGGCGGCGGCAACGGCGGGATTAGCCAGATAGACCTCCGACTTGGGGCTGCCCATCCTGCCCACGAAGTTGCGGTTGGTGGTGGATATGCACCTCTCGCCGTCACCCAGGACCCCCATGTGCCCGCCCAGGCAGGGACCGCAGGTGGGGGGGCTGACTATAGCCCCGGCGGTTATAAATACCTCTATAAGCCCCTCAGCCAGGGCGTCAAGATATACCTGCTGCGAGCCGGGGATGATAATGCACCGCACCCCGGGCTTAACCCTCCTCCCCTTTAATAGCCGGGCGGCGACCTGTAAGTCCTCAAGACGACCGTTGGTGCAGCTACCAATCACCGCCTGGTTTATTTCTATGTTTTCTACCTGACTCACCGGCTTGGTATTAGCCGGGGAGTGGGGCAGGGCAACCTGAGGCTCCATATTGGAGACATCATACTCAATGACTCTGGCATATTCAGCATCACTATCCGGCTCATATACCAGGTAGGGGCGTTTGGCTCTTGGCTTTACATAAAGTTGTGTCTTGTTGTCCACCCCGAAGATGCCGGCTTTAGCCCCGGCTTCAATTGCCATATTAGCCATAGTAAACCGACCGTCCATAGACAGGTAGTCTATAGCCTCGCCGGTAAACTCAATTGCCGAATAGAGGGCGCCGTCAACACCAATCTGACCGATGGTGTACAGGATTAGGTCTTTGCCACTTACCCATTCACCCGGACTGCCGTGGTAGACCAGCTTGATGGTGGGCGGCACCTTCATCCAGACGTCTCCGGTGGCCATGGCGGCGGCGATATCGGTTGAGCCCATGCCAGTGGCAAAGGCGCCTAAGGCGCCGTAGGTACAGGTATGAGAATCAGCCCCGATAACCGCCTCCCCTGGCAGCACCAAGCCCTGCTCGGGCAGGAGCACATGCTCAATGCCGGCTTCACCGACCTCAAAGTATATTACTTCCTGCTCGCGGGCGAACTCTCGCATTAACTTTGCCTGCTCGGCGGAGGCAATGTCCTTGTTGGGGACGAAGTGGTCAGGCACCATCACCACCTTTTTGGGGTCAAAGACCTTCTTTACCCCCAGTCTCTTGAACTCCCTTATGGCGATGGGGGCGGTAATATCGTTGGCTAGAATTAAGTCCACCCTGACATTTAGGAATTCGCCCGGGCTTACGCTCTTTTTATCAGCGTGGGTAGCCAGTATCTTCTCGGCTAGGGTCAATGTATTTCCTTTCCCGGTGACTAGAAATCAGGCTTAATACCGGTTGTTAGCGAATAGGGCGGGGGAGGAGCAATATAATCAGTACTATCGCGGTAATGAGGGTAGAGACTATATATAGACCGGCGCCAGCGGCAAGCCCGATGGCGGCTACTGCCCATATAGTAGCGGCTGTGGTCAACCCCTCCACAATGCCCCCCTGCCGGTGGAAGATAGCCCCGGCGCCAATGAAGCCGATGCCAGCCACTATCCCGGCGGCAACGCGGGCTGGGTCAGCCCCGATACCGAAACCGTAGATAGAGGCTACGGTAAACAGTGCCGAACCAACACAGATGAGGGTGTACGTTCTCAAACCGGCTGGCTTTTTGGCTCTCTCACGCTGGTAGCCGATAAGGGCTCCCAGGGCTGCCGCCAGCAGCAGGCGCAGCATCATTTCAATTTCTACTTCAATTCCCATCTCAGCGCATCCTACTTGGCCGTTTTCTTAACCGCCAGCAGCCGATTAAGGGCATTCATATAGGCTTTGGCGCTGGCGACAATAATGTCGGTATCGGCGCCACGCCCGGTATAGGTTACCCCTTCGCTCTCTAACCTTATCAGCACCTCACCAATAGCGTCAATGCCCTCGGTTACCGATTTAACCGTGAATTCGGTGAGCTCATTGGGCACCTTCACTATTCTGTTGATAGCCTTGTAAACGGCGTCAACGGGACCAGTACCCAGAGAAGCATCCTCAAGGGTTTTACCATCAGGTCCAATAAGCCTGACCGAGGCCGTGGGGATACCTCTATCGCCGCAGGATACCTGAACCTGGTCAAGGTGGTAGGCCTCGGCGACAGTACGGTGTTCCTCAGCCATGAGGGACTCAATGTCCCTATCGGTGATTTCCTTCTTTTTCTCGGCCAGCTCTTTAAAAGCGGCGAAGACGCGGTTGAATTCCGTCTCGCTCAGGCTGTAGCCCAGCTCGGCGAGGCGTTCCTTAAAGGCGTGCCGCCCGCTGAGCTTGCCCAGCACCAGGCTTGAAGATGGTATGCCTACCGTTTTGGGGTCCATTATCTCGTAGGTTATGGGCATCTTTATTACGCCGTCCTGATGGATTCCTGACTGGTGGCGGAAGGCGTTCGCCCCAACGATGGCTTTATTGGGCTGGACGACAAAGCCGCTCAGCTCGCTTACCAGTCGGCTGGCTTTATATATCTGGGTGGTGTTAACCCCTGTTTTCAGCTGGAAAAGGTCCTTACGGGTATTAATCGCCATGACAATCTCTTCCTGGGAGGCATTGCCCGCCCTTTCCCCGATGCCGTTAATGGTGCACTCCACCTGTCGGGCGCCCCGTTTAACCGCCTCCAGGCTATTGGCTACGGCTAGCCCTAGGTCGTTGTGGCAGTGAACGCTGACTATAGCCTTACTGATGTTAGGCACATTTTTGATGATTCCCTCAATAAGGTTGCCAAACTCATCAGGAATAGCATAGCCCACGGTATCAGGTATATTGACCGTGGTGGCACCGGCGTCAATAACTACCTTCAGGATTTGATAGATATACTCCGGGGCAGTGCGGCTGGCGTCCATCGGTGAGAACTCTATATCATCAGTATATTTCTTGGCCCGAGCCACCATCTCCCGCGCCGTATGCAATACCTCCTCACGGCTCTTCTTCAGTTGATAGCCGAGGTGTATATCCGACGAGGAGATAAAGACGTGTATTCGGGGGTGGGCGGCTCCTTTAACCGCTTCCCACGCCCGGTCTATATCCTCAGGATTAGCCCTGGCTAGGCCGCAGATGATGGGGGTGCGAATCTCTTTGGCAATAAGCCTTACCGCCTCAAAGTCGCTGGGGGAGCTGATGGGAAAGCCAGCCTCAATAACATCAACATTAAGCCTTTCCAGCTGCCTGGCTATCTCCAGCTTCTCCTGGATATTTAATGTTCCCCCCGCCGCCTGCTCTCCATCCCGCAACGTTGTATCAAAGATAATTACTCTGTCCATATTTAATATTCCCTTAACGAATAGCTTGTTTCATTTTTTCTCTATTGTTTCGTGACCCAGAATCTCGCCGGTCTTGGCGTCCACCTTAACCCTGACTATCTCCATCCTTACCACTCCCACATCCACATCTACCAGCCAGTAATCGCTTCTTCTATCTGCCTTCATGGGCAGAGCCACCGAGTTATCCTTCTTCATAAAGTAGTGAGCAATCTCCATAGCCGTGTCGGCATCATCTACCTCTACCTCTTCCGCTTTGACAGGTTCGACAGTTTCCTTAGCTGCCTCACCCTTAGCTGGTTCTATTTTGGTACATTCGATAATTTCCTGAACAAAATTATCGCGTGCCTTAATAGCATCCTCAATTATCTCTGAGCCCTGAATTGCTTGCTTTACCTCAGCCAGTTTCTTTGCCCAGAGCTCTGTGTCCACACCTTTCTGGGAAAGGATGAAGATATTGCAGTGAACTGCACACAGTTCTGAGGCCATTGTTTTCATAAGGGCAATGTCTCCAACACGTAATTCACCAATTGCCTTTTCTATTTCTTCCAGCCGCTTGCGGATATCTCCTATTTCCTCTGTGCCGTTACTCATGCTATTTTCCCTTCAGCCATGGCATCATTCCTCTTAGCTCTCTGCCCACCAGCTCAATGGGGTGCTCCTCATCCATGCGCTTGAGGGCGTTGTATTCCGGGCGTCCCGCCTTGTTTTCCAGAATCCACTCTTTGGCAAAGCTCCCGTCCTGAATCTCGGCCAGGATTTGCCTCATCTCGTCTTGAACCATTTCATCAATCACCCGTGGCCCGCGGGTATAGTCGCCGTACTCGGCGGTGTCACTGACCGAGTTGCGCATATGGTTTAGCCCGCCGTTGTACATCAGGTCAACGATAAGCTTGAGCTCGTGGAAGCATTCAAAGTAGGCTATCTCGGGCTGATAGCCAGCCTCAACCAGTGTCTCAAAGCCGGCCTTGACCAGAGCCGTGACCCCACCGCAGAGAACCGTCTGCTCACCAAAGAGGTCGGTCTCGGTCTCCTCGGCGAAGGTGGTCTCAATGACCCCCGCCCGGCTGCAACCGATACCCCTGGCGTAGGCAAGGGCAACATCCCTTGCCTTGCCCGAGGCATCCTGATGAATCGCCACCAGCGCCGGCAAGCCTATGCCTTCGGTGTAAAGTTGCCTGAGCATGGGGCCGGGGCCCTTGGGGGCAATCATGGTAACATCGACCTCGGGGGGTGGGATAATCTGCCCGTAGTGGATGTTAAAGCCGTGGGCGAACATCAGCATTTTACCTTTGGATAGCCCGCTTTCAATTGAGCCGCAATAGATATCCTGCTGCAGGTTGTCCGGAGCCAGCATTACCAGTAAATCGGCTTCCTTTGCCGCCTCAGCCGCCGTCATCACCTTGAAGCCGGCGTCCTGGGCTTTCTTCCAGCCCGGGGTCCCCTTGGCTTCAGCCACTATTACCTGGCAGCCGCTATCTCTGAGGTTCTGGGCGTGGGCATGCCCCTGGCTTCCATAGCCAATAATGCCCACTACCTTCCCCTCAAGCAGTTTCAGGTTACAGTCCTTATCATAATATATCTTCGCCATAATCTGCCCCCTTACTTTTCTTTAGCTTCAGGCGACTTTTTCTCTTTCGGGAGTGGCCCCGTGCCACCCCGGGTCATAGCTATACAGCCGGTCCTGGTTATTTCCTTGATGCCAAAACCGCGCAGCAGTTTGAGCAGGGAGTTAACCTTGTCCTCATCGCCGGTAACCTCAATGGTTACTGAATTAGCGCCGACATCGACAATATTTGCCCTGAAGATATCAACAATCTCAATAATCTCGCTGCGGCTGGCAGCGGTGGTCTTTACCTTAATAAGTGCCAGCTCCCGGGAGATAATTTCCTCGTCGGTAATATCAGAGACCTTGACCACGTCTACGAGCTTGTCCAGTTGTTTCCTGACCTGTTCCACCGTGGTAGTGGCACCATTGACGACTATGGTCGTGCGCGAGAGATGGGGCACTTCGCTATGCCCGACGGCAATACTTTCAATATTGAAGCCGCGCCTGCGGAAAAGGCTTGCCATCTGGTTAAGCACCCCGGGTTTATCCTCTACCAGGGCAACTAAGGTATGCTTTGTCATAATGTCACCTCTTTTCCCAGCTAGATATTGCTCACCGAAAGCTTTGCCGAATCGGTGGCAGCTTTTGCCTTTTTCCTGGGTTCCTCAATAACCTCGCTTAAGGCTGCCCCAGGCGGCACCATGGGATAAACATTCTCCTCTGGCTCTATCTTAAAGTCTATCAGGAATGGCCCTGCCTCCGCCATTGCCTTTTTGATAGCTGGAATTACATCTTCCTTGCGTTTAACCAGTAGCCCGGGTAAGCCGTATGCCTCAGCAATCTTTACGAAGTCAGGGCCAGTCACCGGTGTGGCTACATATCGCTTCCCGTAGAAAAGCTCCTGCCACTGCCTCACCATCCCCAGATAGCCGTTATCCATAATGGCTATCTTGACCGCCGCCTTTTCTTGAACAATGGTGGCTAACTCCTGGATTGTCATCTGGAGACCACCGTCGCCGGCGATACACCAGACAGTCCTATCAGGACATCCAATCTTGGCGCCAAAGGCGGCGGGGAGTTCAAATCCCATAGTACCCAGTCCGCCCGAAGATATAAAGCTGTTTGGCTTATCATACCAGTAGTGTTGAGCCGCCCACATCTGGTTTTGCCCCACCCCGGTAACGATTATCGCCTCGCCCTTGGTTGCCTCGTATATCTGGCGAATGACGTACTGGGGCAGTAGCTGGTCGGTATCCCTGATAACTAGTGACGGATGCTCCCTTCGCCAGTCGTCAAGCTGCTGGACCCAGTCAAGGTGCTGGCCAGTAGCTACCTGCTTATTTAATTTCTGCAGCACGGCCTTGGCATCACCGACAATGGGCACATCAACGCGCACGTTTTTGCCAATCTCTGCCGGGTCGATATCAATATGAATAACCCTGGCATGGGGAGCGAAGGCACTTACCTTGGCTGTAGCCCGGTCATCAAATCTCATCCCGATGGCAATAATAAGGTCAGCAGCATCAACGGCAAAGTTGGCATAAGCCATGCCGTGCATCCCTATCATCCCGTAGCTCAGAGCGTGGGACTCGGGGAAGCAACTAATACCCAGTAGGGTGGTAACCACCGGTATCTGCGCCTCCTCCACCAGCTCCTTTAGCTCGGCATACGCCGTGGAGATGATTACCCCCCTGCCGGCGATAATAATGGGACGCTGGGACTCATTTATAAGCTTGGCTGCCTTCTTGATCTGGGCGGGGTGCCCCTCAAGTGTCGGTTTATAGCTGGGCAAATTAACCTTGCTCGGATAATGAAATTCCGCCTGGTCTATTTGAACATCCCTCGGTAGATCGATAAGTACCGGTCCCGGTCGCCCCGTCCGGGCGAGGTGAAAAGCCTCCTTGAATGTCTTTGGTATCGAAGCCACATCAAGCACCAGGTAGTTATGCTTGGTGATGGGCTGGGTGATGCCGGTAATATCAATTTCCTGGAAGGCATCCTTGCCAATAAACGGTCTGGCTACCTGACCGGTGATGGCTACCATCGGGGATGAATCAAGGTGGGCATTGGCAATGCCGGTTACCAGGTTGGACGCCCCGGGACCTGAGGTAGCCAGGCACACCCCGACTTTGCCTGTGGCTCGGGCATAGCCTTCGGCGGCATGGGCGGCACCCTGCTCATGGCGCACCAGGATATGGCGTAGCTTGGGGTAGTGGGGCAGGGTATCATAGAGGGGCAGAAGAGCTCCGCCCAAGATGCCAAAGATAACCTCCACCCCTTCCTTTACTAGGCTCTCGCATACCATTTGCGCTCCGGTCAGCTTCATAATAGCCCCCTTATCCCGTGAAAACTGCCCCGCTGCTGGCTGAGCCTACCTTCTCGGCATAATACCTGAGGTAGCCGCTCTTTACTTTAGGCTTAAACTCAGCCAGCCCTGCTAGGCGTTTTGATATTTCTTTATCACTAAGTTTGACTTCAAGCTTGTAGTTGGGAATATCAATCTTGATTATATCCCCATTCTTCAAGATAGCAATAGGTCCCTTGCTGGCTGCCTCGGGGGAGACATGCCCGATAGCCGCCCCGCGGGTAGCTCCCGAGAAACGCCCGTCGGTGATGAGAGCTACCTCTTTATCCATGCCCATGCCGCTTAAAAGGGAGGTGGGGGTGAGCATCTCCCTCATCCCCGGTCCGCCCTTAGGCCCTTCATAGCGAATAACAACTACCTCCCCCGGCTTTATTTTCTTATCCATAATAGCCTTGGTCGCTTCTTCTTCGGAGTTAAATACCCTGGCCGCTCCCTCGTGGACCATCATTTCTGGAGCTACGGCTGACCTTTTTACCACCGCCCCCTCCGGCGCCAGATTGCCAAAGAGGATGGCGATGCCCCCGGTGAGGGAGTGGGCGTTGCCGGCGGGGCGGATAACATCCTTATCCATATTCCGGCTTTCGGCAATGATTCCGAGCACTGTCTTTTCCGATACCGTTTTTGCCCCCAGCTTCAATACCCCCTTCAACTCTTTCATCACGGCGGCGATACCACCGGCACGGTCTAAGTCCTCAAGGTGATATTCGCCGGCTGGTCTTATCCTGGAGAGGTGGGGGGTGCCCTGGCTTATCCGGTTTAACATTGACAGGGGGAAATCAACCCCCGCCTCGTGGGCTATGGCTATAAGGTGCAGGACGGAGTTGGTGCTGCCACCCAGCGCCATGTCCACGGTAAAGGCATTGTAGATGGAGTCCTTATTTATAATGTCTCTGGGGCGAATATCATTAGCCAACAGCTTCATGACCTGCTCGCCAGCTTTTCTGGCTAGCTGCACTCGCCTTGCGTCAATGGCGGGGATGGTGCCGCTGCCGGTCAGTGACATTCCCAGGGCTTCGGTCATACAATTCATGGTATTGGCGGTGAACATACCGGAACAGCTACCGCAGCCGGGGCAGGCAATCTCCTCCATCTCCTCCAGTTCCTCCTCGTTCATTTTGCCGCTGGCTACCTTGCCCACTGCCTCAAAGATGGAGCTGAGGTCAATCTTTTCCGTCTTACCTTCATGTTGCCACCGCCCCGCCAGCATTGGTCCGCCGCTGATGAAGATAGCCGGCAGATTCAGCCTTACCGCTGCCATGAGCATGCCCGGGATTATCTTGTCGCAGTTGGTGATGAAGACCAGCCCGTCAAAGGCGTGGGCTTCAGCCACTATCTCTGCTGAGTCAGCGATTAGTTCGCGGCTGGGGAGGCTGTATTTCATGCCGGGGTGGTTCATGGCAATGCCGTCGCATACGGCGATGGTATTAGTCTCGAAGGGGATGCCCCCGCCGCTATATACCCCCGCCTTGACCGCCTCAGCGATGTCATCTAGACGTATATGTCCGGGGACAATCTCGCTGAAGCTATTGACCAAGCCGATGATAGGCTTGTCGATATCAGCCTTCCTCCAGCCTACGGCGTGGAGCAGGGCGCGGTGGGGGGCACGCTCTAAGCCCCGTTTAACAATGTCACTTTTCATATTATCCTACCCTCTTTTTTCGTTCATAAAAAAAGCCGTCCCGTGAGGACGGCTCATGTTGAGGTAAAGCCTCACTCACGGGCTTTGTTTCATAACTATAAGGACCAGAATAACATTCTGCTCGTTCATTACAAGATAAGATAGCATAGTTCCTATTTATTGTCAAATATCTGCTCCTCTATCGCCCTTATCTTATCTACCCTTCGCTGGTGCCTCTCGCCTTCAAACTGGGTACTAAGAAAAATTTCGACGATTTCACGCACTGTATCTTGTGCTCCTCCCGTCCCCAGGCAAAGGATATTGGCGTCATTGTGCTGGCGGGCACGGCGGGCGCTGAAGGCGTCATGGCAGAGGGCGGCTCTTATTCCCCTGACCTTGTTGGCGGCGATGCACATGCCGATGCCGGTGTCGCAGATTAAAATACCAAGCTCAAAATCACCGCTAGCCACCCTTTCCGCCACTTTTTGGGCAATATCGGGGTAATCTACGGAGTCGGCAGTATGAGCGCCGAAGTCCTCATAGCTGTGCCCCATCCGGGTAAGCAGCTCAATAGTGAATTGCTTGAGCTCCAGCCCCCTGTGGTCAGCGCCAATGGCGATACGCACTTTTTAGCTCCTCCTTTGATATAGCCCCCTCCCGCAGGACGGCGGGGGTCTCGCCGGTCAGGTCAACTATGGTGGACTCCTTGCCCCCGGGGCATCTGCCGCCATCAATAATCAGGTCTACCCTGCCATCCAGCTGGGTATAGACCTCTTCCGCGGTCAGGGCACTGGGCTTCCCGCTGAGATTGGCGCTGGTGCCGACAATAGCTGTCCCCACCCCCTTAATCAGGGCGAGGGGGATGGGGTGGGCGGGAATTCTAATGGCTACCGTTTTACCGCCGCCGCTGACGATATCGGGGACAGCTTTAGACTTAAAGAGCACCATGGTCAGGGCACCGGGCAGGAATTTTGCCGCCAGGAGCCAGGCAATTGGCGGCACCGGCTCGGCAACCTCGCCTATCTGGGATTTATCGGCCAGGAGCAGTGGCAGGGGCATATTTTTGGGCCTTTTCTTTACCTCATAGACCCGCTCCACTGCCTGAGGAAGGTTGGCGGCGGCACCCAGCCCGTAGACGGTATCGGTGGGGAAGGCGACTATGCCCCCCTCCCTGAGGATAGAAATAGCCTGCTCAACCTGTTTTTGGAGGGATGAAAGTAGCTTATTTGGCATCTTAATTTCTTCTTGACCCCAGTATATCACAGTGATATGCTATGTTCTATACATGGCTAAAGGTAAACAAACTCCAAACAACGAGGCAGAAAAGGAACTAGAGGCTGTTGAGAGTGCCATCAAAAAGCAGCCCAAAGATGCTTCCAACTGGCTTGCGAAGGCTGCTATTCTGAGCGAACTTGAGCGCTATGATGAAGCTCTTGAGCCTGTGGAGAAGGCTATTGAGCTTGAGCCAGAGGGCGCTACCAACTGGTTATGGAAAGGCATCGTTCTTAGTGGCCTTGAGCGCCATGATGAGGCGCTGGAGGCTATTGAGAAGGCTATTAAGATTAAGCCAGAGGGCGCCTTAAATTGGGGGTGGAAAGCTGCTATTATGAGCGACCTTGAGCGCCATGATGAGGCGCTGGAGGCTATTGAGAAGGCTATTAAGCTTGAGCCAGAGGACAATTTATATTGGAGGTGGAAAGGCATCGTTTTTAGTAGCCTTGAGCGCCATGATGAGGCGCTGGAGGCTATTGAGAAGGCTATTAAGCTTGAGCCAGAGGGCGCTACCAACTGGCGGTGGAAAACTGAGATACTCTATAACCTTAAGCGCCTAGATGGTGCCCTTGCTTCTGTCGAAAAAGCGATTGAGTTGAAACCCACAAGTGGTTACTTATATAACATGAAGGGCGTGATTCTGATGGGAGGCGCACGATATGGTGAGGCACTGTCATGCTTTGATTTAGCTTTGCAGAAGCGAATAGACCATCTCTATCTATTTAATAGAGGAACAGTCCTGCTTCGGCTCAAGCGAGTTGACGAGGCTAAAGATTCAATTAGCCGTGCCAGGGATTTGGTTAGTCCGCCCAAGAGCAAAGCAGAAAAGGAAGACCTGAAGAATTATGATGACGTCCTGCAAGAGTTGCGAGGCACAGGTAGAGGCGCAGGTGAGAGAGTATCATGGTGGGACTGGTGGTTCACTAAGGCAAATAAGCCTCGGTGTGCACTCGGTATTTTTCTTATAATTATTGTAGTTGTTTGTCTCCTTGCTCCCTTCGTGCGCGAAGGAACGCTCTGCTGGTTTAACTGCGGGAAAGATTGGGGCACATATATCGTGCCCGCAGCAATCGGCACTTTGCTGTTAATATTACCAGTAATTCTCAAAGTTGGCCCGCAGGGGATTGAAGTGATGCCCATGCTGAAACCGCCTGAAATTGATATAAGCGAAGTCACAAAAACTATTAAGCCACGAATAAGGTAAATGGATAAAGCGAAAAGAAAATCAAAGCCAAAGGCAAAGGGTAGCCACCGTGTAGCCACCAGCGGTGATATTGAGGTCTCCACCTATCTGGAAATCGCCAAGGAGATAGGGGGCGAGCAGCCGGCGCCGGCAAAGGAGGCCATACCCCGTGCTGAGCGCGAGGCGATAGTTGTCGTTGACTTTGGCTCGCAGTATAACATGCTTATTGCCCGCAGGGTGCGCGAGTGCGAGGTATATTGCGAGCTGGTGCCCTACGATGCCCCTTGGGAGAAGGTAGCCTCGCTGAACCCCAAGGGGTTTATCCTTTCCGGCGGTCCCGCCAGCGTCTATGAAACTGGCGCCCCCCAGGCTCCGGCGTATGTCTATGAGAGCGGGCTGCCGATACTGGGCATATGCTACGGGATGCAGGTCCTCGCTCACCAGCTGGGGGGGCAGGTTGTAGCCGGAGCCAAGCAGGAGTATGGTCATGCCATCCTTCATCTGAGCGATGTGGATTCACCCCTGTTTTTTGGTTTGCCTCCCACCACCCCGGTATGGATGAGCCACGGCGACCGGATTGAAAAACTGCCGCCCGATTTTACCGCCCTCGCCTATACTGAAAATTCGCCCTTCGCCGTTATGGGCAATGATAAGAATATGTTCGGTCTCCAGTTTCACCCTGAGGTCGTGCATACCCCGGAGGGGAAGACCATTTTAAAGAATTTCGTCTACCGGATATGCGGCTGCAAGAGAAACTGGACAACGGCTAACTTCATCAACGAGAGCATAGCTAAAGTCAAGAAGCAGGTAGGCAAAGGCAAGGTCATTAGCGCCCTCTCGGGAGGGGTTGATTCGGCGGTAACTACCACCCTTGTCCACCGCGCTATCGGCGACCAGCTCACCTGCATCTTCGTTAATCACGGCTTGTTACGCCGCGAGGAGGTGGAGAGGACATTTAATACCTTCCGCCTTAATCTGGGCATGAACATCGTCTATGTCGATGCCAGCGAGCGCTTTCTTGACCGGCTAAAGGGGATAACCGACCCGGAGGTGAAGCGTAAGGTGATAGGTGAGGAATTTATCCTGGTTTTTGAGGAGGAGGCGAAGAAGATAGGCAAGGTCGATTTTCTGGCCCAGGGTACGCTCTACCCCGATGTCATTGAGAGCGCATCATCAGGGAGCACGGCCTCGGCGAAAATAAAGACCCACCACAATGTTGGCGGGCTGCCGGCCAAGATGACACTGCAGCTACTTGAGCCCCTGCGCGACCTGTTCAAGGATGAGGTGCGCCAGGTGGGGCTTGAGTTGGGGCTGCCTGAGGAGATGGTGTGGCGGCAGCCCTTCCCCGGCCCGGGACTGGCGATTCGCATTATTGGCGAGGTAACCAAAGAGAAGCTTGAGATACTGCGCGCCGCTGACTGGGTTGTGATGAGCGAGATTAAGAAGGCGCAGCTATACCGCCAGTTGTGGCAGAGCTTTGCCATCCTCACCGATGTCAAGAGCGTGGGGGTGATGGGTGACCAGCGAACCTATGGCTATCTGGTTGCCATCCGTGCCGTAAGCAGCGAGGACGCCATGACCGCCGACTGGTCACGCCTCCCCTACGAAGTGCTGGCTCGCATCTCCAGCCGCATCGTCAACGAGGTGCCCGGCGTTAACCGCGTCGTCTATGACATAACCTCCAAACCCCCCTCAACTATTGAGTGGGAGTAAAAAAGTCAGGGTATAGGAGGTGCATAACGTGGATAATACCAAAAAGTCAGGGTATAGGAAGGCGAGGAATATCGGAGTTTGGATAGGCATAGTAGTTCTTTTCATTACTAGATTTCTCGGAGAAGTGCCATTTATAGGCATCCCTCTGTGGATAATCGGAGTTGCGTTGTTATTATGGGGGTGTTGGAATTGGGCAAAATATAAGGGTAGAAGTGGGTGGTGGACATTATGGGGGTTAATAGCACCTATAGGGTTTATCCCGCTTGCGCTGATGAAAGATAAATATGTAGTAGAAGTACAAAACAAAAAGAGCCAGTAGGGTAGCTTGAAGGGGTTCACCCCTTTATAAACTTTCCTCCCCCTCTCCTTGATAGGAGAGGGGGACATAGGGGGTGAGGTAGATAAGAATCTTAGTCGTTGGTGGTGGGGCTAGGGAGCATACCCTGGTCTGGAAGCTAGCCCAGAGCCCTAAAATTAAAGAAATTTATGTGGCTCCGGGGAACGCCGGCACGGCTAAGATTGCCCAAAACCTGGATATCAAGCCCACCGATATAGACGGGCTGGCTAAAACAGCCCAGGAAAAGAGGATTGACCTCACCGTTGTTGGTCCCGAAGCACCTCTGGCTGAGGGCATTGTCGACCAGTTCCTCATCAGGGGGGCGCAAATCTTCGGCCCGACCAAGAAAGCCACCGAGATTGAATCGAGTAAGGTCTTCGCCAAGGAGCTGATGCAAAAACATAATATACCCTGCGCCAAAAGCGTCAGCTTTTCCGATTATGCTAAGGCGAAGGAATATCTCCAGGAGCAGAAACCGCCTATTGTGGTCAAAGCCGACGGTCTGGCTGCCGGCAAGGGGGTAATCGTGGCTGATTCCATTCCGCAGGCGCTGGAAGCCCTCTCCAATATAATGGAAGCTAAAGCCTTCGGTGATGCCGGGGGCAGGGTATTGATTGAAGAGCATCTATCGGGGAAGGAGATGAGCACCTTTGCCTTTACCGATGCCTACAGCCTAGTCCCTATGGTGGCGGCTTGCGATTACAAGCGATTATATGACGGAGACCAGGGGCCCAATACCGGCGGTATGGGCAGCTACAGCCCGCCGCACTTTCTTGAGCCGGCGCTGGCTAAAAAGGTGGTGGAGACCATTATGGAGCCGACGGTAACGGCAATGCACGATGAAGGAAGACCGTATAAAGGCGTCCTTTACGGTGGGCTGATGGTTACCAATAACGGGCCAAAGGTGCTGGAATTTAACGCCAGGTTCGGCGACCCGGAGGCGCAGGTCACCTTGCCCCTGCTCAAGAGCGACCTGGTGGATATTATGCTGGCAGTTGTTGATAACAAGCTTGAGCAGGTAAAGGCGCAGTGGAGTGATGGCGCCTGTGTTGGGGTGGTAATGGCATCGGGGGGATACCCCGCCAGCTATAAGACGGGCTTTGCTATTAGCGGGCTGGACGAGTTGGATAAGGACATTATTGTCTTTCACGCCGGGACCAAGCTGGAATCGGGGCGGGTACTGACTAATGGGGGGAGGGTGCTTACCGTAGTCGCTACCGGCAAAAATCTGGCTGAAGCCAGAGAAAAGGTCTATAAAAATATCCCCCGTATTCACTTTGAGGGCTGTCATTACCGCAAGGACATTGCTTTAATAAAATAAAGGGGAATGGTTAAAGGGGCGAAGCCCCGCATAAATTTTATATCTTTTCCCACCCGCCGCCCTTTAAGGAAGGGGAAATAAGTGAGACTTTACCGCCCTTAAGTGGAAGGGGCTGAGATAAAAGAGAGTCAAAGAGAGGCGAAGCCCACGAGGGTGGGCTGGGTGGGAAGAAAAAGTTAAGTTAAAAAGGGAGGGGTGAGGTAGATAAAATGCCTTTAGTTGCTGTAGTTATGGGTTCAAAATCGGATACGGAAGCCCTCAAGCCAACGCTTGATATATTAACCAAGCTTGGCATTGAGCATGAGGTCTCGGTAATATCTGCCCACCGCAACCCGGATAAGGCCCGGCAGTATGGGCTGGATGCCAGGGGGCGGGGGATTGAGGTTATAATTGCCGCTGCCGGTGGGGCGGCGCACCTGCCCGGGGTTCTGGCGAGCTGGACAACTCTGCCCGTCATCGGTGTGCCACTGGCTGCTGGCGAGCTGAAGGGCGTTGATGCCCTCTATTCCATAGTCCAGATGCCGGCGGGGATACCGGTAGCCGCGGTGGCTATCGGCAGTGCCGGGGCGAAGAACGCTGCCTATCTGGCGGCTGAAATTCTAGGGCTGAAACATGAAAAAATACGAAAAGCCTACGAAAAATATAGAGCCGAGTTGCAAGGAGAAAAGCCATGATTGAACGCTATTCCAGACCTCAGATGAAGAGGGTGTGGTCGGACGAGAATAAGTTTGATAAGTGGCTCAAGGTGGAGATTGCCGTTTGTGAGGCGTGGGCTGAATTGGGCGTCATTCCCAGGGAGGCGGTGCCCAAGATAAAGTTGGCTCGGGTCGACCTTAAACGCATGGGGGAGATTTTAAGGGAGACCCACCATGATATAACTGCCTTCTTGGGTGCGGTGTCAGAGAGCGTGGGGGAGGAATCCCGCTTTATCCACCTTGGTCTTACCTCCTCCGATGTCATAGACACTGCCTTGAGCTTGCAGCTGATTGAGGCGGCGGAGCTGCTTAGTAAGGATGTAAAGGGGCTAATCTCGGTACTGGCGCAACAGGCGATAAAGTATAAATACACACCGATGATTGGCCGCACTCATGGCGTTCATGCTGAGCCAATCTCCTTCGGTTTTAAGCTGGCGCTATGGGTTGAGGAGATGAGGCGTAATTGGCAAAGGCTGGGTGAAGCCACCAAAGCCATCGCTGTGGGTAAGATTTCGGGAGCCGTTGGCACCTACGCTACCCTGTCCCCTGATGTTGAAGAGAAGGCTTGCCTCAAGTTAGGGCTTGCCCCCGCCCCGATATCAAGCCAGGTCTTGCAGCGTGACCGCCATGCCCAGTTCGTTACCACCTTGGCTATAATTGCCAGCTCGCTGGAGAAGTTTGCCACCGAGATCAGAGCCTTGCAGCGGACCGAGACCCGGGAGGCGGAGGAGCCCTTTGGCGCCGGTCAGACCGGCTCTTCAGCCATGCCGCATAAGCGCAACCCGGAGCTTTGCGAGCGCGTCTGCGGCTTAGCCCGGCTGGTGAGGGGTTACGCCCTGACCTCGATGGAAAACATCGCCCTCTGGCACGAGCGGGATATAAGCCATTCCTCCACGGAGCGAATTATACTGCCCGACTCCTGCCTGGTGCTGGATTATACCCTTGGCATTTTCACCTCAATAATGCAAGGACTGCAGGTCTATCCCAAGCGGATGAAGCAAAATATAGACCTCACCAAGGGCTTGATCTTCTCCCAGCGGGTAATGCTCGCCCTTATCAATAAAGGGCTGAGCCGGCAGAAAGCCTACGAGCTGGTGCAGCGAAACGCCATGAAGGCGTGGAAGGGGAATAAGAGCTTCTTAAGTCTGCTCAAGGCTGACAAGGAGGTTACCAAAGCCCTCCCGGCTAAAGAGCTGGAGCAAAACTTCGACGAGCAGTATTACCTGCGCTATATGGATAATATCTTTAAGCGGCTGGGGTTGACGGAGGCGCAGTGGAAGGGGGATATGGCCAAGCCTTCGGATTTGGCGCCAAGGGCAATATAATGGGTAACGATGTTTTGCTGAATGCCGACCTGCCTTTACCCTTGTTTATCCGGGGCAAGGTGCGTGATACCTACGAGCTGGGCGAGTTGCTGCTGATTATTGCCACTGACCGAATCTCAGCCTTTGATTCTGTCCTGCCCTGCGGCATCCCCAATAAGGGCGTGGTGCTGAATAAGCTCTCCGCTTTCTGGTTCAACCAGACCAAGGACCTGGTGCCCAACCATCTGGTGGAAGCGGTGGAAGATGTCCGCCATCTTGATACTTACCTTCCCGCCGAGAGCCGCTTTGATTATCCCCAATACTTAGCCGGGCGCTCTATGGTGGTTAAAAAGGTCAAGCGCATTCCCGTTGAGTGCGTGGTGCGCGGCTATATATCCGGCTCGGCGTGGGTGGAGTATAAGCAGAGTGGTACCGTTTCCGGAAACCCGATGCCCAAAGGCTTGGAGGAGAGCCAGGAGTTGCCCCAGCCCCTCTTCACCCCCACCACCAAGGCGGAAACGGGGCATGATGAACCGATACCTATGGATGAGATGGCGAAGCTGGTGGATGGGGTGGCTCTGGCTGAGGGGATAAGAGAGAAAAGCCTGGCTGTCTATAGCTATGCCCGGGGGTATGCCGCCGCCAGGGGCATTATTATTGCTGACACCAAGTTCGAGTTCGGGCTGGATGGTGACGAGCTTATCCTCATTGATGAATTATTAACCCCGGACTCATCTCGCATCTGGGATGTTGACCTCTATAAGGTCGGTCAGCCCCAGGACAGCTATGATAAGCAGCCGGTCAGGGACTGGCTTACCGCTTTCGGGTGGAATAAAGAACCCCCCGCCCCCATGCTGCCATCAGATGTCATTGAGGCTACCAGCCAGAGATACGAGCAGGCCTACGAGAGGCTGACGGGGAAGAAGCTAGGCTAGGATTTAGCCCTCCAGCAATTCCTTGGTGCTGGGTAGCTCGCCAATAATACGCTGGTCGATTGCCGTCGCCATATCCAAAGCTCTACCCAGGGCTTTGAATATTGCCTCTGCCTTGTGGTGGTCGTTGGTGCCGTATAGAATCCGGGCATGTAGGTTGAGCCTGGCTTCAATAGCTAGGGACTCAAGGAAGTGGCGGATAAGGTCGGTGGGAAATCCAGCCATATCGTTATCGCTGAAGGGCAGCTCCAGCACCGAATATCCCCGCCCGCTTATATCCACCGCCACCATTGCCAGGGCGTCATCCATAGTCACGGTAGCATCGCCCATGCGGATAATGCCCCGCTTTTCCCCCAGCGCCTGGCTTAAGGCTTTGCCCAGACAGATAGCCACATCCTCTATCAGGTGGTGCGGGTCATCACCACTGGCTTTAACCTTTAAATCAAACCTTCCGTGCTGGGCAAGCTGGGATAAGAGGTGGTCAAACATCTTAATACCGTCGGTGTTTATCTCATATTTCCCACTGCCGTCAATATTTAGTTCTAAGTTAATATCTGTCTCTTTGGTCTTACGATTGATAGGGGGGGAATATCTTCCTCCGTTATTATTCCCCTCGTCTTCTATAACAGGCAATCCTTTTCCGTTATTCCCCAACCACGTAAGTATGCCTCTGTAGAAAACAGCACCAGCAGGGGTCCTTCCGTTTTTAATCTTGTTGTAGGTTATTCTAGTACAGCCGATTAGATCTGCCATCTTCAGATCGGAGTATCCATTGCTCTCTTGTATTTGCTTAGCCTTGTCTACTATTAGTTTGTCAATTGGGTTCATTTTCGGTCTCCTGCTATAGGTATTTATCGCACAACACTATGTTACCTGTTCTTTACACTATGTAACCTTTACTTTACACCATGTAAACTATTATACACACTAGCTTGCTATTTGTCAAGAGTATATGACCAGTGGTTGTAGAGGTTTAAGGGCGACAGTGTTACCTGTTCTTTACACTATGTAACCTTTACTTTACACCGTGTAAACTATTACACACACTATCTTGCTATTTGTCAAGATGGTAGTAGTAGTGGTGGTGGCGGTGGCGGATGATAATGATAATGAATGATGATAAGGGGCAGCAGCATTATTACTACCACCACCGCCGCCGACCGCCAGCGGCCAGCAGCAGGAAGATGTTAGGGAGATGGGTTTCTACGAAACTACCTCTTTAAGTGCCTTAATCAGGGCATCGGTGTGCTCCGGTTTGCCCACGCTGATGCGGAGGGAATTTTGCAGCAGGGGCAGGTCGAAGTAGCGGATTAATATCCCCCTAGCCTCCAGTTTTTGCTGGATTTCGCTTGCCTTGCCCTTGAGGACGTGGCAGAAGATGAAGTTGGCTCGGGAGGGGAGGGGTTTTAACCACTCCAGCTTTTTTATCTCCCCGAGCAGGCGGTCTCTCTCGGCGATTATAGCCTTTATATTATTCCTGAGGTAATCAATGTCCTTTAGCGACTCCCTCACCGCAACCAGGGCAGCCACATTTACACTGTAGGGCATCTTTATTCTCAGCAGATAATCGGCAATTTTGGGCGGGAGAATGCCGTAGCCAATCCTGAAACCAGCCAGCCCCGCCCATTTGCTGAATGTTCTTAACACCAGCAGGTTCTTATACTGAGGGACCAGGTTGGTAACGGTTTCACCGCTGAATTCAACGTAGGCTTCGTCAGCCAGCACCGGCACCCCGGTATCTACGAGTTCCAGTATATCCTGCGTGGGGATGGGCGTTCCGGTGGGGTTGTTGGGGCTAGCCAGAAGTATCATCTTGGTTCTCTTGCTTATCGCCTTCTTTACGGCACTTACATCGACACGGTAATCTTCATCCCGCCGCACCTCGACCAGCCTGCCGTTGCAAAGTGCGGTGCTGAAACGGAATATATCAAAAGTAGGTATGCAGTTTATTACCTCGTCGCCGGGGCTGACGAATAGGCGTAAAATGAGGTCTATTAGCTGGTCGCTGCCGCTGCCGGCGGCAATATGCTCAGCACCAACGCCGGTATAACTTTGGAAAAGTTTCCTCAGCTCGGTTTGGCTGGCGTCAGGGTAAATATTGTAGTAGGGATAAGCGCTCAGAGCCTGCTTTACCTTTGGTGAGCAGCCATAAGGGTTCTCGTTAGCATCCAGTTTGATGACGTCATCTACTGAAATCTTAGCCTTGGCGGCTATCGCCTCCAGTGACTTACTGGCAACATAGCCACCAAAGGCAGCCAGTTCCGGCCGTATTAATTTTTCTATTCCTTCTTCGGACATTACCTTCGTTTTCCTTTCTATATTCCTGATAAATAAAATTCCCTCCGCTTGGAGGGCTTTGGTTAAGTTTTTATTTTTCTGGTTTATATATTTATACTACACTGCCCCCCAAGCGCATCTGGTGCGCCCGGTAAAGGTGAAGGCATAATACACTTGGTGAGCAGTATAGACTGACATTCTCGTTCGCGTGAGTTTAACATAAGCAGTATAATTTGTCAATAGTTTCACTTCAGTCGCTTTTCAATTGCCCGGGCATGAGCTTCCAGCCCCTCAGCCCTGGCCATTGTAGCCGCGGCTTTAGCCAGTTTCAGCAGACTGGCTTCGTCCACATTAACCAGGTTTATGAGCTTGATGAAGTCAAGTATGTTGAGTGGCGAGCCGAAGCGGGCGGTAGCTCCAGTGGGCAGAACGTGGCTCGGCCCAAAGACGTAATCGCTCAGGGCAACCGTTGAGTTCTCCCCGATGGATATGCAGCCGGCGTTGGCTATCCGTTCCACATAGCCCTCAGCCCCCCTCACCATTAGGTAGAGGTGCTCCGGGGCGTAGAGGTTAGCCAGTTCTATAGCCTCGTCTATATTAGCCACTACCGCTATCAACCCCTGCCTTTGTAGTGATTCAGCGGCGATGGCTTGACGTCCTAAGTCTTTTAACTGGCGCTCTACCTCTTGATTAACTCCGTTGGCTAGCTTCTTTGAGGTGGTTATCAGAATAGCTGAGGCTAGGGGGTCATGCTCTGCCTGGGCTATAAGGTCAGCGGCGCAGTAACCGGGGTTAGCCGTCTCATCGGCGATGATTAGCACCTCGCTTGGTCCGGCTAGCCCGTCAATGTCAACGGCTCCATATACCAGCTTTTTAGCCAGGACAACGAAGATATTGCCCGGACCGCAGATTTTGTCCACCCTGGGGATGGACTCGGTGCCGAAGGCTAGGGCGGCGATTGCCTGGGCACCGCCGACGGAAAAGACACGGTCGACCCCGGCGATATCGGCGGCGACCAACGTTGGCGGCGGTATAGCACCGCTGGCTTTCGGCGGTGTCACCAGAATGACCTCTTTGACCCCGGCAACGCGAGCCGGGATTGCCGTCATCAGCACTGTTGACGGATAAGAGACAATGCCGCCGGGGGCATAAACGCCGACCCGTTCCAGTGGGCGTATCTGGGTTGAGCCTGGTGAAGCGATGCGCCAGATACGCTGTTTTTGCTTCAGGTGGAAGGAGCGTATGCGGCGCGCCGCCAGCTTGAGGGCGGATATAAGCTCCTTCTCCACCTCGCGGTAGGCGCTGGTTATCTGCTTTTTATCTACCTCCAGCGAGGTAAGCTCGGCACCGTCAAACTTCTTGGTATAGCTAAGGAGGGCGGCATCACCCCTGCGGCGCACCTCGTCAATTATCTGCCTGACGGCCGGCTCTCGGTCACCACCAAACACCTCCCTGGGGGCTTCTCGGGAAAGTATTGCTTTGGCTGACTTGAAACCTTCGATAATTTTCAATTTAGATTTCCTTTACCGCTGTTTGCAGGGCTTTAATAATGGAGTTTATTCTCTCCTGCTTGGTCGGGCTTGGCGTTCTATTGGTGTTGCCGATGAGGCAGGCGGTGGACTCAGAGAGAGTATCGATAATCTTCAGGTTATGCCTGGCTATGGTTCGGCCGGTCTGGGCGTTCTCAATGAGCAGGTCGGCATCCTCAGGCAGAAAGGCTTCGCTTGCCCCCCAGGTGGGAATTACCCGGTATAAACCGAGGTGATTGTCCCTGGCGTAGTTATCGGCGGTGTTTATATACTCTGAGGCTACCCTGAGCGGCACCGCCCGCTTGGCGTTAAACTCCCTCAAGCCTTTGGCATCGCTTATAGATAGTTCCTGGCTCACCACCGCCACTATTTTAACACCGCCCAGCTTCAGGTCAATAAGCTCCTGCACCGGGCTGGAGGGGAATTGATACAAGTGTTCCATAAGCCAGTCCCTGCCGGTGATAGCCAGGTCAAAATTGCCGTTGGCTACCTGCAGCGGCATGTCTTGAGGTCTGATTACCTTGATGGCGACACCACTTATGGTGGTGGTGGGTCGGCGGTTTCCTGTGGCTGAGGGGTAATCGTCAACGGGGATGCCGGCTTTAGCCAGCAGACGGGAGGTGTGCTCTTGCTGGTGGCCGTCGGGGAGGGCAAACCAGACCACGTCCTCCGAGGGGGTGTAGCGGGGGCGTTGCCCGGGGTATTGCCTGATAGTTTCCGGCTCAACCGCTTGCTGAACCGGTTCTTTATTAAGGAGGGGGGTTACCACCCCACCCATGTCTTTGGCTTCCCAGCTGCTTTTATTGGCGATTAGACAGGCGCTGACACTGAGGACCTTGCTTACCGGCACCAGCCCGTAGCCGGAAAGCTCCTCTATTGTGCCGCAGACCAGGGCTAAATCGGCGTTTTCCGGGGGATAAGCCTCAGCCGCTCCCCACAGGGGGAAGATGCTAACCCGCCTCAGGCGGGACTTCAGGGCAAAGGACTCAGCCAGGTTGGGATATTCACTGGCAATGCGGATAATTTCCGCCTTGGTCTTCATTTCTTCTATTGTCGATACCCCCTCAGGGCTGCCGGCGGCGTAGAGGGCGGCGTCTCCGTATCCCAGATTTCCCACATTGAGCAGGGCACTGCTGGGGTATTTTGCCATAAGCTCTTCTATCCAGTCCGAGCCGCAGATGCCGAGGTCGTAGTTGCCGATGGCTACCTGTATGGGAATGTCCCGTTCGTGGAAGACCTTGGCCGTAAGGTCGGGGAATTTTTGGGAGCTGATGCGGTAAAGGCGTGTTTTTTCCTGATAGCCGTCGAGTCCCCAGCCGACTTCCTGGAGACGGGCAGCGGTCTCGTTTAAAAGGCGACCCTTAGGCAGCGCTACCTTTATTTGCATCTGCCTTCCTCAGTATTGCTAAGACCTCGTCAGTAGTTTTTGCCTCGAATTTCTGGGGCTTAGCCTGGTTGGTCAGGGTGAATAGGGGCGGCTGGCTCCTAACCTCAAGTCCCCAGTTAAAATCGGCTTCTTTCTGCCCGCCAAGCTCCAGTTCAGCCATATAGCCGGCTTCACGGAGGCGTTCGGCAATGCTAAAGCCGTCTTTTACCGCTTCCGGCTCAGCCCGGATTAGAATTCTCTGCGGTTTGCCTTTAGCCAGGGCTCCGGGCTTTACCAGCTTCATCAGGTGGTCAAGGTAGAGGGCAAAACCGGAGGCGGGGGTATCCCTGCCCCCCATCAGCGGGATAAGGGCGTCATATCTGCCGCCGCCGCCGAGCTTCTCCCCGTTCTGGAAAATCTGGAAGATAATGCCAGTATAGTATTCAAAGCCTCTTCCCGAGGCGATGTCAATCTGGTAATCACAGCCAAGGGTCTCAAGAAGCTTGGCGATATTTACGAAGTCATCAATAGCCGGTTTAAGCTCAGGCAAATCCGAGGTAAACTGCAGCCGGGACGGTTTCCCCTTGAGGTCAAGGAGGGATAAAATCTTCCCCACCTCCGGTCTCTCCCGCTTTACCTTAGCCAGCGCTTCGGCGTCCCCGTCCAGAATGCGGTCAAATATCCTTGCCTGCTCCTCGGGGCTTAGCCCCAGCTCTGTCAGTAATGCCCTGATTAAGCCGGCGTGGGAGAGCCTCAGCTCAATACCTTTAAGCCCAAGCCGTTTCAGGATCTCAAGCGCCAGCATTACCAGTTCCACGTCAGCCGTAGGGGAACTGACGCCGATAAGTTCCGCCCCGAGCTGCCATCTTTCTCTGGCTTCCTTGCCTGTTTCTTCAAAGACAAAGATATTGGTAACATAAAAGAGCCGGGCTAATCTTTCCCCTTCCATACTATCAATGTAAAGTCGGGCGATGGGAATGGTGCCGTCGGGTCTTAGCACCACCCTTTCCCCGCTCCAGCCGTCCCAGTCCAGGAAGGAGTACACCTTGCCTAACCGGCTGGGGGTGAGGGTGCCGGTGGAGGTGAAGAGGTGGAGATACTCAAGGGTTGGCGTCCTGACCTCTTTATATCCCCATTTGAGGCAGCACTCCCTGAATGTGCCCTCAATGAGGCGGAAGGCAGCCATTTCCTCTGGGGACAGGTCTCTGGTTCCTTTGCACCTTTGGTTTTTCATCTTAGTAATAGTGGGTAGATTTTAACACTACTCTACCTGGCTATTCAACTGCGGATTTTATTTGCAATGCGGTTATAATCAATATACAATTCAATTTACCGACACCGCCATGGGCAGGAAATTATTTAAAGCCTTACGCCTTACTTTCTTTATCGCCTTGCTGGCTGGAGCCTTGTTCTCAGTGACGGCCAGTGCCAGCAGTCAGCCAATCCGGGTTCTGCATGTGGAGGGCGTCATTGTCCCCATCGTGGCTGATTATATTGAGCGGGGCATCAGCCAGGCTGAGGATGAAAACGCTGCCGCCTGCATTATTGAGCTGGATACGCCGGGAGGGCTGCTGGATTCAACCGAGACCATAGTCAAGAGTATTATGAATGCTGACGTGCCGGTGGTTGTTTATGTTGCTCCCAAGGGTGCCTGGGCGGCTTCGGCGGGGACCTTTATTACATTGTCGGCTCATATTGCCGCCATGACACCGGGCACTACCATCGGTGCTGCCCATCCCGTAGCCGGTGGTGGGGAGGAGATACCGGAGGAACAAATGCAAAAGATAACCGAGTTCTCCGCTAAGTGGATGGAGACCATTGCCCAGGAGCGCGGTCGTAATATTGAAGAAGCCAGGCTGGCGGTAACCGAAAGCGAGACCTTCAGGGATGACGAGGCCCTAGATGCCAATCTCATCGACCTCAGGGCTGATAATTTAGATAGCCTTATCGCTCAGATAGATGGCTGGGAGGTTACCCTGGCTAGCGGCCGGGAGGTTACCATAGACACCACAGGCTACGAGCTGGCAAGGCAGGAAATGAGCTTTGCCGAACGCTTTTTGCATGCTATCAGCAACCCTAACATTGCCTATATCCTGCTTACCATCGGCAGTATAGGCATAATTGCCGAGATTTATAACCCCGGGACGTTCTTTCCTGGAATTACGGGCGCTATCAGCCTGCTCCTTGCCTTCTACGCCTTGAATGTCCTTGAAGCCAGGTGGGGGGGGATATTACTTATTCTGCTCGCCTTCGGTCTATTTATCGGTGAGGTGCTTACCACTACCTTTGGCTTATTTACCGCCGGGGGTATAGTGGCTTTAGTCCTCGGCTCGTTAATCTTATTTCCGGGAGGTGGTGCCTTGTTTCAAATAAGTCCATGGCTCATTGCCACAGTTGTTATCCTGGTTGCCGCTTTCTTTGCCTTTGCTGTCAGTCGTATAATCCGAGCCCACCGCCGCCAGGCATATACCGGCAGAGAGGAACTGGCGGGAAAGACTGCCGTTGTTCAGGTAGCTCTGGACCCCGAGGGCATGGTTCTGTTCAAGGGTGAACGATGGGCGGCGATATCGGAGAAGGGTCGGGTGGAACCCGGGGAGGAGGTGATTATAGCCAGGGTTGAAGGCTTAAAACTGTATGTAACTAAGAAGAGAAAAAAGAAAAAGGAGGTAAACAAATGAACCCAATTTTAATCGGCGTACTTGCTTTAGTCGTGGTCATACTTATTCCTATGACAGTTAAGATTGTCAAGGAATACGAGCGAGGGGTTATTTTCCGCCTGGGGCGGTTGGTCGGCGCCAAGGGGCCGGGGTTGTTTTTAATCATCCCCTTCGTTGATGGCATGGTTAAGATAGACCTCAGGGTGGTGACCATGGATGTCCCCCGACAAGATGTAATCACCAAGGACAATGTTACCGTTGGCGTAGATGCCGTGATCTATTTCAGGGTGGTTGACTCTGAGGCGGCGGTAGTTAAGGTCTTGGACTACATGAGGGCTACCTCGCTGATATCCCAGACGACACTGCGAAATGTGTTGGGGCAATCTGAGCTTGATGAACTGCTGACGCAGAGGGATAAGCTTAATCAGATGCTGCAGAAGATAATTGACGAGCAGACCGACCCGTGGGGGGTGAAGGTCAGCACCGTTGAGATTAAGCAGGTGGAACTCCCGGAAACGATGAGGCGCTCTATGGCAGCTCAGGCTGAGGCAGAAAGAGAGAGGCGAGCCAAAATTATCCACGCTGAGGGTGAGCTTCAAGCCTCAGTGAAGCTGGCTCAAGCCGGAGCTGTTATCGCCAGGGAGCCAACCACGCTGCAGCTTCGCTACCTGCAAACGCTGACTGAGGTAGCTTCGGAGAAAAATAGCACCGTAATCTTTCCCATACCTATCGACCTTATCAGCATGTTCATGGGTGGGAGTGCTGGCGCCAAACGAATAAGGGGAAGGAAGACCAAGTAGCTAAGAGGGGTTAGTCACGCAGGGTAACGTCTCCGGCGACAATTTTGGTCAGGCTGCTATCGGGCTGGCGGAGCAGCAGACTGCCGTCGCTGGCTACTGACTCGGCTATGCCTTCATAGGTGGTTTCCTCCGAGCTTACCCGGACCCTTTTGCCCAGCGTCGCCAGGTTATCCCGCCACTGCTTATAAACGGCATCCCCCGAGGGCAAAGCCAGGTACAGGCTTTCTATTTCGGCTAGGAGGCAGCGTATCATATCCAGCTGAGATATATCCCTCCCCAGTTCCTGGGAGAGGCTGGTAGCAGTGGGCGAAATTTGGGGAAAAGCAGAAGGTTTAAGGTTGACATTTATGCCTATGCCGATAATGGCGTAGTCCGCCCGCTTGCCCTTTACCTCGCTTTCAATTAAGATCCCGCACACCTTTTTTTGGTTAATAAGGACATCGTTGGGCCACTTAATCTCTGCTTTCAGGTCGGCGACCTTCTCAATACAACGGGCTACGCCTAGAGATGCTACCATAATAAGGGAAGGTAGATAAGCCAGCTCGGGATAAAGAATAATAGATAGGGCGATGCTGCCCTTGGGTGATAACCACCCCCGCTTCATCCGCCCCCTGCCTGCAGTTTGCTCCCCGGCAACGATAACCGTCCCCTCCACTGCCCCCTTTTGTGCCTCTTCTTTGGCGGCATCATTGGTTGAGGGGAAGCTGGGGTAATAGATAGCCCTCTGCCCGATAAAGCGTGTTCCCAGATTATCGGTAATGGCGGCGGACGATAGGCTGCTCTTTTTCATTTGAGTGTGGTAAAGGCGCTTTGGTCTCTAGGTGACGCTTGATTCTTTGCTGTAGAGGCGTTCCTTCCATTGAACGCCGGCGCCGACCGCCTGGCGCGAACCGGCGTAGAGACCGGTTATAATAAGGAAGGCAAATCCGAGCGGGTGCGTAATAGTTGAGATAAGCGACTCCTTGAAGTGCTTATCAACCAGCCAGCGCATAGCCAATACCGTACCAACCTGGAAGATGATAATAAGCCGCCAATCGCTGGGAGTAGCCGCCATAAAGAGTTCGTTCCAGAGCCAGTAGAAGGGAGCAAGAAAGAAAGCATAGCCGGCTATAATCAGCCCAGCCAGCCCTAATTTAGACAGCGCTGCCACCGAATACATCCACTTGCTAACCCCTTCCCATATCGCCCCCATGCCCCGGTACATATGGCATGAGACTATGGGGGATAGGTCAACGGCTATGTGCCGTCCACCGTGTTGGTGTACCTCAACCCCCAGCCAGACATCTTCCAGTATCTTCGCTTTGACCGCTTTGTGTCCGCCGAACTCCCAGTATGCCTTTGTCGGGAAGAGAAGGAATTGACCAATAGCCAGTGATGGTCGGGGGTGACCGGAGCGCTGAAGCCACCATATTGGAAACCAGCTCATGATGACAAAGTACAGCACCGGGATTGTTATCTTTTGTTGCAGCGAAGTGGTGAGCTGGCGGGGGAATCCTGAAAGCAGAGAGGCATTGTTCTTGGTGGCCAGGGCAAGTGAGCTGCGTAGGGCGTGAGGTGCGTGTGTGGTGTCAGCATCGGTGAAAAGCAGCCAGGAACCCTTAGCCCTCTTCGCCAGCTGATAGCAGGCGAACGGCTTACCCGCCCAGCCTTTGGGAAGCGCCTTGCCCTGGAGCAGTTGGATACGGTCATCGGTGGCGGCTATTCGCCTCACGATATTGGTTGTGCCATCCGAGGAGTTATCATCCAGCACCAGAACCTCAAAATTGGGGTAGTCCTGTTTTTGCAGAGACTCAAGGCATGCCTTAATGTTTGCTTCTTCATCCCTTGCCGGGATAAGGACGGAGATAAGGGGTGCTTCCTCCGGTAGCTCACTCTCAGGGGGTGGGATCTTGAGGCTCCTCAGGTTCAGGATAAGATTGAGCATAAAACCAAGTAAACCAATAGCTATTATTGCCTGATACAGCATAGTCCTGCCTAAATCTGGCGTTTTACCGGGAGTAGCCAGCGAACGAGCTTTCCCTTAAATCGGGGGATGGTTTTTAGGTCGGCGAAATGTTTTGTCGCCAGTATTGCCAGCACGCAGAGCATGAATAGTGATTCCCACATGTTCCCCTCGGCAGCTACCAGGTAGGCTAGTGAGCCTCCGGCACCGAGCGTCACTATCCAAGCATCAATTTCTATCAACAGGTAGCCTAAGAGCATAAAGGCCATAAAAGCAAATAGGATGGCGTGTTGGGGTAGCACAATGAGGACACCCATGGTTATCCCTATCGACTTGCCGCCTTTAAATCGGAGTATCGGGGAGAAGGCGTGCCCCAGTATGGCACTCAGTCCTACTACTAAGACTATCAGGTCTGGAAATCCAAAGAAGGAATGGGCTAGAATTACGAAGGGTGTGCCCTTTCCCACGTCCAGAATTACTGCCAGGATGCCTGCCTTACGCCCCCCGGCGCGGAAGACATTGGCTGCCCCGGGATTACCGTCCCCATAATTTCTTATGTCTTTGCCCAGCAGCCACCGCCCAATCCACACCGAAAAGGGACAGGCTCCCAGCCAAAAGGCACCGATAGCTAATAATAGTGCTCCCAGCTGCATTTCCAATTCAAATACACCTAGGCAAACTGGGCATAGTATAAAGCATAACCTGGTTTCGGTCAAGGGCTAGTGTTGCCTTGATTGACATTTCTTGAAATGATATTTTGGGATATGATATACTAGCAAGCGAACGTAGCTATGCATTGAAGGCTGTGAACCCTATTGAGTAACTCGCTTCGCAAGGATGCCCTTTGCCCCTGTGACTTTTTCTAGTATTAGGCGTAGAAGTAAGTGGAGGGTAGTAGCGTGAATATAAAACAGAAGCTCCTGGAGGCAGTGGGGTCGGACAACCTCTCCGACGCCCCTGAGGTTCTGGAGGCATATTCTAAGGACTTTAGCCTAGCACCTAAGGGAGCGCCTGATTATGTGGTAAAGCCAAAGGATACCCAGGAGGTGCAAAAGGTCATCGAGCTTGCCAACGAGAGTCGCACCCCCGTGGTGCCGGTTAGTTCCGGGGCGCACTTTCAAGGGGCAACCGTTCCCAAGCGAGGCGGCATTGTCCTGGACTTAAGTAATATGAGCCAGATTCTGGAGGTTGACGAGCTGAACAAAAGGGTGAGAGTTGAAGCCGGCGTTAGCTGGGAGCAGCTTACCAAGGCACTGGGGGAAAAGGGCTTCAGAATGATAATGCCGCTATTGCCCCACCCCCAGCGTTCCGTGGTTACTGACTGGTTGGAAAGGGAAGTGCCCACCAATACCGTCTATGATTATGGGGAACCGCTTCAGGGTATGGAGGTGGTCTGGCCGAACGGGGAAATCTTCAGGACGGGCTCTGCCAGCGTGGCTGGTTACCCTGATTCACCTTCCAAGGGGGCTAATCCATCGGGACCGGGGCTGGATTTCTACCGCTTCCTCCAGGGTGCCCAGGGGACGATGGGGGTGGTAACCTGGGCAAATCTTAAGATTGAATATATCCCTAAGCTAAACAAGGTTCTTTTTGCCCCTGTCTCTGACCTCAACTACGCTATTGAGTTTCTGTATCGGATACTTAGGCTTAGAATTAATCAAGAATGCCTTCTCTTAAACAATACTAACCTGGCGGCTATAGTTGCCCAGGATTTGCCCGGCGACCTTGAAAAGCTGCGGGCATCACTACCTCCGTGGACTCTCATCCTGGTAGTGAGCGGAATGCAGAGACGTCCCGAGGAGCAGCTCCACTATCAGGAAGAAGCGCTATCTAAGGTTGTAAAAAGCGAATTTTCCAAAATTTCCCTGTCTGAGAGTCTCCCTGGCTTAGACGGCTCAGGCAAGAAGTTTTTACCCCTCCTCCGCCAGCCCTGGCCTGATAAGGCAACCTACTGGAAGAACCGCTATAAGGGAGCTTGCCAGAGCCTTTTCTTCATCACCAAGCCGGTTCTGGCTTCAAAATTCGTTGCCAAAGTGGAAGAGGTAGCCGCCAAGCATGGTTATAATCAAGCTGACATCGGTAGCTATCTCCAGCCTATAGAGCATAACCGTGCCTGCCACCTGGAGTTCAACTTCTTCTATGACCCGGCTAACTCTTCAGAGGTGGAAAAGGTTAGGAAGTTATATCACGATGTTGCCCCTGTCCTTTTGAAGGAAGGGGCTCTTTTTACCCGTCCTTATGGGGAGCTGGCTAAACTGGTCTACGATAAAGCCGCTGGTTATACGGCAACGCTAAAGCGGGTGAAAAAGCTTTTTGACCCCAACAACATTATGAATCCGGGGAATTTATGTTTCTAAGGAGCTGAGGATGCTCAAAGGTAAAGTTAAGCTGGATGTAACGCAATTAGAGAATTTCGAATATGACATGAGCAAGTGCATCAAATGCAAGGGATGCTACTGGGTAGACCATATATATATGCCCGGCATTAAGTTCAGCACCAGATGCCCCAGCGCCACCAGGTACCTGTTTGACTCTTATGGCGCCTACGGCAAGATGAGAATCGGGATGGCTATGCTTGAGGGGAGAATGGACTACTCCGACGAGCTCTTGAAAACGCTCTACGCCTGCACCCTCTGTGGTGCCTGTGATGTCGGCTGTAAGCGGAATCTTGACCTGGAGATAGAGCTTGCCCTTGAGGCGCTGAGGATAAAGGCGGTCAAAGACGGCAAGGGTCCCATGCCCGAGCATAAGAAAGTGGCTCAGAATATAATAACCAAGCATAACCGCTTCGGTGCCCCTCATGAAAATCGGAACAAGTGGCTGCCTGAGGGGATAAAGCCCTCGCCCCAGGCTGATGTGCTTTACTTTGTTGGCTGTTCCGCTGCCTATACCCATCCTGAGATAGCCCAGGCGACGGTTAAGATACTAAATGCCGCCGGCACTCCCTTTATGCTCATGCCCGATGAGTGGTGCTGCGGCAATATGCTCTATTCGGTGGGCATGGTAGACGAGGCGAAAAAGCTAGCCCAGCGCAATATTGACGCCGTCAGGAAGAGCGGCGCCAAAACACTTCTCCTCAGCTGCGCCGAGGGCTACCGGATGTGGAAGGTTGACTATCCCAAGATGCTTGATATAGCAACCGCCGATTTGGGCTTCAGGGTGGTGCATCTGGTGGAGTTTATCGACGAGCTAATCAAAAAGGGCGCTCTAAAACTTACCAAGCGGGTTGACTTGCGACTTACCTACCATGATTCCTGCAGCCTGAGCCGCTTGAGCGAACCCTGGGTACCCTGGGAAGGGGAGCGGGGAGAATGGGGGATGGTGAGCCCGAAATTAGAGCGGAGGCGGGGTACTAACGGCGTCTACCAGCAGCCAAGGGATATTCTCAAGGCTATCCCCGGCGTCGAGCTGGTGGAAATGATAAGAATGAGGGAGAACGCTTTTTGCTGTGGTGCCGGGCGGGGGACATTGGAAGCCTTCCCCGATTTTGCCTTGTGGGCGGCGGAGCAGAGGTTGGTCGAGGCGAAAGAAGTAGGTGCCGAGGCTATTGTCTCCACCTGCCCCTGGTGCAAGGACAATTTCAGCCGGGCAGTTAATAAAAATGGCGGAAAGTTGAAGGTGTACGACATCTCAGAGCTTGTCCTGGCATCAATTAAAGAGTAGGTTTAGCGGGAGTTTTAAGGAGGGAGTTATGGCTATATCCCAAGAGGCATATAAGGTATTTAAGTCCATCGTCGGCAGTGAGTATATTTCCACCGACCCGGTGGTCTGCGAAGGTTATCGCGCGGGACCTGGGGGATATGAGTGCGGGCTGGGGTATGAGCGGGTGATGACCAAGTTGCCGTCCTGTGTCATTATGCCCCGCACCACGGAAGAGGTACAGAAGATAGTCAAGGCTTGCAACAAATATAAAGTCCCCTATGTTCCCTATAGCACGGGATGGTACGGTGCCCGCTCTCACCCTCATGTTGCCGACGAGTTGCTTATTGATATGAAGAGGATGAACGATTTTGAGATTGATGAGGAGCACCTCTACGCTGTGGTGGGGACGGGCGTTATCTACTCTCAGCTCCAGGAAGAGGCGATGAAGCGGGGCATGTACATTGTTGTTGGCGGCGGCGGCTCGCAGGTATCTGCCATCGCCAACATGATAGGCGACGGCTGGTCGCCCTTGAGCTACCGCATTGGCTTGCCCCACCGGCGAATACTGGGGACGGAGCTTGTCCTGCCCGATGGCGAGCTGGTCCGCATGGGTTCGCTGGCTTTGCAGGATGACCCCTTCTGGGGTGAGGGTCTGGGGCCAGACCTTCGGGGACTGCTGCGGGGCTTTACCGGCCACCGAGGCTTTCTTGGCATTGTAACCAAGATGGCGATAAAGCTTCTGCCCTTCCAGCCGGAAAGGCTGGAACCAACGGGTATTTCGCCCCATACCACCCTTCAGCTCCCGGAAAAAAGGGTAAAGTGGATTAACTTTACCATGCCCAGTAAGGATGCCATGGGACGGGCGATGTTTGAGATGGCAAAGGCAGAGATAGGGGGTGGGGTAACTAAAGTTCCTATATTCTGGCGGGCGATTGCCAGGGCAAGCTGTAAGGAGGAGTTCTGGGAGCTGTGGTCAAAAGAGAACGAAGAGACTATAAGTGGCTTCCACCTTCTCCGCGTACTGCTCATCGGCTTTGCTTCTGAGGAGCAGATGGAATATGAGGAGCGGGTGCTGAATGACATAATAACTGAGCTGGGGGGAGAAGCCCGCCGCACCCGACCTTCGGATGAGTCCTGGTTCAAGAATGCCGACTCCGCCGGCATGTGGCTGATGTGCGGTTCGTATGTCTCGGTGGACTACGTTATAGAAACCATTGAGCATGCCATACCCCACGGGGAAAACTACGCCAAGCTAAAAAGAAAGTTCACCCCGCCGCTTATGCCCGACTATGGTGACCCCGGCTGGTTCCAGAGCTTTGAGCTGGGTCACCAGGGGTACTCCGAGTTCCTTGTCTACTGGGACCCGGACGAAAATACCGACGGGGTTGACCAGTTCTACCTGGAAACCTCCAAGGAAAACATAAGAAAGCGCTTCTATACCTCGCTGCTGGGTTCGCACCAGCCCCTCTACCTGACGGGACCAGCATACGGGCCGAATTACCATAAATGGCTTCTGGCGGTAAAGGACGAGTTTGACCCTAACTTTCTCTGCCACCCCCCAGTCCCCCTCGCCCATGACCAGTTTGTGGAGCGGGCTGAGTGGATGAAGCCGATGAAGGACTGGGAAAGCCCTGAAATTAAGCCGTAGTTTCTGCTAAAATAAAGAGGATTTTTGTGCTGGGTTCAGGTATAATTGGAGAGGATGGGTTATGGCTAAGAAGAGGATGCTCTGCCCCTTCTCGGGCATGCTGTGTAAGGATTGCCCCCTATACAGAGGGCGGCATTACTATTTATGTTTCAACGAAAAATATCGGGGGTGTCTGGTTAAAGGGGAAAAAGCTCCCCCCCCATCAAGGCAGGACTCTAATAGCAAGTTTGAGATACCGCCTGAAGTCCAGGCACTTGATGTCCTTGACCCGTTTAAGTTTGACCAGTTTGACGTAATTCCCAAAGAGAATAAAAAGGAGGCGTAATTCAAAATGCAAATCGAGGGGAAGTTTACTATGAAAGCGCCTATCCAGGAGGTGTGGGATTTTCTGCTTGAACCAGGGACGCTGGCTTCCTGTATCCCCGGCGCAGAAAAGATGGAACCTGTTGATGACAAGACCTGGGAAGGTGTGGTTAAGCAGAAGGTGGGACCTATCAGCGTCAAGCTCAATTTTACCCAGTCTATAACCGAGATGGACCCGCCTAAGCATGTCAAGGCGGTGGGGCGGGGTGCTGCTGCCGGCGGTGCTGGCACCTTTAGCCAGGAGACCATCGTCGACCTCAAAGAAGTGGCTAAGGATGAGGTGGAGGTGGCTTATCGCTCCACGGTAAGCATAGTCGGGCGGCTGGCTACCTTCGGTGAGAGGATAATGCGCGCCAAGGTCGACAAAATCGGTAAGGAGTTTACCGACAATCTGCAGGAGAAACTGAAGAGCAGGGTAGGAGGCTCAAAATGATAAAAGACTTTGAACATTTTGCTCCCAAGACGCTTAAGGAAGCCCTTACCTTGCTGGATAAGTACCAGGATGATTGCAAGGTAATCTGCGGGGGGCAATCACTGTTAATCCTGATGAGACAGGGGCTGGTCGCCCCCAAGTATCTGGTAGATATTAAGGGTATATCCGAGCTAAGCTATATTAAAGATGACAAAGACGGGCTGAAAATCGGTGCCCTGACCACGCACCGCACAATAGAAAAATCGCCGCTAATCAAGAAAAAATACCCCGTGCTGGCCGAGATGGAAACCAGGCTGGCCTCAATTCAGACCCGCAACTGGGGCAGCATCGGGGGCAATATCTGCCACGGTGACCCGGCGGGAGACCCGGCACCGGTGCTGATAGCACTCGATGCTACCCTGACCGTGGCCGGTACCAAGGGTGAGAGAAATATGCCGGCGGAAGACTTCACCCTGGACTACTTTGAGGTCGCCCTTGAGCCGGGTGAACTGCTTACCGAGATTCAGATACCGGCACCTCCTCCCCGCACCGGCACCGTCTATACCAAGTTCAATATTATAGAAAGCGATCTGGCTACGGTGGGCGTGGCTGTTTCAGTTACCCTGGGCTCCGGCGATGGCGTTTGCCAGGACGTGCGTATCGCCCTGGGGGCGGCGGCACCGATGGCAATGAGGGCCAAGAAGGCGGAGGCAGTGCTGAAGGGGAAGAAGATTACCGATGCTCTGCTTGCCGAAGCCGGAGAAAAAGCTTCCACCGAGGCTGAGCCTATATCTGATATCGCTGCCTCAGAGGAGTACCGGCGAGAGCTGGTGAAGGTTCTGGTTAAACGAATGGGTAATGAAGCCCTGGCCAGGGCGAAGCGGGCTTAAGAGAGGAGTAACAAGATGAAAAAAGAGCTGAAATTTAAGGTTAACGGTCAGCCCTATGATATTTACGTGAAGCCCAAAACCCTGCTGGTGGAAGTCTTAAGGGACCACCTGGGGCTTACCGGGACCAAGAGGGGCTGTAACAGCAGTTCCTGCGGGGCGTGCACGGTGATGCTCAATGGCATGGCGGTCAAGTCTTGCTCCATGTTAGCCCTGCAGGCAAACGGGGCGGATATAATGACCGTTGAAGGTCTGGCTAAGGGGAATAAGCTGCATCCGTTGCAGGAGGCCTTCCTTGACCACGGTTCTTACCAGTGCGGCTTCTGTACCTCGGGGATGCTTATGGCATTGAGGGCACTGTTGGAAGAGAACCCCAAGCCAACTAAGGAGCAGATAAAAGAGGGTATTGACGGCAACATCTGCCGCTGCACCGGCTATAACAGCATTATCCGAGCCGTAACCGCTGTGGTTAAGGGTGAGTATAAGGAGGCGAAATGAGCAAGTATTCAGTAATCGGTACGCGGGTACATAGAGTTGATGGACCGGAAAAGGTAACCGGTAGCGCCAAATATACCTTCGACCTGGTTCTACCCGGTATGCTCTACGGCAAAGTCCTGAGAAGCCCCTACCCCCATGCCAAGATTCTCAAGATTGACGCTCGTAAAGCAAAAAGGCTGGTTGGGGTAAAGGCGGTGATTACGGGAAAGGATACCATAGGGCGTAAACAGGGTATCTGGCGGCGCTTCCCCGAGTTGTGCGATGAGGAAATCCTCTGCCGGGAGAAGGTCCGCTACATTGGTGACCCGGTGGCGGCTGTAGCCGCTATTGACGAGGATACCGCTGAGGAGGCACTGGACTTAATTGACGTTGAGTATGAGCCGCTGCCGGCGGTGTTTGACCCGCTGGAGGCGATTAAGGAGGATGCGCCTCAGATTCATGATGGTGTTGAGCTTAATATCAATATAAACCGCCATATTGAGTGGGGTGATGTTGATGAAGCCTTTGAGAAGTGCGACCATATTCGTGAAGACCAGTACAAATGCTGCCCACAGGCCCATGTCTGCATGGAGACCCACGATGCCGTAGTCAGCTATGACTATGGCGGCAAGATGACGGTGTGGACTTCAACCCAGTCTTCTTACTATATACAGAGACTAATGGCTGACATGACCGGGCTGAGAGAGGGTGATATAAGGGTAATCAAACCGCCTACCGGTGGCGGCTTCGGCAGCAAGTTTGAGCTGGATTCTGCCCAGTTCCCCGCCGCTATATTGTCCATGAAGCTCTGTAAGCCGATAAAGATAGTCCTTAGCCGTGAAGAGGAGTTCACCGCTACCAAGCGCCGAACCCCGATGTACTACTATCTTAAACTTGGTGCCAAGAAAGACGGTACCCTGCTGGCTAAGGAAGCCCGGGTTATTACCGAGGGCGGCGCCTATACGGCTATGGGAGCTACGGCGCTCTACCTCACCGGCTTCTTCTCCTCATTCCCTTATAAGTATCCTAACTACCGCTATGACGGCTATCGGGCCTATACCAATACGGCACCGACATCAGCCATGCGTGGTTTCGGTGCTCCCCAGTCCACCTTTGTCGGTGAGTCGCAGCTGGACATGATGGCTGAAGACCTGGGGATAGACCCTATTGAAATCAGGCGCAAGAATGGCATGACGCCCAATTACGAGGTTCCAGGGCAGGCCTTTATCCAGAGCTGCGGGCTGCACCAGTGCCTGGACAAGATTGAGACGCACATTAAGGAGCGGGGTAAGCTGCCCCCGAACCATGGTATTGGTGTATCCGCCTACGGCTTTATGTCCGGCGGTATCTTTAACTGGTTTGATACCCCCTATGCCTTCTCCGCAGCTGTAGTCAGGATAAATGTTGATGGCAAGGTGGACCTGTTCACCGGTGCCTGTGATATTGGTCAGGGCTCTGATACCACGCTGAGCATGATTTGTGCTGAGGAGCTGGGGGTGAAACTTGAGGATATCAGGATACACGCTGCCGATACCGGCATCTGCCCCCCTGACCTTGGTGCCTGGGGCAGCCGGGAGACACTGATGAACGGCAATGCCGTTAAAAGGGCTGCCGCCGACTGCAAGCGCCAGCTCCTTGAGGTCGCCGCCGCCAAGATGGCCCCCAATATTGTTTATGACTTTGATATCAAAGACTGCTGGGTTCATCTCGTTGACCGTCCGGAGAGGGGTGTATCCTACTATGATATCGTCAAAGAGGCGATAAGGGGTAGGGATGGCAATGCCATCATGGGGCGGGGGTACTATACCCCCCACCGCAAGGGGATGATATCCCCTGCCTATAGCTTTGGCGTGCAGGTGGCTGAGGTAGAAGTAGATCCTGAAACGGGCCGATATAAGCTGATAAACGTAACCACCGCCCACGAAAGCGGCACCGTAATTAATCCCGTGGGTATTGAAGGGCAGCTGGAGGGGGCAATAATGATGGCTGGAGGCTACGGCTTTTGTGAGGACCAGCCTATGGATGAAGGCAAGATACTTAACCCATCCATTGCCGATTATAAACTTATCCGCTCCCTGGATATGCCGGAGACCGAGATTCTGGAGATTGACACCTATGAGCCTGAGGGACCGTTTGGTGCCAAGGAGGCTGGTGAAGGACTGACCAATCCCACTGCCGGTGCCATAGGTAATGCGGTATATAAGGCAGTGGGCGTGAGAATAAATGATTTGCCTATAACCCCAGAGAAGGTTCTCCGAGCGCTAAAGGAGAAGCAGAAGAAGTCTAAATAAGGCGTTGATGCCAACTAGGCAGGAGGTTAGTTATGAGTTATCACTGCCCGGTGTGTAATAAGGTTTCAAAGAGCGCCCTTGATTTAGCCCGCCATATGATCGGGCGGGGTGATAAGGTGCATAGAGACTGGATTAGCTCTAAGGGTTTTAAGTATTCGGAGTTACTTACTTTGCAGTTCAAGTCTTTCGGCGGCGAGGGTTTTAAAGCCCTAGCCGGGGTACTGGAGAAAGAGACCAAGGTAAAAGATTAGTCGATATTAAGTCTTTTTCGGTGGCTCTTTGCGGTATTTATCCCTAAGCTCGCGCTTTAAAATCTTGCCGGCAGGGTTCTTGGGCAAGGACTCAACAAGCTCAACCGACTTTGGTGCCTTATAACCGGCTATTTGCTTTTTGCAGAAGGCAATAAGCTCTTCGGCGGTAGCGGTTTTTCCCTTCTTGGTCACTACTACAGCGTGGACCTTTTCTATCCAGTATGGGTCGGGGATGCCGATGACCGCCGCCTCTAAGACGGCCGGATGCCGGTAGAGGACCTCCTCCACTTCTCTGGGGTAGACATTCTCCCCACCGGAGATAATCATGTCCTTTTTGCGGTCTACAATGTAGATATAGCCCTCGTCATCGTAGTAGCCCATATCCCCGGTATGGAGCCAGCCCCCAACGACGTTAGCCTTGGTATCCTCGGGCTTGTGCCAGTATTCCACCATGGTTTGCTTGCTGCGGACTGTTATCTCCCCCACCTCGCCGGACTCAACATCATTACCTTTCTCATCCACGATTCTGACCTGCACCCCGATATCAGGCCGCCCTGCCGACATAAGTTTCTTCTGTTCCTTCTCCGGCCTGTCCAGGACGTTATGGTCATCTTTTGACATGTGGGAGATGGCGGGTCCGCTTTCAGTCTGCCCGTACCCCTGGCCGAAGATAGGGCCGAAAACCTTCATCCCTTTCTTTAATATCTCTAGAGGCATGGGCGAGGCGCCATACCACAGGAACTTCATCGAGCTGAGGTCATATTTATCGGCTTCGGGCAGGTTAAGCATCGCCACCAGGTGGGTGGGCACAAAGTCCATATGGGTAGCCCGCTCCTTTTGAATAATCTGCAGAGTTTTTGCCGGGTCAAAGAATTTCATGATGATATTGCAGCCCGCAGTGTAAAGGGAGGAGCGGAAGTGGGTATTGCCGGCGACATGAAAAAGGGGCGTTATTTGGACACGCCTGTCCCCGGGTTGCAGACCCATATTTATCACCAGGGTCTTGGTGTCTTCTATGAAGCGGCGTTGAGTATAAAGGGCGCCGCGGGGAACACCGGTAGTGCCGCTGGTATAAATGATGCAGATGGGGTCACCCTCCTCTAACTGAATATCAGGCTCTTCTCCGGAGCTTGATGCCAGCAGGTCATCAAAAGCCGTCATGCCCGGGACAGAGGTCTCAAAAGATATAAAATTCTTAACCTTAGATAAACGTGGTTTTAGGGAGTTGGCCATTTCTAATAGCTCCGGCCCCACAAAAATGGTATTGGCTTCTGAATAGTTGATAATATATTCCAGCTCGCTGGCTTGTAAGCGGGGATTAAAGGGCGAGGCAATGAATCCCCCCTTCATTGTTAGCCCGTATACCTCGACAAATCCCAGGCAGCTCCAGGATAGGATGCCAAGCACGTCTCCCTTTTTTACCCCCGTCTTGTGTAAGGCATTAATCAGCTTGTTTACCCTGGCATTGAATTCGGAGAAGGTTATCCTGGTATCTTCATAGACGAAGGCTTCTTGGTCTGGATAAAGGAGCGCATTTCTATAGATTATATCTGCCCAGGTGCCAATGTTATAGCGGGATAGTTCCTTTAGTAAGAGGCGTTTTGTCATAACCTACTCCCTTCTCAAGTTTCAAAAATCTTATCTTGCTACCCCCCTCGTTGTCAAGTTTAAAGGGAAAATGCTGACGAGGCACGGCGCATATGTTATAATATCCCTTTAGTAAGAAGTCAGGGAGGTTTCATGGCTAAAAGGATTTTGATTATTGAGGATGACCCTGCTGTCTTGAGGGCAATGAGCTACATGTTGGAAAAAGAGGGCTATGAGGTGCTCACTGCCATGAACGGCCTTGAGGGTCTGACAAAAGCAAAAGGTGAAAACCCTGACCTCCTTATTCTTGACGTTATGCTACCGGGTATAGATGGCTTTGAGATTTGCCACCGTCTGCGCGCTGAGTCTCAGACTGCCCAGTTACCCATCTTAATGCTCTCAGCCAAGGGGCAGGCTGCTGATAAGTCCATGGGGCTTCAAGTCGGGGCGAATGAATATCTAACCAAGCCGGTAGAGCGGCTGGTGCTGTTAGGCAAGGTAGAAGCCTTGCTGGCAGCAAAAAAATGAAATCACCCGCCGGACTTATTATACAGGATACCCTCTATAGTCTTGAGCAGCTGGTCAAACCCACTGGATTTGTTAAGGTACTCAGTTGCCCCCACTGATAGGGCTTTAACCTTACCCCCAACGTTTTCCACGCCGGTCATTACCACAATAGGGATGCCGGCAGTGTTGGGCTTGTGCTTCAATACCTTCATGGCTTCATAGCCGTCCATTTCTGGCATCACTATGTCCAGTAGGATGAGGTTGGGATGGTGCCCTTCAGCCATTTCTATTGCTTCTTTGCCATCGTAAGCGGTATCAACGGAGAAGCCTTTCTTTTCCAGCCTATATTTTATTGACTTGACCAGGGATTTGTCGTCATCTACCACTAATATCGTTTTGTGAGCATCTTGTATTTGAGTATCTTGCAGCAATCGGTTTATCTTTTCGGTTAGTATCTTCATGGTGAAGGGTTTGGTCATGAAGTCATTTGCTCCCAGCCTATACGCTTTTTCCTTCTCTTCTACTATGGACAGGACTAGTATAGGTATATTTTTGGTAGCAGGGTCATTTTTAAGCACCGCCGTCACGTCGTGCCCGTTTATGTCGGGCATGACAATGTCTAGGGTTATTATGTCGGGGTGGTATTCCCTGGCTAGGTCTATTGCCTCTTTACCTCCTGAGGCTTCAAGCACGTGATAGCCTCTATTGGTAAGTTCATGTTTCAGGAAGCGGCGAATGTTGGCTTCATCATCCACCACCAGAATCTTCTTGCCTTCCTTGCCTCCCTTAGTAACAACCTTGGCTTCTTCCTTCTTAGCTTGGGGGGCTTCGGGGGCTTTGGCTGCTTTCACCTCTTTTTTCTGGGTGATAGGTAAGGTGAATAAAAAGGTGCTGCCCTTACCCGGTTCGCTCTCTACCCAAATCCTGCCGCCGTAGTGCTCTATTATCTCCTTGCAGATTGGCAGGCCCAGGCCGGTTCCCTTGGGTTTGTTTGACAGGGTATCTCCCACTTGCTTGAACTTCTCAAAAACACTTCGCTGGTCTTTTTGGGCAATGCCAATGCCACTATCGGAGACGGAAACCATTACCATGTCAGAGTCTCTCCCTGGCTTATTTCCGTTTTGAAGTTGCGCTTTCACCTGAATCGCCCCTCCATCAGGGGTGAACTTGATGGCATTGCTGAGCAGATTGGTTACCACCTGCACCAGTCTGTCCTTGTCACACAAGATGGTCGGCAGGTCAGCCCCTATATCTGCGCCTACTTTCAGGTTCGTCTCAATAGTGAGAGACTGGGTGGCATTCAAGGCCGTCTGAATAACCTCGTCCAGCGACAGCTCAACAGTTTCCCACTGCATCCGCCCGGCTTCAATCTTGGAGAGGTCAAGAAAATCATTTATCAGCCTGGTCAGGCGGTTACTTTCCTCATTGATGATGGTTAGGAACTCCTTTTGAGTTTCTTTGTCTTCATCGTAGCTCAGCAGAATCTCGGAGAAGCTCTTTATTGAGGTGAGAGGCGTCCTCAGCTCGTGGGATACGGTGGAGAGGAAACTATCCTTCAATTGGTCCAGTTCCTTTAGCTTTTGGTAGGCGTTCTCTAATTCCTCCATCTGATGCTTAAGCTGTTGCTCCATCCGCTTGCGCTCAGTGATGTCCCTGGCAATTGTGATGTGACCAACCGGCTTGCTCGAAGTATCCTTGAGCGCACTGGTGCTTAACTCGCCGGGGAACTCAGTGCCGTCAGCTTTAAGCAGGGTGTATTCCATGTTTTTGATTTTTCCCCGTTTTAAAGCTTGTTGCATGTTGGCGGTTATCCTCTCGTGGTCGCGAGGGGCAACCAGTTTAGAGGCGCTCTTGCCAAAGAGTTCACCCTTAGACTTGTAGCCGTGCATCTCCACTGCTCTTTGGTTTACTTCGGTAATGACACCGTTCAAATCGATGACTAATATGCCATCGGTCATAGACTCAAACATTGTCTGTAGCTGTTCCTGGCTCTGCCTTAGCGCCTCCTCTGCCTGCTTGCGCTCGGTGATGTCCATGAAGTTTCCCAGGGTTGCCCGTTTCCCCTTGTATTGAATGGAGGTAACCGTCTCTGTAGCCCACAGAGTATCCCCATTCTTGACAATATATCTTAACTCGTAAGGGGTAAGGCGCTTGCCCTTTAACATTGCTACTGCGCTTTCTCTAACTCGCTCCTTATCTCCGGGATGGACAAGCTTCAAGGATTCTGTACCCACGAGCTTATCTTCGCTGAAGCCGGTATATTTCTGAAACTGCGGGTTTACAAAGACAAACTTCCCATCCTGGACGATGTAAACACCCACCGGTGAGCTATTGGCTAGGGTTCGGTAGAGTTCCTCTGCCTGCTTGCGTTCAGTGATATCGGCAATCACAACAATTCTGCACGGCTCACCCCCGACATTTATTGGCTCGGCCGAGGCCAGCCCTATCCGTATCTCCCCTGACTTCATACGGGAGTGAAACTCTTCATTATAAGTCTTGCCTTGCTCCCGCAGTTTTTTGATCCATCGTTTCAGCTCCTCTTCATTCACCCAGAGGTCAAGTTCAGCTGCGGAGTGGTCAATCACTTCTTCGCGGGTATAACCAGTAAAACGGGTGAAAGCTTCATTAATTTCAATAAATTTGCTATCTTTAAGCGAAGTGATGCAAATTGCATCAGCAATGGAGTGGAAGGCCTTGGAGAACTTCTCCTCACTCTCCCGCAGTGCCTCCTCCGTCTGCTTGCGCTCGGTGATGTCAAGCCAGTTGAAAATGAAATAAATCGTCTTTCCCTTGTGCACTACCGATGCCGAGTTTATCTCCACCCAGAAACGCCCCCCGTTCTTCTTCTGGAAATTCCGCTCGGTTCTTCCGCCTTCCATTGCTAAGCGTTTTTTAAAGGCGGCAACGATTTCCTCCCCTTGCTCTTCGGGCCACCATGGGTACGGAGGCTTCCTGCCCGCAATTTCGGCTAGGGTAAAGCCGGTTAGCTTTTCAAAGGCTGGATTTACATATTTTATTGAGGTGTCAGGATTAATAACTGATATTGGGTTCGGTGAATTTGCCAGCAGGCTGGAGCTGAATTCCTGGCTCTCTCTCAGTGCCTCCTCAGTTTGCTTGCGCTCAGTGGTGTTATTCTGCGTATTAATTTTTTGTTTCATGTCCATCTCCCAGTATTTCCTTGACTTTGTCAACAACCGCCTTCAGGCTGAAAGGCTTGGTCATGAACTCATCGGCGCCAGCGCTCAAGCCCTTTTCCCTGTCTGCCTCCTGACCCTTTGCCGTCAGCATGATGATGTGAATATCGCTCAAACTTGAATTATTCTTCACCTCCTGGCATACTTCATAGCCGTTTTTCTTTGGCATCATCACATCAAGGAGCATCAACCTTGGTTTTGACTCCTGGATCTTGGTCATTGCCTCTTTGCCGTTGGTGGCTGAGGACACATTGTATCCCTCTTTCTCCAAGACAAATGTGAGCGACCTGATGACGTGGGGTTCATCGTCCACCACCAGTATTTTCCTGTCTTGGGTAGCCGGTGCCTCGTTATTCATAATTACCTTCTCCATGATTACCCTCCTTTCTTCATGTCACGGTTAGGCTTGGTGAGCTCTTCTCATGATGCCCCTCAAGCATCCCCTTTAATTCTTCGTTATCCGGACTTCGAGCCATTGCTTCTTCTCGGCTTATGATTCCGTTGCGGTAAAGTCCGAGAAGCGCCTGATTCATGGTCTGCATGCCATATTCGGAACCGGTATGTATGGCATTCATTATCTGGTAGGTCCTTCCCTCCCTGATGAGATTCCTGATGGCTGGGGTGGCTACCATTACCTCCACGGCGGCAACACGTTCTGAGCCATCCTTTCTCGGTACCAGGGCTTGATAGAGTACTCCTTCAATTATAGTTGAAAGCTGGGTGCGCACCTGTTGCTGCTGGTGGGGAGGGAAGACGTCAATAAATCGGTCAATGGCGCGGGGGGCACTGGAGGTATGCAGGGTGGTGAGAACCAGATGGCCGGTTTCAGCGGCAGTCAATGTCGTGCCCATTGTCTCCAGGTCTCGCATCTCCCCCACCAGTATCACGTCCGGGTCTTCTCGTAGGGCGTGCTTCAGGGCATTGGCAAAAGACCTGGTATCTCTGCCCAGCTCTCGTTGAGAAAATACACAGTTTATATCCTGGTGGACAAACTCAATGGGGTCTTCAATGGTGATGACCTTGCGCTTCGCCTTCTGGTTGAGATGGTTCATCATCGCCGCCAGTGTCGTTGACTTGCCGCAGCCTGCCGGCCCGGTAACCACAATTAGACCGCTAGGTTTCAGAACCAGGCTCTTACATACCTCGGGCAACCCTAGCTCCTCTATGGTCGGTATCTGCGCTCGGATGGGGCGACAGACAAGACTGATTGTGCCATCTTGGAGGTAGGCATTGACCCGGAAGCGGCCAATGCCATCGGTCTGGTAGGCAAAGTCCAGCTCCAGCTCTCGGGCGAAGGACTCCCTTTGCTCGTAGGTAGCTACCTCCTCAAAGAACCGCTTCATATCCTCGGCTGCCACCTCGGGCGTCTCCTTTTGCGGAGCAAGCTCCCCGTTAATGCGGAGAACAGGGACTCCGCCGACCTTGAGGTGCAAATCTGAGGCACCCTTGGTCACTATCATTCTAAGTAGCTCATCAATGTGCATCCTTTCATCTCCTCTTGGTGCTACTTACTGATAACAATAGCGAAAGATATCGTTGAAATTCCCAAGTTCTCTACCTCATTAATATTAGAAATGCGGACTTCAGAGAATCCCAGTTGTTCCTCCAGAGTCTCGGCGTAGCTGATGACCTTGGAGGCGGAATCAGTCTCCCCCTCAATCGTGATCTGGTCGGTGCCCATCTTTATAGATGTGAAATGGGTCGAAGATGGAAGAGCCCCGGTGACCAGTGTTAGATTATTAGCGATTTCACCCCGTTTACCCAGAATGTATTGATGTTCCTGTTTGAAGGCTTCGGCATCGGCAACTATTTCATTTATAGTCTTGGTAGTCTCGCTTGCCTCATTAAGAGCCAGCCGAGCTTCGTGGAGTTGCTGGCTAACCGTGCTGAAGGCGGTTTGTAGGCTCATGGTTTCAGCCTTGGCCTGAGTATTGAGCTGGTACAAGCCAAAGGCAAGGCCGAGGGCGATGGTTAGAGCCAGGGGGAGAAGTATGCGTTTCTTTGACACCGGGCGGGCTTTAGCCCTGTATTTATCAGCCAGTATATTGAGGTTGATATCGTGGAAGCCGTTAGCAGCCCCTTTTGCCGCCTTCGGCGGCGTCTTTTTGAGAGCCAGACCCATATTGGTGGCATATAGGGCCGGGGGTAGGGCAGAGGGGAATTCCAGTGGTGGCACCAGTGATTTGACCGGGTATCCGGTCTCAGCCTGGATAAGCCTGCTGGTGGTGACATCAGTGGCTAGCTCTCCGGCCAGCAGCAGGGGTGTGGTTGGGCTGAGGGGGGTTTGGGGGTGGCTGGTGTTATAGAACTTCACTGTTCTTGATAACTCATCGGATAGCCGATGAATGTTATCTTCCAGATTTGCTCCTTCCCCTCTTGGTGTTATGGTGTGGATAACGGTGGGAATGCCTTTGGCTACCAGAACAATATCGAAGCAGTCTGGCTCCAAGTCTACGATTAAGGCATCT
>Ga0315532_1000191_pt1 | contig 49635 bp, 39 predicted proteins | sample SalMarWE160370MG_FD_203082 | JGI IMG/M metagenome (GOLD analysis project Ga0315532, IMG submission 203082) | Salt marsh sediment microbial communities from the Plum Island Ecosystem LTER, Massachusetts, United States - Salt Marsh Sediment WE1603-70 ...
GCCTTTTGTAGAGCAGCCTCAAAACACCTGTCAATGGCCATTACCTCACCGGTGGCTTTCATCTGGCTGCCAATTTTTCGGTCACCCGAAGCAAATTTATCAAAGGGCCACCTGGGAATCTTGACTACGCAGTAATCCAGGGCTGGCTCAAAAGACGCCAACGTCTTGCCCGTGACCTTGTTAGGGATTTCATCGAGCCTCTTGCCTATGGCTATTTTGGCAGCCACCCGAGCAATAGGATAGCCAGTAGCTTTACTGGCTAAAGCCGAGCTACGGCTGACACGGGGGTTAACTTCAATTACGTGATATTCGCTTTTGGCAACTCCCTTCTGGTCCGGAGCCCATTTTTCCGCTACTGTTGGACTAGGGGTCAAGGCAAACTGTATATTACAACCACCCTCGATTCCCAAAGCCCTTATGATTCTCAGGCTGGCCGACCTGAGCATCTGGTATTCTTTATCGGTGAGAGTCTGGCTGGGGGCCACTACAATGCTATCCCCGGTATGCACCCCCATAGGGTCGATGTTTTCCATATTACACACGGTAATGCAGTTATCAGCAGCATCCCGCATAACTTCGTATTCTAGTTCCTTCCAGCCCAAGACACACTGTTCCACCAGAACCTCGTGGCTCATGCTGGAATCCAGGCCATTAGCAACAATCTGCTCAAGCTCTTTCATGGTGTGGGCGATGCCGCCGCCCGTGCCGCCTAAAGTGTAAGAAGGACGCACAATAAGAGGTAAACCAATGGAGTTTGCCAGTTCTTTCGCTTCCTTTACCGACTTCACTGTGGCGCTTGCGGGCACAGGCTCGCCGATATCAACAAGAAGCTGCTTGAACAAAGACCTCTCCTCAGCCTTTTTTATCGTCTCCAAGGGTGTTCCCAGCATCCTCACGTTATATTTATCCAGTATGCCGGCATCGGCTAATTCCACTGCCAGGTTAAGCCCTGTTTGACCACCGAGGGTGGGCAATAAGCCATCGGGGCGCTCTCTCTCAATTATGCGGGCCAGGACTTCCATGGTAAGCGGCTCGATATAAACGATATCGGCAATGCCCTCGTCGGTCATAATGGTGGCCGGGTTCGAGTTCACCAGGACCGTGGTCACGCCTTCCTCCCGAAGCGACCGGCATGCCTGAGTCCCGGAATAATCGAACTCCGCCGCCTGCCCGATGATTATCGGCCCTGAGCCAATGACTAAGACTTTAGATATTTTGGACACATCTTCTCTTTTCTATTCTAGCCTCTTACCATCTCCAGAAATCTCTCGAATAGGTACATGTTATCCAGTGGGCCGGGGGAGGCTTCTGAGTGGTACTGGATGGACAGGATGGGCAGGTCTCGGTGGCGGAGTCCCTCCACCGTGCCGTCGTTTAAGTTTATGTGGCTAACCTCAAGCCCTCCCTTCAAAGTATCGGCGTCTATGGCATAGCCGTGATTCTGAGCGGTGATATAAACTCTACCGGTGGCTAAATCTCGTACGGGATGGTTGCCGCCACGATGTCCAAACTTCAATTTGAATGTCTGTGCTCCTAAAGCCTTGCCTATAAGCTGATGCCCCAGGCAGATACCCATTATTGGCTTTCGTCCTATAAGCTCTCTTACCGTGTCCGTGATATCATCAAGGAGGGCGGGGTCGCCCGGGCCCGGGGAAAGAACAATGCCATTGGGGTTTAAGGCTAAGACATCTTCTGCCGAAGCAGTGCACGGGACAGCACTTGCCTGGCAGCCAAGCTGGCTCAAGATACGCAGTATGTTGTATTTCAAGCCGTAGTCGATGACTGCGATGTGAGATTGCGGAGCCTGTTCCGAGCGTGAGCGAGGAATCTCGTCGAGTTTGCTTCGGCTTCGCCTCGCAACCGCTGATGCTCCTCGCAATGACAGAGAAGGCAGGGTTGCAGTGGCAGGCGCATTGGATTGCCACTCATATGCCTTCTCCGTGCTAACCTGGTGAACAAAATCAGTAAAATCATATTTCGGCAAGCTCTTTAGTTCTTTCGATGACTCTTCAATGCTCAGTTCTGTACTGAGCATACCCATCATCACTCCGCTTGACCTCAGGCGGCGAGTTAAGGCACGGGTATCTATGCCGCTGATGCCGGGGATGTCATAAGCCAGCAGAAACTCGTGCAAAGTCCGGGTGCTTTGCCAGTGGCTGGGCTGGGAGCAATATTCTCGAACGGCAAAGCCTCTCACCTGAATTTGCTTGGATTCAAAGTCGGATTCGTTGATGCCGTAATTGCCGATTAAGGGATAGGTAGGGACAAGAATTTGACCCGCATAAGAGGGGTCTGTGAGCATCTCCTGGTAGCCGGTCATGCTGGTGCTGAAGACTACTTCACCATAAGCAGTGGTCTCGGCACCAAAGGAATGGCCTTCGTAAACCGACCCATCCTCGAGGACTAAAATCGCTTTCTTAGCCATCCCAGTCCTCTTGCTTTATTCAAACCTGGCTCCCTGATAGCAAAATAACGCACTAACCAGCCCCCTTTGCTTTTTCTGCCTCAACTGCGAACTTAAGAAAGTCCTCGCAAAAACTTAGAAGCTTTCCCCAAATATTTTGGCAATACTCCAGCGCTCTACGTTTATTAGGCATTGTTGGATAGTGAATATTGGCAATATCTCCTCCTACATAAGGGTCTTGTATAAAACACTTGAAGCCTTTAAGATTGGAATGATGTGTGATCTGGTCACGCATGTTGACAAGTTCCACTATCCACGCATCTTGAGCGTCTTCTATCAACTCTATGATGTTGTTCGCATAAAGAACAAGCAGGGCAGGGCAGTTGTTCTTGAGCTGCTTGATGACATCGTCTCCCTTGTCGCCAAAGCGACAGTAGTTAAAACCAAACACTGGCTTTAGCACCCACGACAATACATCTAAGCAACTCTTCACTTGGAAAAGAAAAGCTTCAACCTCATAAATAAGCCTCGGTTCCTCAATAATCTCCTGTGCTCCAGTGGGGGGCTTGTAGTTTTTCCTGAATTCTTCAATCATATCGTTTTCAGCTTGTTCATAATTTTTCAAGTGATACTTGACTGCGTAAAGTTTGTGCTCTACATTGCTTATACGATCTAGAAAGTCCATCTCGACAGCATGAAACAACTCAGACCACACTGGCTGTATAATTTTACTAATACTTTCATCCATGTCCTTCGGGGCTTTGCCGTAAATTTGCACTTCCAGTCGGCCAGGCTGGTGTTTCCATGTTATACCGCCGTCAGAAGAAACAAGATGATTCGTTATTGGGACAGGCATTTCCTTTGGTTTGACTGTAAAGACAGGACTTTCGTCAGTGCCAGATGTTTTCCACGCATTTGTCCCATTGAGATAACAGCAGTTCTTATACTTCTTACCGCTCCCACATGGGCACGGGTCATTCCGTCCTATCCTTTTCTTCGCTTCTGGCATATTTAAGTTTCCTTCTTAATGGTGCCTATCTTCAAATAGTTATCAACCTTTACAGAGTCATCCTTGTACACCACCTCCCCACCGACCACGGTTGCCATCACCTTACCCTTAAACTTATAGCCATCGTAAGGAGTATTTTTACCCTTAGAGGCAAAATTGCGGCTATCCACTATCCATTCCCGGTCAGGGTCAAGTATGGTGATATTAGCTGGAGTGCCTGCCTTTAAGGTACCTAGTTCACCATTTCTACCGATGACTTTCGCTGGCTCACAAGTGAGCTTGGAGAGCAGCATAGCCAAGCTTATCTCTCCTTTATGCACCAATCCCATTAGGCAGCCGAAAGCGGTTTCAAAGCCAGTGATGCCAAAAGCAGCCAGCTCTAGCCCGCAATTTTTGTCTGCCAGGGTATGTGGTGCATGGTCAGTGGCGATAGCATCAATTACCCCATCTTTGAGTCCCTTAATTAAGGCTTGGACATCCTCTTCGGTGCGCAGGGGCGGGTTCACCTTGGCATTGGTATCGAAGGGTTCGTTGGAAGCTTTACTCATAATCCTTTCCTCGGTTAGGGTCAGGTGGTGGGGTGTGACCTCAGTAGTTACTGAAATCCCTTCTTCCTTGGCACGGCGAATAAGCTCCACAGAGCCTTTGGTGCTCGCATGGGCAATGTGAAGCCTGGCCCTGGTCCGCTTTGCCAGAGTCAGGTCACGGGCTACCATAGCCTCTTCGGCGGCTGCGGGAATTCCTTTTATTCCCAACTTAACAGACATCTGACCTTCGTTTATGATTCCATTGGCACTCAGCGTCTTATCTTCACAATGGTCAATGATTGGCAAGCCCAGGTCTCGGCTATACTCCATGGCACGACGCATAAGCTGCGAACTTGTCACTGGGTCGCCATCGTCACTAAAAGCAAGCACCCCGGCTTCAGCCAGTTCGCCCATATCGGTTAATTCCTCGCCTTTTCTACCTTTAGTGATACAGCCTATGGGAAGAACGGCAACCAGGCTATCCCTGCTCGCTTTTTGCTTCACCCAATCTACAGCAGCCGGAGTATCTAAAGGAGGCTCTGTATTTGCCATGCAACAGACAGTTGTAAAACCACCTATGGCGGCTGCTTTTGTCCCTGTGGCGATTGTTTCCTTATCCTCAAAGCCTGGTTCCCGGAGGTGACAGTGAAGGTCTATAAAGCCGGGGCAGACGACTAGTCCCGAGGCATCGAAATTCTTCGATTCCCCTGCGCAATGCTCAGGGCTTTGGCTCAGAATAACAGTGCCCCCTATCTGCACAATCTTGCCCTCAGCAATAAGCAAGTCACCAATCTGGTCTATGTCCTGGCTGGGGTCAATTATATGGCCGCCATGGATAAGCAGAAAGATAGCTTCCTTATTGTCTGGCATATCTGCTGGCCTTGAACCCCTGAGACTGGGCTCCTTTCTCCGAATCAAAAATAATCAGATTTTTTGGGTTAATCTTCCAAGCAAAGTGGCTATCAGCGCTGTGATATTTCTTGCTCTCCAATTTCCGTTGATGCCACTCTGAACTGGCGACATATCGAGGATGAAGCTCATGGTCGCAATAGACACACCGCAACGTTAAAGGCTCGCGACTTACTATTTTGAACTCAGGCTTTATGTACCTTACTTCTGTTTCCTGGTTTGAGACACAGTTTATGTTAGGGCACTTAACCCCGGAATCCCGCTTATAAACGGGATAATCTATCTTCCGGACAAAGGAATCCTGTTCTTCAGGAATTGTGACTTCCTTGGCGCCCAATAAGAGGGCCAGGAGCGCCATTCTGACGGGCATCCCGTAAGCTGCCTGCTTGAAATACATGCTCCTGGGGTCAGCATCCACTTCATGGGTCAACTCATCAACACGGGGTAGCGGATGCATAACAAGTGTTTTCTTAAACTCCTTTCCTTTAAGGAGTTTTTTATCTACCACAAGGTAGCCTTTTTTCAACTCCTGTTCCTCCACCGTGGGCGCTTGCCTTTCCTTTTGAAGCCTGGTGACATAAAGGGCGTCAACCCCCGCCTTCAGTTCCACTCGGATACTTATGTCAGGCAGCATGGCAAGTTGATGGGGGCTACCTGGAGTCATGTATATGGCATCGATAGGGAAGAGCCCCCTTTCAAGTTCTTGGTTAAGATCCCTACATCTTTTCAGCTCACCTTTATATTCTGTGCTTAGTCTCCTGAGGACATGCTCCGGCATCTCAAGCTCTGGGCCGGGGCAGAAAAGGATAGTGGCACCAAACCTGGCTAAGGCATAGATCAGGGAATGAACCGTTCGCCCGTGTTTCAAGTCTCCCCACAGAGCAATTCTGAGTCCCTTAACGGTCTGCCTTTCTTTTCTAATGGTGTAGAGGTCGCACAAGGTTTGGGTGGGATGTTCGTGGCTCCCGTCACCGGCATTTATCACGGGGACGCCAGCGTAGTCGGCAACCACCCTGGCTGCTCCTTCCCAGGGATGCCTGATAACAATTATATCGGCATAGCTCCCGAGCACTTTCGCCATATCAGCAATGCTTTCGCCTTTGGCCAGGGAGCTTGCCCCTATGTCGACTGCACTTATGACGCGTCCCCCAAGCCTGAGCATCCCAGCTTCAAAAGATAGCCTCGTTCTGGTGCTTGGCTCAAAAAACAAGCTGGCCATGATCTTCCCCTGGCATAGTTCGGACTGCTCATTTGGGAAGTTCGCCATCTCGTCTGCCAGAGAAAACAGCGCTTCGATTTCCCCGTTGGATAAATCGTCTATGGTCACCAGATTTCTATTTGCCAGATTCATGATGTCTCCCCCCTTCAATTTCCTCTAATTAGATGCCTGTTGGCCAGACTCCCGATTATCACCTCATCTACACCATCAATCTCCTCAAGTTGAACCTGTATCTCTTCATCTGTAGAGCTTGGTATATTTTTACCGACATAATCGGCCCGGATGGGAAGCTCTCGATGGCCACGGTCGATAAGTACAGCTAATTGAATAGACCTCGGACGTCCCATGTCCATCAGGGCATCCATAGCAGCACGAATGCTCCGTCCAGTATAGAGAACATCATCAACCAGGATTACTCGCCTATCAGTGATACTGGTGGGGATATCAGTGCGGCTCTGGTTCGCTGACTTTAATTCCGAAGGTGAAATGTCATCGCGATAAAGGCCAATGTCCAGAGTACCCACGGGGATTGGGGTTCCTTCGAAGCCTTCGATTATTTTAGCTATGCGCCTGGCTAAAGGCACTCCCCGAGTTCGCATGCCTACGAGCACAACATCTTCCGCACCCTTATTCTTTTCTACAATCTCGTGAGCAATGCGAGCTAACGCCCGCTCTATCTCCCTTGAGGTCAGGAGAATCTTTTCAGGCATCAAAAAACCCCCTGCCTTCAAACTGGCAAGAGGTCTCACTTGATGCTTTTATTGCGGTGTGCTTAAGCATATTCCCCCTTACCAGCCTCACTGGACTGATTTAAAGGTCTAACTAATTATTATGCCCCAATTTTAAAAATAATGCAACTTTTACCCGGATCCAATAACTGTCAACTGTCGGGCGGTGAGAATCACGGAATATCATCCTTAAGACCCCCTTAGCCCTTTGAAAAGGGGGATTTGTTACAGTAACGTGGGGGAAAAGGGTAGCGGGAGCTACCCCTTTCCCCTAATATGAGGCTTAGGTTTACTGTCGAGAGAATTGGGTCTGCTCTGGAGTAACCGGTGTATTAGTTTGGGGCTTGCTCTCCAGACGGGAAGCTGGAAAACGGCTAGTACGGCGCATGAAAGAAGGCACATCGAGAGCATCGCTGCCGCCTCTTATCAGGCGGCGAAGCTCCTCGGCGCTGCGTACTCCCCCGCCACGTGCCCTAGCGAAGCCAGTAGCGATAACGGTGATTCGAACCTCGCTGTCCATCTTGGGGTCAAAGACCACGCCAAAGATTATATTGGCGTTGGGGTCCACTGCCTGGCTGATTACTTGGGCAGCCTCATTACACTCAAACAGGGTGAGACTTGGGCCACCAGTAATATTGAATAACACCCCTGAAGCTCCGCCTATGGATACGTCGAGCAAGGGGCTAGCCATGGCAGCCTTAGCCGCTTCAGCAGCGCGACTTTGCCCTCCGGCTTTACCCACAGACATCCAGGCTGGGCCGGCGTCTTTCATTACCGATTTAATATCAGCGAAGTCCAAATTGATCAGTCCCGGGACGGTAACTACTTCGGAGATAGCCTGGACCCCCAAACGAAGAGCATCGTCAGCCAGCCTGAAGGCGTTGTCTATACTCGTCTTGGCATCACAAAGCTGAAGAAGGCGGTCATTAGGTATGATGATAAGTGTATCAACCTTGTTGGTAAGGTTAATTAGCCCTTCCTCGGCTACCTGGGTTCTATGCGTCCCCTCGAAAGTAAATGGTTTGGTCACCACTGCGATGGTGAGAGCGCCACTCTTTTTAGCCACTTCAGCCACTACAGGGATGCCACCTGTGCCTGTGCCACCGCCCATGCCGGCGGCAATAAACACCATATCAGCACCTTGCACGATGTCTTCAACTATGTCGCAGCTTTCTTCCGCTGCCTTGGCTCCAACCTTATGGTCACCACCAGCGCCCAAACCCCTGGTCAATTTCTCGCCCAGTTGAATTCTGGTAGGAGCCTCGGCCAGAGCCAGGGCTTGGCCATCGGTATTCATGGCTATGAAGTCAACGCCCTTTATGCCCTCACGGACCATACGAGTAATGGCATTGCAGCCGCCGCCACCAATGCCTATAGCTTTGATTCTTGCTGGACTTGGAGTATAAATTTGTTTTGCCATTCTAACCTCCTTTCACAAATCAGGCACGAAACAGCCTTCTAAATAGACTTACAAAGTTGCCCCAGACACCAGCGCTTCTTACTTGGTAATCCGAGCGTTCTTTGCCCCGTACTGGCCATAGGACTAATCCCAGGGTGGTAGCGTAAGATGGGTCATGAAGGATATCGGAAATGCCATAGATGCCCGTGTTCAAAGGTCGGCCTTTGCGTACCGGGATTCGCAAAAGTGACTGTCCTAACTCGTCAAGCCCGGGTAGGTTAGCTGTGCCACCTGTGAGCACTAAACCACAAGGCGCCAAAGTATTGTAATCGCTGGTGGGCATATCCATTAATATGAGTTGGAGCAACTCCTCCATGCGGGCCCGGATGATATTGCATAGGTCTTTATAAGAGGCGCTATGACCATTTTCGATACCCACCTGGACTGTTTCGTCAAACTCTAAAGTGGGAGTGACGTTGCCATATCTTTTCTTCATCTTTTCCGCAATATTGAAAGGCAGGCCCAAGCCTATAGAGATATCGCTGGTTACCTGGTAACCGGCTACTGGAAGGATAGCGGTGTGATAGATGTTGCCATTCTTAAATACCGCTATATCCGTGGTCCCGCCCCCCGTGTCAGCCATGATAACACCCGTGTCTCTTTCCTCCGGAGTCAATACTGCTTCTCCGCTAGCCAGGGGCTCAAGGATGAGGTCTTCAACGTCAACACCGATACTGCGGACGCATTTAGCCAGGTTTTGTATCGAAGTCACTGAAGCAGTGATGATATGGGTTTCTACATCTAACCTGTGCGCATGCATGCCTACCGGCTGTTTCACTCCCTCCTGTCCGTCCAGGGCGTAATATCGAGGAATAGCATGGAGCACCTTTTTTCCTTCGGCGACGGTGATATTACGAGCCGCAGATAGTGCCCGCTTAAGGTCCTGAGTGCGCACCAATCGATCATCTCTCGGGATAGCTATTACCCCCCGATTGTTCAGACTACTTATATGTCTGCCGGTAACCCCAACATAAGCGGAATCTATACGTATGCCACTAACTCTTTGAGCTTCCTTCACTGATGCGGCAATGGATTGTTTGGCTTCATCCATATTAACTACGATGCCTTTATGTAGGCCATGAGAGGGAACGACTCCCACTCCTAAAACTTCAATGTCATCTTCTGCTTTGACATTAGCCACGATAGTGGCTATTTTAGTTGTGCCCACATCAATAGCTGAAATGATTTTCTTTGCCATTTTCACCTCCTTTTTTGCTGAGAATACCGCCTAGTTGAGTCGCTCAGCTATCCTTAATTTGGCGCTGCGGCTGCGGGGGTTGGATTCTATCTCCAACGAGGTAGGTTTGATAACCTTCCGTGAGATGAGCTTCAAGGTGGGCACATGCCCACAGCGGCATATTACTGTTCCCGGGGGACATATGCAGCTGCTGGCTGCGTATCGCATGAATTGTTTAACTATACGGTCTTCCAGAGAATGATAACTGATGACTGTTAATCTCCCCTCGGGGCGAAGGAGATTAAGAGTTTGTTGGAGAGCCAGCTCCAGATTCTGTAGTTCACTGTTGACCGCGATGCGAAGCGCCATGAAGGTTCTTGTGGCAGGGTGAATTCTGGCACGCTTGCCGCCTAAAACTTGCTCTACCAAGCGGGCAAGCTCCACGGTGGTAGCGATAGGACGATTTTGAACAATGTGCCGCGCTATCCGCCGGCTGTGACGCTCTTCACCGTATCTTTGTATGAGCTTAGCCAACTCTTGCTCAGAGAAGCTGTTAACGATATCCGATGCGGTTAACCCTTGCCTTGGGTCGAACCTCATATTTAGGTGAGCATCGAGTTGGAAGCTGAAGCCACGTTCGGCTGTATCCAGTTGCAGAGAAGAAACGCCAAGGTCGAAAAGAATACCATCAACTGGATGAAAATGGTATCTTCTGGAGATAGCCTCAAGGTTAACAAAGTTGTCATTAACCAAAGTAACTGCTTCGCCATAATCGCTAAGTTTATCTTGACTTATTTTGATGGCTTCAGGATCGGCATCAATGCCTAAAAGCCTTCCTGAGGGGGAAATTTTTTCCAATATCGCCGCTGCGTGTCCCCCCAGACCGACAGTGCAGTCAACGAAGTAACCCCCTCTCCGAGCCTGCAGCCCTGCTATGACTTCATCAAGCAGAACAGGCACGTGGACAGATAAGGACATGGTGACACTCATTCACTATGCTCCAAGGCTCTCAATTATCTGTGATGCCTGCTCCTCGGCCGATGGTTTTTCAGCCTTCCATCCCTCTTCACTCCAGAGTTCAATACGGTTATTGGCACCGACAACAATCGCCGTGTCAGCAATCTTGGCGTAGTCGCGCAAAGGGTCTGGCAATTTTATCCTGCCTTGCCCATCAAATGAGGCACTGAAGGCGGAACTGAAGAGAGCGCGATTCAACCTCCTCAGATTAGCCGGAGTTACTGTCTTCTCAGCAAGCTTGTCGGACAACTTCCTCCATTCTCTTATTGGATAAACGGCTATGCATTGCTCTCCCATCCCCTTGGCTAATATCACACCCTCCTTCATCTCTCGCCTGAATTTTGGCGGCAGAGGGACTCTTCCCTTTTCGTCAACCTTATATGGATACTCACCGAAAAACATCTTACTCTCCTTGGTTCCCCCCAAAGCCCCCCACCTTTGCTGCGCTTATCTTGTCTATCATACCTCGTGTCCCCTTTTTCCCCCACTTTTCCCCACAATTCTATTATAAACCTTATCTTTATTTTGTCAATACCTTTTGGCGTTTTTTTGAATTTTCGAACAAATTTCGTCTTGGGGATTGAGAATTGGGTGGTGCTAAATATGGACCGGGGGATACACTGCTCCCTGAGAGCCAAAGTCACTGGGAAGCACGAGACTTTCTTTTGCCGCCGCCAGCATGGTAAGATATGTGTTTTGAAGGTTTTTATTGAGGGAATCCATGCGTATTGATATTTTATGTCTCTTCCCTGAAATGTTTGCCTCTCCACTCAATCAGAGCATCATCAAGCGTGCTCGGGAGCAGGGATTGGTGAACATCGTGATTCATGATATTCGCGACTACACCCATGACAAACATCATACTGTGGATGATTATCCCTACGGTGGTGGACCTGGTATGGTGCTCAAGCCCGAGCCTATCTTTGAGGCAACAGAGGCGGTAAAACAGCAACTTGGTGTAAGTGAGGTACCTATCATATTACTCACCCCTCAGGGCAGGCTTTTTTCTCAATCTGTGGCTCAGGAACTGGCCCTCCACCCTCGTCTGATGTTAATTTGTGGCCATTACGAAGGTTTGGATGAGAGAGTGTGTGAGTACTTAGCTACTGATGAAATCAGTATCGGGGATTATGTACTTAGCGGGGGGGAATTAGCGGCCCTGGTTGTGGTGGATGCTATCGTTAGGCTTATACAGGGAGTGCTGGGCTCACAGGATTCCGCCAGCAGTGATTCTCATAGTAACGGGCTTTTGGAATATCCCCAATATACCAGACCTGAGGTATATCGAGGTTGGTCAGTACCTTCGGTTTTGCTTTCAGGGAATCACGGCGAAATTGCTCAATGGCGACGCCGTCAGGCTATCCTGCGAACGGCGAAACGACGCCCTGACCTTTTGGAGAAGGGCAATATCTGCGATGAGGAAAGAAAATGGATGTTAGAGAATTTGTTAAACCCAAAATGAACCCCAACATTCCTCAAATTTCCCCTGGCGATATGGTCAAGGTTGGTTTGAAGGCTATGGAAGGGAATAAAGAGCGACTGCAACACTTCCAAGGGATGGTGATTAAAATGAGGAAGGGCGTTGATGGTGGAAGCTTTACGGTGAGGAGGGTATCTTACGGCATTGGAGTGGAACGTACTTTTCCTTTCCAATCCCCTTCTGTGCAAAGTGTGGTGGTGCTTAGGCATGGGCAGGTGCGCCGAGCCAAACTCTATTATATGCGCAGGCTCAGCGTTAAACAGGCTCGACTTAAGGAAAGGCGAGAGAGGGTACTGGAGCAAGCCATGCCTCAAGAGGAAGGACCTCGCAAAGAAGAACAGTCCTCTGAATGAACTACGCCGAGGTGGCAGTCAATTCACCGGGGAGCCGGTCAACTTTTTGCTATGCCATACCGCCAGAGCTCAGTGTTAGTGCCGGGCAAGCAGTATGGGTGCCCTTTGGCTCCCGGGTCATTCAGGGGATTGTGCTCCGATTATCAGACGAGCCATCGGTTGAAGAAACTAAGGAAATAGCAGGCATTGTTGCTGATTTTCCTTTGCTTTCCCCGATGCAAATAAAGATTGCCCAGTGGATAGGCGAACACTATTTTGCCCCCCCTTTCGATGCCCTGGCTTTAATGCTGCCTCCGGGGTTTGAAAGGCGGGCTATTACTTGCTTTCAGCTAACGGATTCCCAAGTAGATTTGCCCCTAACACCGGAACAAAAGCAAATTCTTCATATTATGAGAGGGAAAAAGAAGACAAGCTTGCCTGAGCTGGAGAAAGCAATTGGCAAAAGAAAAGCCAGGCAAATCACCGACCAGTTGCTAGACCGTCAGCTAATTACACAAACTCTGGAATTGGAAAAAGCAAGGGTAAAGCCCAAAACGATTCCTTATATTAAGCTAATAGCTGACAGAGAAGAAATCGAAGTGGCGAAGGCTCGCCTGGATAAGTCTCGAGCTTATAAACAGGCAGAACTCTTAGAATTTCTGACCGGGCAGACTCAACTTATTTCAATTAGCGAACTGAAGAAACGTCTCAATTGCTCTCTTGCTACTATCAAAGCCCTGGAGAGCCGCCATTTGGTCTCTGTGGAAAGACTCAGGATAAGACGTGACCCCTTATCTCACCTCAGCCTCACAACTTCTCCACCTCCGGTTCCCACTTCATCTCAACAAGCTGCCTGGGAATCAATCCAAGATGTCATCGTGAAGAGAGCGAGGCAACCTGGCAAGCCAGCGGTTTTTCTCCTTTTCGGCGTTACTGGCAGCGGCAAGACTGAGATTTACCTGCGAGCCTTGGCTCAGGTTATTGCCGCAGGTAAGCGAGGCATTTGCCTTATCCCGGAAATCGCTTTGACCCAACAAACAGTAGAAAGATTTGCTAATCGCTTCCCCGGGCGTGTGGCAGTACTGCATAGCGGCCTTTCTCCGGGAGAGCAGTTCGACGAAGGACAATGGATAATGGAGGGAAACTGCGACGTCGTCATCGGGCCGAGGAGCGCCTTATTTGCGCCCCTGCCCAACCTCGGTCTTATCATTATCGATGAAGAGCATGAGTGGACATACAAGCAAGAAGATAAATCGCCTCGCTATCATGCCCGCGACGTGGCCATTAAATTGGCTCAACTCAGTGATGCTGTTGTCATCCTGGGCAGTGCTACCCCTGATATTGGCAGTTTCCATAAGGCACAGCAAGGTGAGTATTATCTTATAGAGCTAAAGGAAAGAATTACTCCTCGTGGTTATTCCCCTCTCCCCGAAGTAAGCATAGTGGATTTAAGGGAAGAACTTAAAGCTGGAAATACAAGCTTGTTTAGTCGTTCCTTATTAGTTGCCATGAAAGAAACTCTGGCGCAGGGCGAACAGATAATTCTTTTCCTTAACCGTCGGGGCACAGCTACCTTTGTTCGATGTCGTAACTGTGGCTTTGTCTTTCGCTGCCCCCGCTGCTCCATAGCCCTTACTTACCATTCAGTGGAGAAGAGGCTAATTTGCCATCGCTGCCGCTATTCCATTCCGGTATCCCAAAGCTGTCCCCGGTGTTTTCAGCGCCATCTCAGATTTCTGGGCATTGGCACGCAGAGAGTAGAAGAAGAGATAAGGCATTTCTTCCCTGAAGCAAGGTTGCTTCGCTGGGACAGAGATGTGATTACCAGGAGATATGCTCATGAGGAGTTGTTAAAGAATTTTCGTGACCACAAGGCGGATGTGCTTATTGGCACCCAGATGATAGCCAAAGGATTAGACCTGCCTCAGGTGACCCTGGCCGGGGTAATCAGTGCCGATACTGGCCTTAATTTTCCTGATTTCCGAAGTAGCGAACGTACTTTTCAACTCCTGTGTCAGGTAGCTGGGAGGGCGGGGCGTGGAGTCAAAGCCGGAAAGGTTATCATCCAGACTTATTCCCCCGATAATTACATTATTGAAGCTGCGGCCAAGCATGATTATCGCGGGTTTTATCATAAAGAATTAGATTATCGTCGCCGATACAATTATCCCCCTTTTAGCCAATTAGTCCGCCTGGTTTATAGCCACACCAACGAGGAGCTATGTCGCCGTGAGGCAGAGAGGGTGCATCGCCTAATTCTTGATGAAAGGGCAAGAGAGGATATTATTGATTTCGATATAATTGGTCCTGTGCCTACTTTTGCCTTCAGAGCCAGGGGCAGGTATCGCTGGCAACTCTTCCTCCGCGGCCCTGACCCAACTCAGATGTTATTCCAGCTCACTTTACCACGGGGCTGGACTATAGATGTCGACCCGGTGGGGATGGTTTGATTCTGCGAAACCATCGGCAGGCTAAGCCACAGGGGATTTTATAGTTCTGGTCTATTTGACATAATTTACAAGTTAGCTAGGAATAACCCACTGACGCCCAGCTTAACAAGATTTATATCGCCAGCCGTTTTGGAAACTGCCTACAGCAGGCTGATAAGCCAGAAAGCCCTTCAGGTTTTTGAAAAAGACTTACCTGTTACCGCTTGGCCGCCTTGGCGGGTGTCTTGCCTGGCGAGGTCATCTTTTTGCTCAGAGCATCATGGTCGCCACCGCTCATGCCGGCAATGTGCCTAACCAGCTTTTTCCTGGACTCGATGTCGTACTGGGTGGTGATGGCGATTTGTTCCATGATAGGTGAGCCGCCACCATGGTAGCTGCCGATATTGTATATGCCTCCAGCCGCTGAGCAGAGCACATCACCCAGGTAACGCCATAGCTGTGCCTGGTCCTCCACGGGCATGTCTGGATTGCGCTTTGTGTATTTCAGGAGCACGTCACGGGTCTCTGGGTTCAGGAAATCTTTCTCGTAGGGGAAGGTGGCTGCCACGCCGCCGCTGATATCGCAGAGCATCTCAGCTTCGTGATAGACTGCCTCACCCGTCAGGCAGCGGCCGACGTTGCAGTAAATCGAATTGGGTATATAGGAACCTGGGCCATAGGGCATGAATCCTATCCCAGGTATGTAGACCTCCGGCTTGCCCAGGGCAGAAGCTGTGTACCCCGCCGCATAACCCAGCTCGGTAACCATGATAATTTCAGCTAGCTTCTTTCGGACCAGGGGTGTCTTGTGGATGTTGTTCACCTCGGCAGCAAGTGCCGCAGTTCCCAAAAGTACGTCGCCAAGAGCCGGTTTGCAGCCAGAATAGGAATGGCGGTGGAACAGGGCGAAGAGCAGAGCCAGCACGCCGCCATGCTGCCATTCGCCGGCGAGGAAGACTCTTTCCCAGGGCACGAAGCAGTTGTCAAATATCATATAGGAATCTGTAGCTCCGGGCAGGAAGCCACGCTTGAAGTGTTCCCTGGGTCTGAGGTTATGGACGGTAACAACCTGTTTCAGTCCTTCCCAGTCGCCCGGTATGGCGAAGGCGACAGCGTAGTCCTTGTCCTCTGGACGCAACGCTCGTGTCGGCACTACCAGTACCTCATCGGCAACTGATGCCTCGGAGATGTGCAGCTTGCAGCCGCTGACAATGATGCCATCACTGCGCCTTTCTTTGATCCGTACGTAGGCATCCGGGTCCGGCTGGTCAGCAGGCCTCCGCATCCTATCGCCCTTGACGTCCGTCTGGGCGCAGCAGCCCACCAGGTCTTCGGTTTGGAAGCGAATAAGCCATTTCTTGAAGTTCTCGTGGTACTGTGTGGCGCCTTTGTTCATCTTGTCCGCTTCGTAAGAAACGTTGTAGATGGCATTGACCGCGTCGATGCCCATGCACCGCTGGATGCATCCGGCCACTTTCTGGCAGAGCATGCGGGTCATGTCCTGCTTCTTGTGCAGGTCATCGGGGTTCTGGTGGATGTGGGTGAAGCGGCTGATACGCTCGCCGGTGAGATGAGAGATGGCGGTGCATAGGTCCTGGCTCTCTGGCTTGGCGGCTTCGTCAAATGTGGTGCCGATGGTATTTATACAGTCCATCTGTAGCTCGTCGGTACGGTCGATTGGCGCGCCATTGAAGTATATGTTTCGCTTCATTTTTGCCAGACCCTGTATATACTGCTCTTTTGTCCTCATTTTTCCCTCCTTGCTCAATGGATAACTAAATTTATAATAGTTTAGTTATTCGCGAACTGATGTGCTTTATAGTATAGCTCGCACCGCACCGGCAAGCAATTTTCCAGGACTTTTCAGATTGGTAGAAGAGTCGGTAAATTAGGGATAAGGGCTAAGCCCCGCCTTGCTAAGATTCTTTTCCCAGCAGATGACTCAGCATTTTGTCATATCCAGGTGGATGCGGTGAGTCATACCTCAAAAACGTGGGAATCGGATACCTGAAAACACCAATCTTATGACCTATTTCCAAACCTTGAATCGTTTTCTCAATCTTGCTCATCGGTATCGAAAAGGCGCACTCGTAATCTTGAGTGTGAGGAATCAGCCGTTCACCAAGGCTTAGCAGCGTACACTGACACTCGTCTTTTTCGATAGTCCGGGTGATATAGGTTGTACATCCGGCTCCTATAGCCAAAGTGGTGTCTAGACCTGTCTTACCTGTCCCAGTGAGGTAACCCGTAAGGAGCATCCATATTTGAGCTGGATTGCCATAAACCAGGATAAGATGTGGTTCGAAGGTAGCTCTGTTTAGAGGACTCATGAGTACATTCTTGTACTTACCATATTCAAATTTGGGAAGGTTTTGAATAGCCGCTGCTGCCTGTTTTTTGTTCATCCCCCATAACCCAAGGGACTCCTGGAAGCTCCCATCAACGACATCTGGCAGCAGAGGTAAGAATCCCATACTTATGCCAGCAACGTAACAACTCTGAAACTTGTCAACAGCTATAGTCCAGCCATAGCGTCGCGCCATATTAATTGCATGACACAACGAAACAGTTATTCCTACGTCTTTTTGGGGTGTCCTAGTCTTGTTAGGAAGTTCTTTTTCGGATTCGCACATCCGGATTGCGAGTGGAAAGGTTTGCGGCCGCAAATAGTAAGTCAATGCCTCATCGATTTGTTTTAGATTTGCCATGTTCTGTTCCTCCTTTGTTAATAATACTGACCTGATAAACGAGAAACTCCATCGGGTTTTGGGAAACCTTACCTCTTAGCCCGATGTAATCGGGGTTTCATCTTCGAGGTGCCGCTATGTGTACCTTATCAGAATTCTCGCCTGTTTTCCAGCGCTTGCACTCGTTCATATGATTAGCGACACTTTTTTTGTCATTGCGAGGAGCGATAGTGACGAAGCAATCTCTAAGCGAGGTTCCTCACTCCAATTATAGGAGGCTCCAGCTTTGCAATGAGATTGCCACGCCCCGACAAGTCGGGGCTCGCAATGACACGGAAGGTTATTATCCAATGTTACAAACATATAAAGTGTCACCCATCTATCTGAACTAGATCAGCGCTTGCCCCAACTATAATGACTACCGCCATAGCAATCCAGGGTGCCAGGATAGCTAAGCCAAGAGCGCCATAAAATGAGAGCCGAGGCTGACCCTCGGCTCTCACACCGTTTCTCTTCACTCCCCCTAGCACTCACTTAGTGCCCGAGATTGCTGTTACGCTCACTAACCTCGCGCTGACCATAAACCGTGACTCCAGGTCAGTATTTTTACAATCGGGTCGACAAAGCACACCCTTACTGCTGTTCTCAGGACCTCGTTTTGGGAGATAAAGTCGGCTATGGTAGGGCTGGCTCTATAATAGAATGATACAAACTTGGCACCCAAGCCGTTAGGCAGCAGGACCGTGTCCCTGAATTCTCTCAGGATGTCAAGTTGCTCGGCTGTATCAGTACCGTAGGCTGCGGTAGCGATGGAACAGAATCCTGGGCCCGTGGGAATTGACGGATGTCCGTAACCACCAAATGCCGTTCCATTCACTACCTGTAGAGATGGCGTGGTAGTGTCTGTTATACTGGCCCAAATATAACCGCGGTAACCTTCGATGTTGGAGGTGGTCACGACGTTGGTGAGCTCGCACAGTGCATAGGGTCCGCCGTTCGACCAGCCGAGCCGCAGCGTATTTTCGATAAAGTCATCTGCTGCAGCCTCCGTATAGTAGAGCCTTATCTCGATCTCCGTCCCATAGTCATACCTGATAAGCTTGAAATCGCGGAACAAATCCTCCATTTCCTCATATGGCTCCTGTACGAGGAGATCGAGATAAGCGAGCTCCCCTTCCCCTTCGCCGGGGTGTTCTTCGGGGTATGGGTTACTAGTGTATTTAGAAATAATCACCGTAGCTTTGCCGTCTACGACAACCTCCATTTCAGCTTCATCTATGGCATCAATGGGCCCATCTTCTACCGTTTCTGTAACTGACTCAGATCCCAGCCAGGGCTCGAAAACCACATTATCGCTAGGATCGTAAACAACGTCACCCAAACCGTCGGGGTTTAGTGATGCATGGTATGGCCCGCTGGCATCGCCCCACCAGTTGCGGGTGACGTCCACCGTCACGCCTCCCTCGACCAAATTCACACCCCAACTATTGTAGACGATGTTGTTGAAGTGAGCTTCCAGGGTAGAACCACTGAAAACCCATATGCCATGGTCGTTCTCAGAGATAGTGGACCCTATTATCTCCACAGTAGAGGTGCCTAAATCGGCCTCGATAACTACGCCCACCCCTGATCCGTCGGTGATAACATTTTCCACCGTCACGTCAGCAATTCTCCCTGTGCTGTCAAGGTAGAAGATGCCGCAAACCTGTTCTCCGCCGACCCCGGTTCCGTCAAAGTCGATACCCTCAATATTGATGTTTTCTGAATCCTCCACCATAGCCATGACCTGTACGTACGTTAGGTATGTTCCTAGCTGCGCCCAATAACTGGCTGCGGTAGTAACGGTTGCCCCCTCAGTGCTGATTATGTTTATATTTGCCTTACCCTCCACTATGAAGGCATCGTATTCCCCCGCCGCCACCATGATAGTGTCGCCAGGGCCTGCCACATCAATGGCTTCCTGGATAGTCGCGAAGGCGTCATCCCAATTGATTCCATCCTGCGCCCCAGCACCACCCTCAACTACATACCAGGTAGTGGGACCGGCTACCGCGAAGTTGGCGGTGACAGTTATAGCTTGAGCAGGCATTGTGAAGGTGGTCGTTGCGGCATTCGCGTTGCCGAATACGACCGCTGGCGCTGCCGTCCAGTGAGAAAACTGGTAACCCGCTGCGGGTACCGCTTTTATGCTTACCGAAACACCTGCTGCGTAGGGAGACGCCCCGCTCATATCGGTCGCCGTTCCCGTACCGGCCGGAGCCACCGCCATGGTTAGGCTGTAGCCAGCCGACGGCAGCGCAGGAATTGTCAGGTCGAAGTCGTCCATTATTTCACCGGACTCCCACGTAATGCTCTCCTGTGCCAGCACACCGGCGACCTTGAACGTGAGCATCCCGGCAGGCCCCGGCACCAGCAAGTTCCTATATAGGCCCTCCGCCTCAGTGGTCGTCTGAGCTCGCAGCTCAATGCCCACGTACGCTTGTACCAGCGTCCCGGCCGGTACCGGCCCCGCCGGGCTGATGGTGCTCGCTGTGCCTGCCAAGGCCATCGGCTGGGCGCCTGCTGCGTAGGCCGGCCCACCAGTCCGGTCTGGTGCCTGCGTCAGCAATCCGAGACACGCTACCAGCAGCAGAGCAAACAAGATACCGAATATTCTTTTCATTCTTCACCTCCTTCGTTACAGTTCGGTTTTTCCAAAATCCTTATCCTTTCTATTTTTCTCCACTCCAATCGTCATTGCAACGCCCTCGCCGACCATAAATCGTGGCTCCAATTTAATATTTTCACAATCGGGTCAACAAAGCCCACCCTCACCGCTGCTCTTAGAACCTCATGTCGGGAGATAAAGCTGGCTATGGGAGGGCCGATTTCATAATAGAGAGATACAGACTTGGCGCCCAAGATGCTATGTAGCAAGACCTCGTCCCTGAACTCTCTCAGGATGTCTATTTCCTTTGCTGTATCAGTACCATAGGCTGCGGTAGCAATAAAACAGACTCCTGCCTGCGTGATAGTAATCGAAAGCTCAGCGGTTGCCGCAATCTGGGCGTCATCCGTGACTATGGCGGTGAAGTGGAAGACACCGGCTCTGGTTGGCTTGCCCGAGATGACGCCAGTATCAGTATCAAGCCCCAGTCCATCCGGCAGGACGCCGTTCGTTATCGCCCAGATGTAGGGCTCGGCGCCGAGGCAGGCCTCAAGTTCCGCCTCATAAGCCACGCCCTCCTGGCCATCGGGTAGTTCGGCGGTAGCAATAAAAAGAACCAAAGACCTCAAGCCATAACCGCCAAATGGCGTGCTAGTCAGCTGTGCCAGAGTCGGCGTGGTATCACCTCTTATTTCTGTCCAGATATAATTGCTGGTGGTATTGACTCCGCCGTCTGAGCACTGTACCCAGGCGGTGCCGTTCCACGAGAAGAGCCGCAGCGATTCTTCGTCGACGTCTGCTGCAGTTAATTCATCATCGGCATAGTAAAGCCTTATCCCGAGCTCGGTGACATCGTCAGCATCGGGAACGTAGACATCGATATATTTATCCAGTGAGGTGAAGCATCCGGGGGCGTCGCCGCCGGGATTATCAGCGTATTGAGCCACGGTTACCGTAGCTGTGCCGTTTACCACAACCTCGGTGTCAGCCTCGTCCCTGGCATCGACGGTGTCATCGGTCACGGTCTCTGTCTTTACGGTTACTAGAGGAACCCCCAGCCAGGGCTCGAAATCAACATTGACTGAAACGGCATCACCGCTGCCGGGGCCGGCTAGGCGCGGCCCGTCACTGGCCCCCCACCAGTTCCGGGTGGCGTCCAGCGTCTGGCCTCCATCGTTCCGCACGCCACGCCAGGAGTTATCGGCGATGTTATTGAAATTAACGGTGATTCCTTTAAGTTCTGTCTGGTCAGGAAACACATAGATACCATGGAGATTCCCTGTGAAAGTATTGCCTTTCACTGTCACATTCTCAGAAAGGGGCCGGTCGTGGTGTGACTTCTCGAAAGTCATGGCTGCGCCGTCAACATAACCAGTTACAGTGTTGTTTTTAATTTCGGTGCTGAGGCACTGCCCACTGATGCCTACGCCCTCATTAGAGAAGTCCCTTATCAGGTTGCCTTCGATAAGCGAATCTCCGAGGTACCCGGTGATGCCAAACTCCGAGTTAACGACTTCGTTGTTCCTGAAGGTCGCCACAGTCGGGGGGGCCGGCTCAACGGCACCCGCGTTAATGGCTATTTTCGCATTTTCCACATAGCAATACTCAACTGTTGCTCTTGCGGTGAAGGTGAGGCTAATCCCGAATTCACTGCAGTTCAAGACACGTACGTTCCTGACGGTAATATCGGCCGCCATTAGTCCAAACTCTGGAGTCGATATTGCGTGCACGGCGTTCTGCACCGTCAAACCATCAATCACGACGACACGGCCGGCAGCGGTAAGTACGCTGATCCCTATTTCCTCAGCTGGTTCAATAATCGTTTCAGCGCCAGTGCGTGTCCGTGCGTCAACCCCGGCCTGGGTACCATTTAAGGTCAACGACTTGTCAATAACAACATTCTCTTTATACAACCCCGCTGCCACTATGATGGTGTCGCCATCCGAGGCAGCATCAATGGCTTGCTGGATGGTGAGGTAGTCATCGGGCACACGAATAATAGGGTCGCCTGCCACAATCGGCGTCGTCACCAGCCACTGGTCAGGCGCGCGGCTAGTGCTCACGCATAGATTGTACGTGCCCGCCGGTGGATTCGTGATAGCCCACTTAGGATCGGTAACCTTATTGAGGAACATAACCGTGATTGGGTTGTCAGCGACAGGGTCAAGGTGCATCGGCACAAGGAATGTCACCGTCGTGCCGGAAACTGTAACCTCGCTTCCGAAAACTGATGGTGAAAGAGTCGCACCTGCCGCATTGATGAAGATGGCATCATCAGGGACCGGGCTTGGGATAACGGTGCCCGCGGGGAATTTGATGGTGATGCTATGAACTCCCGCTGTCAGGCTGGCGGTGATGTTGAACGTGATGTTATATGCTGCCTTCGCACCAGCGCAGGCAGGGCTAACAACAACGGTTGCTGCGAGTCCGTCCGCCGATGTCGGTGTAGCCATCACGCTCAGGCCCAGCACCAGGCCCAGAGCCACAAGAATACTAAGTATCTTTTTCATTTTTTCTCCTTCCAGTACCTTTTTAGCACTTCTTTGTTAATTTTTCGTTAATTTATCACTCGCTCGACCATGGGCCTATTCGCCTCCCTATCGCACAATTTTCACTTCCATAAACATCGCCCCTCTAAAAACACAAAACCGACCTTCACAAGGTCGGTTCCATCATGAACTGCTCCACGCCCGGGTGGCCACCTGAAGACACCGCCCCGCCGTTCCCGGTGGTCTCTGTTCCCCGCAATTGTGTCACTTCTGCTCCTAAATCTCCAATCAACACATAGGATAAGCAATGGTCTATTTTTCCAGAATCCTGGGCAATTGCCAATGAATATGGTAACATCTAGGTGTTAAGATCCTGTTAAGGTGTGAGAGAATCTCACAAGCCTTAGACGCGTTTTTCTGATTTTCCAAGATTTTCCTACAATTTCATCCGCATTCGGTAAAAAGTCCATAAGTTGAGTGATAGGGGCTGAGCGCCGCCTCTTATACCAACCCATAATAGCAAGCCGATGAGCCAGAAAGCCCTTCAGGTTTTTGGGAAAGACTTACCCCCGATGTCATCGGGGAATTTCTGTTTTATCTTCGAGGTGTAGCCATGTACACCTTGTCAGAATTCTCGCCTGTTTTCCAGCGCTTGCCCCAAGGTTAGGTCATCAGCGTATTCCAGCTCAGCACCAAAGGGCAAGCCACGAGCCAAGCGAGTGACGCGAATGCCCAGAGGCGTGATAAGGTGCTGCAGATACATGGCCATAGTCTCGCTCTCGACATTGGGATTGGTTGCGACAATCACTTCAGTTACTGAACCATCTTTAAGACGAGCCAGGAGCTCCTTTATCTTTAGCTCCTCAGGTCCTACACCCTGTGTTGGGCTGATAGTTCCGTGAAGCACATGATAAACACCGTTGTATTTTCCTGTCTGCTCCAAAGGAAGGATATCGGAAGGTTTCTCAACAACACAAATTTTAGAATGGTCACGCTCTTTATCTTGGCAAATGCGGCAAGGGTCACAATCAGTGTTGTTAAGACAAATCGAACAGAGCTTTATTCTTTCCTTAACTGTTAAAATAGCCTCGGCTAAAGCCTTAGCTTCTTCATCAGGGCTGCGTAAGAGATGATAGGCCAGCCTTTTAGCACTTTTTGGCCCGATTCCAGGCAGCTTATTTAATTCCTCAATTAATCCGGCTATAGGCTCGGCGACAAATCTCATTTCCCCTGACCTTTTACCTTATTGCCATTCTGAATGCAGCAAAGAATCTCCAGAGTTTTGACTAGAGTAACCCCGGTATATTGAGACCACCTGTCAAACTGCTGAGGTGCTTACTAACAAGCTCCTGCGACTTGGTAATAGCCTCGTTAACGGCAGTCATGACCAAATCTTGCAGTAACTCAACATCTCCCGCCTCTACCACTTCGGGAGATATCTCCACAGAATGCACCTTCTGGTGTCCATCCATCACCACCTTGACAGCACTACCTCCACTGGTAGCTTCCACGGTAAGGCTGCCTAATTCCTCTTGGGCTTTAGCCAGCTTTGCCTGAAGTTGCTGGGCTTGACGCAATATTGATTTATCCATCTATCTCCTTCCTTCAGCTTCGCTCAGGACTATAACTCCTCCTCACTAATCTTGGCTCCCATTTCCAGAGCAGCTTTAATTACCGGGTTTTGCGTCCTTGCCTGGGACGGAATTTCCCTTTTAGAATCAACTAAAATACACCGTATCTTATAGGGCCGACCAAAGACTTCCTTAAGCTTTTTCTCCACCAGATGTCGATATTTAGCGTCTTCGATTTTCTCCTTATGGAAGGAATAATAGAAACCTAACACCAATGTATCATCCTCAAGAGCTATGGGGTCGCAGGCGCTACGCAAAAAAGCATCCAAATTGCCACTGGAACCTTCCCCTCGCAAAGATTTAATGAACTCCCTCCAGCGGCTGCGGAGGTAATCAATATCCTGGGAAATCCCTTCGCTTGGAACCTCAGTGCTGTCCAGTGCCACGGGAACCTCGCTTGGAACCTCAGTCCCCACTCTGTCGGGATCAAGTGCCACAGGAACATCAGCTTCCTCTAAGGACTCAGTTATCTCAGTAGCGTCCGCTACCTCTGAAGGTTTAGTTGTAGTTAGCTGCTCTTGTCCTGTGGGTAGAGACAAAGCACAACCCAGTAAAGCCAATTCTAAGGGCAAAGCGGAGTAATCATCACTTTGAAAATCTATGCTGGAGAAAGACTTAACTGCCTTGAGCAAATAATCCAGAGTAGCATTGGTCGCAAGGCTTCCCATCTCAGCTAAGTCTTCGCTAGTAACATTCAAAGCCTCTTCGCATCGCGATTTAACCAGCAACAATCCTCGCAGGTATTCTACCAGGCCCACATTGAACTGACGAAGGTCAATACCATCGTTATTGAGGCTATTTATGACTCTTAGCCCAGCAGCCACATCTCTACTGACCACACATCGTGCTAGTTGTCTAACCCGTGAATCCCGGCTAATGCCAAGCTCCGCTTGAATCTGATCAAGCTCAATTTGGTTGCCATAGTAAGCAATCATCTGTTGTAAAATATTTTCAGCATCTCGAAGGCTCCCGGTAGCAGCACGAGCAATAAGCTCTAAGGCACCAGGCTCGATGTGAATCCCCTCCTTCTCGCATATTAGCTTGAGTTTATCCATTATCTCGGTTTGCCGCAGGCGATGGAAATTAAACCGCTGGCATCTCGATACTATAGTGGCTATCATCTTGTGCGCTTCCGTGGTAGCTAAAACAAAGATTACATGTGGCGGTGGCTCCTCCAGTGTCTTCAACAAGGCATTGCAAGCTGCCTCGGTAAGCATATGGACTTCATCTATAATATATACCTTATAGCGAGCAAGACTAGGGGCGTAATTTGCCTTTTCCCTCAGGCTACGGATTTCGTCAATGCCACGATTGCTGGCGGCATCTATCTCTATTACATCCAAAGCTCTGCCCTCGGTGATTGAACGACACATATCGCAAGCATTGCACGGCTCGCCACCTGCTTGATTAGGGCAGTTGGCTGCTTTGGCTAAGATACGCGCCGTGCTGGTTTTGCCTGTACCTCGTGGACCGCAAAAAAGATAAGCATGAGCTATCTTCCCACCCTCTACAGCATGACGCAGAGTCTGAGTCACAGGCTCTTGTCCCAGCACCTCGCTTAAGGTCTGTGGCCGCCACTTGCGGTAAAAAACCTCAGAACCCATATATTAAATCTTATTATACCACCCTCCACTTAATCTCTAAAGGAGATTTTTGCGCCACAGCATGAGTAACATATCAATTTTTTACAGCACATGCAGCGACTGCCTGTAGTACAATGGAATAACAGAAGCAGAATTTCCCGAGGCAGAACTCTACAGCGGCGACGCTAAAGAGCTAGCTGTAGTTGCCTGATTTATCAGGCTTGGGGCACCGAGTTCTTAAAACTTTTACTTGCTGATTTGCTTCTCAGCCCAGTCGCCTGCCCAGGGCACCTTCCACATTTTGCCCTGGTATGCCAGAATCATGAGGGCAATCCACAAGCCCACAATTATCAACCAAACAATAACCCTGAAGACATTGAAGACATCTGCAACTATCCATAGCATAGGCGAATCTGGTACGATAGCAACAATGGTCCACAAAATAATCTGAACCACAGTCAGTACCACAAAGGTCATAATGGATTGCCAGGCGTGGAATTTGACGAAGGTGCTTTTCTTCTCCAGCAATACGAAAACTATTCCCGTTATCCACATAGCCACGTAGCAAAGAAACCCGGCTAAATTGGCTGACATACCTGTGCTACTCTCCGCTTCTGGCGTAGCCGCACCTTCAGTCGGCGTTGCCGCCGCATCAAGCTCAGCACCACACTTGGAGCAAAACTTAGCCCCCTCAGGATTTCCCGCACCACATTGAGAACAAAACATATTCACCTCCTTACATTAAATCTATATTACACATTAGAGACATGTCAATAGCCGATTTTTTGTCACCCTGAGCGTTAGCACATGGGCTAGGTTCCTCCACTTATTTAGTCAAAACTTAAGCTTCATGTCAGCGTTGATAATAATGATACACCAAGCTTCAATAAAGTTTGAACTCCAGGGCAGCTCTTCACGGCAAAGCTCACCCCAACATTGTCAAAATACCCTGACGAATCATTTTTACGGCAATAGTAGCTAGAAGCAACATAGTTATTTTTGATATAGCACTCACGCCGGTATCGCCTAAGAAATCTACAATTCGATTAGCTTGCCTGAAAAGGAGCCATTGTATCACTAAATTAAGGATAAAGGAAAGCATCACAATGGCGATAAAATATTGGTCGATAAGCAAAAGCAAGGTAGCAAGCACTGCTGGCCCGACAACCAGAGGAGTGCCTAGAGGTACAACGCCTACCGTCTGAGAAGCTGATAAATCCTGGGTTTCTACCATCTTACCGGTGATTAAATACCTGACGGCCAAAATCAGCAAAATGATGCCACCAGCCATTAAGAAATCAGCCACCTCAATGCCTAAAAGCAAAAAGATAGCTTTGCCAATAGCAACAAATCCCAGACCTACACCAAGGGCAGTAAGTGTGGCCAAATTTACTGTCTGTCTGCGACGCGTGGGCCCTATTTCTTGCGTCAACGCGAGAAAGATAGGCAAATTCCCCACGGGATCCATCGCTACAAAAAGAGGGATGAAGGTTAAAGCTAGTTCTCGAATAATCGCCACCGTCTCACCTGAAATCCCACTTTCTCAATTCTAAGCTCAAATTCGTTTATAATTTAGAGTTTAGATTTTGTATTTCCCCAAAGGGGCTAAAGCTGATTTCGCAAGATTTCATCGTGCTGGAAAACCCAGGTGACCGAAACCACGCTATCATCTTCGGCTAAGCCCATTAGCCTGGCTCCCCGGCCACCTCTGCCCTGAATTGATACCTGCTCCATAGGAATGTTCACCACGTTGCCCCTGGCTGATAACATCACCAGGGAGCCTTGCGGGGAAACAAGCTTGGATACAGCTAGATTACCCGTTTTCGGGCCGACCCTATAAGCCCTCACTCCTTTGCCTCCCCTATTATGAACAGGATAATTTTTTATCGGGGTCAGCTTGCCGAAACCTTTTTCGGTCACTGTGAGAACATAAGCATCGGGAAGGACAATGCCCATACCAACAACATAATCGTCGACGAGACGAATGCCACGAACACCGCCACTAGTTCGAGACGCTGTCCTTAAGCTTTTGACCTTAAATCTCATAGCTTGACCATTTCGACTCACCAGGATGACCTCATCTTCATCAGCAACCACTCCAGCTGAGACCAACTTATCTTCATTTCTGAGCCCCATAGCAATAATGCCATTCCTCCTTATCGCAGCAAATTTGCTTAGTGTAGTCTTTTTTATCACGCCACCCTTAGTGGCCATTAATAAGAATTTGTCTGAAGGAAAGCTTGCTAGGGCTAACAACACAGTTACTTCATCTTTCAAGTCAATAGGCAATAAATTAACCAGGGCTATCCCCTTGGCCGTGCGGGATGAATCCTCGGGAATCTCGTAGCACTTAAGACAGTAAACCTTACCAGTGCTGGTAAAGAAAAGGAGATTATCATGGGTGTCAGCTACCAAGATGTGGGTCACTGTATCGCCACCCCGGGTTACCATTCCCATGACGCCTTTTCCGCCACGGTGTTGCAGCCGATAAGTGCCGGCAGGAATCCTCTTAATAAACCCCCTGTTAGTCAAGGTAACTACCATTGCCTCATGAGGAACAAGATCTTCCGTACGGAATTCTTCGATTTCCTCTGCCTTCACTACGGTTCGCCGGGAATCACCATAATTGGATTTAAGCTCCTCAGCATCCTGGGCAACAAGTGATAATACTTTCCGAGGGTTAGCTAACAAATCCTCGAGATAGGAAATACTCTTTATCACAGCGGCATATTCCTCAGTTATTTTGTCTTGCTCTAGCTTAGCCAATCTACGAAGAGGCATATCAAGGATAGCTTGCGCTTGAATCTGTGACAGAGTAAAAGCTGCCATTAGATTGGCACGAGCGGACTCTACGGTTTGAGACTGTCGAATAATCTTGATCACCTGCTCCATATTGTTTAGGGCAATTCTGAAGCCTTCGAGGATATGAGCCCTATCCTTTGCCTTATCAAGTTCAAATTGAGACCTCCTGGTAATGACTTGAACACGAAAGTCAATGTAAGAAGTTAGCGCCTCTTTAAGATTAATTACTTTAGGTTGTCCATTAACCAAAGCAACCATATTGATGTGAAAGGCAGATTGCATCGTGGTATACTTGTAGAGGTTATTAAGTACCTGTCGAGGTTGTGCTTCCTTTTTGAGTTCGATAACAATACGCATGCCTTCCCTATCCGACTCATCACGCACCTCGGCTATCCCCGAAATTTTCTTCACTTTAACCAGCTCAGCTATCTTCTCTACTAAAGCTGCTTTGTTTACCTGATAGGGAAGTTCAGTAACAACTATTTGTCTCTTGCCCGCCTTGCTAGTCAGTTCTTTGGCTTTAGCTTGAAGTATAATTTTTCCTTGTCCTGTAGTATAAGCGTTGTCTATGCCCCCTTTCCCCCAAATTATCCCGCCAGTGGGAAAATCGGGGCCTTTGACCAACTCCAGTAGTTCCTCTACAGTAGCTTGGGGATTGTCAATTAGATAGGCAATAGCATCACATATCTCGCCTAGGTTATGAGGAGGGATGTTAGTCGCCATTCCCACAGCTATGCCTGAAGAACCACTAGCTAGTAAGTTAGGCAACCTGGCGGGCAAGATAGAGGGTTCCTGGAGAGAGACATCGAAGTTGGGAACAAAGTCGACGGTATTTTTTTCGATGTCAACTAGCATTTCCTCGGCAATTTTAGAAAAGCGAGCTTCGGTATACCTCATTGCCGCTGGTGGGTCATTGTCAATGCTGCCAAAATTGCCCTGCCCATCAACTAAGGGATATCTCAGAGAAAAATCCTGAGCCATGCGTACCATGGCTTCATATATGGGGGCATCTCCGTGGGGGTGATACTTCCCCATGACTTCACCAACAATGCGGGCACTCTTCTTGTATGGACTGTTGTATCGTAACCCCAAGCCATCCATAGCGTACAAAACACGTCGCTGCACTGGCTTCAAGCCATCACGCACATCAGGCAGGGCTCGGGAGACGATGACACTCATGGCATAGTCCAGATAGGAGTTCTTCATCTCCTCTTCGATATTGACAGGCTTTACTATTGCGGCTTCCATCAAATCTCAATTCCTCTTTCACCATCTTCACCAACGACGGTGAAACCTTCAGGCAAGGATTCCTCTTCGGGGCCAAGTTCCTCTTCCTCCTCAAAATATTCGGGCTCAGGCATAGCCTCACTTTCGTCGGTGATGATTCCTCGCCTGAGAAGGCTTTCTTTAATACGCGTGCGCAGGTGCTCTGTAGCTTTAACAAGAAAAGAGGGGCGTCCCGCTTGGCTGGGATGTTGATACACCTCTTTAATAATCACATGTACTGTATCTTCTTCTACATTGAGAATTGCCACATCGTATCTATTTCCACCTCGCATTAGTTTAATGAGACGCAATCCTTGTCTCGGCTCCACCTCGCCCAAATATTCTCCACCCTCATTCGTCACAATCAAGTGTTGTCTTCTTGCTTCCAAGTGCACTTGGTCGCCAAATCCCATCTTAGCTAAGACATCGATTGAAGCCACATTATGAAGGTTCACCACCCCAGCCTTCCCCACCTCAGTTATGAAAAGGTCAAGAGTAACTCTTCGAGCTTGAGCTTTCCGGCTCGAAGCTTTCTGACGGTTGCTCCTCAAGGTCGCCATAGACTCTGACAAGCTAGTTAAACGAGCAAGATTCTTCTTAGCAATAGCATTGTCCGGGGCAAGCTCCAGAGTCTTAAGATAGGCTTCCTTAGCTCCGTCAAAATCCCCTAACTCTGTCAAAGCTCGGCCAAGGCGATTATAAGCCTCAACATCAGAGGGAAATTTCTCAATTATGTCCCTGTTTATCGCTTCAGCCTCCTCCCATCTGCCTTGAAGGGCCAAATCTATAGCTTCCTTGCTCAGTCGTTGCCTTAATCGAGCTTTCTCTTCTCCTTCCTGTTGGTAAGAGGCTATATACATTTCCATAGACTTATATACTTATGATGTCAGGTCAGGGTTGTCAAGTTTCTTTCTCCAGCTCGAAAGCTCGATGCAGCGCCTGAATAGCATCCCTAACCCTATCCTCAGAGATAATGCAGGTTATCCTTATCTCGGAAGTGGTAATTAACTGGATGTTAATGCCTTGTTCATGAAGAGTGCGAAACATTCTGGCAGCATAGCCCGGTGTATTTTGCATGCCAGTACCTACGATGCTAACTTTGGCCAATGTAGAATCGGTGACACATTGCTCGCCCTCCACAGATTTAGCCACTGGCTCCACGATGGACATCGCCTTAATCAGATCATTTCGAGCTACCGTAAAGGTGAGATCAGTAATATTATTAATGCTGGCATTTTGAACAATAGTATCCACACTTATATTTGCTCTAGCCAGGGGCTCGAAGATTGCCGCAGCAATGCCAGGATGGTCGGGGACACCGACGACGGTGACTTTGGACACATTGGTATCATAGGCAATACCCCTTGCCTTGTTTTTTACTTCCATAGAGGCCTCCTTACAAATAATAGTACCTGGGCTATCGATAAAGCTAGAAGCTACTAAGATGGGAACATTATACAACTCTCCCAATTCCACCGCTCTATTATGCATTACCCTGGCTCCATAGCTAGCCAGCTCTAACATCTCTTCATAGCCAATGTCCTTTAACTTTCTTGCGTGAGGAACAAGATGAGGGTCAGCGGTATAAACGCCTTCAACATCGGTGTATATTTGGCAGATTTCAGCACCCAAGCTAGCAGCCAGAGCCACTGCCGTAGTATCAGAACCGCCGCGACCTAAAGTGGTAATGTCCCTTTTCCCGGTCACGCCCTGAAATCCAGCCACGATGACAATATTTCCCTTTCTCAACTCGCTGACCACTCGTTTCGTGTCGATGCGGAGAATCCGAGCTCGACTATAACTAGAATCAGTACGTATGCCCGCCTGTGCGCCGGTAAGACTGACTGCTTTGTAACCTAAAGTCTCTAAAGCCATGGCCAAAAGGGTACTGGAAACAATCTCCCCAGTGGATAAAAGGAGATCGAGCTCCCTATCGCCAGGCTGTTCATTAATCTGGCAAGCTAATTTAATCAAGTTACTGGTGGTGTGTCCCATGGCGGAAACAACAACCACCACGTGATTTCCTTCATCTTTAGCTTTAGCGACATGCTGGGCGACGTTCTTAATTTTCTCGGCATCAGCCACCGAGCTGCCACCATACTTCTGAACTATCAGTGCCATTTCTCCGCCTTCATTTACTCTATCAGCTTGCCCATAATATTATATCCTTCCTTGATAAAAACGCCTGTGCCTTTAGCCTCTGCTTCGGTAAATCTCTTCGCCCCACTAGCTGTGAATCCCGGCCCCCAGAGTATGGATGGGACAGGGTCAGCAACATGAGTTTGAATCTCGATCGGCGTGGAGTGGTCAGGCAAAATTAGCACCCGAAGTGCATCCTTGTTCCAAGAACGAAGCCGACTCACAATCTCTTTATCTACCCTCTGGATAGCCTCTATTTTGTCTTTAACCAAGCCGGCATGGGCCGCCTCATCGGTTGCTTCCACATGGACAACCACCATATCATATCTCACCAGTGCTTCCAGCGCACCAATGGCCTGAGCCACGTAATCGTTGTTCAGATCGCCGGTCACACCGGGAATATCCAGCACCTGCGTACCTATCATCCGAGCCAAGCCTCGCATAATATCAACTCCGGACGTCATGACAGCATCAAGTCCATAGACCTTTTTGAAGGCTGGCATATCAGGTATTTTACCACTACCCCAAAAAAGCCAAACCATGGTAGCTGGAATATCGCCGCGTGTTCTTCGCTCTATATTCACAGGATGGTCACGAAGCACAAGCTCAGAGCGTGCCATAAGCTCCCTTAACAGGTCGCTCCCCGGCCCTTTGGGAAGAAAATCATCAATAGCTTTGTCGTGAATATCATGCGGTGGAGTACAGCTAGCCAGGAGGGCGTCTTCCCTGCCTTTTATCTTACATATATGTCTGTAGCTCACACCAGGATAAAAATGCAACTCATCGCTGCCCAGCTTCTCATTCAAACTAGCGATAAGAGCTCGGCCTTCGCCAGTACTGATATGCCCACTACTATAACTCCACATCTTCCCGTTGCGAATGGATACTAAATTGCAGCGAAAAACAGTCTCTCCTTCGTTAATAGGTACACCCATGCCGCGAGCCTCAATGGCGCTCCGGCCCCGATAATATACCTGAGGGTCATAACCTAACACGGACATACAGGCACAGGCGCTGCTGGGTTCCATCCCCGGCGGCACGGTGCGAAGCAACCCGACAACACTCACCTTTGCTATAGTATCCATGTGCGGAGTATGCGCCAGCTCCAGGCAAGTCTTCCCACCATGAGCAGCCAGTGGCCAACCTGACGCCCCGTCAATTATTAAGACGCAATACTTCATCCTTGCTCCCTATAGTTAAACATCATATAATAACATAGACGACGGGGCGTAGCGCAGTTGGTAGCGCGCAGCGTTCGGGACGCTGAGGTCGGAGGTTCAAGTCCTCTCGCCCCGATTAGCTCGGTAAAAGGGAGTGCAAGCTGCTTGTGTCTAATCCGCAGAGAGAAGATATAGATATATGGGTCAAACATGAGGAGCTACCGAGGCTACACCTGATAAGGTGTCAGCAGGTGCACGAAATTTGACAAGAAATAAATATGTAATTTATAGTGCCCGATTATACTTAAATTAAACACAGAATAGAGGGAAACCATGATAAAAGCTGGAATCGTGGGAGCGACGGGCATAGTTGGTCAGCAATTTCTTGTTGCTCTGAAAGATCACCCCTGGATTGAAATTGCTGCCCTTGCTGCCTCCGAGAGGTCGGCAGGTCACAGCTATAAGGAAGCCATAACCGATGCTCAGTCTGGAGCCTTGCGCTGGTTTTGCCAGGAGGCTCCACTGGAGGAGGTTATGGCCATGCCCGTCCAGAATGCTAGCGAAATGGATATCTCCGCCCTGGATATAGTCTTTTCCGCCATAGAGTCCGACCAGGCGAAGATTCTGGAACCGAAATTTGCCAGAGACAAAGCAGTTATAAGCACGGCCTCGGCCTTCCGATATGATGAGAATGTGCCCATCTTAATTCCAGGCATCAACTCCGAGCATGCCAAATTAATTAATGTGCAAAGAAAAGCCCGGGGATGGAAAGGCTTCGTCACACCTATTCCCAACTGCACCACCACCGGCTTGGCGATAACCCTAAAACCAATTTACGAATCGTTCGGCGTTAACGCCGTTATAATGACCTCCATGCAAGCCCTATCAGGAGCAGGCAGGAGCCCGGGAGTAATAGGCCTCGACATCCTGGATAATGTTATTCCCTTTATTGTCGGGGAAGAAGAAAAGGTGCAGCGTGAAACGCAGAAAATACTGGGCACTTTCGCAGGTAAGTCAGTCAGTCCAGCCAAGTTCAATGTAAGCAGTACCTGCACCCGTGTCAATGTCCGGGAAGGACATACGGAATCGGTCTTCGTCTCCACGCAGAACGTCTGTGAGGTTGACGAGGTTGTCAGGGCTATGAGGGAATACAGCGTCTCAGCCAACGAAGTTGAGCTGCCTTCAGCCCCCAAGCACATGATAATAGTCCATGAAGACCCGTTTAGACCTCAACCGCGGCTCGATCGTGATGCTGAGGATGGCATGGCCACCGTGGTCGGCAGAATCAGGAAGGACAACGTCCTGAAAAACGGCATTAAGTACCTTCTGGTATCCCACAACACCAAGATGGGCGCAGCCAAAGGCGCAGTTCTTGTCGCCGAACTCCTTATCAGAGAAGGGTATATTTCCTCGTAAAATGGGGGCAACTCTACTTCTCTCTTACTCTTTCCCCACCGAGATTACCTCGGCTGGCTTCGCCAGCCTGGCAACAACGTAGAAACGGAGAAAAATAGAGTTGCCCCCGTATATTACATCACTTTCGTTTCGGCAGACGAAGACTACTGATATCTTATCCGGGGGTCCAGGTAAGCGTAGAGCATGTCCACCAGGAGGTTCATGAAGATGAGCATGGACGAGCTCAGCAGTACACAGAGCTGCACTACCGGGAAATCCCGGGCATAAATGACGTCCACTGCCAGCCAGCCTATTCCGCGCCACTCAAAGAGTGTTTCGACCTTCCGCTACGATAAGGATGTGCCCATCTTAATTCCCGGCATCAATTCCGAGCATGCCAGGTTAATTGATGTTCAGAGGAAAGCCCGGGGATGGAAAGGCTTCATTATCCAGATTGTTCAACGGAACAGGCTTTTTATTTCCATACGGAGCACAGGGAAGTGGATTAGCGAGCCAGAACACACTCTCAAAAACTGCTTTTGCCTGGAACAACAGTTGGTGTAGAATGTACGAATGAGTGAGAAGCAAAGGAAAACCGAACCAAATACATTAGCAAGTGTAAAACAAGGAGATGGTGCTGCTGTCACTCTGGTCAGTGGATACAAGGTGACAGATGTGACATTCTCCGAAAGCGAAGCTTGCCCTACATTTATGATAGCGAATATAAACCCCAAGTTTGATATTGGCTACAATCTCTCACGCATGGAAAGCATCGTACAGGTAGCCCACGAGGTGAGTGCTGATATCCTGGTCTTTCCAGAATTGTGTATTTCTGGCTGTGTTTGGGACGCGAACCACAAGGCAGAGGTACAGGAGCAACTGAAAGCCAGTGATAACCACCAGCCGGAGGTAAAAAGGGTGCTGGATGGAATAAAAGCGGGGCTAATTGGCAACGGCAACGGGCTGAAGATGGTCTTCTTTAGCAATGTACGAGTGGATAAACACCACGCAAAGATACACGATAGCACTTTTGTGATGACGCCGGACGCTGATTACAATAATATATTCTACGATAAGATATTTTTAACTCCGCTGGATAAACTCTTTTTTCACAGAGGAAGTGACAGGAGGCTGGTGCTGGATATGCAATGGGGGAGAATAGGAATAGTGATGTGCTATGACCTGTGTTTTGTAGGTCTGGGCAGAAGATATGCTTTTGACGATGATGTGGATGTTATCATTACCCTGGCTGCTTGGCGGATGGAAGCAGTCCGTAAGTACCCCTTGCTTAACCTGCAGCTAGACAACTACTATCAGTTCATCTGGAGTCTGATGCACTCAGCATTGGCTGCCCATAACCAGGTATGGAGCATCGGGGCTAACTGCGTGGGCGTGTTTGAAAAAACTGGTGGGCGCTTCTGCGGCGAAAGCGGCGTCTGGAGTCCTTCGGGAATCCAACTTGTGCAGGCATCTCATGAACAGGAAGAGCTAATCGTTATCCGCCACCTTGAGATACGAGGACATATGAGGCACCAGGCAAAGGAGCATTTTGACTACAGCTTCGACTTTGATGAAGTCTACCGGAATATAAGGGATATGAAGCCTAAGTGGGTGTCTCTGCATAATCTATGAATTAATCAGATGTAATTCACCTCTGAGCCAGGAATCTTATTGAGTGGCCTGTCACGGCTGTGCCTTTTAGCTGATTGTTTCCTAAGCCTCGTATTATAATAGTCCCAAGCCAGTTCCTTCGTTCCTTCTTAACACCCATATGTGGTCAATTTGTTGCAGTGCGTTCTGCTGTCCTTCTTCACGGAGAGCTTTTGTGTCACGAGCTAATTCGAGGGGTTGAAGACGCTATTCTCTCTTTTAGGCGGAAATGAACTCCGTCACTAAATTCAGCTCTGTCTTACTATGTATTGTAAAAAATACAGTTGACCCCGCTCTGTCGGTGAGCTATCCGCAAATTCGGGCTAAGCCAACCACCAAAACCACCAGGGCGATAATAACGATGGTCCAAATCGAAATCTGAGTCCGTTTGCCAGCATTGGCAAGCCTGCGTTCAGCCTGCCTTCTCCTTCGCCTGCTAGTCATATTGTGCCCAAATCCACAGGATATGGAAAGTCATAAAAGATTGCGGCGCTTCAGCAGAGACATAGCCTGAATAGCATGTCACTTGCACTATTTTCATGATAATGGGGGTTTTCTCTTATGCCAGTCGGTTGCTTGCTCATAGGCGAAGGCGACGCGCAGCAGTATTTCCTCGCTGAAAGGCTTGCCCATGATTTGCATACCTATAGGTAGATTGTCAGCGAAGCCAGCAGGTATAGAGATAGCCGGGATTCCAGCTATGTTTATGGGTAAGGTGCATACATCGCTTAGATACATCTGCATCGGGTCTTCTAACTTTTCACCCAGCTTAAAAGGCACTATGGGTGAAGTTGGGGTGACCAGGGCATCACATTTTTCAAAGGCCTGGTCAAATTCCTGTTTTATCAGTGTGCGCACCTTCTGTGCTTTAAGATAGTAAGCGTCGTAATAACCTGCGGATAAAGCATAAGTGCCGAGCATTATACGCCTTTTAACTTCAAGACCGAAGCCAAATTGTCGCGTCTTCTCTGTTGTCTCGATTACGTTACTGGCATCTCGCTCGGAAAAGCCGTATTTTACTCCATCGTAGCGAGCCAAGTTCGCTGAAGCTTCGGACGGAGCGAGTATATAGTAAACAACCAGAGCGTATTTAGTATGAGGTAGAGAGACTTCCCAATCTATTTCCGCACCCAGTTCACGTAGCTTATCTATGGCTGCTTCTAAAGCCGCTCGTACCTGGTTCTGCATGCCCTCGACAAAGTATTCCCTGGGAATGCCAATTCTTAGTCCTTTGATGTCTGGAATTAGTTGCCGGGTGTAGTCAGGGACAGGGTAAGGCACTGAGGTTGAGTCGCTGGAGTCATACCCGGCAATAACATTCATCACTAAGGCGCAGTCAGTGACATCCTTGGTTATTGGTCCAATTTGGTCGAGAGAGCTGGCAAAAGCAACCAAGCCGAAGCGGCTGACCCGACCGTAGGTTGGTTTAAGTCCCACCACGCTGCAAAGTGCGGCTGGTTGGCGGACACTGCCTCCAGTGTCAGAGCCCAGAGCATAAACAGTTTCATCAGCAGCTACAGCAGCTGCTGAGCCACCGCTGCTACCTCCTGGGACACGGCTTAAATCCCAGGGATTGTGGGTGGGGAAAAAGGCGGAATGCTCCGTAGAAGAACCCATGGCAAATTCGTCCATATTCGTTTTCCCGACTATTACCGCCTTCTGTGCCTTCAGTTTCTCTATTACCGTAGCATCATAGGGAGGGATGAAGTTTTCCAGCATCTTTGAACTACAGGTAGTCCTTATCCCCCTGGTGCATATGACATCTTTGATTAAGGTGGGGATGCCGGTTAAAGGGGTAATTTCATGGGCAGTTTTAATGTAATTATCGACTTTCTTTGCCTCTTTCAGAGCATTGTCTTCAACAATAGTGACACAGGCGTGAACTTTCCCTTCTATCTCAGCGACACGCTTCAGTACAGATTTTGTCAGTTCCGTCGAGGAAATTTTCCTTTGTTTAAGAAGCTCGTGTGCTTCATGAATAGTTAGCTGGTGTAGTTCATTCGCCTGCATATTTAGAACCTTTCTTTGAGGCTGCGACGCCTGATAACTTTGCGCCAGTCGCCACCAGTTTTGCTGTGCATCTCTTTAATCCTGGGGATGTACTGTATGCCTAGGAATACCCCCAAGCCTATGGAGTAGAATACTAAAGCCAGAGGCTCGCCGTAGCGGTCGACGTAAATAAACCCCGCAACAAACGGGAAAACAATAAGGAGTAAGCCATAACTAAAAGTAGGATTACGAGTAATAAGTAGAGCTATAAAAAAAACAATAAAGAGAAACGGAACTGCCCAGGGCATCAAGAAGATGAGAATCCCGATGGCGGTAGCTGCTCCTTTACCGCCACGGAATTTAAGAAAAACGGGAAAGATATGGCCCATTACGGCAGCTGTGGCGGTAAGCCCGGTAAGAAAATCAAATGGTGAAATCAGAGAATTGACTGACAACCACCGTACCAAAAGAATTGCTCCTACGCCTTTGCCCAGGTCAGCCAGGGTTACTAGCACGGCTTCCATCGGCCCGACCTGGTAGAAGACATTCATAGCGCCCATGTTTTTGCTTCCGACCTCTCGGATGTCTATCCCTTTTCTCAGACGACCAGCAAGATATGCTGAAGGAAAAGAGCCAAAGAGGTAGCCAATTACGATGGCGATAATAATGGCGATAACTATGTTGTTAATCATTTGCCTGGTGGGCTCACTCTAGTATTGCCTGAACTTTAAAACAATTCCCCTCTTGTTTTGGTGCGTTTGATAAAATTTCAGCCTGGGAATATGACTCAGCTACATCGTCTTTTCTGAAGACATTTTGTAGTGGGATGGTATGGGTCGCTGGTGGCACGTTGGCTGTATCTACTTGCTTGAGTATTTCGAAGCTCTCCAGAATATTGGATAGCTGGAGGCTAAATTTCTCCACCTCCTCCTCGCTTAAGCCCAAGCGAGCAAGCCAAGCGATATGCCTCACCTGTTCGTAACTCAGTTTCATCCGAGTGTAACTATTACATTATAGCATTGCACTTCATAATGTCACAGAGATTGCTTATCTTCAGGAACAAGATTATAATGGAGGGCCATGCAAGTCCGAAATGTTGTCTTGTTATCACATCAGGGGGCCGGAAAAACTTCACTTGCCGAGTTTATGCTCTTTACCTCGGGTGCTATTCAGCGTTTAGGTAGCGTTAAAGATGGCACTACTACCTCAGACTATGACCCGCTCGAGGTAGAACGTCATATGGGCATCAACCTGTCCTTGCTGCCAATTCAGTGGCAGGGGATGAAGCTGAATCTCATTGATACGCCGGGATATGCTGATTTTGTTGGTGAGGTAAGATCGGGATTGAGGGTAACCGAGGGAGCAATAATTGTAATATGCGCTGCTTCGGGTGTGGAGGTAGGCACAGAACAGATGTGGAACGATGCTGAAAAAGCAAATTTGCCTCGGTTAATATTTGTTAATAAGATGGATCGTGATAATGCTGATTTCCTTTCTACTTTGAAAGGAATTCAGGCTAAGTTGTCACCAAAATGTTTGCCTCTTCAATTACCCATAGGTTCACAAAGTGATTTTCAAGGCATTATAAATTTGGTGACTATGAAAGCTTATATTGGCGCTGCCTCGCAGGAAGCAGAGATACCTTCAACACTCCGGGAACAAGCGGAGGCTAGCCGTGAGAAATTAGTAGAGGCTGCCGTGGAGGTTGATGATGAACTCATTAACAAGTATCTGGAGGGGGAGCCCATAAACAACGAGGAAATTTTTGCTGCCATAAAAAAGTCTACCATTGCTGGCAAATTGGTGCCTGTTTTTGTTGGCTCTGCTTTGCAGGGCATCGGCACTCAGCAACTTCTTGATGGTATTTGCCACTACCTGCCTTCGCCAGAAGAAAAGGATGCCATTATCGCTAAGGATGTTTCCACCGGTAATCAAGAGGAGATCAAACCTAATTCGGAGTCCCCCTTAGCTGGTCTTGTTTTTAAGACCAGTGCAGATCCCTATGTTGGCAAGCTCAGCTATTTTCGGGTTTATTCAGGCGCTATTTCTAGTAATTCACAGGTTTGGAATGCCAACAAGAATAGCATGGAACGGATTGGCCAACTTTTTACCATGCTGGGCAAAAATCAACAGCCAGTGCCACAGGTCGCTGACGGAGATATTGGGGCAGTGGCCAAGTTGAATCTAACCACTACCGGGGATACCCTCTGTGCCCACGAACATCCTGTGATACTCCATGGTATCGGATTCCCCAAAGCGAATTTCAGCATGGCAATCCAGCCTCAAGCGAAAACCGATTTGGACAAGATGAGCACCGTTTTGCCCAGGATTTGTGAGGAGGACCCTTCTCTCCAAACACGTCGAGAGGTTGATACTAACGAGTTTATTATTTCCGGAGTTGGTGATAACCATCTGGAGATAACCAGGGAGAAAATACGTCGCAAATTTGGAGTAGAGGTGAAATTAGATCTGCCCAAGATTCCTTACAAAGAAACTATTACTATGTCAGCCAATGCAGAGTATAAACATAAGAAGCAGACCGGAGGACACGGTCAATATGGGCATGTCTTACTGGAGTTGGAGCCTTTGCCTCGAGGTGGGGGATTTGAGTTTGCTAAGAAGATTGTCGGAGGGGTAATACCCCAGAACTATATTCCCTCTGTGGAAAAAGGAATCAATGAGGCCAAGCAGGAAGGAGTTCTAGCCGGATATCCTGTAGTTGATGTAAAAGTGAGCCTTTATGATGGTAGCTTCCATCCGGTAGATTCTTCAGACATTGCTTTTAAGATTGCGGGAGCACAGGCCTTAAAAAAGGGATTATCTCAGGGACAGCCGGTATTGATTGAGCCTATAATGAATCTTACTATAACCGTGCCTGAGATGTATACCGGTGATATTACTAGCGATCTTAATACTAAGAGGGGACGCGTGCTTGGAATGAATCCCAGTAATGGCATCAATGTCATTGAAGCCCAGGCACCTTATGCAGAGCTGCTTCGTTATGCCCTAAATTTGAGATCACTGACGCAAGGGCGCGGCAGCTTTGTTATGGAATTTGACCACTACGAAGAAGTGCCCGCTCATCTCAGTCAGAAAATCATCGCTGCCAAGATGAAGGCGGAGTAGCTGACAGTTATCCACTGAAAGCTCGTGCGCTATCTTGGTCAGCTAATAATTCTGCTATCTCAGCCTATCCTAGCCAGCTAATAACTCCTTTAGCTTGTTAGTAAGGGCTGGCACCACTTCTTCATATTTGCCCACCACTCCCAATTCCGCCTCCCTGAATATATTCGCCTCAGGATCCTTGTTGATGGCTATAATGTGTTTGGAACCTGTACATCCAGCTGTGTGTTGGCTAGCACCTGAAACAGCTATAGCAATGTAGATATCAGGGGCAACAATTTTTCCAGTAAGGCCGATATGCGCTGCCTCTGACACCCAACCATTATCAGCAGGAGGACGTGAGGCACCTACCGCACCATGCAGCAAATCGGCTAGCTCCTTCAATGTAGTCTGGAAGGGCTCAGGCCCACCTATCCCCCTGCCTCCACAGACAATCACAGGGGCATCCTCAAGCTTAATGCCGACCGCCTCTTCCTTAACAGTTTCTAATATATTTGCCCTTACTTTCGACGTATCTATGTCAATCTTAGTGGGTATGACTTCTCCTTTCCTTGAGTCATCACGCTCCAACGGTGACATTGCCTTGGTCCTAACAGTAGCCATCTGAGGCATAAACTCGCTGGTGAATATAGCTTGAGCATTGCCGCCATAAACAGGACGCGTTTGTGTCAACAGCTTTGTCCCCGGGTCTATGCTTAAGTCGAGACAATCTGTTGTCAGGCTGGTACCTAGTCTGAAGGCAAGGCGAGGAGCCAGGTCTCTACCCATAGAAGTTTGCCCTATAAGTATTGTCCGAGGCGAAATCTCTTTGACCAATTTTTCCGCGACTTGCATATAGGAATCAGCTTGGTATTCTTTGAGGGCGGGGTGTTCTACAGCATAAACCTTGTCTGCTCCGAAGGCAATTGCTTCTTTAGAAGCTCCGCCAACTGCATCGCTGGCCAGCAGGCAAGATAAGTCTTCCTTCAGGTCATCAGCAAGCTTCCTACCACATCCTAGCAACTCGGTGGTAATGGAAGCTAACTTCCCGTCTGCTAGCTCACCACAAACTAATATACCTTTGTATTCAGCCATTATTTCCTCCTTAACTTCAAAGTAATTTGGCTTCCCTAAGCCTTATGGCCAGTTTAGCCCCAGCTTCCGCAACAGTCTCTCCTTCGATTATTTCACATTTGGATTCCTTGACTGGCTGGAACAGTTTATCTAGCTTGCTACGCCTTCCAGCAGCGCCAATTTGTGAAGGCTCGAGCCCAATATCGGCTGGTTTCCAAACGACAGGTTGTTTTTTAGCTGCTGCCATGATTCCTTTCAGGGTGGCATAACGAAGTGCTCCTAACCCGCTGGTCACTATAATTAGGGCGGGAAGCGTCACTTCAATAACCTGATAGCCGTCGGGAATAACTCGCTCAACTTTCGCCTTCCCATCGCCGACCTCTACCTTGCGAGCTAACGTTACAGCCGGGATTCCTAAAATCTCAGCAATGCCTAGACCCACTTGCCCCGCATCCCAGTCAGATGATTGCCTGCCGCAAAAGATAATGTTGTATTCCCCTATTTTCTTTATTGCCGAGGCCAAGGCATTGGCAGTTGACCAACTATCGCCATCTTCAAAAGCTTTGTCCTCAAGGAGGACAAGTTCATCAGCCCCTACGGCTAGCGCTTTCTTAATCACATCGCGAACGAAGTTATTACCTACGCTGAGCGCAGTGATTTTGCCCCCCGCAGTATCCTTGATTTTGAGGGCGGCTTCCAAGGCAAATTCCTCATATTGACCGATTACAGGTTTCACCTCTGGTGGCAAGGTCATTTTGTTGTTTACCACCTTAAACACAGCCGGTGGCGCCTCAGGATCAGGCACTTGCTTGCAGCAAACAATCATATTAACTGGCATTCTCTAACCTCCTTGAAGATTTTTGCAGTCAAAGGATATGGGAAAATCCGTCTTTTGTCAATAAACTCAATCAGGTAAATTTGATATGATTGATTTAAGGGATTAAGTGCTAATAGCTACTTTAACCACGGAATTAATGCTAGAATAGATAAAAACTGTTATTCAGAGGGGTAATATGTCATCTGTGGGACAAAAAGAACTGAATGTCCGCTCAATTACGGAACGCAAGCTGACTTGGTTCTATATTGACAAGCCTACTTCTAGCGAAGTTGAATTCTTGGCTCAGCGTTTCCATTTCCATCCTCTTGATCTGGATGATGTCCTCAGCCGCATACAACGTCCCAAGATTGATGAGTATGAAGATTACTTGTTTATGGTGCTGCATTTCCCGGTATTTGATAAACAGAATCACATAACGAGGGCCAGCGAAGTGGATATCTTCACTGGTGAGAATTATGTTGTCACCGTTCATTGCTCTGGCGACCTCAAGCCACTGGCTAAATTTTTCCAGGAATGCGAGACTGACAAGGAAAGCCGCAAACGTTACCTGGGGCGAAGTTCAGGATTTCTTCTCTATCACATTCTTGATAGATTGGGTAGCTATTGCTTCCCTATACTTGATAAAATTACCCAGAACATTGAGGATATAGAGGACGTTATTTTTGATAAGACTGTTCCGCAAACTGTCCGCCAGATTTCCCTGATTCGACGGGATCTTATTTCCTTCCGCCGCGTCATTCATCCCCAGATTGCGGTAATTGAGACACTAGAGAAAGGGGAATATCCTTTCTTAAAGGAGGAGGAGGAAATTTATTTTGGTGATATTGCTGACCACATTCGCAAAATCTGGGGCGGGCTGGAGGATTGCAAGGAGGTCATAGATGGGCTTGCTGACACCAGCAATTGGTTAACTTCACATCGAATTCAAGAGATAATGCGGATACTGACTATCATAATGGGACTTCTGGCACCACCTACCCTGATAGCTAGCATTTACGGTATGAATATCCCGCTACCTGGTGGAGTGAACTCTGGAAGCCTTTTACCTTTGGGTATTTTGTTTGCCCTTATGGCGATTACAGCGGGAGGCATATTTTTCTACATGCACCGTCGGGGATACCTCTAAATCGTCCAGCCAAATCAATTTCTCTTGTTCTGGCCAGCTATGGAAATTAAATTCATTGCGGATAACAACGTGGGCAAACTGGCTCGATGGTTAAGACTGATTGGCTATGATACTCTGTTGTTTAAGCAAAAAGACGACGGTCAAATGATTAAAATAGCTCTTAGTGAGAACAGGGTGATTTTGACTAAAGATAGTCAATTTATGAAAAGGCGCTTGGTCACAAACGGCAAACTCAAAACTATACACATTAAGCAGGATGACCCTAAACTCCAGGTGCAGAAAGTAGTGGAAGCTTTGAATTTAAATTATCATTTCAAACCCTTCTCGCTTTGCCTTGAATGCAATCGAGCATTAATAGCTCGGGATAAAGAAGAGGTGAAAAACCTGGTCCCTGCTCACGTTTTTGAAACTCAAACTCAATATACGCAGTGCCCCGCCTGCCAGCGTATTTACTGGCCGGGTACACACTGGCAAGCCATGGGCAAGAAGTTACAAGACTTGCAAGGAGGGGGTGGCGAAAATCAGGCTTCTACCTGATGCCCGTCTTCCTAGAGTTTCAATAGTGGCATGGATTAGATAGTAGTGCTATACTCAGCCCGTAATATCAGGAGGATAAAGGTAAAGCTAAGCAACTATGTTATTAGCAATTGATATTGGGAACACCAACGTTAAGGTTGGTATATTTGATGGTGATGAGCTAAAAGCCACCTGGAATTTAGCTACCGGCATTCACCGCACTTCAGACGAGTACGGTGGGTTATTGCTCAGCCTTATGGAGCGAAAAAAGATCTCGCCTTCCAAGGTGACCGGAGTAGCATTGTGTAGTGTCGTGCCACCGCTGTTGCCTGCATTCGTGGAATTGTGCAGGAAATATTTAAATACTAAACCCCTGGTCGTCGAAGCTGGTGTTAAGACAGGCATGCGCATTCGCCTGGATAACCCTCGTGAGGTTGGTCCTGACCGCGTAGTCGACGCCGTGGCTGCCCAAAATCTCTACGGAAAACCGTTAATAATTATTGACCTTGGCACCGCTACCACCTTCAGCGTTGTTTCCCAGGAAGGAGATTACCTTGGTGGGGCTATTGCCCCGGGGATTGTCATAGCTACTGAAGCTTTATACACTCGTACCGCCGCCCTCCCTCGAATTGGGCTAAGCCGCCCGGAGCAGGTCATCGGCAAAAATACTATCTCGGCTATGCAATCAGGTATAATATTTGGTTATATCGGGCTTATCGAGGGCATGATCCAACGGATAGAACAGGAATTGGGAAGCAAAGCCAAGGTAATAGCTACCGGTGGCCAGGCCTACTTTTTAGCCCAGGAAATACCGGCGATAGAGGTAGTAAATCCTGATTTAACTTTAATTGGATTGCGTCTTATTTATGAAATGAATAAGGAGCAGTAATGCTTAGAAACAAAACCATAGTTCTGGGAATAACAGGAAGCATTGCTGCCTACAAAGCAGCAGAGATTGCCAGTCAGTTGACTCAGGCGAGAGCCAAGGTTAATGTAATTATGACTGAAGAGGCCGTCCAGTTTATATCACCTGTTACCTTCCGCGCAATTACGGGGAGGCCGGTAGTCACGAAGATGTTTGATTTGGCCTCTGAATTCAGTATTGAGCATGTCTCTCTGGCCGAAGCTGCTGATATAGTGGTTATTGCCCCTGCTACAGCTAATATCACTGCCAAGCTGGCTGCTGGCATTGCTGACGACATGCTATGCTGCACGGTGCTGGCTACCAAGGCGCCAGTGGTCATAGCTCCAGCTATGGAAACCAATATGTATACTAATCCAATCACCCAGGATAATTTAGCTAAGCTTGAAGCTCACAATTTTGTGATTATTGCTCCAGCCACGGGCTGGTTAGCCTCGGGCAAAGAGGGTCTGGGCCGACTAGCCGATATCAAGGATATTATCGGCAGCATTTGCCAGGTGCTGGGTAAGGATGGCGACTTGGCGGGCAGGCATATTGTGGTTACGACCGGCGGTACTCAAGAGCCTATCGACCCTGTTCGCTACATCAGCAGCCGCTCCTCGGGGAAGATGGGCTATGCCCTGGCTGAGGCAGCCCGTGACCGGGGAGCTAAAGTAACATTGATTACGGCGCCTACCTCATTACCCGAGCCCGTAGGCGTTGATGTCATCCAAGTCGGCACTGCTCAGGAAATGCGTCAAGTAGTAGAGAATGTAACTCCCCAGGCTGACGCTCTAATTATGGCAGCCGCCGTAGCTGATTATCGCCCGATAAAAGCAGCTAAAGATAAGATTAAAAAAGGAAAGGCAGAGTTAACCTTAAAGCTGGAATGCACCCCGGACATTTTAGGCACTGTTAAAGGAAATTTCATCAAAGTAGGCTTCGCCGCTGAAAGCAGCAACCTGGTGGAAAATGCCAAGGGGAAGCTAAAGCAAAAGAGACTTGACTTCATCGTAGCCAATGATATTACAGCTAGCGATAGTGGATTTGGCACTGACACCAATCGAGTGATTATAATTGACCGCAAGGGCAAGGTTGATAGCCTGCCTCTTCTGGCTAAGCGAGAGGTGGCGGATAAGGTTTTGGATAGAGTAGCTGCGCTTCTTCCAAAGCCAAAATCCCGGCGACCAAACAAGCTTTGAATTTGTTCACATATCAAGATTTCTTTCAGCTGACAGCCGATAGCTAAGATAGGTTTGCAGTTAATGTCCGAAATACCTAAGGCCTATGAGCCAGGCAAGATAGAAAAGAAATGGTATGATTTCTGGCTCAAGCAAGGCTACTTTTCTCCTAAGATAGACCCCAATAAGAAGCCTTTTGTTATTATCATGCCCCCTACCAATGTTACCGGCGAACTCCACCTTGGGCATGCTCTGACCGCGACATTGGAAGATATCATGGTCAGGTGGCACAGGATGAAAGGTGAGCCCACCTTGTGGTTACCGGGAACTGACCACGCTGGCATCGCCACACAAGTGGTTGTGGAGCGGCAACTGGCTAAACAGGGGCAAACTAAGGATAAGATTGGCAGAGAAAAATTCACTGAGTTAACCTGGGAATGGGCTAACAAGAGCCGGGGGAATATCAGGCGTCAACATCAACTCCTGGGAGCTTCTTGCGATTGGACTAGAGAGAAATTCACACTGAACGAGGGTCCGAGCAAAGCAGTGCGTACTGCCTTCGTACGTCTGTACGATAAGAAGTTAATCTATCGTGGGGAGCGGATGATAAACTGGTGTCCCCGCTGCCAAACTGCCCTGTCTGACCTCGAGGTAGAGCATAAAGACATTGTCGGACATCTTTATTATATTCGCTATCCTCTAACTCAAGGTAAGGGTTTCGTCACCGTAGCTACTACCCGACCTGAGACTTTTCTGGGCGACACGGCTGTGGCGGTAAATCCCACAGATAAGCGCTACAAGAATCTCATAGGCAAGAGTGTCACACTTCCTATCATAGATAAGGAGATCTCCATAATCGCTGATGATGCGGTTGATACTTCTTTCGGCACCGGGGCACTGAAGATAACTCCCGCCCATGACCCCACGGACTTCGAAGTAGCCCAGAGACATAATTTACCCCTGGTAAATATCATGAATCCCGATGCCACTATGAACGAGAACGCCGGTTCGTATCGCGGACTGGAAAGGTTTGCCTGTCGGGATAAGGTATTAGCTGACCTGGAGTATAAAAAACTTTTGGAGAAAATCGAGCCCTACTCTCATTCGGTAGGACATTGTGGTCGTTGCCAGACAATGATTGAACCCAAAGTCAGCCTGCAATGGTTTGTCCAAACACAGCCCTTGGCTAAAGCTGCTACCGAGGCGGTTAAAGAGGGCAAGGTCACGATAATTCCGGAACACTTCACCAAGATATATTTTGACTGGATGGAAAATATTAAGGATTGGTGCATCAGCCGACAACTGTGGTGGGGACACCGCATCCCGGTATGGTACTGTCAGGATTGTGCTAAGGTAACTGCCTCGGTCGATGAACCGACAGCGTGTATTCACTGTGGGTCAAAACAAATCATCCAGGACTCTGATGTCCTTGACACCTGGTTTAGCTCAGCGCTATGGCCACATTCTACGCTGGGCTGGCCAGAGGACACTGATGACCTCCGCTATTTCTATCCCGGCTCGGTAATGGAAACAGGCTATGACATCCTTTTCTTCTGGGTCGCCAGGATGATTATGATGGGGCTAGAGGATACCGGTGAGATACCTTTCCACACCGTTTACCTCCATGGCCTGATTCGGGATGAGAGCGGAGAGAAGATGAGCAAATTGCGAGGGAATGTCATAAACCCCAATGAAGCAATAAACAAATACGGTGTTGACGCTCTTCGCTTTGCTCTAACTACTGGGAGTTCACCGGGGAATGATATCAATCTGGGCAAAGGTAGATTGGAATCCAGCCGCAACTTTGTTAATAAATTGTGGAATGCCGCCAGATTTATCCTTCAGAGCCTGGATGCTGGAAGGTTAGAAGTTCAGGTAATAGAGCTCCAACCGCAGAGAATAGAGGACCAATGGATCGATAGCCAGTTAAACCGACTTATCAAAAGTGTCACCGAGCTGATGGAAACCTTCCAATTTGGTGAAGCAGAGCAGCAGATTTACGATTTTGTCTGGTCGAAGTTCTGTGATTGGTATATTGAAATTGCTAAAATACGACTTCGCCCTCACCCTGCCCTCTCCATGGCTGGAGAGGGTTTTGGTGAAGTTTCACCTTTGCCCTTCCTGGCCAATACATTGGAAAAATCACTGCGTCTTTTGCATCCTTTCATGCCTTTCGTTACCGAGGAATTGTGGCAAAGTTTGAAGCAATATCTACCTGACAAAGGCCAAATGCCGGCTTCCATAATGATAGCTCCTTATCCCGTTGCTGATGATAAGGTCTTTGCTCCGGAGGCGGAGCGGGTGATGGATTCCGTAATAGAGGTTGTCCGCTCTATCCGCAACGTTCGGGCTCAGTATAAGGTGAAGCCAAGCAAATGGATTGAAGCCCGAGTTTATACTGGTGAGCTTCTTTCGAGTCTTATCGGTGAAGCAAGTATGATAGAAACACTGGCTAAAGTCCGGCCCTTAATAATACTCGCTCGTCAGGAAAGGGAATCCACTAAAGATAAAGACCTGGTCTTGGTGTTGAAAGAAGCTGAGGTTGTTGTGCCTTTGGCAGGCATGGTGGACCGGCGTGCTGAGGAACAACGACTGGTAAAGGAAAGCGAGGAAATCAAAGGAAGAATTGCCCAACTTGAAGCCAGGCTAAGAGATAACGCCTTTTTAAGCAAAGCGCCATCTCAGGTTATTGAAAGAGAGAAGCAAAAGCTTGCTATGTTCGAAGATAAATTGAAAAGGTTACACCAGGAATTATCTCAACTGAACTCT
>Ga0315532_1000202_pt1 | contig 48579 bp, 49 predicted proteins | sample SalMarWE160370MG_FD_203082 | JGI IMG/M metagenome (GOLD analysis project Ga0315532, IMG submission 203082) | Salt marsh sediment microbial communities from the Plum Island Ecosystem LTER, Massachusetts, United States - Salt Marsh Sediment WE1603-70 ...
AAGGGTGTCCAGAGGGATATCCCTCTGGCGGGGGCCTGGGGCTGTCGACGTTCCACTTGTCATTGCGAGCAGCAGCAGCGACGAAGCAATCTCTGAAGGATGCCAATGAGGATTGCTTCGCGGAGCCTGTCCTGAGCGCCGTGAGATTCTTCGCTAGCGCTCAGAATGACTCCAAGCGAAGGGCTCGCAATTATACCAATATCTTGCTCGATGATGCATTGTAAGACTATATTAAATGTTGCAAGCTGTGGACGAAACCACCATACCACCAGACAGGCACTAAATTGCTTATAGGGGGTTGCAAATGGCCGAACTTAGCGAAGAGATCGAAAAAGCGGCACGCCTGCTCCACGAAGCGAAGTATGTACTGGCGCTGGTAGGAGCGGGGATGAGTGTAGAGAGCGGCATTCCCCCTTTCCGTGGTCCCGGCGGATTGTGGACCAAGTACGGCGAGCCCGATATGCGGGGCTATGACCGATTCCTTGCCGACCCAAAGGGATGGTGGGAGTCCATCCTTAAAAGAGAAGGCTATGCTAGCGAACTTGTAGATGAAATTGAGCGGGCAAAGCCTAACCAGGGGCACTATGCCCTAGCTGAGCTAGAGGAAATGGGCATATTGAAGTACATAATCACACAAAATGTGGACAACCTTCACTACGCCGCCGGGAGTAAAAACGTAGCCGAGATCCACGGCAACATACTCAAGCTGCGATGTATTTCATGTGGGCATCGCTATGAACGAGGTGAAATCAGTGTGGAAGTGCTCCCACCGCTCTGCCCCCAATGCGGAGGATATATAAAGACCGATGGTGTTATGTTTGGCGAGCCCATCCCTCCCGATGTCCTGAAGTGTTGCGAAGATGAAACAGAGAAATGCGACTGCATGCTTCTAATCGGGACCTCAGCTCAGGTCTATCCGGCAGCAGCTTTCCCCTCTATCGTCCGCAGACGGGGAGGAGCGCTTATTGAGATAAACCCTTACGACACAGCCATCACCAATTCGTGTGAAGTAGTGCTCAGGGATCCATCGGGCGAGAGCCTGCCCCTCATCGTGGAGCGGATAAAGGCCCTTAGCACCCAGGAATAAAACTGAGCGCGTCACGACTTGTCGTACCGCGTGCCTTATAGCGCTAAGTTCACTCCGGTCGTGATCCCTCGTGCTATAGAAGGGGTCAGTGTCACCGGATCAGCGAATCCCATGTGCCTGTGCTGGCTTGGGTAGTGCGAGGCAGTGATGTAAAGTTCGTTTTAGCGGGGATTGCCACGTAAGAGGGCTCAGCATAGTCTGAGAATAGGAGGCAATCAGCGGCCTCATCCGTCTTGATGGTCTATGCCCCCGTGCGCATGGGGTGTAGTTATTTCAAAGCTCTATTCCAGCCGCCTCGTTGAGAAGCTTCAGATAATTGAGGTAGTCGCTCTTGGTCTGCGTGCTCGGTCTTGTCTTTTCCATGGATTTGAACCACTCTTTATGCCTTTTGATCACAGTCTCAGTGCACCTATTCATGAAATCCTGGAGTGGTTCAATGGCCTCCTCAGAAGTAAGGCGTTGAGCCCTCTTCCTAATCTCTCTAGCCTCTTCCACAAATGTAAACTGCAGATTCTCAAGTTGAGGGACTATCAGGCCTGCGCGTCGGGGATAATCCTCCTGCACCTTGCGAGCCAACCTCTCATGCTCCCACCAGTACGAGTATTCCTCGTACCTTTCTCTGCCCCTGGTGAACGTTTCTGGAATCTCGGCACCAATATAGAAAGGAATATAGACGCTGATGCATGGATTGGACCCCCCGGTCAACCAGTGTGTAGGTATTTCCTGTGTTAGATGCGCCACGTAGCTCGACGTGGACTGACTGAGAACCTGGGGGCCCGCGTGCATGCATATGGTATTGATTTGCCTGTCTGGATTCCACCCCGCTTGACTGTATCCCTCGTGGTCTCTAAGGAAACTCATCATATCCTTTGCGGTTATATCACCTTTATTGTCTTGCAGAAGTCTGGCTGACCGGTTGAGACGTTCGACACAATGCACTATTTCCCGCATCGCCGGGTTCTCATAGCATCGAGCAAAGTCAAAACCGTCTCTTGAATCACACCAACCTTCTTCCACGGCATGCTCCACCAAGTTCTGTGAAGCCAAGTCCCACTGCTTGCCTATTGTATATCCGTTTGAAATTGAACCGACGTCCTTAACGCGCTTTGCCACCCAGTACCTGTCGGCAGTTTCCAGGACCCAGGCATCACTCGGATCAGCGATGAGGAAGGAATTGTGATATTTTATGGGCATATCAAAAAAGCCGCCTCCACCCTGCCCATGTTTCTCCAGGAGCCCGACAATTACCTCCAGAGCTCTTCTAGCAGTCTCCCCCCGCTCCAATCCTAATCTAAGAAGATCCATACCAAGTAGACCAGTGTCAGCGTAACCTTCTTTGGACCAAACACCTTCGTTGCCAATGGCCACACCACACTCGTTAGCCCCCATTTCAGCCCCCCAAATCCAAAACGGGCTTGACAGGAGGACTGCAAGAGTCTCCGGTATCTGAGGAATCTCAATGTGGGTGCACTTTACCATGGAGCCCTCGGAATGCTTCATCCGGGGGAAATGTCTCACTACTTGCGCTTCATTGGGCGGTCTGTCGCTGTTCTTTCCCAGAATCACCGAGCCGTCATCGGTGGAGTTTCCTAATGCCACAAGCGTGTCACACATATCAACCCACCTTACGAATTTGTTTGGAACCCTTAAGTATCCAACCGAGATTACCCATATCGACCCGTTTGCCTATGTTAAAACCCCCGCTCGTTGGCTGTCAAATCGGGGCCTGAAGCCCTCACCTCCCAACGGTTTCTGTGTTCCCAACAATAGCTCACTGAAGCACGTTGGAGACAGTGCCCTATTCTTCTTCGCATACTGTCCGGGGGGCTAATTTGGCCCGTATCCTGGGGGTGCTTTGTTTCCATTGGATTCCAATGAATGCTACAATACTTTTATGAATGAAAAAGTAATGACTGCTACAGACGTACTTGAAATCGTTACTATTCTTAAACAGGCAGGTGTAGACGTGTGGTTGGATGGAGGTTGGGCTATCGATGCTTTAGTAAAAAAACAGACCCGCCAACATGAAGACCTTGATGTTGTCGTTGACCTCAAAAAAGTAGAGACGATAAGACAAAAACTAGGACAAAGAGGATTCAAAGTCTCAGAAGATGAGCTACCAACAAGGTTAGTTATGGAGGATATAAACGGCCGTGTCATCGATTTTCATACAGTTACCTTTGATAAGGAAGGTGGAGGAATACAGAAGTTACAAAATGGTAGGGCATACAGGTATCCTCCTGAGGGTTTTGCCGGAATAGGCGAAGTGGGCGGACAAAAAGCAAAATGCCTTACTACCAAAGTACTAGCAGAATGCCATTACGGATATCAACCAGATGATAAGGATAGGCACAATATGCAAGTGCTGAACCAATATTTTGGCATAGAGCTAAAAAAGCCCTACTTAAATGATTAAGGGAATACGTTCAGGGGGTCCCAACCTTCAGATGGCAAATTGTCATTAGATTATGGCCCACTCGTTACCAACCGAAGTCCAAACAGAAAGCTCTGAGTTCTCATGCAGGGGCGTTGTAGTGCATCTTCGGGTCTTGATAGGTTTCTACCGCAGCACAGCCACGTAGCTATCCATCGCCACCCCTAGGGAATCGGCAACCGGCTTACATTTCGCCTTTAGACAATGTAGTACCCTTCCATCGTCGGGCAATTCCGTTAGCGCTTCATAGTATCCCATGCCCTTTGCCAGTATCAGGTCGGTAGATTCGAACTCCCTGTTGAACTGGGCGGAGGCTAAGGAGAGAATGACCCCTGGGGTGGCGGTGCCGGTAGTTATCACTGCATCAAACTGGTTTTCCAGCCCAGTCATTCTTAAATCTTCCAGGGTGAGATCGTTCTGAACCGGCGATTCTTTAACCACGTATGTAACCTTGGCAAACTGACCCATCCATTTAACAAGGGGCAGATCGAAAAAAACCTCTCCAGCATTATCAGCCAGGAAGAGAACCGCCTTAGCATCCTTGAGCTTTGACTCGAAGCGGCTGGAGTCATCGAGCGAAAACTTAACCGTCCCCCTCATATCCTCTCTAATGGTGTCGAAATCTCTGAAGAAATCTATGGCATTTCCCAGAACGGATAGCGCCAGATAGCCTTTGAAGTCTTCAGTGTAAGTAGAGCTTATCTCTTCGAATAACTCCCTGGATATTCTCATCTCCTCATCCTTCATACCCCTGTAAGGATCGGGGTTTCCTGTTATGTCCTTTATTGCCCGGTGAATCTTCGTGGCGATAGCTATGGAGACCACATCATAGGAGAAATTATCGTCGACGATTTTTAGCCCTTCTGCTAGCGCTTCCGCTCTCAAGCTCTCATCGCTTGTTGACAGCTCTGCCACCTGACGAACCAGGCGGCCCAGACATTGGTAGCATTCACTGGCAACTTTCACTCAGCGTCCTCCATGCCCCCGACATGCCAAATAGAAGTAGTGGTGTATCCGATACATCTAAACGGTTTAACGTTTTGTTATCCTAGGTAGATACAAATGGCCCCAGAGAATATATAGAACTGTAGTCTGAATAATCTTCCTCATACCCACCCCATAAATGCACACATTCAACGCCGTGCCCAGCCCACTTGTCCAAGCTGAGATGATGGGTCTAACTTAGAAATCACTTTAAGAAAGGCTCGATACCCAACTTCTCCATTAAGGCATTTACTATCTCAAAGGCCTCTCTCTGAACCCTGGCTCTCTCCTCTCGATCTTCAATCTCCAGAAAGTCTACAACCCAGGTTGGTCCTATTCCATCAACTGTGATAAATTTTTCTTTGATCTTTCCCAGCCCTTCCCTTGCTAGCCTGTTCTTCACCAGCGGCTTTGTCGCCTCCACCAAGGCTGTCAGACCCCCGGGATAATTCCGGCAACAGTAATAGATATCGTAGGCGTCTTTTTCCTTCATCCGTTCCCACAGCGCCATGCCTTTCGTTACTAGAAAAGATCCAATCGAAGGCACTCTAACGGTTACCTCGTTCTTAGCACCATCTGGTAAAGTGCCAGTTAGATTGACCCTGACTGCACTATCGAAAACAAGGTCGGTCCCCCTGGCTTTTCTAGCTCGAGCGTCCTGTATTTTTTGGTGGCGACGTCCCTTTCCAGTGCCACCGTATTCTCCAGCCAGCAGGTCAATCCCCACAGTGACTTTGTTTCCAAATGTACCCTCTACATCTCTATAAAATCTATAAAAGATGAAAGGTTGCTCATGCTCCTTCTGGTAGTAGCCTCTCGCGATCAAGGTTTCGACAATTGTCTTGTAAGTATCATGCGAAATATGCTTGAAATCTAAGGCGAGGTCTATATCTAGCGTCCCTGTGTGTTTCTCCGTAGCATATGGAATAAGAAGCGAAGGGACGTTCCCTCCCACAATAACCACATTTTCTCGAAACTCACCCAAGACTGTCATTATCTCCCGCAATACAGAAAAACAAGCCTGAACCTCTGGTTCCCGATAATCGCTTTGTCTTACCATTGAGGCTCTATCCTTTGTTCAAGGAGAAATTTGGCCGATTCCTCACCGCGCCCTTTATATCCCACAAGGTCAAGATATAGTTGCACATCGCAGGCGACCTCTAGTCCTTCAATCCTTCTGCTCCCATAAAAGACACCTTCATCATAGGGCTCCAATATGCTGAAGTTCGGCCCTGAGGAGACCTCCTTCAACTCCACCGATTCTGCTAACTCTCGAATCCCTTTGCCCACATAGGCAAATCCCCTGGTGTAACGGGCAAAAGGTGCCACCAAGGCAGCACCGGAAAAAAGAGTCAGAGCATAAGGAATTTCTCTCTCCTGACAATATCCTGCAAGCCTCCGCTCTATCTCTTTAGGCTCTCCAAAGCCAAAGTAGTCATACAACCTATTTCTTCGAAAGGAATAGCTGTCTGCCCACTTGCCGAGAAGTTCTCCCGGGCGGTTGAGAAGAATATTCCTTTTTTCCTCACGGGCATACTCCAGATCCAAAAGGCGTTCTTTGATTCTAGAAGCCAAACCAAGGCTCACATTGGCTTCTCGTGCCAACTCCTGCACCTGCCAAGACCGCCTAGGATTGACAAGCATAACCCTCAGAACACGACTTGACCTGGGGGTGAAGAATGAGCGGAGCCGTCGCTTTTCCACATTTGGATTGGGGTAGTTTGTTTGTTCAATGTATACCTGGTCGAAATTCAGGAAACAATTTCCCGCCAGGTCCATATAGCCCACGCCGTTTTCCTTACAAAGGCAAGCCGTATCATTGCTGATGTAAGGTGCTGCCACCACCCCGTAAGCATTCTCAATCCGAGCCAAGTATTCCCTCAATTGCTGTATAGCATACCGGACTTGCCGTGGTTCCCCCACGGACTTCATCTCTACAACTATTTTCGAGGGGCGCTTTCCCACCATAACCTCGAGTAGCAAATCGGGGTGGACACCTTCCAAAGACATTTGTGCAATAGGCCTTCTTAGTTCAAGAAAGGGGATGTCATTCAAAAGGCTTCCAATCCTCTCTCGAATTCTATCTGTGACCTCTAACTCTCTCATGTTGTTTCATCTTTTTGGGTATTTTCACCGTTTGTTGAAATTATATATATTAGTGAAACTATTGTCAAGCGATTTTCACTGGATAAGTTAACTTCACCAGTTGGTAAAAGAGCAGTTTTGCTGAAAATCCAGCCCACCCTTCATCATAGCTCCCCTATTTGGCTTGCTCCCTTCTCCTTTTCCTCACCCATAATCGCTTGCCTCCGCTGCTATAACAAGTTCAATATTCATATGTTAATCGATTGCTATAATATGCAAAGTAGTAGACTACCCGCAAAGCTCGAATCCCACCACGGTAATCGACCCAAAGTCTGAACTGTACTTGATATAACAATGTGGCAGAATTATGCAATCAACTTTTGATGTTCTCATCGTTTGAGTGAAATTGCATTACTTAAGAGGCATTTGAAATCCAGGGTACAACCAGAAAGACGTCAAGTGATTATGAGCTTATTGAGTGTCTTGACCGTCAACCCACCTGGCAACACACTCCACCAGAGTCAGATGGTAAATACGCCCAGCGCAGTTGATAGCTGACACAGTCGATGCTATTATTGAGCAAGCCACAGCGGATTTAGCGACAGCTTCAGCTATAACCAGTAGGGGAACCACCGTCGCTTTCGTTTAACTAAGTTCACCGTGTCTGGCGAATCCGACGACCTGAATCAGGAGATCAGGGATGGCGATGATAGAGGCCTACGGGCTGACGAAAAGATTTGAAGACCTCACAGCGGTGGGAGACCTCAACCTTGTAGTGGAGGAGGGGGAGGTGTTAGGTTTCATTGGCCCTAACGGGGCGGGGAAGACTACGACCATCCGCATGCTTGCTGGCATTATCGTCCCCACATCAGGTCATGCTCAGGTGGCCGGGCTGCGCCCCGACCAAGAGCCTGAGCGCCTCCATGAGGTCGTTGGACTCCTCACCGAGTCCCCAGGGTTCTACTACCGCCTCAGCGCTCAAAGAAACCTCGAATATTTCGCTGGATTCTACTCCGGGATAGAGGTTGACGCGCAGGTGGCGAAGTATCTCAGGCTCATGAGACTGTGGGAAAGAAGACAGGACAGGGTAGGCACCCTCTCCAGGGGAATGAGGAAGAGGCTCGCCCTCGCCAGGGCCATGCTGCACGAGCCCAAGGTTCTCTTTCTGGATGAGCCTACGACAGGGCTGGACCCCGAGGCAGCGCGAGAAGTAAGGGAAATGATCAAGGTGCTTGGTGCAGAGGGTCGCACCATCTTCCTATCTACTCATAACCTCGCGGAGGCAGAACTGCTTTGCCAGCGTATTGCGGTTATCCGTACCCGGCTCCTAGCTTTGGATACGCCCGAGAGGCTCCGCCGACGCCTCTTCCGACGCGAGGTGACAATTCGGCTTGAAACCGTGGGAAGATCGCTGCTGGACGCGGTAAAAAAGCTGGCCTTCGTGCAAAAGGTAAGCCAGAATAGCAATCAACTCATCGTCGAGCTTGCCGATCCAGAGAAGAACCGTCCCGAGCTGGTGAAGTGCATTGTCGATGCTGGGGGAAGAGTGATGGACGTTTCAGAGGAGCACCACTCCCTGGAGGAGGTCTACTTTAACCTGATCAAGGAAGAGGGAAATTATGGTTCGTAAGCGCATTCAGAATATTTTAAGAAAAGAATGGTTGGTGATGCTCGGCGATCTCAATAGTGCGCTGTTCGTTACTTTGCTGCCTCTCCTGATTGTGGGACAGGCTGTTCTTATCATCTGGCTCATTGTCCACTTTGGTGGCGAGGGCATCATAACAAACACATTTTTTACAGCCAGCCTGGAGAAACTCAGGGATGCCCTCCCTTCAGTTTCAGGACTTCCTGACATGGAGCAGTTCCAGGTTCTGCTACTCAGCCAATTCAACATGTATCTACTGCTCATTCCAACGATGATCGCTATAAGCTTTGCCACATTCAGCATCGTAGAAGAGAAGATGTCCCGGAGCCTGGAGCCCCTTCTGGCGACGCCAGTGAGAACCTGGGAGCTTCTGCTGGGGAAGGCCCTTTCCGGTGCGTTGCCGGCGCTCTTCATCACCTGGGTATGTGCGGGAATCTTCCTGCTATGCATGGTGGGCTTGGGATGGGGGCATTTGCTTTACCTTGTGCTCACACCTTCCTGGTTTCTCTCTCTATGTCTTCTTACTCCAGGGGTAGCACTGCTGAGTTTCTTGCTGGGAATCATCGGCTCATCCCGGGCAAAAGACGCCAAGAGCGCCCAGAATATAGTGGTATTCGTTGTTTTTCCCATCCTGGCGTTAGTTGGAGTACAAGTCATCGGGTTGGTGTGGTTCACCCCTCTTCTGACACTGGTCCTGGCATTGGTTATAGTTGTAGTAGACCTCCTCGTGCTGCGCGTTGCCACCAACCTTTTCCAGCGGGAGTCCATCGTAGTTAGCTGGCAATAGGCTTGAAGCGAAGCTACTGGAGCTGGACCTACCGTATTGAGAGGAACAGGCAAGTCATTCGGTTTGAACCAAGATAATCCGCATGCGACTGGCACCGTGGGCAGCTAACCAATGTGGACTCATGTCAATTTTTAAAGCTGTGCAGCAATTTGTGACAGATGTATTGGTAACTATAGAGGTTGAGAACAATACAATAGCTGCTTTCATAATTCAGACTAAAACTGATCAGCGCTGCATGGGAGTGAAAGGGCTAAGGCTGAATTGGAGCAAGTGTAAACTCTCAAGGTATGCGCCTGGGCATATCAAGGCTAAATCTTAAGGCATGAAAAGGAATATGGAAGAGAAATATGTATGGCTCTCAATTGCTGACCAAGACCGACCTACTGTAACTTCAGGTCTAATGCCTGATCGACTAGAATTGACAATTTAAGGAATGCGTTTCTAGCATCGATAACTGCACTGTCGTCATTCGACATCATTCCAAGTAGCCTAGACAAATCGGCTATCTGTACAACAATCTGTCTTTTCAAATCTTGAATATCCTGCGGTTGTTCCATAATCAGCCTCCTTTTCAGATTGTACCACAGTGGAAACAGGCGCTAAGGATTAAAGCTAAAAGTATGAATTGAACAAAGAACCTCCTCACGGATGTTGAACACTTCGCTATACATTTCACCTTTGGCACTCTTTCTCGCTCAAGGCAATCTGTAGGTAGCGCTTCTTGAACCGGTCCACCCAAAGAGTAACTAGCGACACCGAACGACCCTTGCTAAGATAATGGGAATAGGTGTAGAGGGAGGCCCATCTGCTCGGCGCTCTGCGAAGAGCCTAGGATGAAGAGAGGCCCTGCCTAGAGGTAACCAAAGAGGAATGTCAAACGATTTCTCTAAGTGCCTCTTGACAAGGCTGCCTGTTTTGAAGTGAGATATAAATGAAATATGAAAGGGGGATAACGATGGCAAGATTGCCCATACAGAACATGAAGGTGGGTGACAAACATGTCTCCGCAGCAAGAATGGTTACAAAGACGGATATAGAGATCTTTTGCTCTGTCACCGGGATGATACATCCGCTTTTCTTAAGCGATCAGTATGTTGCATCAGACGAGGAGAGCCAGAAAATAGGCCTTAAAGGGAGTGTGGTACCGGGGCAACTATCATATGCTATTATGCTGGGTAATTTGCTACGTGACGGGACTCTTGATGACGTCATTGTGCAATTGGGTGCAAACAACATAAGGTGGACTGCCGCTGCATATCCGTACGATATGCTAAGAACTGAGATCGAGATAACAGGCAACAGGGTCACCAAAGAGGGGAGAGCTATAGTCGACTACGACTGGCAGGTCAAGAACCAGAATGATGTTGTAGTTGTTGAAGGAAAAAACACTTGTATGTTCAAAGGGAAGTAGTGCTGGTTTTTCATCGACTAACTTGGCACGACTTATCGCCGGGAATTATGTATGCCGTTGGAGAATCGAATCTTTGCTCTGCCGCCCCGACACCACATAATGAAGCATTGAGTGACAATCCGCTAAATCGTGTAATGAGGTAGTGAAGTACTATTTTGTTACCCAAGGGCAAATAATCTGTATAATTATTTAATAGACCAACCCGGTATTCATCCCCTGCCTATTTGGGTAGCCCCAGCTATGCTGAAATGCTCTTCACACACATGCGACAGGCTTTTTGCCGCATTATCTCTTGATACCGGTTACAATCGCGTGGGTACCATTAATCTTCCCCACAATAAATCCCTTTGAATTCTGGAAGTACCTATCTTCGAGTTCCTGCGTACCGCTGTGGTCCTTTTGCAGGAATCCATACCTACTAAGAAACCGCTCAACCTCGCTTTCTTCGAGGGCAAACGTCCACTCCTCACCGACTTTCGCCACCGTCTTATAGATGTCTCTCTCTCCGTAGTACTTGTCTTCTGTTCGTAGGACACCCGCATATATATAGTCAAAAACAATCAGACTTCCGGTCCCGGAAACATCTGCGATAAAACGGAAGGTGCTTTCTATAGCGTCTTGAGATAGATACATCGTTACCCCTTCCAACATGAATAGGGATTTTTTGCCTGCAACAAATCCAGCGCAGGCTGTTTTCTCTTCCAGGCTCTCCTTGTTGAAATCAATTGGTACGAAGAAGAGATTTTCCGGAATAACCAGCTTCTTCGACTGATAAGCTTTAAGCTTATCTTGTTGAGTTATCGGAGCATCGAGTTCAAATACCCGGGTACATTTGTTTAGCTTGCTAAAACGCAGTGCCCGGCTATCAAATCCGGCGCCGAAGATTACTATCTGGTCAAAACTGTGCCCCACGGCTTCCATAAATACCGCATCGAAGAACTTTGTCCTTGCAATCACGTATTCATATATCCCGTTAGGAAAGAAACGCCATCTGAAGAGCTTGAATAGCCACCTGGATTTTAAGAGCAGCTTAAAGAAGGTCGGAACTAATAAATATGCAATACCATCCGGTCCTGCATAGTACTCTCTTTTATCCAAGTATGATGCCGCCCTTGACAAACATGTGAAAGCAGCTGTCCTCGACGACTTCGTTTCAATTCTGCCGACGCTATTGCTTACCACTGCATTATCTCCGAACAGGGCATACGAGTGAAAGTATTATAATATTTTGTCCCATAGGTAACAACAGGAATTGAGATTAAAACAATCTGCTATAAGATGCAGAATTAGTAACAATCTGAGTTTTTGTTAAATGCACGCCCCCATTACCGACGGGCCAACAAAACCGAGGAATGTTGAACTAAGGCATCAGACGCGCAGCCTATTCAATTAATAGTTGTTTGATACTATCCATAACTGCCGGCGTTGTATCTTAATTAAATTTGCATTCAAAGGGGATTACCTCGATGGGAGGATTCTTCGGGTGGTCTTTAAGCATCTTTTGCAAAATAAAGTGGTCGGGCTCTGGGGACACAGTGAGTATTTTTAACTTATTTCCTTCGTGCCAAATGGGGATCTCTTTCCAACCCTGCTTCCGCCTCTTCTTTCTTGTGGGACCGTCCTTCAGCCAGAACATTTACGTTCAGCCCTGCTGTCCCCTATGGCTTTATTCTATGTGAGAGCTAGAGTCTGATGTATGGTTAGGATCAAACGCTGCCTTAATCTTCCTCATCCAAACCTGGTAATTGCTCATGTCAGGACCTACTAAGTCATGGATATAGGCTCCCTTTAGGCTCTTGGCTACACCAATTTCATCAAATGTAACAGGCATAGACGTTATGTTCTCTTTCCTGAGCGCCGTCATCGTTTCTTCGGCTGCCTCCGTCATCGCTCCCACCGACTCAGCATTATTCGGGTCATAGAGCGTCTCATTTTCCTGGTACAGAACATGAGCGCCATCGTGGAAAGTCCCCCACTGACCTTCTCCCATATCCTGGCAGAGCGTGCCCTCTTTCACGTATTTCTGCTTTACTTCGATTGCTAAGGGTTCTGCTTTCCCAATGGTGCGTCTCGTATATAGACCTCCACACATAGTAGGAAGGAAATATCCCGAGGTGCCTATTACCCCTCTAACCGGCGCAACTCCGCCTTTTATGTAGAGCAAGAGCCTTCCATCCCTTATCTCTGGATCCATCATCATTGCTGCCCCGAAATCCGATCCTTCAGTCTCCTCGAGGATTTTGGCCACTACTTTCTTTTGGTATTCGAACTCACCCTTTGAATTGGCTACCAGTACAAGCGTAAAGCTTATTGCTGGTATCATCCCTACCACTGTATCCCGCATCTCTGCAGCCTCTTTACCAGTTGTTCCAGCGGCAACAGAAGCCAGGCCTCTCCCCATAAATGCTGCTGCATAACCGATCTCTGCTTCTCCAATCTTGAATATGGCTTCATCGCGCTTTTCATAATTATCGAAGGTCAGCATGTGTATTGACACGTTTTCCGGAAATTCCAAAAACCTTTCTCTCCGTGGCCCCACAAATTCACTGGGTATTTCAGGAGGGCCTCCCCATTGATATAATCTTATGGCACACCTGGTGAATACCCCAAACCCACCGAAACTTCCCCAGTACCCTCTCATTATCCCTCTCAGACTGGGCCCAGGACCATCCCCGCATATCCATCCCGCCCCAGATCCAAGCGAGCCTAGCCTCAGGATCTCTCCATCGGGAAGAACCCATTCCACACCTAGTACATTTCTATCATTGTAGCCCATCGATAGATTATTGTATGAACCGCCCATGACCGCTGTACAACTGGCCAGTGCCGAAGCGGCGCTTCCAGCTCCTATTGTAGTGCAGTTCATTCCCTTCTTCATGACTTCTACCTGTAGCTGTGCCCAAATAACGTATGGCTCGATGACAGCATACATGTCACCTTCGTTTATCTCAAGGATTCGATTCATCCTCCTCAGGTCCATCAGAACAACCCCCTCCACTCCCGGTGCGCCCCATGCTCCCCAACCCGTTGAGTGTGCCTTGAACTTTAGCCCGTGTCTATTGCATGCCTTAACTATTCCCTGGACCTCCTCTGTGGTTCCAGGCAAGACCACAGCCTCCGGCCGAGGGGTAGTGAATCTGTTTCCCTTGCCGATGAATTCTGCTCCCCATTGCCATATGTATCCATCTAGCACTGCTGGGTCTTCAGATATGTTCTCTGAGCCTACTATTCTCTCCAGTGTTCGATATGCATTCCGTTTTAGAGCCATTTCTAACCCCCTTCCTGGACTGCTTGTTGCAGAAGTTCTACCGTGTCATATACCTTAATCTTATCGCCGCTTCTCTCAAGGGCGTCCCTGAAATTCCTTTCACACCAGGGGCAAGCAGTAACAATCGCCTCAGCCCCAGTGGACTTCGCTTCTTCTATCCTTTCACTTGCCGTCCATATGGCGAAATCGGGATAGGCCTCTTTTACGCCCCCTCCTGCCCCACAGCACCAAGCATATTCCCTTATCCTTTCCATTTCTACCAACTCCAGCCCAGGGATGCTCTTGAGAATGTCCCTAGGGGGATCATATATGCCGCCCATACCTAGTCTTAGTTGCTTTTGTGGCTCCGTTACTATGACTTGTCCTAGTTCCTTCTTGTACTCCCCCTTCCAGGGTTCGTATGTCTCCCCCAATCTCCCCAGATGGCATGGGTCGTGATAGGTAACACGCATAGAGACTTCCTTGGTCGGCCTGATCTTGCCCTCTTTTATCAAGCGGTCAAGGTATTCCGTAATATGTAGTATTTCCACGCCGCTGAAGCCCTGCCCAATCATGGGGTAGAATTGCTTAAACGCACTGTAGCAATCGGCACAGGGTGTGACTAAGATACTTGCACCAGAGGCTTTTACTCTTGCGACGACATCCTCAGCATATTTTATTAGCTCCCCTTTATACCCTATATCAAAGGCACGGCCGCCACAGCAAGCTTCCTCTTTTCCGGCAATTCCAACATCAACACCGGCCTTCTTGAGAAGGGTTACCATCCCTCTTACAATCTCCCTCAGGTCTTTATCATAGGAAAACATGCAGCCAGCATGGAAGAGGACCTCTACTTTTTCCTTATTTATGTCTTTCACATCCAGGCCATCAGCCCATTTCCCCCTCTCTTCCTTGGGTTCACCAAATACGTTGTCCTCCTTTTTCAAACCATCAATCATGAACTCATGTTCGGGGAGTATCATTCCCTCCTCAACGCACTTCATCTTGAGTTCCCGTGCAATCTCCAATGGCTCCACTACCTCACCAACAAGACGGCATGGAATGTTGCAGGCACCACATAGTTGGCATCGATAAATAATCTCCATCAACTCATCTGTGATCTCACTTCTTCTTTGATAAAGGGAGTTAGCAGCGATCACTCGTCCGCTACCTGAGTAAGCATGTAGATTGTACCTCGTTATTGCTGGGCAAATATTTGAGAATCTCCAGCTCTTTATTTGATTTAACGGGACCCATTTGCATATTGAGCACCTTGCGCAATACATCATTTCCTTTTCGTAGTCTTGTAGCGCCATTTTCTTATCTCCTTAATGGTTATGATTTCAGGTTAAAAGCACAGCTTCCCTGGGTTCATGATATTGTTCGGATCATATACGCTTTTTATCTTTCTTAAGGCATCTCTACTTGCCCCATCTCTGCTGAATACCATGTCCGTTAGAAGGTCATAGGGCCTGGAGAAAAAGGCACCATTGTTCATCAGGCTCTCGCTAGCTGAAATGTAGAGATCCTTAATTCTGTCCTTTTCCACATCACTATCCGGATTATAAGTTAGGCTGAATTCGCATTGATGGCCGTGCCCTTGACATACTGGTTGCACGTAGATACCCATGTTTGGTGAGGGATATCCCTTTATAACGATCATCTCATTCATAGTACGTATGAGCTTGGGAATGTTATCGAAAGAGGTTATGAAAAATAAATCTTGGCATCCCCCTTTATACTTGAGTTTCCAAAATGGTTCCCCCGATGGCTTGGTTACAGTTTTCAACAGTTCGCTTGCTGAAACTCCAGGGACTGCGGCAGAGTACTTGACGCCCAGGTCCTTGGCAATCTCGGCTATATCCTTTTCTTGATAATCAACCCTTTCCTCTGCCAAATGCTCATAGCCTGCAATACAGAAAAATAGGTTCCATGGAGGGATAGTCTCTCTTAGGGTTTCGATATCCTGTGCGCTGTCCCCAAGCAGCAGCGCCATATTTTGGTTGTTCAATATGAAAAGCTCGTCGCCAAGCCTGAGTCTTACCAGCCTGTATGCCAGGTTGAGCAAATCCTCGATCCTATCGGATGAAGCAATGAAGGGCTTTTTTATTGTAGGTAGCACCTCACATCTAACCGTTGCCCAGGTAACAATTCCCATAGTCCCCTGAGCACATTGAAGGAGCCTGAATTCATCCATCTGGACTCCCATTTGTTGCTTTTGATACCGTCCTGCCTTCCATTGTTCCTCAATGGTTCCTGGGCCTGCTGCTTCACCAGTCCTGTATATATCACCAGTTCCATATACCACTTCGGCGCAAAGCAGGGGTTCGGAGTGGTCGAGGTGATACTTAGGTATAATATGCGGTTCTCTTTCCAGGCAACTGCCAACCACTGATTTTGAGTTGCGGGGACATAAGGGCATCGGAACTCTCATGCCTTCCTGTTTTACTGCCTCCTGAAGCTCCCCCCATCTGACCCCAGGCTCAACCATTGCTACTCTATCTGGCCGATCAACCCTGATAATCTTGTTCATCCCGCTAAGGTCTACTATAACCCCTCCAAATCTAGGGACAGTGTCCCCTCGAAAGCGAGGAGGCCCTGAGCTTACTGGAATGAGTGGTGTGCCAGTCTTGTTCGCCCACTTCACTAACTCTTGCACCTCCTCCGCATTCTTTGGCTCCACCACATAATTTGGCTTTCTTGGTTTAACGAAGCTCATGTCCTTTGAGTACATTTCAAGGTTATCAGGGTCATCGAAGACATTCTCAGCACCGACGATTGCTACTAGTTCCTCTTTCTCGGACATCTCTCTCCTCCCTTATATTAGATTTAAGGGCTAGATTTGCTCCTTTTCCCTCATCGGTTTCGACATCTATGACTTCACATCTCGCTTCCTTGTGCGGGATGTATAGCTTGAGCATTTTGGTTCGCCCCGTTTGGGATGGCTCGACCCTCTGTTACTCAATCAAGAGGCTTCTCTAACTATAAACTAGAAATGGTACAATCGGTGAGTTCAACAACAGGTGACTGTTGGCCACTTACGAGGGCTGCCTGATGATTGATGGAAGGCAGACAATAATTAGCATCGCTACGCTAACACAATGGGTAGCCTCTGTCAACACTGATAAGCCGCTGGATCTGAGTTAAAGTAGATGTACATCTATAATAGCTCAATTGCACTATCCACTAGAAGGTGTGATCTGGATAGGTCATCGACATTCTTTGAAAGAATGATTAACCTCCATATAAAAACGGGGCAGCGTTGCGAATGCCCACATAATAAACTGTGTGTGGATTGTGCGTGCATTAGACCTCATCGGTAGCTAGGCACAGTTTATTTGCTGGGTCTACGCACAGATAAGTTTTGCGTAGTTATAATAAGCATCTTAGCTACAGGCACATCTGAGGGCTTCCCGATATGAAACGGGAAGGGACTTGATTGATAGTCCGTAGATATTTCCCGAGTGCTTCCCGAAAATTCACATCGTGCATAGGAACATTCGATGCCAAGGACCTGGTACGTGAAGATAGGAAACTTAATCTGGGATTTCCCTAATCACTCCTGGGTGAAGTGCTACTTCTGGAGCCATGGTATAGGCATATTTAATAAAATTTACCTCTATCTACCGATGGACGTTCAATTTATGCCTGAAGATAATACATGAGTTTCTATTACATGGGGCCTATCTGACTGCAGTGGCACAATCCTCCAATCATATCGCTGCCTTCCGTCAGTAAATAAGTCATCCCAATCCTGAGCAGGGAATCAAGGATAGTACAGCTAACAGCAGTCGCAAACGTTTGTGAAATAGGTTCATAAGGTCTTAGAATAGTCTATAAGGTGGCCTACACTAAAGCCCATACGATCAGCGAAGTCGAGCAGAGCTTTGTCACGCCGATCTAGCTCTATGTGCACTGTCTTTATACCTCTGGATCGACACTTCTCGCACAGGGCGTTGAGTAACAGAGAGGCAATACCTCTTCGCTGATAATCAGTGTGGACACCCAGAATCGGAATGATTCCTACCTCAGTTGCAGTTCCGCCGGCATGTCCTATTCGACCAACGATAAAGCCACGAACGTGACCTTCAACCTCAGCTACAAAGCCAAGGGCAAAAAGCTCTGAGACATCTCCCTTAATCAAGTCTACATAGCTAACCGGTCTTGCCAAACGACTCATGTGCCTATCAATAGTGAAAATACGCTCAGTGGTAAGATTTGCGTAAGTAATAGCTTGTCCCTCTCGCCTCACTTCGTGGTCGATAAAGAAGATAGCATCAAGATCTTCAGGAGTCATGGGGCGAACTGTTATCTCACCTTTGGAGTCAGTCATAACAATCACCTCCTTTCTGTTTGATGGTCTTAGCAACAACGCTCGGATCGTCCACTTTGACGCTGCAGATGTATTTTGAACCTCTACGATCTAATAGTCAACCCATGCCGCCATATCTAAGTCTGCCATAAGCGCTTCCTCAGGTACTAGACGAGCCGAGAGGCCCTATTTGCAAAAAACAATTTAGAATATAATCTCACAAGTTCAATGAGTTCCGCCTTGGAGAGTCCCTCCAGTTCTCCCTGTCTTAGCGTGTTGTTCTCAGTCTCTTTCATACTCACCTCTGCCTCCACTTATGGCTATGGGTAAAATAGGGCTACGGCAACTCCTTTTCAAGTGTTGAGTGTAGTCTGCCAGATGGGACATGGAAATGAGTCCGGCATCTCCGATAGACAAATATGGAACAATTCACCATAATGTTTGATACTTATCTGGCTCTCGAGACAACGCCCACGTTTATCCCCCTATTGCCAATGTTTATCCCCCCTTTTCTAAAGGGGACAAGGGGGATTATGCTGCTCTACAATAAGAGCCTCGAATCTCATCATTACCCACATGCTTCCCCCCTTTTCTAAAGGGGGCTAGGGGGATTATGCTGCTCTACAATGAGAATTTAAAATCCCCCTAAGTCCCCCTTTTAAAAAGGGGGACTTTGTAAGTCATTACACATGACGCTATTCTGTGCAATCGACGTTTTATTTCTGTTTTATACCACAACACTATCCATGTGTTGAGTGCAGTGCCTTGACCATCAGCCGGCGAAGATGTACTATTATCGCAGCAACAAGGAGTGTCAGGCTCTACTATGGAGAGCTGATATGGAGAATGCGGCGGAAGATTTGATTGAGAGGGCAGCCAAGGATCTGGTGGAAAGCACCTATGCTATTGCTTTGACCGGCGCTGGGGTGTCGACCGAGTCAGGAATACCCGATTTCCGCGGACCATCGGGGGTCTGGACCAAGAACCCTGACGCAGAAAGGAGGGCCTACCGCAGCTACGATAAATTCGTAGAAGACCCCAGGGGATGGTGGGAGGAAAGGCTATCGGCGCCGATAGGCCTGATGGGAGACCTGGAAAAAGCGACGCCCAATCCCAGCCACCATGCCCTGGCTGAACTGGAAAAGATGGGCATCTTGAAATGGCTTATTACTCAGAACATCGATGCCCTTCATGAAAAGGCAGGGACGAGAAACCTTCTGGAATATCATGGCAGCCGCATAAAGTTGAGGTGCATGTCTTGCGGTGAAAGGTTTCGTCGAGATGAATTTGACCTGGAAAAATTGAGGGCGCAGAACCAGTTGCCGCCCCTTTGCCCAAAATGTGGGGGGATAATAAAGACCGATACCGTCGCCTTCGGAGAGCCAATTCCCTCAGATGTTGCCCACCGCAGCCTGGAAGAGGCGTGGAGATGCGATGTAATGCTAATTTGCGGGACCTCGGCTGTGGTCTATCCTTTTGCCAGTTTACCGAGAGTAGCCAGGCAAAGGAGAATTGATAGAGAACAGCAGACCGAAAGTGGTCTTCATGCGGTAAAAAAAGCCGCAGCGGTGACTATAATTGAGGTAAATGCAGACCGAACCCCCCTGACCCATGAGGGAGTCTCAGACTACCTGATTCAGGGAAAAACCGGTGAAGTCCTGCCGCGATTAGTCGAGTTAATAAAAAAGGCCATTGAATAACGACAAGGGAAAACTGACATAAGTAGGATGACTTTGTACTAGGCCGACCCTAGATAAATCAAAACTAAGAATACGGAGGGATAAATGTTAAATTTGACAATCGATGATGTAGAGGTTAGAGCCCAGGATGGTTCAACTATACTGGCGGCGGCCAGACATGTGCCCGGTGTAGGTAAAATACCAACACTATGCCATAATGAGTCCGCTTCGATGGAAGGCCTCAAACCAGCTCGAGCCTGCCGGGTTTGTACCGTCGAAGTAGTCGAAGCTGGCAAGTCCAGGTTTTCTCTGGCTTGCATCACCGCAGCAAAAGACGGAATGACAGTATACACCAATTCGGAGGGGGTCAAGGAGCGACGCAGAGAAATAGTCCGCAAGCATCTGGCCAGATGCTCTAAGGTAAAAGTAATCCAGGAGTTAGCGCAAGAACTGGGTATCACCGCACCAGAAGGCGAATTGGAGGAGGAAGAATGCATTCTTTGTGGAATGTGCGAGCGGGCCTGCAGCGACCCAAGAGGAATGGGGATGAAAGCTATAACCCTAATAAGGGAAGATGACATTTCCTACTACGAAGTTGATACTGAAGCCTGTTTCGGTTGTGGTGATTGTATGATAGCCTGTCCCCTCGGCTCCATCAGCCTGAATGGGACGGCGGTATTACCCAAGCCTAAGGCACTCATTGGTCAAAAGTAAGAAGGTTCCATTGTACTACAGGAGAGGCTGAATCTATCAGCCTCTCCTGCTATATTCAAAATAGTAGAAAAGCAGAACAGCCCTCCTACCCACGTCTTTCCCACCTTTTATAAATCGCGCGTCTCATCCCCTTTCTTAAAGGGGGGAAGGGGGATTATGCAAAGAGTTATAGTCTGAAATCCCCCTAAATCCCCCTTTTCAAAGGGGGATAGTATTTATGGGTGAAAAAGTCTGTTTAGAAAGGGATTGTGTTTGTTGGTAGAATAATCTCTTGAGAACGGGATTATGACATATTATAGTAGTAAAACAAAGTTGCCGAACGTTATGAAGTCAAAAAGGTTGAAAGACAGGACCATCTTCTTTATCAGGATGAAAGGAGTTCTCACAGCATGCACACGCTCAGCCGATTAAGGGTCTTGTGCCCGACCTGCAAAATAGGTCAACTGGCTCTGGAATCGGCCACCAGCAGTGAGGTTCATTGTGCCGACTGCAGCGCCTCTTTTCCGGTGAAGGACGGGGTGATTGATCTCTTCCCCGCATACTCACGCCGACGAAGCCTCACGCAAGCCATTATGGAATGGGAACCATTTATCGAAATTTACGAAAGTCAATGGTTCCGCAAAGGCCCTGGCTTCAATCTTGTCTCAGGAATCTCGTTTGACAAAGAATATGAGATGGTCACACAAGCGGCTAAACTCGAAGGCGATGAAATCCTGCTGGATCTCGGTTGCGGTTCGGGAATCTACTCGCGCCCCTTTAGCAAAAGGCTGAATAGCGGAATCGTGGTGGGATTGGACCTATCAGTCCCGATGTTGAATTATGCGAGTTGGCAGGCACGGGCTGAAGAGATTGAGAATCTCCTGTTTATTCATGGCAATGCATTTGATCTCCCATTTCCAGATAATGAGTTCGATGCAGTTATTTGCGGCACCACAATTCATCATTTCTCCATCTCCGATCTTTTAAGAGTTATTATGGAAGTCCGCCGCGTGCTCAAACCAGGTGGACGCTTTATGGCCGCCTCTTTGAGAAATTGGATACCAGGACAGTTGTCAAAGAAATTTGTAGACTGGTACTACCAACAGGTAGGAACTAATTTCTTCCGTTCGGATGATTTGGAGTCGCTTTTCAAGCAGGCTGGGCTAAACAATGTTGAATGCCACCATGCGAAGCGCTATTGGTTGATCATGAGTGCGATTAAACCATGGTGAAGAAGGTAAAAATCCAGGAGTTAGCGGAAGAGCTAGGTGCTACCACTATCATTTTCTAAAAAAGGAGCTAACAGTGATTGAGGTTAGAAAGACAAACTCAAATGAATTTGCGGTAACCGTAGAGGAAAGAGGTGGCAAAACAGAACATACCGTCACTCTCGATGATGACTACTATCGAGATTTGACCCAGGGTAATATGACCAAAGAAGAACTGGTAAAAAGGTCTTTTGAATTCCTATTAGAGAGAGAACGCAAAGAGTCTATCCTCTCTAAATTCGATCTGAAAGTCATCAAACGTTATTTCCCGGAATTCGAGGGGAAAATCAAGGAACGGAGTTAATGCAAACAGAAGTTAGAAAACGGCTTGTATCTCTTTCCCATTAGGTGTCGATCAAACCGTTAGCTCGTCACCGCCGCGCTCCTTTTTCCCACTAAAGTACTGCCTCCAGAGCTGCGGTGCCCCTCGCAGCCATTCCTCCAATCCCAGCCTTTGCAGCAGCACAAGGTTATATACCTTGGTGTTGTGAGGCAGCATCTGCGCTTTGTCGGCGCAGGGCGCCAGCTTAAGGCAGGGGAATTTATCGCACTGATAGCAAAACTGCAGCCCTTTTTCTTCTACGCAGGTGTAGGTGGGGCACACCGGCTCACCCATAATACCTATGTGACCCTTCTCTGCTCTACACCCAAGGCACTTCACTTGCTCCAGCGGAAGACCCAGAGTTTGAGATACCCTCTCGGCCAGAGCGCTATCCGAACTAGCCCTGAAGACGGGACAACCACCGCAGTATAGCCCGCACGGAGCAACAAGCTCGGCATCAGCATTATCGCTCATTTGTTAGCCTCCTTCCCTAGCTATCTCAGCACCTACTCTTATCTACGCCTAACGGGAGACCACAACAATAGTAGCGCGAGGCTTTAGCCTCGCTGTGAGAATGCGCTCCTAAAGGTTAGCGCCCCATTAAGTATAAATACAGAAGTAAAGGTTATTAAACAGCCTAATTATCCTAACTGAAAGTGCCTTTTCTATTCTTGACACGAGTTAGAAGCAAGGTTCAGAGTACTCAATGCAAATCTATAGCCAGTAGACCTTCCTTTGCTTCTTGAAATAGAAGCCCGCTAACAAGCCCAGGAAAAGGCCTCCCAGGTGGGCCTGCCATGCTATGCCTGGAAAGAAGGAGATTACTAGGAACCCACCGATAATAGCGATCCAAAGAGGGATAGGAACAGGGATGGGAAACACAAAAACCTTTGTCCTGGGCACCATCACCGCCAGCGCCCCGCCAAGGGCGAAGACAGCTCCCGATGCTCCAACTACCATGGTGTAGGTGGAGCCCACTAAGAAGGCGTACAGGATATAGAAGGCACTACCTAAAAGACCTCCGGCGAAATATACAATGAGAAACCTTTCCTCCCCAACCAGCCTACCCAGATAGCTTCCAAAGAAAAACAAGGTTAGCATGTTGAACATGACATGAAATATGCCGGCATGTACAAACATGGTGGTGAGTATGGTCCACGGCTCAGAGGCCAATTCGGCCGGCCTCAAGCCAAGGTAATCATACACCAGGCTTGGATTTATCAGAGTAACTATGTATATGACAATGTTTATGCCGATTATGAGCCACAGGGAGTTCAAACTATAACCTCTGTAACCTCTCACCTATTTCCTCGCTTCGCTCAAGAATTTGAGCCTTAATCGCTCTCACAACCATAAGTATAACATGTCGACAGCGCCAATTCTAATGTTTTATTAGCGAGGGAGAGTCCACAGGGACCTGCCCTCTTGCCTTTGGCGAGAGCTTCAGTACAGAGGTAGGTTGGAGCCCTTCAGTGGAAGGGCTCCAACCAGGCCTACAGCAGATGCTGCAGGCTACCCTATTTTTTGTGTAAGCGCCTTACAAAGGCAACCACATGAATTGTGAAACGGAGCAACCCCATGTCATTCTGAGGAACTTGAGCGGCCGAACTGACGAACATAGTCTCGGCCTTTCGAGACATATAGGACCGTGCTAAGTCCAACTGGAGAGAATTATTGGACAATGGCAAAGCAGTGATTATGGTGGGTACAGCCACCTGCGGCCGGGCGGCCGGGGCTATGGAAGTGCTTAAGACACTGAGGTACGAGGTCAAAAAGCGTAATCTTGATTGCCCCATAATCGAGGTTGGCTGTATGGGTCATTGCTACTCCGAGCGAAATGTTACCATAACCAAGCCAGGGTATCCCCCAATTTGCTACGCCCATGTCAATCCAGCAATAGCCGAAAGGCTAATCAAAGAGTTTATACTCGGCGATGAGCCGATTGCTGATTATACGTGCCAGAGCTGTGGCGAATGCGTTATTGCCTGTCCCTCCGGCGCCCTCACCCTTAAGGACCAACACCGCACCGCCAAACGAACTCAGAGGGAAAAAGAAGCACTATAAGTGGCTGGAGAGAACTATACACTATTTTTACATATCGAGAACCAGCCCAGCTCCACACTCAACGCATTGCTCGGGGAAAAGGCGCTTTATCTCCTTCTTATACTGGGTGCAATGACAGGGGCTTACCAGCGATAGGCCGTTCAGTCGCTCAAACTGGCGAAAACCGTGGAAGCCGCCGAGAATACCATCGACCTTCCCGTATCGTGAAGCGGCATCGATGATCTCGCCCACTCCAGGATGAGAGCACCCTGCTATCACAACAACTCCTTTATCGGTATCTAGACAAAGAGACTGCTCTATGCCTTTAAGCTCACCAGTGGTAAACACATTTTCACAGATTTGAATGGATTCTCTCACCCTGGTTATCTTCCTCCCTGGTATCGTTGCGGTAACCGATGCCGGAACATATATCTCAGCATGGTCATTTTCCTCCAGGATGTAAGAAAGGCCGCCGGTATGGTCACCATGGGCATGTGAGATAACAATTATGTCAATAGCATTCGGGTCAAGTTCCAATTGCTTCATATTTTGGAGCAATATGGAACCGCTGGCGCCGGTATCGAACAGGATCTGGGGCATCTCTGGACTTTCTATGAGGCATGAAAACCCCCAGTCTGCCCTCAGTCCCTTTTCCCTTACCTCATTGTCGTAGACAATGGTAATTCTCATTTCTCCCTCCAATTGCAGTCCTAAAAAAGTGATTATGGATATAGTTTAACACCGTAGCACGAGGCTTCAGCCTCGCCATCATAAGGCGACCCTAAAGGGTCGCTCTGCATTAGGTGTAAATGCATAAGGCAATGTTAATAAACAACCTCGTTCCCCAGAATAGCGATTAGCTTTAAAAAGTGCAATTTAGTGTAAAGGTTTTAATTTTCAGTCGCTGTTTTGAGGTCGAAGACAGTTCTTGACGGGACAGTCCTGTCCATGTTATCATAATTATGAGAATACGACAATAAACCATATTTGGTGAGCATGTGTCACCATTGTTTGCAGATAACTAAATGGATATGCCTTTAAAGGCCATGATAGCTGGGCCTCCTCAGATATGCCCCACTTGCAGTAAGCTAAGCACAGTACCCATCCACCTTCGCCGATCTTGGCGAAGCCGGTACCGCTGTAATTCTGCAAACAGCACAGAGGAGAGCCTGATGCCACGCCAAAGATCAAACTTACTTGATGGAGAAGCGGTTAGTTGAAAGAGGTCGTCGTCTTAAGCGGCAAGGGTGGAACTGGGAAAACAAGCATTGTAGGTTCCTTCGCTGTTGTCGCTAAGAACAAGGCACTGGCCGACTGCGATGTTGACGCTGCCGACCTTCACCTGTTGCTGAGTCCGACGGTCAAGGAGGGAAACGACTTCTGGAGTGGGCAGGTTGCCGCGATCGACGAGAAAAAGTGCACTCAGTGCGGCCTCTGCGAACAGGTATGCCGCTTCGACGCTATTAGAGATTTCAAAGTCGACCCTATTTCCTGTGAGGGCTGCGCCTTTTGCTACCACGTTTGTCCGGCTGAGGCCGTCACCATGAAGGAATGCCTCTCCGGTCACTGGTTCATTTCGGAAACACGCTACGGTCCCCTTATCCATGCAAGGCTAGGGATCACTGAGGAAAACTCGGGGAAACTGGTGGCGCTGGTGAGACAGAATGCCAAGCTCATCGCTGAGAAAAACGGACTGGCATACATTATCACCGATGGGCCTCCAGGCATCGGTTGCCCGGTCATCTCATCTCTGTCTGGGGCAAACCTTGCTCTTATAGTGACTGAGCCTACCCTATCCGGGATACACGACCTTGAGCGAGTCCTCGGTGTCTGCTCTCACTTTGGTATCCCCGCTCTGGTTTGCATCAATAAATACGATATAAACGAGGAAAACACCCACCAGATTGAACAGTATTGCCTCAACCAGGGTGTGGCGGTAGTGTCCAAGATTCCCCTTGACAACGCAGTCACCGAGGCTTTGGTCCAGGGGATGCCAGTGGTAGAGTACTCCGAGGGCAAGGTTACTCGCGAGATAGAAGCGTTGTGGCAGCGCATTGCCCAGGCGCTGGAAGGGTAGAAGGGTTGATAAGCTATGCCAATCTATGAGTACGAATGCGCAAAGTGCGGCGAGAAGTTTGAGCTCCGTCGAAGTATAGCCGATAGCGATAGCGACACAAGATGCCTCAAATGCGGCGCCGAGAACGCTCGGCGGGTCTTATCTATCTTTGCCACTGGCTCTTCCAGCGCGGCTTGCGCACCAAGCAGCCCAACCTGAAGCGTGTAACTGTGGGGCCGGTGGCCTCATCTGACACTGGTTGGATGGAGGAAAGGGAGAAGTGCCAGTATACGACATTAAATGCAACGAATGCGGCGAAGTATCGGAGATACTTCTTCGTGGCGCAGACAATCACTCCATCTATTGTCCTGGCTGCGGCAGCGAGAACATTGAGAGGCTTATCGCTGCCCCTAGTATGATAAGAGTGGAAGCCCCAGCGCCGGGTAAAACCTGCTGCGGCAGGGCGGAGCGCTGTGAAACCCCTCTGTACTCCACAGGGGACACCTGTTACAGAGAATGAAGGAGGACTTATTATGAGATACGCTATACCCATAAGCAATGGCAAGCTGGCGGCGCACTTTGGCCATTGTGAGCACTTTGCTTTGATCGATATCGATGTAGAGAGAAAAACGATCGTGCGCAAGGAGCTTGTAGCTTCGCCGGGGCATGAACCGGGGTTACTACCAGTGTGGCTGGCGGAAGAAGGCGCCTCCGCTGTCATAGCCGGTGGCATGGGTTCTCGAGCCCAGGCATTATTCATGGAGAACCGCATCGAGGTCATAATCGGCGCTCTGGGAGATGACCCCGAGCAGATAGTCCTGAACCATATGCAAGGTGCGCTGGAAACAGGTGAAAACTTCTGCGACCATTAGGCACGTTCTACTTACTAAAACCTATTATGGAGCACTTTATACATCTTCTGATAGAGCTTCACAATCGGATAACTCAGTGAACGGTACATGGAAGACGCGTGGACCGCCTTTCAAAGGCGGTCGCATATTATGTATGGCAAGTCAGCAAAATAGGAGGTAGTTGATGCACGCAACAATTCAAAAGCCAATTGAGGAGATTGTAGGCAATTTCAGGCCAGGAGAAAAAATATTTGTCGTGGGATGCGACAACTGCGCCGCCAAGTGTCACTCTGGAGGAATACCCGAGACCGAAGAAATGGCAAATCGGCTGAAAGCAAGAGGAGTGAATATAATAGGGTGGTGCGTGCCACAGCCACCCGGCATCTCGCTGTGTAAGCTTTCGAACACGAAAAAAGTGCTTCAAGAGCAATACGGCGACCAAGTTAAAGAAGCAGATTCCTTCCTGGTCCTTGCGTGTGGCCAGGGTTTCCATACAGTAATGGATGCTACCGATGGCGGAATGGTTCACCCAGGATGCGATACTGTTTTCGGTGGCGAGACCGTAACCGATGATTATATCACTGAATATTGCTCCCTCTGCGGTGAATGCATTGTTGAGTACACTGGCGGGCTCTGTCCAGTGACACTCTGCGCCAAGAGCCTGCTCAACGGGCCCTGTGGCGGGGCAAAGAACGGGAAGTGCGAGGTGGACAGGACCCGGGATTGCGGATGGCAGCTCATCTACGACCGACTCAAGCAACTCGGGCGTCTCGACCAGATGAAAGACTACGTGCCGCCCAAAAACAATGCCAGATGGAGCCGGCCCCGTTCTCTCACTGTTCATGCCGGAGAAGCAACTTTTAGATCTCTGGCAGGCGACCAGGCGATAACCAATCATGACTAACAAGATCAATTACTGGGAAAGGAGTCAAAGTTGAGCAATCTACAACAATCACTTCAAAGTAAGAAGTTCGTGGTCACTGGAGAGATCGGTCCGCCGAAAGGCGTTGATATAGAGAAATGCCTGCAAGATGCCGAGAGTCTGCGAGGCAAAGTCGTTGCAATCAATGTCACCGACCTACAGAGCGCGGTCATGAGAATTGGTTCCATGGCTGTTTCCGCCAAGCTGGTCGAGCGGGGACTGGAGCCAGTTTACCAGCTCACCTGCCGCGACCGTAATCGGCTTGCTCTCCAATCAGACCTGCTCAGTGCCTGGGCCCTCGGTATTAGAAACGTTCTCTGCCTTACCGGTGACCATCCCGTGCTGGGTGACGACAGAGAGGCTAAACCTGTCTACGACCTCGACTCAGTGCAACTGCTCAAGGCCGCCAGCACGCTTAACCAGGGGAAGGATATGACCGATCATGACCTAGATGGCAAGCCTGACTTCTTCATCGGCGCCGTTGTGACTCCAAACGCAGACCCCCTTGAGCCTCAGATCATGAAGATGGAAAAGAAGGTCGCTGTCGGTGCCAGGTTTTTCCAGACCCAGGCTATATATGAGGCAGACAAGTTTGAAGATTTTGTCAACCAAACAAGCCATCTCAACGTACCGATCATCGCCGGAATGGTCGTGCTCAAGAGCGCGGCGATGGCCCGGTTTATGAACGAAAACGTGGCCGGGATTAGTGTGCCTGACGATATCATCCAGGAGATGGCAGACACACCAAAGGAAGACCGCAAGAAAAAGTCAGTGGAAATTACGGCCCGGATTATCCGGCAAGTGGCACCACTATGTCAGGGAGTCCACATTATGCCACTGGGATGGGACGAGCTTGTGCCGGAAATCATAAGAGAGGCTGGAATTGAGTAGTCGACTATTGGGCCTTTTATGAATAATACCATATTAGACTTTGATTCCCTCGCTTCGGCGTATGATGCGTGGTTCGACGGCGAAGGCAAACTCATTTTTGCTATAGAGGTCAAAGCCTTTCAGGAGATCCTGCCCCTCCTGCCGAAACCATGGCTTGAGGTGGGGGTTGGCAGTGGCCGTTTTGCCCAGGCTCTCGGTATAGAGAGCGGGCTAGACCCATCGATTAACCTCCTGGAAATGGCGAAGAGGCGAGGAGTAACCGGGTTTCTGGCCAGAGGGGAGGAACAGTTCTTCGATAAGGAAACCTTCGGCACTGTGTTTTTAATCGTAACGCTCTGCTTCGTCGACTCACCGTTGGCTGTACTCAAGGAATCCTACCGCATACTAAAACCAGGAGGCAAGATTGTACTTGGCCTGGTGTTGCGGGAAACCCCCTGGGGCCAACACTATCAGATGAACAAGCAGGAGGGACATCGCTTCTACAAGCACGCCACATTCTACAGCTATCAGGAGGTAGCGGATTTTTTAGAGAACACCTGCTTCGCCATCGAGAAGGTAGTCTCAACCCTCTTTCAGAGACCAAACGAGGTAAAGGAGCTGGAATCTCCGCTGGAAGGCTTTTCCAGCGAAGCGGGCTTCACAGTCATCGTGGCACGCAAAACCCCTGCCCAGAGATGAGCAGATGAGGATGAATAAATACGAACTTCGGGGTTTCTTCTCAAGAATAGGAGCACTTGAACAACAGCGTCACTCACCTAAAGCAGCGAATAGATAACCGCCCCTGAGGAGAGGTGGAATGTTGAGAGCTTGAGTAGCAACCCTGGCGATACCCTTTCTTGAGCCATGACACCCTCCACGGTTAATTCGCTTCGAGGGGTTGCCATACCATACCCCCATAAGTTATAATCTCCGACAAGACATCTTACGCCTCATTTTGCCACTTAAGAAACCCGAGGCTGAATTTTGGAGACTGGTATGCAGGTTAGTTCGAAAGGAGGAACAGAGCATTGGATGTTAGCCGAAGAGATTTCCTCAAACTGTCAGGGGCTGGTGCCGGTGGACTGATTCTCTTTAAGGGATTGGGTATGCCCACCAAGCTTTTCGCTGCCGCTCCTTCGACGTCCAGCATCCCGCTGCACAAGAAGATCGGAGAGAAAACCACCATTTGTCCCTACTGCGGAGTGGGATGCAGCATCATCATGGCCGTGGACGATGGAAAGATGATAGGCATCGAGGGTGACCCCGATTCTCCTATTAACGAGGGTTCTCTGTGCCCAAAGGGTGCTTCAATATCCCAGTTTGCCAACATCGAATCTCGTTTGACCACAGTGAAGCACCGTGCCCCTGGAGCTACAACCTGGGCGGACACGAGCTGGGATGATGCTCTGACAGCTATTGCCTCTAAGATAAAGGAGACCAGAGACAGCAGTCTTGTGGAGGTGGACAGCAACAACAACATTGTCAATCGTACCGAGTCCATCGCCTCATTGGGCAGCGCATTCCCCAATAATGAAGAGGCATATCTATACAGCAAGATGATGCGTGCTCTAGGCCTGGTCTACATCGAGAATGAAGCGCGCATATGCGTCTCAGGGGCGGTGGCTGCCGACATAGAAACGGTCGGTAGAGGCCCGATGTCGAATCACTGGATAGACCTGGCAAATAGCGACTGCTTCCTGATCATCGGCGGCAACGCGGCTGAGTCCTTCCCCATTGCCTTCAAATGGATAACCCGTGCTATGGAAAAGGGTGCCAAGCTTATCCATGTCGATCCCCGCTTCACCCGCACCTCGGCCAAGGCTGACCTCTATGCCGCAGTGAGGCCCGGCACCGACGTTGCCTTTGTCGGCGGCATCATACGGTATGTCCTCGATGATATGGAAGCCAGTCCAGGGAACTACAACATGGAGTACGTGAAGGAGTACAGCAACGCCGCTTTCCTCATCAATCCTGCTTTCACTGGACCGGCAGATACGCTGGATGGACTGTTCTCGGGATGGGACGGCAGCATATATGACAAGTCGACATGGCAGTATCAACTGGACGGTTCAGGCGCCATCAAGATGGACAAGACCATGCAAGACCCCAACTGCGTCTTCCAGCTCCTGAAGAAGCACTTCGCCCGCTACACCGATGACAAAGTAGTGGAGATTACCGGCACGGACAAGACCACGTTCCAGCGGATTTGCCAGACCTATGCCGCCACCGGGAAGACGGGTAAGGCAGGAGCCATCGTGTTCTCCTCCAGTGCCTGTCAGCGGAGTATCGGCACCCAGACGGTGCGCACCTTTGGCATATTGCAGCTTCTCCTAGGGAATATGGGGGTGGCTGGCGGCGGACTGGACGGCATCACCGGGGCAGTAAATGGTCTGGGCTGCACTCTGCAGGGCCTGGTCAATCACTGGGGGCCTGGCGGGGGCAGCGTCCGAATGCCCAACAGCAATGAACAGACCTTTGACGCCTATGGCGGAACTAAGGGTCGTTTCGCCAGTATCCTCAAGGCATGGTATGGCGACACGGACCACAACACCAGCTACAACTACCTGCCCAAGAGGGCCGGCAGCTACGATTGGCAGTCACTCTTCGAGGCGATAGACGGCGGGACGATAAAGGGACTCATCTGCTGGGGAATCAATCCAGCGGTGAGCTCACCGAACAGCGGAGCAGCGCGGCAAAGCCTGAGAAAGCTGGACTGGATGGTGGTGATTGACCTGTTGGAGACGGAGACGGCCGCAGTATGGCAGTTAGCGGACTGCAATACCGAGGTATTTCTCCTGCCCGCGGCATCCTCACTGGAGAAGGAGGGCAGCGTTAACAACAGCAGCCGCTGGAATCAGTGGCGCTACAAGGGGATTGATCCTCCTGGCGATGCCAAGAGCGACCTGTGGATAATAACCAAGCTGATGTCAGAGATTAAGGGACTCTATGTCGGGCAGACTGACAAGAATGCCCAAGCCATTACCCAACTGACCTGGAATTACGGCGATACCCCCGATGTGGTCAAGGTAGCCAAGGAGATGAACGGTTACGACCTGACCACAGGAAAGCTGCTGTCAAGCCCTGGCGGTCTCAAGAGTGACGGCACCACCAGTTGTGGTAACTGGCTGTGGTGCGGTATGTACACCGAAGACGGCAATAAGGCACAGAAACGGGGCGTTACCGATCCTTCTGGTATTGGCCTTTTCCCCGAGTGGGGATGGGCTTGGCCAGTGAATAGGCGCATCATGTACAACCGCGCCTCGGTTGACCTGGACGGCAATCCGTGGGACACGTCCCGTCCGGTTATCTCGTGGACTGGTACCGGCTGGGCAGGGGATGTCGCCGATGGGGGCGATCCGCCGGTAAGGACCAGTGGCAAGTACCCCTTCATCATGAAGCCTCAGGGACGGGGACACCTCTTTGGTCCTGGCAGACGCGACGGCCCCTTCCCCGAGCACTATGAGCCCTGGGAAAGCCCGGTGTCCAATCCACTGTCGCCGCAGCAAAACAACCCGGCTGTCACGGTCTGGGAGACTGCCGCCAAGGGCACTGCCGCAGACTACCCCATCGTGGCTACGACCCACCGTCTGACGGAGCACCTGCATACTGGAGCAATGACTAGGCGCCTCCCATGGTTGGTGGATTTGATGCCCGAGATGTTTGTGGAAATGAGCAAGGAACTGGCGGCCGCGCAAGGGATTGCCGCTGGTGATAGGGTTGTTGTGGAATCGGCCCGCGGCGCCAAAGTGAAGGCAAAAGCCGTGGTAACCGCCCGTATCAGGCCCCTACAGGTGAACGGCACGACGGTTCACTATATCAGCTTACCATGGAATTGGGGATACATGGGGCTATCTACGGGGGATAGCGGCAATCTGCTCACCTCCCGCATAGGCGATCCCAACACCGGCATCCCCGAGTTCAGGTCATTCCTGTGTCGCGTACAGAGGGCATAGCGAATCGCTGATTATGTGAGCTGTGCTAACGCTGTTGCCCATCGCCAGATGGGGTCCAGCTTTATATACTTATTTGTCCCTGTCCTGTTGATGATTTCCCACCCATTAGGTAAAATGACCAAGTGTAACACCGTTAGACTCAGAATATATACTATGACGCAAGGCTCAACATTCCTATAAGAGTAGTACAATGAGGTGCAACCGTTGTAACCAGGAATTGGCTGATGATGAGGGCCACGTTTATGGAGGCGAGACGCTCTGCGAAGACTGCTACATAGAAGCTGCTTACCCCACGAAAGCCTGCGACCCGTGGGCGGTTTATGCCGCCAAGCGCAGCCGCGAGAGCATGGGGCAGCAGGGCACAGAGGGCTTGACCGACTTGCAGAAGACGATATATGAGTTCATTAAAAGCCGGGGAAAGGTTACCGGTGAGGAGTTGATGAAACATTTTGCTCTGTCCCCATCGCAGATACAAACCGAGGTAGCCATATTGAGACATTGCGAGCTGGTCAAGGGGCAGAAGGGGGACGGAAAGGTATACCTGACGGTGTTCTAGCATAACTGAGGAGGGTGGCCAAAATGGTAGAGTGGGAAGAAGAGCTTCCGCCGCTGGTTAGAGAGAAACTGGCCAAGATCGGAGCCGCAAGCCCGGAAGAGAAGGAGACAATGAAAGAACTCAGCAACCTGAGTTCTCTTCTTGCTAAGTTCTTTGGAGGTGCGCTTGACTTTGAAGGGCTGTATGAGCGGCTAAAAGAACACGAGAGCCAGGGCAAACAGTTCTTACTGAAAGAGGCCCAGGCGAAGTTAAAGGGCTCGTTCAAGGAAAAGGGACTGCGAATAAAATTTGAGGAAGCGGGTGAGGACAGGCTAACCGTCCACCTTCTTGAAGAAGAGGAGGTCGAAGCGGCAGTCGACGAGGAACAACAAGGTCTGGTCATCGAACTGAGCGCCGGTAATTTCGACGAAGCGGTGAGGAAACACCGGTTGCTGGTAGTTGACTGCTGGGCGCAATGGTGTGCCCCCTGCCGCATGGTATCGCCGGTGGTCGAGGAGTTGGCAAAGGACTACCAGGGTAAGATCACATTTGGCAAGCTGGATGTGGACAACAATCAATCGGTAGCGATGAAGTACAACATCATGTCCATCCCAACCCTGCTCATATTCAAGGATTGGCAGCTCATAGACCAGATAGTAGGTGCCATGCCGAAGAGCCAGTTAGAACAACGGCTAGCTCAATATATCGAGTAAGATTGGCAAATCATGCCGTCGCTTGGTGAAGGGTATGCCCGCCTACGACCTTCAGTGCCAGGAGTTTGGAAAGGCGTCCGAGGTTTTCCGCCGCTGGAAGGAGTCGCACCAGAAGGTGCGGTGCCCTAACTGCAATAGCGAAACTGTTGCCGGCTCAGGCTATTGAGCCAGACTTTTTCGTAGCCTGATAAGGCGTCCAAATCGCTGAATTTCGACGCCTTGTTATCATGAAAGGCATCTGAACCCTAATTGCCCCAGTATACCGCCCAAATCGCTTACTCTAAGCGCGTTTTAAAGCAACTTAAAATTGCCCCCAGGTTCTAATAATACGATAAGGGTTTTTATTTAAGAGCAATTTCGGAGAAACAGGTGGGCAGCACAGCAATAGGAAGGTCACTAATAAAAGGTGCTCGTACCCCCTATAGCTAGGCGAAATCTGCAAATTACCGGTTGCCCTGCCCAAATCAGCCTCTATGGGCTACTGCTTCTCAGCCGTTATAGATTTCTTCGCGCTGGCACACCCCAAAAAAGACATTGGACAGTTTATGCACCGCATATGAGGCCAGACAGGGCCCTTGACCTTTGTTTTATTCTCCTCCTCATAGCTCCGGATATCTGCTCTCAAATTACCAGCCATTCCTGCACCCCCTGTTATTATATTTTGCCTATTGCCGTAATCCGACTCCAAAGCTTTCTGATTACCCTCACGTCTAAGATTTAATTATTACCCTAATATTATGCTTTCATTTTTTGTACTTCCCACCCTATTTCCATGCCAATAGCAATGTGTAATCCTGGAAAGAACATCACCACCAGAAAGAGTCCTACTTCTTGGTTGCCTTCTTTGGTGTTAACTTCTTATATTGCTCCCAAGCAAGTCCAAGATTCTTCTAACTTAAGAATTGCATGCTTCGACTTACTGCCCCGACTCAGAAAAATAAAAGCCAAAGCCTCTTTCCGAATGCGAAACGCATTATCGATAGGGTCTGGTCAAAACGACCTGACCACGTATCCAGGTGCCCCCCAGCAAACATCAAGGGTGAGCTTCGGACAGGAGCACTTATAACACAAGAATGGCTGGGTGTCAACCATATGAGCAATTTGAATGACCAATCCAAGGAAAATGCATGATGGACTTTTAAAGCAGGTTATAAGTGGGTGTTCATGGCAACATTTTAGCACCAATCCAAAGCTGAACGTCTACTTATGGCATACTTTTTGCATCAAATTAGTAAATACCCAATACGTGGCAAAACAAATAGACCATGTTTTCTGCCAATCGATCTGTAAGCTTTGTGGTGTAAGAGGCCTTGCCTACAAACATGAGATTGCGCCAGCCTGTATGCCGATGATTGCCAGTGGGGAGAGCGCCTTTGACTAACGAACCTGTCAACAGGCGTTGACACAATGGTCTCTGCTATTAGGTTAGATTACCACTATGAAAATCCAAACCGATAAGTCTGAGGAAGTGGATGTTCAGATTTTTCTCCAGACAACGGTCAGAAAGATATTGAGGGAAAACTGCCGCATTCGGGGGATAATAGCAGAGGATACTAAGCTATGTCAATCAGAAAAAGAACGATACCATTTTGACTTTGTTCCTAGCCTGGGATATTCTATATAGTAGACTTACCAGGCTGATACTTAAGGAGGGTATAAAATGGAGAAAGAGAGCTTTGTGGTGATAGGGGCAGTAGCTGCCGGGATGAGTGCTGCCAGCAGATTCAGGAGGAATAAACCTGAGGCAGAAGTTAATGTTGTGCAAAACGGGGAATATGTCTCTTATGGTTCTTGCGGGCTCCCTTACTTTGTGTCGGGCTTGGTCAAGGAACTTAAGGGGCTGGTGGTCTATGATGCCACCTTCTTTAAAGAAAAGAGAAATATTAATATTTTGAGATGGCATGAAGCTACCAAAATAGACCCTGATGCAAAGGTTGTCTTGGCTCGAAACCTCAAAGGAGGCAGTGAGGTAAAGCTGAGTTATGATAAGTTAGCGATATGCACCGGTGCCTTTCCTTCTAAGCCAGAGCTTCCAGGAACTGAGCTTAAGAATATTTTCGTTATTAGGACTGCGGAGGATGGGATAATTCTTAGAAACTTCGTAGATGAGGAAGCACCTAATAAAGTCGCCATAATCGGTGCTGGGCCTATCGGGTTAGAGATGGCAGAAGCCTTTAGTATGCGAGGCATGGAGGTAACCATAATAAAGAGGCCAGGAAGCATTCTAAAGATGTTCGACGACGACATGACAAAAATGGTTGAGGAAGAGCTTAAGGTAAAGGGCGTTAATCTTGTCAAGAATGCTATCATTCAGGGCTTTGAGGCTGATGGAGAAGGAAAGGTCAAAGCTGTAATCCTTGCCGACCGAAGGCATGAGACCAATTTTGTCCTATTAGCTACAGGCTCAAAACCAGATTCAAGATTAGCTAAGGAGGCAGGTCTTAGAGTTAATACTGACGGAACGATTGCTGTTAATGAAAGGATGCAAACCAGTAACCCTGATATCTACGCTGCTGGTGATTGTGTAGGGCAGAAGCATCTGGTAACTGGTAAGGACGTCTATATACCTCGGGGTACTACAGCTAATAAGCAAGGCAGAATAGCTGGGGAAAATGCCTCTGGGGGAAGTGATAGCTTCGATGGCATTGTCGGGACATTAGTTTCTAAGGTCTTCGACCTAACAGTAGCCCGTACCGGGCTAAGCTCTAGCGAAGCAGCCGCCGAGGGCTACGATTTTACTACCTCTACAATATCTCACCCTGACCACGCCTTCACCTATCCTAACCCTGAACCAGAGGATATTACTACTAAACTGATAATGGATAAGAAAACAGGGAAGCTGCTGGGTGCCCAGATGATAGGCAAACATAAAACAATGGGAGTAGCCAAGAGAATAGATGTCTTTGCTACTGCACTCCAAAATAGAATGACCATTAAGGAGATAAATACGCTAGACTTAAGTTACTCTCCACCTTATTCTCCCTTTTACGATAACATTCTAATAGCTGCAGAGGTCGCCCTCAAGAAACTCCGCACTTGATTAGCGTTTAGGGCAGTCATGGATGTTTTCTATCAATATGTAATTTGTGGCAGACAAGACTTCATCCGACACCTGAGATGTCTCTGACTCTCTGCCGGCTGTAACCAGTCCATTTTTGGCTTTAGAATTTAGCGTGGTTTGTTTTTACCTCCATTTCCTGTACCTTTCTCTCCCTCTGAGAGGTTCACAGTCAGAACAGTATTCCCTCGGTCTCCCCCTCTTACCATCATATTGAGCAGTTAACAAAGCACCACACCGCCTGTAGTGAATCACCCCGTTACTTTCCCTGGTTTCGTCCTTTTTCTGGCGATTCTGCCTTCGTGGTGGAAGTACCTTCTCAATGGGATTAGTGACAAGCTGGTCAGTATGGTAAATTCACCTGCACAAGGTTTTGATAAGGCGATAGTAATTGTGTTTGGCATTACCACAAGTGAGAGAAATCAGATAGGCATTGATACCTTCAGGAGTAAGAAGATACCCTATGAATCCATCAAGGGCATAATGATAAAGGGTTATTGTCTTAGAGTTTATGCCTGATGACCTGGATGGGATAAACGCATTGAGGAGTTGGCTTGTGAACTTTTTGAAGCTAAATCCTCGGAAACAGTGGAGCGGGTGATGGGATTCGAACCCACGACAGCTTGCTTGGGAAGCAAGAACTCTACCACTGAGTTACACCCGCCAAAATCGTATTCATTTTAGCCCCACACTATCTCTCTGTAAAGGGGTTGTACTCGTTCACGTGAGCAGTGGCACCTGAAAACATAGAAAGGGCGTTAGCGGTATGAAGAGCCCTAGCCCTTTTTACCCACCGGAATTACATATAGTGGGGCCACATCCTCAGGCATGCCCACAATATCTCTTACACTATCATCATAGAAAGCACCGATGGTGACTATGCCCAGGTCCAAGGCGGTCGCCTGAAGATAGACATTCTGGGCAGCGTGTCCCGATTCCATGTGAACATATCTGATGCCCCGTTCGCCATATTTCGCTGTTGTTCTCTCATAAACAGCAGCAATGACAATATCTATGGCTCCATTCCGCACTGAGTCCTGCCCAAGAGCAGCCTCAGCCAGTTCACCCCTGATATCTCCGTCCTTAACCTTGACCAGTTCGTGCCCATCAGGCTTGTACTGATATACGCCAGGTGCAAGGTCCTCAACGTTGCCCACCACCACATAGACTTCGAGCGGATACAGCGCCCCTGCCGATGGTGCAGTGCGGCCTCCCCATGCCGCTGTTATCCCCTGAGCTGCCCACAAAAGCTGGGAGACCTCTTCCAGACTCAATGCTTCATCGGTATATTCCCTGATCGATCTTCTTTGGAGCAACGTCTCTTCCAGTGATACGTCGCTGGTCAACCTCACCTCAGATAAGCTGACTGGCTCATAATCAACTGACCCCGGTGTGGGCGTTGCAGTAGGCCCCGCGCAACCAGCGAGAATTAAAAGAACCAGTAAAAGGAGCAAATTCCGTTTCATCTCTCGCCTCCATAACCATCCTTGAATTAATTGGATTCAAATAATGTCTGCTATTGTTGTGGACAGCCGCCAAATAAGCAAGCTTGTTCAGCCTCTTTGTCTCTAACCGGTGAAATTCCTACTTAGTGTCAGTGCATTCTAGGTTAGTAGTGCTCATGTAGCAAGGAGGAAGGTCTACTGCAAGAGCCATTTATGAGAGAATATAACCCATCGTAGCAAACAAAGCACCATAACGCTTGATGCTTAGTTGAATATCGAAACCACTGGTCTATCACGGTTCTATCATGATACTAAGGTAATCGGCATCTATCTCGTTTACAGTAGGAATAGCAAACTGGTTCAATTAGCAGGCGATGCCATCAGCAAAGATACCCTTCGTCAAGCTTATCATTACCCATATCCAATCCCCCTAAATCCCCCTTTGCAAAGGGGGACTATTTTTCCCCTTTTTTAAAGGACCCACACCTTCCCCCTTTTTTAAAGGGGGCAAGGGGGATTAATTTTGTGGTGCTGATAAATCTGTTGAGAGTGGGATTATGATGTTCTGAAATAAAAAGCTGGAAGCTCATCATTACCTACATCCAATCCCCCTAAATCCCCCTTTGCAAAGGGGGACTATTTTTCCCCTTTTTTAAATGACCTACACCTTCCCCCTTTTTAAAAGGGGGCAAGGGGGATTAATTTTGTGGTGCTGATAAATCTGTTGAGAAGGGGGATTATTTTTATAGTACAGATAGGCCTGTTGAGCGTCGTGGTCAAGCCAGCGAGCGAGTTGACAAATGGCTTTTTGCAGTCTACAATTCGCCCTCAAGCATTTATCTCAGATGAGACAATGGAGTTAGCAATCAAGGAGGTGATTAATGTCGGAGAAAAAGGTATCTTATCCGGTCTCTATTATTGGTGAACTCACCGAACCGCCGGGTCGCGGTTGGTGGCTCATCAAGTGGCTGCTGGCACTACCACATTACATCATATTGTGGTTCTTGTGGATAGCCTTCTTCGTGGTGACTGTGATAGCCTTCTTCGCTATCTTGTTCACGGCGAAGTACCCAAAGGCACTGTTTGACTTCAATGTAGGGGTTATGCGCTGGTCATGGCGCGTAGCGTTCTACAGCTATCAAGCCCTGGGCACTGACAAGTATCCACCTTTCACCCTCAAAGCGGGTGGTTACCCTGCTGATTTGGAGGTGGTCTATCCAGAAAGGCTCTCCCGCGGGCTTGTCCTGGTAAAGTGGTGGCTTTTGGCTATTCCGCAGTACATTGTAGTTGCTTTGTTGCAGGGAGGCTGGGGCAGTAGCAATAGCGCAGGCTTGGTTCCTATTCTCACCATCTTTGCCGGAGTAGCATTACTATTCACTGGTAGGTATCCTGAGGATATTTTCAAGGTTGTTGTGGGGATGAATCGCTGGTCGTACCGCGTGTCTGCCTATGCGGCGCTGATGACAGACCGATACCCGCCATTCCGCCTTTGGGACTAGTGCTCGACCCAGCCCGAACGGCTTGGCGTGGCTCCTTTAGCCGCCAACACTTTCAAGTGATGCGGCGGTAAATCAGCCTTTTCATAGCTTGCCAATACGTTCCTTCGCAATAAGGGTTCACATCACATCCGTATCATGCTGTTGGCAATTGCCCCACAATTTGTACAGGTATGCCGCTTTGAAATCGCAGACAAACCTGTGTCCATATACCTGTTATAGCCGCAGCCTCAGCAGACTGTTTGCTATGACTATGGTGGTACGCAACAGAAAACCATAAAGTTAGGTAGCCTAGGAAGGTTGTTACGCCAGGCTGGACCTGCCGACTCTACACCCTATACCATCACCGAACATGCATTGGTGAAAGCACCAGGTTTATGCTACCATTGCTTTGTCCTGCAGTCTCAACTCAAAGGGGGAGAGAAGATGAGCCTAAAAACCAGGGAAGAATACTTTGACAGCCTGAGGAGGCTGAACCCAAGGTTATTTATGTTCGGTGAACAGGTAGAGCGTGCGGTTGACCATCCCATAGTCAAGCCGTCGTCAAACTCGGTAGCCATGACCTATGAGCTGGCTCAACAGCCAGAGCATGAAGACCTGCTTATAGCATCATCACACCTGAGCGGGGAGAGAATCAACCGCTTTACCCATATTCATCACAATCGGGACGACCTTATTAAGAAGATAAAGATGCTGAGGCTGCTAGGACAGAGAACGGCTACCTGCTTTCAACGCTGTGCCGGGATGGATGCCTTAAATACTATGTCGGCGGTCACCTTTGAGATAGACCAAGAGTGTGGCACCGACTACCACCAAAGGTTTAACGCTTTTCTGAGCTATGTCCAGAAGGAGGACCTGGTTTGTTCAGCAGCTATGACCGATCCCAAGGGTGACCGACGCCTGACCCCCAGCAAACAGAAGGACCCCGATTCATACCTGAGGGCAGTGGATGAAACGGCCAACGGGATCGTTGTACGCGGTGCCAAGCTGCATATAACTGGCGCACTGAATTCACACGAGATAATCGTTCTCCCCACCAGTAACATGAGGCCCGAGGACAGGGACTACGCTGTAGCCTGCGCTATACCCAGCGATAGCAAGGGCGTTTCGTATATCTACGGTCGCCAATCAAGCGATACCCGCAAGCTGGAGGGTGTAGAGATCGATGTAGGGAATCCAAGTTTTGGGAGTCAAGAGGCACTGATAGTATTCGATAATGTCTTCGTCCCTAAAGAGAGGGTTTTCATGATGGGGGAGCATCAGTTTTGTACCCGAGTGGTAGAGGTGTTCGGCTCTTATCATCGAAGTAGCTATGGGGGTTGTAAATCGGGACTGGGTGATGTTCTCATCGGTGCTGCTGCACTCATTGCTGACTACCAGGGGACAGCCCAGGCAGCCCATATTCGGGACAAGCTGGTTGAGATGACCCACTTGAATGAAACGCTCTACGCCTCCGGCATAGCCTGCTCTGCTGAGGGCTATGAGCTTCCCTCCGGCGGCTATCTTGTCAATCGCCTGCTGGCCAATGTCTGCAAACTGCACGTGGGTAGATTCCCCTTTGAGATAGTTAGACTGGCCCAGGATATAGCCGGCGGCCTGATGGTCACCCTACCCTCGGAAAAAGATTACAAGCATCCTGAGTTAGCTGACTTGTTGCAGAAATACCTGCAAGGAGTGCCCGAAATAGCAACAGAGGCCAGGGTGCGCATTCTGAGGCTGCTGGAGAACATGACCCTGGGGACTGGCGCCGTGGGTTACTTGACCGAGTCGCTTCATGGGGCTGGATCTCCCCAGGCCCAACGGATAATGATCGAACGTGAGACCGACCTGGAGTATAAGAAGCAGCTTGCGAGGAATATCGCAAGAGTAAAGCAATAAGCAGCCAGGATCAGGTCTCGGTGAACGTGCCTTGGCTTGATATGTTTTCTTGGGAGAGCATATCCCTCATCTTCCCTTGAATTCAGGTGCCCGTTTTTCTAAGAAAGACCTGATACCCTCCTCGCGATCCTCAGTCTCGAAGCAGTACTCCAGCGCATAATTATTCATTTGCCAGTGCGTCATCATATCCGTCCGCGACACTTCATATAGCATCCGCTTGGATATGCCCATAGCCACAGGTGGGCCGCTGGCGATCTCCTTTGCCAGTTCCATTGTGGTGGGCATCAGCTCATCGGCGGGGACCACTCGGTTGAGCAGGCCAATGGCCATGGCCTCTGGTGCCTCGATGATACGGCCAGTGAACACCAACTCACAGGCCTTGGCGATGCCGACGATGTGCACCAGGTTGTACGCCCCACAGGACTCTGGAGGAATGCCTCTCCTGGTCCAAACTGCGCCCATCCTGGCATTTTCGGAGCCAATGCGGATGTCGCAGGCTAGAGCCAGGCTCAGCCCCTGACCTACTGCCGGGCCGTTCACCGCAGCAATGGCAGGCTTCATCATGTCTTGCAGAATCGCCGGGAAGGCATCCCTGTCCTTCCTATCGAGGATGCGCTTTGCCGTTCTCACCCGTGTAATCTCGGCCGGCCGCTCCTTAACATCCTCACCGGCGCAGAATCCACGGCCAGCCCCGGTGATAACCAGCACCCGCACATCCTCATCCTGGTCCAGTTCCTCCAGCAGACGCACCAGTTCGTCATGCAGTTGAGCTGTAAAAGCATTAAGCCTATCGGGTCTATTCAGGGTGATGGTAGCTACATGATCGGCCTTCTCCAGGATAATAGTCTGATAGTCCATAGCATATCTCCTCCTATCTAGCGATGTTTTTTGCTTTGGTCCTTAGCCAAAAGGGATACTTTTTAATCAAGAAGAATCTCGCGGTTGTGGCTTTGGCCCTGCTACGATTATATACCTTTTCAGCCTTGCCCGCCTTCTTCCTTATGCACGTATCTGGACCCACGTTTCCCCAGGCCTCACGATATCGCTTACGGCTATGATTGACAACGTGTATTGTGAAGGCCATAATCGGTATGAGTTGGCGAAACCGCCAATAGAATATTAGCACGCTCATTGCTCCCCGATTAATGAATGAATCTATGAAGCTGAAAGACAAGGTAGCGTTGATAACTGGTGGCGGCAAGGGTATGGGGCGGGCCATTGGACTGGCATTTGCCACTGAGGGGGCAGACATTGTAGTCAACGACCTGGATTATAGCAATGCACAGAAGGTTGCCGCTGAAATCCAGTCTCTGGGGCGCCAGTCGCTGGCCAATGGAGCGGATGTCTCCGACAGCCAGGCTGTGGATAGCATGGTCAAACAGGCAGTGGATAAGTTTGGCCAGATCGATATTCTGGTGAACTGTGCCGGCATTCTACTGGTTAAAGAAATAGGCGAGACTGACGACGATGAGTGGAGTCGTGTAATAGCTGTCAACTTGAATGGCGTTTTTTACTGCACCAAGTCTGTACTAACCCACTCGATGCTACCAAGGCAAAGTGGCAAGATTATCAGCTTTGCCTCCGTCACACCCCTTAGAGGTGAGGGGTCAGTGTGCGCATACGCCGCCTCCAAAGGGGGCGTTATCGGATTTACCAAGGCCCTTTCCAGAGAGGTTGGACGAAGAGGAATAAATGTGAACGCTATCGCCCCTGGTTATATAGACACCGACCAGACTAAGGACGCCTTTGTCGACCGTACCAGGGAACACGTCATGAGACAAATTACCTTTCACAGGATAGGGGTCCCGACAGACATAGTCGGCACCGCCGTTTTCCTCGCCAGTGACGATTCCGCCTACATGACAGGCCAGACTATTATCGTTGATGGTGGAGTGGTCTAGGCGGTGGGACAATTAATATAGCGCCAGATTGAGCCAATACCGACACAATATCATGAATGCGACTTATCAGGAGGTGATTCGCCGATGAAAGCAGCAGTGTGGAAAGATATCAGTGTTTTTAAATTGGAGGAGGTTCCCGAACCACAGCCAAGACCTGATCAGGTCAAGGTGCAGATAGCCTATTGCGGTATATGCGGCTCCGACCCTCATATTGTGGAAGGTCGGCTGCCGGTCGCCGGCAAACCACCCCGAATTATCGGCCATGAAGCCTCGGGAACCATAGTGGAGGTGGGTAGCGATGTACGGCGCTACCAGGTGGGACAAAGGGTGGCGGTCAATTATATGGCCTACTGTGGAGCCTGCTACTACTGCCGCAATGGAATGCAGCACTTCTGCCAGAAGCCCTTCTTCTCGGCGAAGTCCTTTGCGGAGTACGCCGTATTCAAGGAAGAGTCGGTATTCTTGCTGCCCGACAACGTTAGCCAGGAAGAGGGCGCCTTGACCGAGCCAATATCGGTGGCCCTCCACGCCATTGACGTTGCCAACATCCACCCCGGCAACTCGGTAGCCATATTTGGAGCGGGCCCTATTGGACTGCTGCTACTGCAGTTGGCTATCAGGTCTGGTGCCACCAGGACACTGGTCTCTGAACCAGTGTCAGGGAAAAGGGAACTGGCCAAGCGGCTGGGAGCCGATGTAGTGGTTGACCCCTTCAACGAGAACCTGGAGGAGATCAGCAAACAACTGACCGAGTCCAGGGGCTTTGATACCATTCTGGAGGCGAGCGGAAGTCTTGCCGCTGCCAGGCAAGCCATCTTTCTTGTTGATAACTGCGGCACGGTACTCTGGTTCGCCGTCTACCCACTGGACGGCGAGGTAGGCGTCCCACCCTACTATCTGTACGATAAAGAGTTGACCATTCGCTCCATCGTTAGATCACCATATACCTTTCCGCGGGCTGTTGCCCTGCTGCCCAAGCTCGAGCTCAAGTCGCTAATATCAGACATCATACCTCTTGAGGACATCAACAAGGCTTTTGCCCTCCACAAAGAGGGGAAGGCTGTGAAGATACTAATCAAGCCATGAATTCCAGAACAAACGGAGGAGCAAAAATGGCTAACACACAATCCAAAGAGGAACTCATACGCTTCTTAGAAGCGAAAGCGGCTGAAGTGCGTGAGAGTATCATCAAAGTCACCAGTGCAGCTGGCAGCGGCCATGTCGGTGGAGGTCTATCTATGACCGATATCCTGGTGGCTCTCTACTATCACGTTCTTAAGTACGACCCCCATAATCCCAAATGGCCGGAGCGAGACCGCTTTATCCTGAGCAAAGGCCATGGTGCCATCGCCCTGTGCCCTGTCCTGGCTGATGTCGGATATTTTCCGGTAGAGAAGTTGGCTACCTTCAACCAGTTGGACAGCCCGTTTGGTATGCACCCAGACCGTAACAAGATACCCGGGGTGGAGATGAGTACCGGCTCCCTGGGACATGGCCTTTCTGTAGCAGTCGGGGCAGCCCTGTCCGCACGCGTTGACCACGCCAGCCACCGCATCTTCTGCCTCATGGGCGATGGCGAGCTAGACGAAGGCCTGATTTGGGAGGCAGCTATGTCAGCGGCCCACTATAAGCTGGGCAACCTGGTGGGTATTGTTGACCGAAATGGGCTATCCCTGGATGGCTTCACTGAAGATGTCATGACCCTGGAGCCTCTTCTTCAAAAATGGGAGGCCTTCGGCTGGCGAACGCAGGAGATCGATGGACACGATATGGGGGCGCTGCTCGATGCCTTTGCAAACTTGCCACCCACAAGTGATACTCAGCCTACCGTAATCATCGCCAAGACGGTGAAGGGCAAAGGTGTGTCGTTTATGGAGAATACCGTTGACTGGCACTATGGGAACCTGGATGAGGAACTCAGAGACCAGGCTTTGGCAGATCTAAAGAGTAAAAAACCCGCTGGAGGTGGTCATCATGGCTAAGGGTACATTCACCTGGAACGTTATGGACCTGGAGAATCTGAGCGCCAGGGAGACCTACGGCAAGGTATTGGCACAGTTCGGCGAACAGAACGAGAATATTGTTGTGCTGACTTCCGACCTGATGCTTTCTAATAAGACAGTGGACTTTGCCCGGGCCCTGCCCGAGAGGTTCTTCAACTTCGGCATAGCTGAGGCAAACATGATGGCCGCCGCTGCCGGCTTCGCTATCAGCGGCAAGATACCCTTTGTCAGCACTTTCGCTTGCTTCGCCTCCATGCGCTGCTGTGAGCAGGTACGCACCGATATCGCCTACCCCAACTTGCCGGTGCGTATAGTGGCTACACATGCAGGGGTCAGCCACGGTGCTGCCGGCACCACTCACCACGCCACGGAAGACCTGGCGATTATGAGGTCGCTGGCCAATATGACGGTTATAGCCCCCGCCGATGCCACCGAGACGGCTGAGGCGGTCAGGGCCAGCATTGACTACCCTGGACCGGTCTATATCAGGATCGGCCGCGGACGAGAGCCTCTTGTCTATCAACCAGGATATGACTATGAGATCGGCAAGGCCATCACTCTCCACCAAGGCAACGATGCTACCGTCTTCGCCTGCGGCGTTGCGGTGTCGGCTGCCAAAAATGCCGCCGAGAAGCTGGAGGCTGAAGGGATAAGCCTCCGGGTGATCGACCTTCATACATTGAAGCCAATAGACGAAGAGGCAGTGATTAGAGCTGCTGTGGAAACAGGAGCCATCGTTACCGCCGAGGAGCACACCATCATCGGCGGCCTGGGAGGAGCAGTGGCTGAGGTGCTGGCAGACGCCGGGATAGGGGTCTGCTTCAAGAGGATAGGCTTTCCCGACGTATACACGGACATTGGTTCCCCCCGAGAGCTGCTGAGCCGCTACGGGATCGATGCAGATGGCATAATCAGGGGGGTCAGGGAAGTACTGGAGAAGAAGGCCAAGAAGGCTAAGTAGGCAGACGAAGTCAAGCTTATGGCGAGCGGAATAATACATGAGACGTATCAATAACAACGCCGTTCGTGGTGAGCCTGTCGAACCATGGACGGCCCTTCGACAAGCTCAGGTCATGCCCTCACCCTCACCCTAGCCCTCTCCCTTCAAGGGAGAGGGAATCAGATTGCTTCGCTCCACTCGCAATGACAATAATAGTACGGCATGTGTCATGGGCTGCACCCCACCTGTCATTGCGAGGAGCGTCAGTGACGAAGCAATCTCAGGGAGGAGGTGGAGAGAGGAAATCCTCCCTCCTCTCGCCAGAGGCGAGTCGGTCGACAGAGTCGCCTCAGGAGACCTTTGGAGACTGACGGGGGCCTGGGGGTGTCGTCCTAGCCTGTCATTGCGAGGAGCGTCAGTGACGAAGCAATCTCGGGGAGGTAATGTAGGGAATGGTTCCTCCCCCCACCCAGATTCTTCCCCTTCACTTTGTGAAGGGTCAGAATGACAGGACGGGCGGGTGGGCGGGTCAAAATCTATCCTAACCCCCGTACGACTTCCGAAATCTCTCCAGCATCTTCCTCGGGGTTACCGCTGGCCTTTCATACTTGGGCAATTCCCCTTCTATCCCGAACAGGTACTTCGCTATACTCTTCAAGCTGTCAAGGTCATATCTCGCCATCATGGTTATGGTCTCCATCTGGGGCGAGCCACCGCCATGCAACCCCGCCACCTGCATCACACCGGACAAGTCTGAGACTATCATATTCTCTATGCCGCGGAAGCATCTGTGCTGATTCTCCGCCGATATTTGTGGATTCCTCATCAGGTATTTGTTTGCCAGGTCCTTTGTTTCCTCTGCGAAAAATTCCTCCTCAAAGGGCATGGTAGAGCACAGACCCCCGGCGAGGTCGGCCACGATTTTATACTCATTGTAGATCTCTTCCCCTGCCAATCTTCTGCCCGCATTGGTCAAAATCTCATCGGGTATGTAGGTTCCAGATGGCGACTTCTCAGCGCGGTAAGCGCTCATCTGACCGGCGGCGAGGACAAGCTCTGCCGTACCTATAATGTGAGAAATCTTTTCCCGTACGTGGGCTTGTCTTTCGATACCGTTGTATTCCGCCACAAGCGCAGCAGCGCTGGCCAAAACCTCGGATACAGCCGGCTTACAGCCAGTGTATGAATGCCTGTGGTAGTGCGCAAAAAGCAAGGCAAGAAAACCACCATATGCTGTTTGCCTTGGGTCACCCTTTCCGTCCAGAAACACCCTATCCCGAGGTACGAAAACATCGTCAAAGATGGTATACGATTCAGCGTCGCCCATTTCGGCAATAGGGGCCTTGAGCCACTTCCTCTTATGTTGGTACGCTGGCCTGATGAGCATCTTCACCCCTTCCCAGTCCGCCGGGACGGCAAAAGCAACGGCGTATTCATTGTCTTTCTCGGTCATAAATCTGGTAGGTATGGCTATTATCTCATCGCTTACTGGGGCGGTAGTGTTATCAATCTTGGCTCCCCTTACCACAATCCCATCTGGCCTGCTTTCTATTATCCTCAGATACAGGTCAGGGTCGGCTTGCTCGTGAGGTCTTTTCAATCTGTCGCCTTTGGTATCGGTTTGAGCACAGTTGGCACATATATCATTATCCTGCCAGTACCTGAGATACTTTATAAAGTTCTGGTTCGTATCTGTGCCCAGAGCCTGGTCCATTTCATAGGTGATGACGGACAGAGCATTCATGGCGTCTATTCCCATGCACCTCATGATGCAGCCTCCGACCCTATGGCATAATAGCCTGGTCATCTGCTGCTTCTTCAGCAGGTCGTCAACGCTTTGATGAATATGAGTGAACCTGTTTATCTTCTCTCCGGTTAGATGTGAAGTCGCCGTGCATAGCTCCTCCCACTCCTTGTCATTCGCCCGGTCATACGTCTCTTGTATAACATGTAGCTGCCCG
>Ga0315532_1000203_pt1 | contig 48188 bp, 31 predicted proteins | sample SalMarWE160370MG_FD_203082 | JGI IMG/M metagenome (GOLD analysis project Ga0315532, IMG submission 203082) | Salt marsh sediment microbial communities from the Plum Island Ecosystem LTER, Massachusetts, United States - Salt Marsh Sediment WE1603-70 ...
TCTCTCCTTTATAATTAGACATTGTTGTCTCTCCTTTATAATTAGACATTGTTGTCTCTCCTTTATAATTAGACATTGTTGTCTCTCCTTTATAATTAGACATTGTTGTCTCTCCTTTAGACTTAGGCATTGACGGCTCACCTTTATACTTAAACATTGTCATCTCTCCTTTATCTTTATATTTAGACCTTGTCGTCTCCCCTTTAGGTTAACGTTCATGATGGTAAATTACCCCGCAAGAAACTTACTAAATTAAGTATGAGGATGTTTTATTTGTACAGAAGAATCCCTCGACAAAGAGTTCCTGCAACATTTAGTAGTATAACTTGTAAAGTTATTATCGGCAATCGAGTCAAATCTTCTGACAATAATTCGAAAGAATCAAGAAAATTTACAATAGAAGAATATTTCTTGCAAGATTTCTTTGAGAATTTTCCATAAATTTTTATCAATTCTATCAGGTTTCTTTTACAGGGTAATTACATAGCAAAAAATACCCAATCTGTCTTAATTTTTTCTTATTCCCCCATTTTCACTTTTGGGCAAATTTGTACTTTTGCTTTTTCCCCATTTATCGCATCTTATTGTTTCGTTTTGTATAATAGCATCCTCCATTGACTTTGTCTTTCTCTTATTCATGTTTAATGCATGCTTGCCCTTATGTACGGAGGCTGCTATAAGGCCCTTCTACTTGCATACAAAACTTACGACAAAGCATTGCATTTGCGAGTCTATATTTTAATATGAGGCTGAACAATCTTCGCAAACTAAAAATTATCCGTTGTTTAGCGAGGCATCAGAGTGAGTAAAGAGTGGAACGCTGCTTTGTCGGCTTCAATCGCTGTGGCAATTATTGTAGCCGGCTGTTCTCAAACGGAATCCGAGATTGTTGAAACCAGCACCAGCAAAGCTGACATCCAACAAACTGAGGTTGTGACGCCAGAACCTAATGAAACAACACCTGAGCAATCAGAACAAGCTGAGCATTTACCAACAGAATCTGAAGAAGCTATTATCCCGGTTGAGGCGACACCTGATGTAATAGAACCAAGCAAGGCGGAATCCGATGAGCCGAAACCACAGCCGAGAGTTTCTTTTCACGATAAGTGTGCTGCTATCCTGAAGGAGTTCGTCAACGACGATGGGGCGGTTGACTACAGCAACCTTCGACGAAAGAGGTTGGAGCTGAAGCAACTTCTGCAAGAATTTGATGAACTTGAGCCAAGCGAATACAAGGCCTGGCCCAGAGAGGACAAAATCGCGTTCTGGATCAATATATACAATATACAGATGCTAAACGTAATCGTGGAGAATTACCCTATTAATGCGTCACGTGTTCTGAGCTTTTTCTGGGGGCCGTACAGTATCAGGCATATAAAGGGGATATGGACGGATTATAAAGTGATGATCATGGACGAGGAGTTTACTCTGCGAGAAATCGAGCGGCGATTTTTTCAGAGGGAATTTAATGAGCCGCGAGCTTTCCTTGCGATAACGTACGCCAGTATGTCAGGTCCGCGTTTACACAATGAGCCGTACCATGGCTATAAGCTCGAAGAGCAATTAAACAACCAGGTAAGGCAATTTCTGTCGAGCGCCGATGGATTCAGAATAGATAGGGACAAGAAAACGGTGTGTCTGTCAGCTATATTTGAGCCGACCTGGCATGGGGATGAGTTTGTTAAGAAGTTCAGGATCAACAGGAAGTTCAAGGAACGGGTGCCGGAAACCCGTGCTGTTCTAAATTTTATTTCGCGTTACATTCCGGAGCAGGACGTTTCTTTCCTTGAGGTGGAGAACTATACAGTCAAATACATCAAATATGATTGGACGCTCAACGATGGTTCCAGGAGGTAATGAAAAGCTAAGGTTTGTACGCTTACGCATCTGCTGTTTAGTGTGCGCAAAAACGCAGGCCGATATAGTCACATATCAGAACATCAGGCAGTTTCGTTTTCTGGTGCGGAAGATTCGGTCTTTTTTGCTTTCTTGGACTTCTTTGGTTTCTTGGGTTTCTTCGGTTTTTTAGCCTTTTTTGGGCCTTTGACGGTGGTGCCGCCGAGTACAAAGGCAGCACCTACTACAAGGCCGGTTGCTACAACTGCTCCAATCATGATAGGCCAGATCAGGCCCTGTACCATTTTCAGGATGGAAGGGATTACGCCTCTCTGGGCCGCTACGGTCACGATAGCTGTGTAAAGAAGAACCAATAAAGGCAGAAACAATAGCATTCCGAAGGTGTTGCTCTGCACATCCGGGGCCGACTCGACATACGCTGTTGCCACTGGTGAAATCTGTGGGGCTGGTTCTGGACCGGCTAACTCCTCTTCCACAAGCATCGGCTCAGCCTCAGCGACAGGTTCCAGTTCCGCGCTGGGTTCTGCTTGCTCTTGCCCTTCTTCGCCACATTCAGTTGTGTAAATCTCGTCAAGAATACCACCCAGCGAGGTGTCATCCGCTTGCAACGAAAGGTCCAGCAGACCGGAACCACTGCCGAAACTGTCCAGGTTTACGTCTTCTTCGATCTCCTCAAGCGATGCTTCGTCTTTGTCTTTTGTGCCGGAGGGCCCTATGGTTTCCGCCATAGTATCATCCGTCAGCTTATAATCACGATCTGTTTCGCCGAGTACACTAATTCCTTCGCCAGTTAAAGCTGTGTCCACGTCAGTAAGGTCGGTTTCAAAAGCATGAGCCCCCGTTTCTGGAGCCAATGAAATCTCCTCTTCCTCAGGTTCTTCTGCTGTTGGCTCTAATTGGGGTTCTTCCGGTAGTTCCAGGTCAAATGGTTGTTCAAGTTCTGATGGCTGTTCCGACTCCGATGCTTCGACCGGCTCTGTTGGCAGCTCCGGCTCCGATACTTGTTCCATTTCGGCAGCCTCAACCGGCTCTGTCGGCAGCTCCGGCTCCGATACTTGTTCCATTTCGGCAGCCTCAACCGGCTCTGTCGGCAGTTCCGGCTCCGATACTCGTTCCATTTCGGCAGCCTCGACTGGCTCTGTCGGCAGCTCCGGTTCCGATACTTGTTCCTGTTCGGCAGCCTCGGCCGGTTCTGTTGGCCGTTCTGTCCCTGATGTTTGCTCCAACTCGGCAGTTTCGAGCGGCCCTGTTGGCTGTTCAGGTGTGATTGAGACCGCTTCCGTAACGCCTGTTTCGGTCATGAGCGCTTCTACTTCGTCGATTTTAAACAACAAATTTGGACCGTCGCGAAACTCACGCAGCTTACCATCCTTAGCTAACTGTTTGACATCCTCTTCGGTCTTGTTGAGCTTCGCGGCAGCTTCCTGTAACGAACAGAACATACCAGCCATGATTGGTCATCTCCAAAGGGCCAATGAGATGCAATTGTCCCAAAGATTGTAGAATTATTTTCGACACTCGAACTCTTGTGCTAGCGTGAGCATCGGTTCTACGCGCACTTACAGACGAAAAATAATCCCAAAAAATACGGGGCTATAACACGGTATGGCTTACCGTATTTTTCTAATATACCCCAAATGCCATTCTTAATAGCGATATTCTATCCCAAAATGGATTAAGATGCAAGTTTTATTTTGACAAAACTGGGAGCAGAATAGAGTTGTATAGTGTCCGACGCTATTGCCAGATGCACTGGGCGGATTGTAGGGTTCTCCAAAGCCAATCAGCAACTTGGTGTGGTTCCATATAAAAGTGGAGAAATCGGACTTCTGAAATTAATGTCCGGATAAATTTGTCTGGCTTATTGGTTGGGATGTGCATGAAAAACATCGTATGTGATCCAGTTTTTCCCGATGAAAAAGTGGTATTCGGCAAGACGCGACATCAGAAGCCTTGCTGGAAATAGGGGCACATAAGCACTGTTGTGTACGTCTGACATTTGCATCTGTGGCGAAATAATTCCAAGGACATGCAGTTTATTGGACCAGACAACTGAAGACAGCACAGAATCACTTGGTTGGCACCATGCCCTTTTGACAATATAAGGTGAAAATCTTCGCTAAGCGCAGTATATAGGGCAACGAGCCGAGTCATCGAAGCGATCTTCAAGTTGCCAATTTCCGCCGAAACCATTCCATTTACCTCCTTTGAAGGACGATATTAAAAATAGCCATATTATGGCTATATCCGTTTGTAAAAAGCACATTTACCTAATAGTTTAGAACGGAATTTTGAACGTTGTTTTGCTGAATTTGATCTTAAGTTTCTTGGATTTGTTTTGTCATAGAAATGTCAGTAATCTTGCTGGATTAGACTATGTCTGAAACAAGTGTCGTGAAAGTCTTCGGTCATCGTAAGTGGGGCGGCAATACTCAGCATATTTATGTTTCTCTATCGATTGACAGGAAGGCAAGCGTTGATGTTACTCCGGCCCTATCAGCCGCTGTAGGGATTTATCCGAGCAGGCCTTTTAGTTTGATAGAACTGGGCGGGGACGTCCAAGAGAAGCTGCCAGTATCCGCCGATAAAGCAGTAGCTTGCAAGGTGGTTAATAAGCCTGAGGCTTATGAAGCGTAATCGGCTACGATCGTGCAGCATCAAAACGCCTCGCTTAGGTTGCGTAGGACAATTGTGGCTACAGAAATGAGGATTTTAGCACGAAAATCTGTTCTTGTATTCGCAGCAGTGGCTGTGGCCTTCTTCGGTGAGCGTTCGTTTGCACAGCAACAGGACCCAAACAAGCATAAGGACTTCTTTGAAATGTCTATCGAGGAGCTGATGGATGTGCCGATTGTCGTTTCAGCCGCCCGTCAGCCCCAGAAAATCGGCGAGTTATCCGTCCCTGTGAGCGCGATTACCACCGAGGACATCCATTACAGCGGCTTGACTAATATCCCCGAGATTTTGCAGTTTACCCCCGGTATGGATGTGTTGAAATTCAATCGTTTTAGCTATGCTGTAGGAGTCCGAGGACTGCACGAGTTGGCATCTGACCGAGTGCAATCGCTCGTTGACGGCCGGTTGATGGACAATCCTATCTACGGAGGACCGGAATACTGGAACTTGCCCGTCTTTCTCGAAGACATTGAGAGAATTGAAATTGTCCGCGGCCCCGGCGGGCCTGCCTGGGGAGCAAACGCCTTTACCGGTTTAATCAATGTCATAACAAAAAAGCCCGAAGATGTGCTGGGATGGTTTGGCTCCAGTACTATCACCGAATTCGGCGACACATACACACACCTGCGCTGGGCGGAAAAACAGGGTAATTGGAGATGGCGCACGTCGGTGGGCTACGAGGACAACAAATCCTCCGACGATGCTCTTGACGGTGGTGCTTCGTACAAATCCTTCCAGCCACTGCTTAATCCCCTTATGGACTTTGACAGTTTCAGGGCGCGTGACTTCAGTCGAAACTGGCGTTTCGACTCCGAAGCTATCTACCATGCTTCTGAGATGACCGAAGCGTCCTTTGGAGCCGGATACTCACACTTTGAATCAGGCGATTTCGAGGAAATGGGATATTTCCCGATGGAAGACATCAGAAGCGAGTTGGTTCGCTCATTTGCGAAAATCGACCATAAATTCAAAGATGGAAGCACCGGTTACCTGCAATGGTTCGGAAACTTCCAGAATTCGGACAGGCCAAATTACTTTCACTATATCACGAGCGAGAACGGTCTCGATGGTCAGTTCAACTTTACTCCCGCCGAAGGCCACCAGACGTCAATCGGTGGCAATTTCCGATGGACCCATATAAATACAAGGGAAGGCGGAACAGAGGAATATGATTTGCCTGGTAAGCCGTATGACGAATACTCGGCCGGTCTATTTGCGATCGACCGCTGGCAAACAACCGACCGGCTAACCCTTGAAGGACAGATTCGAGGAGACCGGTATTCAGAAACTCAAACCGACTGGGCTGGGCGATTGTCTGCTCTTTACGGCCTCGACGAACAAAAAGAGCATGTACTCCGCATTAGCGCCGCCAGGGCGTTTCGCACCCCCCTGATCGCGATTCGCAGGTGCACAGTTCAGCGGTTGGAGGTCTTTCCTGGTACTGGCATATATGCTGTCAACCTTTTACCGGCTGGCAAGCTTGATAATGAACACACCTGGTCGCTTGAAGCAGGTTATACCGGCAAGCTTGCTGACGGACTGACTCTTCGAACTGATACCTACTACCAGCGATTCGAACGTCTCATTGGCGGAGGTATGGTCGCTCCCACGTTCTACAGGCTTGATAATATTGACGGAGGTACATCTTACGGTGCCGAGTGCGAATTATCCGTTATAAGAAAGCGAGGTAAATTGTCGGCCTGGTATGCATATAATCACTTCGAAACCGACCAGAGTGGGCAATTCGTGCGCGGTATGATGCCCGCCAGACACAAAGCTGGCTTGACCGGGCGATTGTTCCTGTCGGATAACTGGACGTTTAACTGCAACTATAAATTCACAGACACGACACCGGCCAGTGCCTCTGTTATCAACGCTGTCGGCAGTTCTAATCGGCTGGACCTGACCATTTCAAAAGAAATCGCCACCGGCAAAGGCGAACTGATGTTCGGTGTTAGCGACTTGCTGGACAAAAGCCATGACCCATTTATCCAGAGCGATACGTTCACCGCACATGAGAAACCGGGTCGGATGTTCTTCGGCCGGCCGCAATTAAGGTTCTGAATATGGGCGGAACAAAATCGTGTTTATTAAGAAAACCTTCTTTTCGATAAGTGCTGAGGAATGAGAATTAGAGCCTACGGTTTGATCCTTTTTGCTCTGAGCTTGTTTGTGCTGCCAACCGTTGCACTAGCACAGGAGGATTCTTTGCAAAGCCGGGAGTACCAAATCAAAGCCGCATTTTTATATAACTTCATAAAGTTTGTTGACTGGCCAAAGGAGAAAGAAAGCCCTGCTGATATCAATGAACCGGTAGCAGTTGGTATTATCGGTAAAGACCCGTTCGGCAATTCTTTTGAGCCACTGAAGGACAAGCAAGTCAAGGGCAGATACGTGGTCATTAGGCGATTTGAGGGCTTTGAGCAGTTAAATCAATCCGGCGAACAAGGCGCACAGCAGCACCCTGAAATCGAGGCCATCCGGAAGTGCCATGTGCTTTTTACCTGCTCATCGGAGAAAAATCATATTCAGCAGATTATAGCTTCTACCAAGGACCATGCTGTTCTGGCAGTCGGAGATATGAATGGTTTTCTTGAAGCAGGTGGTATTATTAATTTTCTAACAGAGGAGAAAAAGATACGCTTCGAGATCAACCTCGACGCTGCTGGACATAGCAGACTAACAATCAGATCCAAGCTATTAAGGCTTGCAAAGAGAGTCATTAGGCAAGATGGTGCCTAAGGAGACGAAAAATGAATAATGCGGAAGTGAAAAAGGAACGTGGAGGAATCTGGAATCCAGCTATGCGCCCGATACGGAATATGGCGATAAAACAAAAGCTCATATTGATAATCATGCTGACGTGCATGAGTTCGCTAATTTTAGCTGGGACAGTCTTTCTCATCTGGGAATGGGCCACTCTGCGTCAGGATATGGTACAGGACCTGTCAACGCAGGCAGAGATGATCGCCGACAATTGTAAGGCGGCGCTGGCTTTTGAAGATGCCAAGGATGCAGAAGAGATACTAAGCGCTCTTCGTATAGAGCCTTCTAACATTCTTGCGTGCCTCTACAATAAAAGCGGCGATGTGTTTGCAGGTTACTATCGCAACGATATCGATCATACGGCCCGACCTGCGACATTCCTTGAGAGCGGTTACCTTTTCTCGGAGGGCACATTGGTCGTTTTCAGACCGGTGGTTCTGGATGGGGAAACATTAGGAACTGTTTGTCTGCAATCAGATCTGCAGCCTATGTATGCGAGGCTTGAGCGCAATGCGCAGATAATCATCGCTGTTTTAGCGCTGGCTTCTCTGGCTGCTTATCTGATTTCATCGAGAGTTCAGCGAATTATTTCTGTGCCTATTCTTAACCTGGCCGATGTCGCAAAAACAGTCTCTGAGGAAAAAGAGTATTCTACACGAGCCGTCAAGCGCAGTAACGATGAAGTTGGCCTGCTCATAGACTCATTTAACGGGATGTTAGGCCAGATTCAGGAACGTGATTTAGCCTTAGTCAGTGCTAATGAAAAACTGGAGACAAGAGTTGATGAGCGTACCGGTGAGCTGACTGCCACTAATGAGCAACTAACCCGCGAAGTCGCATACAGAAAGAAAGCAGAGGAGATTCTGAAGAAACGAACAGAACAGATCATTCATCACCAAAGCACACTTCTGGAATTGGGTAAGATAGCAACGAATGACCTAGCATCTATAATGAGAACGACGACAGAGCAAGATGCTAAGACGTTAGATATAGAGCGTGTCAGCATATGGTTATTTGACGCGGAGAAACCAGAATTAGTCTGTCAGGACCTTTACAAGCGTAGTGAAGACAGCCATGAGAAGGGTCTTCGTATAAAGGCAGAAGATTATCCGAGATATTACCAGGCTCTCGAGGCCAGTCGCATTTTGGCAGCAGACGACGCTATTAAAGACCCGAGGACCAGTGAATTTGCAAAGGAATACCTGCAACCGGCGGGAATTACATCAATGATGGATGTCCCACTGCGACTTCATGGTCAGTTAGTAGGAGTAGTATGTCACGAGCACACAGGGTCCATAAGGGAGTGGACTCTTGAAGAGCAGGATTTTGCCGCATCCATAGCGGATATGATCACACTGAAGCTGGAGGCGTCGGAGCGCAGAAAGGCCGAGCAGGCACTGCGAGAAAGCGAGCACAGATACAGGACATTGCTCAAGAATATCCCCCAGAAGATATTCTACAAGGACAGGGATTCAGTATATCTGCTCTGCAACGAAAGCTATGCTAAGGACCTGAAGATTAATGCCGATGAGGCCAAAGGAAAGACGGACTATGATTTTCATCCGAAAGAGCTTGCTGACAGTTATAGAGCCGACGATGCGAGAATCATGGCATCGGGAAACGCAGAAGAAATAGAAGAGAAATATGTTAAGGATGACCAGCAGCTCATCGTCCGTACATTAAAGTCGCCTGTTAGGGATGAACAGGGCAACATCATTGGTATCTTTGGTATATTCTGGGATACCACAGCCCGAAAGCAGGCAGAACAGGCCCTCGAGAGGCTAAACAAGGATCTGGAAGCAACCGTTCAGGAGCTCACGCGTTCGAATAAAGAGCTTCAAGATTTCGCGTATGTGATTGCTCATGATCTTAAAGCCCCTCTCAGGGCAATTGGGACATTGGCTGATTGGATAGTGACCGATTACAGTGACAAGTTCGACCAACAGGGTAAAGACCAGATGAGATTGCTCAAGGGCCGAGTGGCGAGAATGAGCGGACTCATCGATAGTATTCTGCAGTATTCAGAGATTGGACGCAGTCCCAAACATTTGGAAAAGTTAAATCTAAACACACTAATAGCAGATGCAATCGCTGAGGTATATCCGCCCGACAACATCGAAATAGTTATAGAAAATGAACTTCCAGTTGTGATATTTGAGAGAATCCGGCTTATGCAAGTATTCCAGAACTTAGTCGGAAACGCTATCACGTATATGGATAAACCTCAGGGCAAAATAAGAATTGGCTGTGTTGAAGAGGACAACTTCTGGAAGTTCAGTGTTGCAGACAACGGCCCAGGCATTGGCGAGCAGTACTTTGAGAAAATCTTTAAGATATTCCAGACGTTGGTGTCAAGAGATGAGTTCGAGAGTATAGGGATTGGTCTGGCTATGGTAAAGAAAATCGTCGAGCTATATGGCGGAAGTGTGTGGGTAGAGTCAAAAGTGAATGAGGGAAGCACGTTCTTCTTTACATTACCAAAACATGAGATGGGGGCTAAAGATGCAGAATTCGAAGCCAATATTGTTGCTAGAAGATGACACTATAGATGCAATGACCGTTAAGCGGGCACTGAAGGATCTAAAGACAGTAAATCCAGTGGTGCATGTAATCAATGGTGAGGAAGGATTGGAGTACCTGCGAGACGAGAATAATGAGGCACCGTGTATTATTCTGCTGGATCTGAACATGCCAAAGATGAATGGTATCGAATTCCTCAAGGCTGTAAAAGCAGATGAGCAGCTAAGGAAAATACCGGCCGTGGTGCTAACTACATCCCGAAACGACCGTGACATTGTGGAAAGCTTCAACCTGAGCGTCGCTGGTTATATGCTAAAGCCTGTTGATTATAAGCAGTTCGTGGAGACGATGCGGGCTATTGACGTATATTGGAGACTAAGTCGTCTACCAGTAGAAGTGTAACCAATTGTATAGGTGACAGATTTAGCCTGTGTTTTTACTATCAAATTCTTTGGGCATGCAGACCCTAAATGAGGCGGTAAATTGTAAGTCAATGTTTGGATTGGCAAATACTCATCCAATAATCTTTAGAATTTCTTGACGTGCTTTAAATGAGCAGTGTACGACAATAACTTCGGCGGCAATTGCCAACTTTCACGCCTATTTTCAATCTATCCTTAACGGCAGTTTGTTGAAGATTTATTGTCTGGGAGCTATAATCATTATTGTCAGGCAGCTTGCACGACTGGGTGACTCAGCAAGATTATTAAAATGGAAATATGAGCTCGAAAACGCCGGCTATATTGAACAGCTTGCTGAGAATTTGTGGCGAATCAAAACTACAAGGGGACCTGATAGATGAAGGCAATGGTTCTAAAAAAGACGGTATCGATCGAAGAGCGGCCTTTAGAGTTGGTGGAAATGCAGAGGCCTGAGCCTGGACCTAAACAGATTTTGGTTAAGGTTTTGGCTTGCGGCGTCTGCCATACCGAGCTTGATGAAATTGAAGGCCGGCTCCAGGCCAAACTGCCCATCATTCTTGGCCATGAGATTGTCGGAAGGGTTGACCGCCTGGGTTCCGGAGCGACGAAGTTCAAGGTGGGAGACCGTGTAGGAATCGCCTGGATAAATTCAGCCTGCGGAAAGTGTGACTTTTGCCGGTCTGATATGGAGAACTTGTGCCCCGAGTTTCGCGGTACTGGTTGTGACGCTGATGGCGGCTATGCAGAATACACGATTGTTTCTGAAGAATTTGCTTATTTGATCCCGGAGCGATTTTCGGATTCTCAGGCAGCTCCACTTCTCTGTGCCGGTGCGATAGGCTACAGGGCAGTAAAGTTGACGAATCTGCAGGATGGTCAAGTCCTTGGGCTGTTTGGTTTTGGGGCTTCAGCTCATATTGTGATACAGATAGTCAAACATAAGTATAAGAACTGTAAAGTGTTTGTTTTCACAAGGCCGGGGCAAGTGGAGCACCAGAACCTGGCTAAACAGCTTGGTGCGGATTGGGTGGGGGCAACCGGCGAAACGCCGCCGGCAAAACTTAACTGCGCGATCGATTTCACACCAGCATGGCAACCGGTCGTCGAGGCGCTGGCAGTACTTCAAAAGGGTGGGCGAGTAGTTATAAATGCGATTAGAAAAGAGGTTAACGATAAAGAGAATTTGCTGAAGTTGGATTACGCTACTCATATCTGGCTGGAAAAAGAGATAAAGAGCGTAGCAAACATCACCAGAAGTGATGTTGAAGAGTTTTTGCCTTTGGCTGCTGAAATTCCTATCGTTCCGGAAGTACAAGAATTTCCCTTAGAGCAAGCTAACCAGGCTTTATTCCTGCTCAAACAGGGGAAAATCCAGGGGGCTGGGGTGTTAAAGATTGGCGCTGGTTGATTAGCGTAACAAAAAATCATCAAAAACAAAATCGGCCTACTGGAACTGGCCAAACAACTCGGAAATGTCTCAAGAGCATGCAAGATTTTCGGCTACTCAAGAGACAGCTTTTATCGCTTCAAACAATTATATGGCAAAGGTGGTCAAGCAGCTCTGCAGGAGATCAGCAGAAGTAAACCAACCCTGAAAAATAGAGTTGCACCAGAGTCGGCAGATAACGAGTTGTCGAGTTGTATTCCGGTCGTAGGCGCCGACTCAAGAAAATGGGCCATTCAGGTGTACCCTGCCACTCTTTGAGAGCTTCTGTTTGCGGGAACTTTGCTCGTCGGTCGTTCGAGCCGTCTCCGGCCGGCCGCGTCCGAGTGAACTTGGGTAGGGCAGGCTGTTCTGAAGCGAGAGTTTTATGAGCCGGCTTGATAGTTGTGGAGAATGAATGCAGATAGAGATTCGTCTTGGACAATTAATGGAACGGCATTATCAATAATTGGGTGATCTGATGAGTCAGGAGACAGAAACAAGCAGACGGGAGTGCAGGCCTTGGTGGCAGAACTGCGTCACAAAAGACGATGCTGAGATTCTGGATATCGATAGGATGGAAGACTCTATTGCTCCGCTAGATGAGGACACAAAGCAAATAAGACAGCTTATCACGCGTTTCGAATCGTGCTACCATGAGGCTGATAAAGAAGCAGAGCTTATTGCCAGAGCCATAGGTAATGGAAGCTGCCCAAAGCAGTCAAATGAGCGGCCGCCAAAACGTAAAAAAGAACTACAGAATTGCCACCGTATACTTTCGAGTTGGTGCAAAAATCCAGCCGACAGGGATATGAATCTCGACGTAGGCGGTATCCGAGCAGATAAGTTATTGAGCTTCATTGGCCAGCCAAGCCCTCGTAAGATATGGCAGATCCAGCGAATCGTCGACAAGGTTAGCCAGGCCTTGGACCCGAATTGCATCTATCATAGACTTGCCTTGGATGTTGGTGACTATGGTGAGCCAGGCGCGAATCCAGCGGGAGAACATTACAAAGACGGCTCCGCCTTCCCGGAACAAACTAAAAATACAATCATACATGATACGGTGGATGGCCGGAAAGCTGAGATTTCTCTGGCAATGGCTATTGATCTATTAATGCCGTGCCACTGGGACTTTGTTGGAGGTCTTGTTATTATTCTAAAGGCAGTCGGCGGAGACCTCCGCCCGGAGAAGCCATACGCATGCTGTTCGCGAAATCTCAAGCTAAGCCCACTTTGTGATAGGCTGAGAGCTATTTCCAATACACTTAACGCATACTGCAAGGGTGATAAAACTACCAAAGACATGGATGGCGATGTCCTTGCATCTTTGGGAGCGTTGACACCCATAAAACGCTGGCTTGCAGCGTCCGTGGATAAGACGATAAGATTGCAATTAGAAGAATCTCCCGACTTCTGGTTGAAATTCAGTTGAAATAAAATAAGATCATAAGATATTCTATGTACACCGAAACCAACAGGATACAAAATTCACGAGATACGACCGATACATACGTGACGCCGACAAGATATTACTATACTAAAACCAGATAAACAATAGTTGGGCATCTTAGAAAAAAATATGAGAAAGCAAAGCAATACTATCCTAAGCAGAAGCAAACTGGATGTCATTGAGAAGACTCGGTCGAATATCTTCAACTGGCGTGGTCAATTTACTCCCGAATTCGTTGAATACATGCTGGACACTTTTACTTGTTCCACAGATACAACATTCGATCCGTTTTGTGGAAGCGGCACAGTTCTTTTGGAATCCGCTAGACGTGATCTACCATCAGTCGGATTTGAGATAAACCCAGCCGCTTACGCTATGGCTCGATTCGTGACCTTAGCGAGGCTTCCAGCGCAGGAGCGGGAAGAGCTTGTCGAATCCCTCTCATCCCGAATCAATTCTATGGTTGGTTCATACAACAATCTTCCTCTTTTCGAAATAAAGACACATTTTCGAGATCGGTATCACAAATTGATTCAATTCGCGGGTGATCTGCTAGACCAAATCGACAACAAGAACGAAATGGTTTTTGCTCTGAATTCTCTTTTTCATACTGAGAAAACAGGTAAAGGAGAAATCACATCATCAATTTATAGATCTTTCGATATAATGAAGCGTCACTTGCTGGATCTTCCATTCACGACGAAAGACCTGACGGCCGATTTGTGTGATGCTCGCCTAGCCCATCAGTGGCTCGGAGGCGATGCTGACGTTATTCTCACTAGCCCCCCCTACATAAACGTATTCAACTACCACCAGAACTACCGATCCATAGTTGAGGTTATCGGATTTGATCTATTGAAGATTGCGAAGAGTGAGATTGGCTCAAACAGGAAGAACCGAGGTAATCGCTTTAGAACCGTAGTTCAGTATGCGCTTGAAATGGAGCAAGCTCTCGCCAGTTTTACACATTGTCTCAAGAATCAAGGGTTACTGATTTTAGTCGTTGGCAGAGAATCCCGCGTTCGTGGGATACCGTTCTCAAATTCCCATATCATTCTTGAAGTCGCAATGTCTCTTGGGTGTTATCGCGAAGAGATGGGTGAAGAACGTATCTTCACAAATCGATTCGGGAAGAGAATCAAGGAAGACATTCTTGTACTCAGGAAGGCCTCGGCTTATGCACACGCTGGACATGCTAGGAGTATTGCTGAAAGGCATCTCGAAGAGGCTACGAAGATAGCTGAAGGTGACGTTGAAGGTGACATTGCAGACGCATTGTCAGAAATCAGCCTAATAGAGCCCTCTCCTATGTTTAGCAAAAAAGGAATAATCTGATGACCCAAACACCTCACAAAGACAAATTAAGAGCCGCGTTGAATAATCCTAGGTGCACCGAAACAGATAAACAGATATTGTCAGAAGCTCTTGACGCCTATCAGAACTGGATTGCCCAAATCGAGGCGGTGCAATCTACAGGACACGAACGAGTTGATGAACTCACCAGACTGCTTAATGAGTATAAAGATACACTTGAGGTCGACCTAATTATTCGATCGGGCTCCCCGTTCCTCATCCGGCAGAAAGGACAACTAAAGCTAGATAATTCCGTGATCGAAGAATTCCTGATTCAACTAGTGGACGCACGGGTTCTTGATGGACTTCCAGACTTTGAGCTTTGTGTCGGCCCACAGCGTGCTTTTATGTCTCTTGCCTTCACACCCGCGAGCATCCAAGAGCTTTGCGAGAAGCCACGTGTGGAGATAAAGGAAAAGGATACAGACTTTACCTTGGGCAAGTCCATCTTCTACAAGTTTTCGTCAGTGCCCGAATTTGGTGACGCGCACACTCAGAGCGGAACTCTTACCTTGGCTGTCCTTGCAGCCGAATGCAAAGTCAACCTGGACAAGACGATGTTCCAAGAAGCAGCGGGCACGGCAGCTCGACTCAAACAGGGTTGTCCAATGTCTCGCTACTATGTCCTCGTTGAATACCTTGACATGGAGCCCGAAGATTGCAGGCTAACAGCAATTGATAATGTTTTCCTAATTCGTCATGCGAAGAGGCTCCCATTTGGCAAACGTAACGACTATGACTACGTCAACAAGCATCATAAAGGACATCCGATTGATCCAGGAGTTATCTGGCAATTTGCATGCGAGCTCCAGAATTTTGTCAAAGCCATCTGGTACGATCCTGAAAAGGCATTGGAACGGGGCTCTTTCATTTAGAGTATTCAACTGGACTCACTAGACGACGATAAGTCGCGCCGTGCCTTACCATCGCGCCTGACTCATAACGTTAGTTGAGATTTTGGATCCCTCGGCTTCGCTCAGGGCAAGCCTTAATGCGGAATTCAGCCCAATAATAAGTCTGGGATAAAGTAATGAAAAAATCTCCTTCCACAATCGGTGGGAGGGTAACGGTTCATCTTCGTACTTGCGTGGAGAAAGCTGATTTGTTATTTTGGGCTGAATGGAAATAGAGCTTTCAAAAAAATCAACGATCCAAAGTCAAACAATCACAATCGTTCCACGGTACGCCGAGACAGATAAAGGCGGCGTGGTACATCACAGCGTATACCCGGTTTGGTTTGAAATGGGCCGAACCGAACTACTCCGCGCTAACGGCAAAGCATATAAAGACCTTGAAAAAGCCGGCATGTTCTTTGTTGTTGCTGAGCTGCATATAAAATACCGGAGTCCCGCCGAATACGATGAGAAACTGCATCTTGAGACCATCTGCTCGAATGTCACCGTCAGCAAAATTGAGCACACCTACAAACTAAGTCGGGCCAGCGATGGCGTGCTTTTAGCTGAAGGCTTCAGTATACTTGCTTGCGTGGATGCCAACGGAAAGATTCAGCGAATACCGGAATTCATGTATCCTAAGGAAGGTTAAAGGCTTCTCGCTGAGGCGAAGCCGAACATTGGGCTCTTCAGTACACGGATTTGTATAAGCGATAATGCCTCTTCTTGAGTCTTGCCAAATTCTAAGCCGACTGCAAACGCAAAATGCAAAGCCATAGCGTAAAACTTAGAACTTTTTGAATTTTCAGTTTTAAGCTCTCCGCTTAGTTTCATCAAATATCTATAAATAGCTCTGTAAATCTGCATGCAAGTGGCTACAATATGTGTTTTCTTATGATAGTGCAATTGAAGCTTTTATGAAACTGCTCGATATGGGTGAAGATATTTCCGTCGAAAGACTCGACTTCATAAGACAGATTGTTGCTGACGACCTCAAGACCGGCAAATGGGACGGACGGGTTGTGACACGCTTTCCGCCGGAGCCGAACGGGTATCTTCACATCGGACACGCAAAGAGCATCTGCCTAAATTTCGGCATCGCAGCGGAATTCGGTGGCCAATGCCACCTTCGATTCGATGATACCAATCCCATAAAAGAAGAGCAGGAATACATCGATTCGATTATCGAAGACGTGCACTGGCTTGGCTGGGACTGGGGCCAGCATCTCTACTACGGCTCAGACTATTTTGAGCAGATGTACGAATACGCGGTGCAGCTTATACAAAAGGGCAAGGCGTACGTCTGCGACCTGACGCCTGATGAAATACGACAGTATCGAGGCACACTGACTGAGCCGGGAAAAGACAGCCCCTACCGTAACCGAAGCATCGAGGAGAATCTCGACTTATTCGAGCGCATGCGCAAAGGCGAATTTGCCGATGGTTCACGCACACTGCGGGCAGAAATCGACATGGCACATCCTAACCTTAATATGCGCGACCCGGTGATGTATCGAATCTTACATGCGGCGCACCCACGGACCGGCGATAAGTGGTGCATCTATCCGATGTACGACTGGGCACACGGACTTGAGGATTCCGTTGAAAAAATAACACACTCGATTTGTACGCTGGAATTTGAGAACCACAGGCCTCTTTACGACTGGTTTCTTGATGAGCTGGGCGTTTATCATCCGCAGCAGATAGAATTTGCCCGGCTGAATCTCTCGTACACAGTGATGAGCAAACGCAAATTGCTCAAGCTCGTAGAGCAGGGTCACGTATCAGGCTGGGATGACCCCCGAATGCCGACCATCTGCGGCCTGCGAAGGCGAGGCTATTCGCCTCAGTCGATTCGGAATTTCTGTAATGTCATCGGCGTAAATAAATTCAACAGCACAGTGGATATGGCGCTTCTGGAGCACTGCGTCCGGGACGATTTGAATAAGACTTCGCCACGCGTGATGGCTGTGCTTCGGCCACTAAAAGTGATTATCGACAACTATCCCAAAGACAAAGTCGAGCAGATGGAAGCTGTCAACAATCCGGAGGACGCAGGTGCGGGTACGCGTAAGGTTCCATTTTCGCGAGAGCTTTTTATCGAGCGTGATGATTTCATGGAAGAGCCTCCAAAGAAGTTCTACCGTCTGGCACCGGGGCGAGAAGTTCGGCTGCGATACGCGTATTTTGTTCGCTGCACAGATGTGGTTAAGGATGCCAATGGCGAAGTAGTAGGGCTTCACTGCACTTACGATCCTGCTACGCGAGGTGGTGACGCCCCCGATGGGCGCAAGGTTAAGGCAACACTGCATTGGGTCAGCGCAGGGCACGCAATTGATACGGAAGTAAGACTCTACAACCACCTTTTTGCAAAGGAAGACCCCGATGATTCGGAAGAAGGACAGGATTTTACAGCGAACTTAAATCCAAATTCTCTTGAAATACTTACCGGCTGTAAGGTCGAGCCTTCACTAAAAGATGCTAGGCCACTACAGCGGTTCCAGTTTGAACGCCTCGGCTATTTTTGCATCGATCCTGATTCTGCCGACGACAAGCTCATCTTTAACCGCACTGTTTCGCTTCGTGACACCTGGTCTAAAATTCAAAAATCGCAGCAAGCATAGTGGACCGTGACCCGTCGCCCGTGACTCGTCGCTCGTATCTCGTATACCGTCCGTTGTCATTGCGGGCAGTCCGGTCAGGTTTCCGATGGAGCAGATAACGAAGCAATCACTGGTCTTTTAGCCTTTCAACAGAAGTAGGTTGTGTTCCACCCATCGTTGCCTTGATCCCAGCAACGGCCTTCTTGTACATATTTTGCTGTATATGTTAGGAAATATAAACCAATGCCCCAAAAATACTCCACATAGAATCACAGCACAGATGGCACCTTTCCAGTTCACGTGGTCGTCGAACCTCACGGGCAAAGAAGCACTCAAAATCGAAAATGTGGCACCTATTACAAGGAGCAAAAACCCAATTTGACTATCTGCACGCTATTATGTCAGCCTTTGGATCTGCGCAATGTCTGTACTGGCAAGAGACAACTGTACCTGAGATTTCACCTCCCGTTGTTACGATTTTACTGTTAAAAGACTTTCTTTCAAGAACAGTATTTGCATTTAGTACTGCTCTTTTCTCAAGAATTTTCTCACGTTTGCCAAAGTAAACATCATTCGACGTGACATACCAAAAAGGCTGCCAAACATAAATGCTTGACAGCCAAATTCCTATATCAGTGGGCAGGGGCGGATTCGAACCGCCGACACACGGATTTTCAATCCGTCATCGGCCTTTGCAAGTGTTTGTGGATAAATGACTTATGTTTGTGAAATAAAGACTTATGACGCTGGCAGAAAACCAGCCGAGCGCCAGACGCGCATCTTTGGCGCGCACCTTGGTTTAGGCACTGGCAGGACCGATCCATCTAAGCAATATCCTATAGTCAATAATCCTCAAACTCACTCATAAGCAATAAGTTTAGCAGCTTGAATTCTGAATGCACCATTCATGTCTTTTTCGGCGTGATTCCTCGGAAGAAGGAGGAAGATAGTAGCTAACGCGATGTACGGATTTTTTCATCAAAACCGCTAACGATTATTTTGGAATACCACCTCGGCATTTCCCACACCTGTCAGTAATATTACTCGCAGTTTTGAGTAAAGTGTTAAGTTCTTATGGATAAGACATTTAAAGACATATTTATACTACCTTACTTCAGCGGATTACGGAGCTGCGTCGATTTATTCAGGTTCTTGCTGGCCCCCGACAGGTGGGCAAGGCGACGCTGGCCCAGCAGTTAATAAGCGAATGTGACTTGCCGTACACTATGTCTCCGCCGATGAACCTACCCTGCAAGACCGAGCATGGCTCAATCAACAGTAGAATATTGGACGGTCAAAAACTGTTTATGGAAACCAACGCTGCCCTGCACTACTAATCGTTGACGAGGTGCAGAAAATCGCAGGCCGGTCTGAGACGGTTAAACGATTGTGGGATGAGGACGCAGCGACCGACATTCCGCTAAAGGTACTGGTGTTAGGTTCTTCACCACTGTTGATGCAGAAGGGCTTGACCGAGAATCTGGCCGGACGCTTCGAGATTATACCTGTCACCCACTGGTCCTATAGCGAAATGCAGCAGGCGTTTGGTTTTACTATCGAACAGTATTTGTACTTTGGTGGCTATCCCGGTGCAGCGAGCTTAATAGCAGACCGCGACCGTTGGGCACATTATATCATGAACTCGCTAATCGAGACCACGATATCAAGGGACATTCTACTATTGACCCGTGTAGACAAACCGGCTTTGTTAAGACGGCTGTTTCATCTCGGCTGCGAATACTCGGGCCAGGTCATCTCTTTCCAAAAAATGGTTGGTCAGCTACAGGAGGCAGGCAATACTACAACGCTGGCACACTATCTGGACTTGCTGAGCGGAGCTGGCCTGCACAAGTTTGCTGGCCAGCGAGTCCGACAAAGAGGTTCCAGCCCGAAGCTGCTCGTATTAAATACTGCACTGATGATCGCTTTGTCAAACCGGTCATTTGATGAAGCCAGACAGAATAGTGAGTATTGGGGAAGACTTGTCGAGTCTGCGGTTGGCGCTCATCTGGTGAATAGTGCCAGGGGAAAAGAAATAGAGATTTCGTACTGGCTAAACCGCAATCGGGAAGTTGATTTTGTTCTGAAACGCGGAAAGTTTGTTGCAGCCCTTGAGGTTAAAAGCGATGGCAGACGGTACACACTGCCAGGAGTAGAAGCATTCTGCAAGGCTTTTCCTGTAACCCGGCGACTCCTGATTGGCAGCCTAGGCATCTGCCTTGAGGAATTTTTAACTGCACCCGTAGAAAGATGGATGAGATAGAGATGGTATATTATATTTTCTTTGAAAATTCATTGAGCAGATCAGCTATACTCTGAAGAGTTTCCTTTTTTGGTATTGGTAATCTAAGATGACGCTGGCCGGTAGCTTTATCTGTTTCAATTTTTAATCCAGAAAAAGCTTTTGAGCCCGGCTGCTGTGATTGGCCTCTCTGTCCAAGCAACGTTTGGCCAAGTTTATCAACGAATGATAAACCTGTTGAAACAAGGTCGTCCCAGGCCTGTTGTTGTTCTGTTTCCGGAACTTCCTTTTCTTTTGTTTCAACTGAAACTTCTTGGTCTGTACCATCACCATCTCCTTCGGTCCCGGCTTGTTGAGGCATTGATTCAGGGATGGCACTTGTTGCTTTGTCAACCGAGTCCATAAAGCGTTTCAGCCGCGTTCCACCGAGGAAGACCTCGTCTTTTCCTCTGTCAAGAACGCCTGAAAAAAGGGATTGCTTAAATGACAGTAGCGAAAGCATACCGTGTTCGATTGTCCCCTGGGCTACAAAATTTACCACCCGCACCGGCCGGTGCTGGCCAAGCCGATGAATCCGACCGATACGCTGCTCAAGCACTGCCGGGTTCCAGGGCAAATCCATATTAATAACGGCCGAGGCATTTTGCAAATTCAAGCCCAGGCCACCGACATCTGTTGAGAGAAACACTCGGCAATCAGGGTCATTTTTGAATCGTCGTATCAGCTCTTTCCTTTTAGGGCTGGCTATTCTGCCGTGAAACAGCACATAATTGCGTTTAGACGAATCGAGACGGTCCAAGAGTATTTCATGTGTTCCTAACCATTGGCTAAATACCACTACCTTTGTATCTGGACGCTCGAATATTTCCTCAAGCACTGAGATTAGTTCATCGGCCTTAATGCCGTAATCGGTCTTTCTGTCAAGAAGATAGGTGCTGTTGCAGCTCATTCGCATATTCTGCAGGGCAATCATAAGTATTCTCTGGTCGGTTTCAGATAAGAAGCCGAACCTTCGCCATTTGGCAACTATACGTGCAACAGTTTCCCGATTTTCTTCATGATGTTTCATTTGCTCATCGGTCATTGGAACGAAATAGTTTTTTTCCAAACGTTCAGGCAGTTCTTTGAGAACTTCGTTCTTGGTGCGTCGAACAAGAATGGGTTCCAATGATTTGGCAATCTTGGAAAGATTATGATATCCTATCACTCTGCCATCTTCGTTCACATGCTGATGCTCGGCAAGGAAGCGGAACATCGGCCCCAGACGAAAGCGATCGACAAACTCAACTATGGAATGTAATTCTTCCAGCCGATTCTCCAAAGGTGTTCCGGTAAGCACAAGAGCATACTTGGAATCAAGTTTTTTAACGCTTTGAGCTCTGCGAGTCTTCCAGTTCTTTATTCGCTGTGCTTCATCAAGGATAATCATATCCGGTCGCCAGTTGCGGATAAGGTCAAGGTCACGGCGAATAACGTCATAGTTGGTGACTTTATAAAATGAATCAGATGCGTAAAGCCTGGCCCGTTTTGTCAGAGACCCTTCCACAACTTCGACTGAGCGCTCGCGGAATTTTTCAATTTCCTGTTTCCATTGATGCTTCAACGATGTCGGAGATATAATCAGTACGCGCTCAAGACCAACTGTCCTGGCTAATATCTCAGCTACTGCAATTGCCTGAATGGTTTTACCAAGGCCCATATCATCAGCAATCAGACTTCGTCCAGCTTTGGCAGCAAATAAAGCCCCTTTACATTGATAAGGATATAACCGGAGCTTTAACAGCTTCCTGAAAGCGGCGCTGTCGGCACCTCTTGGGAAAGCTTTTTCAATTCGTTTCTTTAGATGGACCTGATCCCTGACCTGGGCGATAAACTCTATGGTGTCCTCGTAGCAGCGCAAATCATGCTTGAGGGCTCCGGACTTTCTCATAAACGTATCAAATTGTGAGTATGCCTGTGGCTTCAGAATTCCATAGTTATCGAAATAGGGTGAGGCGAGTTCCAGCAGAGATTCTGGACATTCAGTTCCGGGCTTAAACATCACCTGCCGCTTGGCACCGTAACGCAAATAGATTTCTGAGTAGTGAGGTTGAAAGCCTTCTGCAAAGGCTTTTTTGCCTCCACGTTTTCGGTGAAGTTTAGCAAGCACAAATTCTATATGTTTGCAGGTTCCGAGGGTACTAACCGCAAAATCCGGACACGAGCAGTAATTATCGCCGAGTCTCTGGCCGCGAATCGCAACACGATATTCGCCGTTAGTTTGGGGATTTGTAACCATAAATTCAGAGAATATCGGCTCATTACCGATATTCTTAAGACGAAAATTCTGCTTTTGTGCGAACTGTTTGCGTAAAGCGATCTGCCACTGCTCCAACGGCATATCTTCGGGCTTGCGTAGACGTGAAATCTTTCTGATTTTACGAGTCTTTGGTGTTTTTCTGCTGGTTCTGCGTTTAGCCATGCGTCAAATCCTCATTATAAAAATAATCCTACTCTGGTGTATCTGAAAGAAATGGATTTTAACGATTGTTACGAAGGCACGCAAGGCTGACTCGTATCTGGTTGTAATCTATTTCACCATTCAGTAAATCGAATACAGGTTTTATTCGATCACCGCCAACCCGCTTGACGGCATCAATAATACGACCGAATGCTCGCTCATCTACCCAGGGATATGGGTTGCTGATTTTCTCTTGCCTAATGTACTCAACAAGATATTGGGTTGTAGTTGATTCCGCTCGATTAACAGACTTTGCGACTTCTTCTATGGAAAGTTTCTGTTCAAACAGGTCAAAAGCAAGCTGCCTTACTTTGCTTAGGTTTGAACGTGTCTTCGGCTTATTTACTGGCAGTTCATCAGAAACTGTCTCCAGGTTTGCTCTAACATCCATCTCTACTGAATTTGCCTGACAGTAATCGTTAATGGCAACAAGAATGGCTTGCCCGTATTGCTCACATTTTGTCTCTCCCACCCCCTTGACCTCCAGAAAACCTTCAAGTGTAGAAGGTCTTCGTCTGGCCATATCTCTCAATGCCGCATCTGAAAAAACTATGTAAGCCGGAACCGCCTTTTTGCGTGCGATTGTGGCACGCAATTTTCGCAAAGCTTCAAATAATCCCTTATCAACACCGTCCCATGAATCTATGGCGACTTTGGAGGCTTTGACCGGCTTTTGTGCAGGTTTTAGCAAGCGGGGTGTTTCCTTGCTTTTTAGAACAGACCATCCTTTTTCCGTTACGTTCAGGACGTTGTATTCGCCGGTTTTTTCAACGTAATCCTGTCCTACAAGTTGTTCGATCCAGTCGTGCACGGTGTGCTTGGAATAATCGCTCAGCAGGCCATAGGTACTTAGCTCATTATGGTTGTTTTCTATTATTCGCTTCTCTTCTGAGCCGGTCAATACTGAAGCCGTATAGCTGCCGCCGAACTGCTGGTCGAGGCGAAGAATACAGGACAGGATTTTCTGTGCGGTTATTAATGCATCTTCTATGCAGTCGAGCTCGCCAAGACACATATCGCATGCCCGGCAGTTATCTTTGTTAAGGTCTTGGCCGAAATACCGAAGGATTGCCTTGTGCCTGCAAATCCCGCCGGTACAATAGTTATAAATTTTACCAAGTTTGACCATAGCGATCTCTTGAGCTTCTGCCGGCATATCGCTCATCAGTTTTTTCCACGTTCCGTAATCACCGCCGGAATAGAATAGGCAGCATTCGGCCTCCAGGCCGTCGCGACCTGCCCGACCGCTTTCCTGCTGATAATGCTCAAGCGATTTGGGCATGCCGGTATGAATAACGTATCGCACATTAGATTTGTCGATACCCATTCCGAAAGCGATGGTTGCTACTATGGTATTGACCTTTTCGTTAATGAACAAGTCCTGGTTTTTCTTACGGTCAACATCGGTCATGCCGGCATGGTATGGCACCACACTGTAGCCCTGTCGCATCAAATGAGCACACATAGCATCAACATCGTTGCGGCGAATGCAATAAATTATGCCGGATTCACCTTTGTGCCTGTTGAGCGCGGCACAAACCTGTTTTACTATGTCCTTTCGTCGCCCGACCTTATAAACAAGGTTCGGCCTGTCAAACAAGCCTATCAGCATTTCAGGCTTTTCGAGACGTAGCTGCTCGGCGATGTCGTTGCGAACCTGCTCGGTAGCGGTAGCTGTGTAAGCACCAACTGTAATACCCGGCAGAGCTTCCTTTAACAAGCCAAGTTGGCGGTACTCCGGACGAAAATCGTGGCCCCACATACTTACGCAATGAGCTTCATCAATAGCGATAAAAGACAGTTCGATTCTTTTGAGAAAGTCGATAAAACCATCTGAGAAAAGTCTTTCAGGCGAAAGATAAAGCAATTTGAGTGTTTTATTATGAATTCGAGAGAAAACGGTGTCCCTTTCACTTATGGACTGAGTGCTGTCAATGCGCGCTGCGGCAACGCCGCATTCTGTCAAAATGTCGATCTGATCCTTCATCAGCGAGATCAATGGTGAGACCACAACGGCAAGACCCGGCATAGTCACAGCAGGTGCCTGAAAACAAAGTGATTTACCACCCCCAGTTGGCAGAACCACGATCGAATCCTGCCCGCGACTGATACACTCCATAGCTTGTTTCTGCAACGGCAGGAAGCTATTATAGCCCCAATACTTAGCCAATGCTTTTTGAATACTCTCCATTATAGACAACATACTCTTAAAAATTACTTTTGGAAGTTGTTGTGTTTTTGGCCTGGATTCTTTCCAAAGCTTCCATTAGAGGCTTAAGCTTTTAAGCCGTCTTATAAACTATCACATTTTTCCCGATGCCTGCCCCCATCTCGCAAGGATTTTTCCGGCATTGCACCTTCAGGATCAGTCCGGAATGTGCTTTTGTCATCCAGCAGTTTGCAAAATGCCTGAATTCGGCGAATGGGACAATCCGGCTCATCTGCAAAAAGCGATTCAATTTGACGATGAAGCCAGCGGCACTGTTGGCCGATACCATTGTGGTAAACAGAGAGCATCTGCTCGGCATATTTTAAGAAATGTCGATGTGTACTTTGTGTTAGGCGATCAGGGATAGCCCCGTCTGCCCTAAACTCTACGATGGATTGTTCGCTCGTAAGCATTGCTTCTCCGTCTCTTTCGGGAACGCTGAACTTCTTTTGTGTTTTCGCAAACTACCTCATACAACGTAGCACGGGTATTACCGCTTTTTCGCAGAACCCGGCCAAGCCGCTGTTTGGCCTGGCGTGTTGAGCCCTGCCCCCCAATTACCACCGCTGCTTTCGCTTTAGGGACATCCGCCCCTTCATCAAGAACACGATTGGCAATAAGAACCTCAAACCGACCCTTAGCAAAACCGTCCAGTACAGCAAGACGTTCACGTTTGCGAGTGTGCGACAGAATCGTCGGCACAAAGAATCGTTGAGACACTTCAATCGCCATTACATTCAAGCCTGCAAAAACAAGAATTGGTTGACCTTTGTGTAATCTAAAAATATCTTCCAGCACCCGCAACTTTTTCAGCAGCATGGTTTTCGATAGACTGTTTGAGATAATAAGCTTTCTGGGCGTTACGGGCCTGGGGGGTTTTAGCCGATTCCTTACACAAATCCCGCCAAGTGTAGCCTGGCTGCTCTTTAGGACGTGAGATTATAAAGTGGCGAATTACCCGGCTGCACTGGTCATACGCTGCCTGTTCGCTATCATTCAATGCTACCGGAATACGGACCACGTCAAAATCAGCTAACGTTGAACCCTTAGCTTGCTTAAACGGCATACTGTAAACGACCGGACCTATGAGCCGATCCAAGTCCTTATGCAGACCGTCCGAGCGATGTGGAGTGGCTGTCAATCCAAGCCGCATAACAGCAGTACTCAAAATAGCCGCTTCGCGGCGGCATTTGCCTGGCAGATGATGCTCCTCGTCAAAAACCAGCAGCCCGAAACCGGCACCCATCTTAGCCATGTGAATATACGCACTGTCATACGTTGTTACTGTAATCGGCTTTATGTTGGACAAGCCATCACCGACAATACCGGTATCGTAATCAAAAGCCCACAAAATCCGCCGATGCCACTGATACATCAAATCACGAACCGGTGCAACCACCAACGTCGCTGTTTTCGTTCGAGCTATTGCGGCAAGTGCCACCTCGGTTTTGCCGGTTCCCGGTGGCATAATTATCTGGCCGCGACAGCCAGCTTGCTTCCACACCGCAAGTGCCTCCGTCTGCTCAGGCCTTAGTTTTGGCAGATCTACTTTAGGCCAGGAAATACGAGCAGGCTTCATCACTTTATCAGAAAAATGTGCTCCGAATTGCCTAACTAAGGCCGTCCGAAATGCAGCATAGTAAATTGCATCGCAACGCCAAGCGTCAACTCGACTATCCCATCTCCAAACACGCGAATCGAGGGTATTAGGCAACTGCTCACGTGATGGGCCTGTAAGCAAAAGTGTTCCCCGATCAAACGAAAGCGATATTTGTTTATGTGATTCTGTTCCATTCATTGGATTGCATCATAAGGGGAAACAGACTTTTTTGCCATACGAAAGCTATTAGCCGATCAAGGATATTTAAGTATGAGCATAACCAACACATTTTTACGCTCTGAAAGCAGTCGCATCCTTCGGAAATTGATTGCAGAAACTTGCACCGTTGACGAAATCGTTGAATTTGAAGATAGCAAATGGTATTTTCACTGACTGACGTAAAAACGACGCAGGTAAGTCCCCGTAGAAACTTCAAAACGTAAATGCTTAACAACCAAATATCTAAAATGGGCAGGGGCGGATTTGAACCGCCGACACACGGATTTTCAGTCCGTTGCTCTACCGACTGAGCTACCTGCCCGCCATTTTTCTAATTCTTTTAATAATAAAAGGTTCTCAATCATGCTGTCAAGTTTTTTGTCATCTACGAAGCCGAAAAATCACCAATTTAAGTTCCATCGACCAGAGGGCATTTTTTGTATCAGTATAGTGCCAAAAACCTGTACACAGCGTTAGTGTATAGTAAATAGCTTGGACGGAATTGAGTCGGGGCTGTGAGCATCAACTTACAACCCTTTTTATTTGTATACGGATTAAACCGCGGATAGAAGGTCTTACAAGCCCAAGCTTTAAGTATCGATCGAATTCTTGGCACTTGCTTTGTGACGAAAACAAAATTCATTTGACAAGTGCTTATAAACAATGCATACTTATACATGTGAGAACCACATTGAATATAGATGACAACATACTAAACAAGGCTTCCCAGTTAACGGGTATTAAGGAGAAAACGTCCTTAGTTAAGCTTGGCTTGCAGGTCCTAATTGCCTATGAAAGTAGTAAAAGACTTGCCAAGCTCGGAGGTACCGAAAAGTATCTACGCCTTGTTCCACGAAGACGTACTCAGAGCAGATAAGTATGATCCTCGTTGATACCTCGGTTTGGGCATCCCACTTGAGAAAAGGCACCCCTCAAATGGAAGAACTATTGCTGGATGGAAGTGTTGTTTGTCACCCGTTCATCGTCGGTGAACTGGCCTGTGGGCAAATTGAAAACAGGAAGGAGATCCTCTCTTTGTTGCAATCGCTCCCTATGGTGGAAATCGTGGAGCATGAAGAACTGCTACTATTCATCGAACGTAACCGCTTAATGGGTATCGGCCTTGGTTTTGTAGTGTTCATCTTATGGCTGCTGCAGTGCTAGCAGGAATTTCATTGTGGACGTACGATAGAAAATTACGACAAGCGTCTGCAAAATTGAACGTCGACTTTACTTCATCATTGAAGGAGAAATAGAAAAGCGCCGCATAGCGATTTCTGACTCTCCTACAACAGCACTCATAGTCTTGCTATCAGATATAATTCTTCGTAAGAAAGTCCCTCAGAAATTGGCTGGCTGCGCAGATACAGAACGCTGTGATTCGTATCTCGTCGATCAGGAGCATGCCATTTGGGCAAACGCAAAGGGCTTCTAAGAATTCGCTTGCAGCCCTTTCTTAGTTTCGTGAAGTTTTCAGCTAATAATGAGCTACTACCGTTGCGCTTGGCTTGTGTAGCATAGCGACATGGAGGACGAGCACACTAAAGAAAAAGCTCCTGTGATAGCAGTAGCGAGAGTATTCCGTTAGTTTCTTTTTGTTATGTTTGAAAAACTCGCCCTGTACTTCACAGGAGCAATATTAAGTAGTTTATGGCTCTTTCCTTTTATTCTTAGCTTTCCCTCGCAAAGCCTAAATTACGCCCTGACTTGTATGCGAATCCAAAGGCGGACAATGCAAGTTCAAGCTAACATAACCGCACTGGCCATTTCTCAGAGCCATTATATTCTACGAAGTCTAATGAAGTGCATCGGCAGATTTCACACCAAATCTTGAACCTTTTTAGATGGCGTTAGCCGTGGCATTCATACCAGGTTAAACACAGGTAAGAGCATCAACAATTTGGCAATTCCCTACTTTTTCTGTATTCTACTCAAACTCCCATCAGTACAGCTCACCGCTTTTCTTACAAACCATATACCTTCATCCGCTTAACCCCGATAACGTGGTATATTCTCACTCGGAAATTTCATTTGAGCAGATCGAAAAAAACAGGCTTTTCTTGTTTTTTTCTAGTGTGGCCCTGAAAAACAGCCCTGAGGTCAACGCCGGCTAAGATCAGGGGATAGGCCTTGTCGGCTGGCTGCGCAGATGTAAAATGCTATGATGGTGCCTAACAAGGACCGTATGGAAAGGCCGTAGTAAAACGAGCCACGGTCTTTTATCTTTTCTGGGGCGGTATGTCGCGTTTACAACGGTTGGTTTTGCTAACAAAATAAGAAAAATATGGAGATTATTGTCACCGTGTCACGCAGGTTAGTCCGGAAATTATTTTGGTTTTGGCTCACCAGAGAGTTCCTGAAGAAAATGTCACGTTGTGGCTTATTATTCCACTAGAAAAGTCTTGATTTACGCGCGTTGTTTTGATACTATAATCACTAATAAGCAAATTCCATTGGGGGATGGTTCTTAGGCTTGGTTTTATCTGGACGGATGGTTTGACTCATTGGTGGCTTTGTAGTTTCCGTTCACAAGCCGAACCTAACTGAATAACATGTAAGTTTCATTCTAGGGGGTAAAGATTATGATGAAAAGACTGGTTTTACTGGCGGTAGTAATTGCTCTTGGTGTTCATCCTGCTTCTACGAGAGCTAACATCACGTACAGTTTCGAGTGCATTACAAACAATAAGGCTACTGATGCCGCTACCGGCGAAGCACAGTTGCTCGTCGCAGCAAGTGACGCAGGTGGTAATAATGTGCTCTTTAATTTCATAAACACTGGTCCAAAAACCTGTTCGATTACGGATGTGTATTTTGATGACGATGCGAGTGTATTGTCGGCCATCGCCATGATTGACAATTCCGATCCGGGAGTTTCGTTCTCACAACTTGCATCACCTGGGAACCTGCCTGGTGGTAACACCGTGGTGCCGGCGTTTGTAACAACCTTAGGATTTTCAGCCGATTCGGATCCACCTATTGTCGCGAATGGCGTCAATCCTTACGAATCGCTCGGGATAATCTTTAACCTGCAGAGCGGAAACACTTTCGACAGTGTGATTAGCAGTATGGACACTAGTGACCTTCGTATTGGCATTCACGTTCAAGGATTTTACTGTGGCGGAAGTGAATCGTTTATAAATAATGGCATTATTCCCGCCCCGGGCGCCGTTGTCCTTGGCGGTATTGGGGTAAGTCTAATCGGCTGGTTGCGTATGCGCAAGACATTATAGCCACACACAGTACCAAAAGGCCGAGAGCTTCCGGTTCTCGGCCTTTTTCTTTGAATGGACTGTACATCTACATTCTCTTTGTAACGAACCTGGCGCTAGCGTCAAACCAAGTCAATGACAGATATCTTCGCCCTTTATTTGATTTGGATTTCTAGGCGTCTGCGAAGCTAATGGTCAACAGCTCGTCTTTGTTATTGAAGAAAGCTTAGTCGCGTTAAAGCAGCAACTCTTAGCTCAAAATGACCTCCACTATTTCACATGTTGTAAAACGCAAGAACAGTATCAAAAAGAAACAGAAATTCGGATACATCCTCAAAAATGCGGCACGATTCGTTATAATAACTACTATGAAATTAGCCCAAGAAATAAAGCACAAAGCACTTGAATTAGGCTTCGACCTGGTCGGCATAACAGACGCCCCACCGATAAGTGCTGAGCATGTTAAGTTCTTCTCCGATTGGCTAAGCGCCGGCTACGCTGGACAGATGACCTACATGCACAGGAATTTTGAGAAAAGAATCAATCCTTCCGAACTTTTAAGAGGTGCACAATCGGTTATTGTTGTCGGCTTAAACTTCAAACCACCCAGACCCAAGCATGAACAAAATCGCGCAAATGCGCCTCATGGCAGGGTCGCGGTTTACGCCCAATACCAAGACTATCATTCGTATATTAAGAGGCAACTGCACAAGCTCATAGATTTTATTAGCTCACGTCTCGAAGAAAACCACAAATTCAAGGTTTGCGTTGACTCAGCTCCGCTGGCCGAGCGAGCCTTGGCAGCCAGAGCCGGCCTGGGCTTCATCGGGAGAAATCATATGCTAATTAATCCCGCACTGGGTCCACAGATATTCCTTGGTGAGATAGTGACCACACTGAAACTACAACCCGACGAGCCTATCTCCACTGACCTTGACCAGATTAAACGATCCCCTGAGTCGGTCACCACTCTGTGCGATGATTGTCACATGTGCATAGAAGCCTGTCCTACAGGAGCCTTAAAACCTGCTGGACAGTTTGATGCCACCAGATGTATCAACTATTTAACAATAGAGCACAAAGACGAGGTACCAACGGAATTAGCCGGAAAAATTTATGATCGGCTCTTTGGTTGTGACGAATGTATTCTTGCCTGTCCCTTTCAGAAGAATGCACCTGCGTGTAAAAACAGCCAGTTCAAATTATATCGCAACAGAGCTTGGCTTGATCTGTACCATATTTTAGATTTGACACAGGAGGCTTTTGATATGGAGTTTGCAGATTCTCCAATTCAGCGTGCAGGTCTTGAAAGATTAAAAAGAAATGCTCGGATATGTCTTGCTAATGTGACTCGGCAAAAGAGTTGACTTGAAGATACACCGTGCTTATTTTTTATTGTCGTAGCTCCATTATTGATTCGTTATACTGATTGTGAATAGTCAATGCACTTATTCTTGTCATCTCGAGCGATTCAGCCTTTAGCCCTGAGCGAGGTCGAAGGGGAAGCTTAGTCGAGAAATCACTCGGCTTGGCTCGGGACAGGTCTGCTTTTTAATGGCTTAGCCTTTAATGGCTAAGCCATTAAAAGATTTCTCCACTTCGGCCCTTATGGGCTTCCATTCTCCGCCCCTTAGGGACTGCGAAGGATAAATCGGTCGAAATGACAAAGGCGCAAATATCAAGCACAATTGATATGATGTGCCGGAATCCCTGCGCAAAAGGATCAATTTTTAATGGTGAAACATATCTTGCCGGTGTGAAGTGGGACTCATCCAGCCTAAGGCGTAGTAGATCAAGGAGCAAGGAAAGCATCGGTTTCACATGAGGGTATTTCGCAGCCGTTTACTTCCGAGCCGGAACACATCTCCTGTAGCGTGAACATGTCATCGTCCGAAAGGCCGGCATGGCGTGTTTTTTCAAACTCAACGGAACCATCGCAGAACATCACGTTCTGGCCCTTGCGGTTATGATTAATACTATTGGATTTCAGTAGCTCCTCACTTAAGCGCACTCTAAACGGCTGAGAATAGTCACGTGGCATTCTTTCAGACAGGGGATTCAAATCTGCCATCAGTACCTTCCGGCCGCGAAGAGCAGAACTGTGCACCTTCCGGCACCTAATCCGGAAACTAAAGCTAACATAGGCCCTGCCGGGAAAATCGTTGTACTCTTGCACCTGTAAGTCTGCGAATCGCAGTTTCTTCTTCTCAGGCCTGCCGGGACAGACAAAATTGGCTGGCTTGACATAGCCATTCTTAACCAGAAGCCATACAGGTCGGGTGTTGGAATGATTCTCGCTTCCCTGGTAACCAACCTTCCACCACGGTGAACCTTCTTCCTTCGCGACAGAAGGCAATTCACCATCATGATCGGTGATATAATTGTTAAAGCCCTGAAAGATGTTACCTAATTGCATCTGGCAGCGGTGCTGTCTGTACTTCTCGCGAGCTAAACCTAAAGACGGGATTGAAACAGCCGCGATGAGCATAAGCACGGCAGCTACGGTAATAACTTCGCTGAAGTTTCGCCACAATCCAAACTTGATAGTGGCTCCATGGGTTTGCTCTACGGCCAGTAATTGTTCAAGACGATCGTGGCTTGAATCTATGAGCTGTCTCAGTCGCAAGATTGTTCGGTCGGCCAACTCATCTGGGCAGGCATCGAGCTCGATCGTATCAAGCGGTGCGAAGATGGCTTTGAGCTTTGAATGAAGTTCCGTTGCTTCTGTGTTGGAGGATATAAGGGCCTTCGCCTCGGCTGTCTCTTGCGCAGATGTCAATCCCAACGTATAGTCAAATAGAAGCTGTCTCTGCTCGTTTGTTAACGACGTCATTTGTGTTCCTTACTACCAGCCGCTGCTTTGTATTCTTTGGCAAAGCGTGCAACGGCTGTATGGAGCCTGCTCTTAACGGTGCCGATAGGTATACCCAGAACCTCGGCCATTTGTTTGTATGAAAATTTGTTAAAATACGCCAAAATCAGTATTTCTCGCAGATTTTCCGGCATATCCGCTATAATCCGACTCACCTGAGCGGCTGTCTCATTCCGTTCCAGTTCCTCGTAAGGCATCGTGCTGTCGGATGTAAGGGCGTTCAGCATATCAGTAAACGACATCTCCTCAGACTCAGAAATAGTGCCTATAGGTACAGCGCTTGCCCGTTGAGACTTGCGAAGGGCGTCTTTGGCCTTATTAGCAGCTATGGTAAAAAGCCATGGACGCAGAGGTCGGCTGGTGTCAAAGCTTTCCCTGCTCGTGAATAGCTGAAGGAAGGTTTCCTGAAAGACGTCCTCGACCAGATCCTGCTGGTTTAAGAACTGTTTTAGAAATGCATAAAGGCTATTTTTATAGCGATTTACGAGCTCGCGAAATGCACCTTCATCGCCTGCTGCGTAAAGCGAGAGCAGTTCAGCATCGGTCATTTTTGTAAAAATAGCTCTCATAACTCTGGCCTCGGGTGGTCGTATTATAAGAGATTTGCAGCTAAGTTAAAACCTTTATTATCAGCCACCTGCCTGGGCCGTGCCGGAATGTGCCAATCACCAAGAAGTGGTAAAAGGATAGCCCAACGGATTAGTATATCTTTGCTGACGACTGAACAGAAGCGGTCGTGGGCCAGAAGTGCAAGTGGTTGAGATAGAGCGAGAAATCGGTAAGGCTAAGTGACTTTAAGGAACACACCTCGACACAACACCTGCAAATCCTGGCGAACTCCGCAGTTTGCGGATAACGGAGAACTCTGGAGAGAACAGCGTCAAATCCAAAGATTTCGCTTGAAAATTGCATAGTAAATTTGGTACAAATATAGGTGGTAACATCTAAGCATTGTGCAATTGCAAGACGGCCAAAATGTGTATTATTGTGGCAGGAGGAGCTATATGTGCAACACGGAGCTACGCTTCAATAACCACTCCCTGAGAATATTATCGTTTATATGACAGTTAACTTTTGCAGTTTTGGCATGTTGTTAATCCGGACAATTGAGCCAAAAACCTTGATTGATTGTTTTTTGCCATTTACGAGAGTTTTCCCGAAAGTGCATAAAAATCAAAACAACAATTAAGCCTTTATTTTATAAGGGCTTTCGCATTATGAAAAGTGCGAAAGTTAACTGACATACTATCACCATGTTTAAGAATCCGTAACCCAACTGACTGCTCATATTGAGCGAATTGTTCATAATAAGACAGAAATAAACAGTTATGCCGCGTTGGCATAGATTCTGTATGGTCATGAAGATATTTCGATTGTTACATAGCGCGTTATTTTGACAAACATCATTGGTAATTGTGTTGATTGCTTGCCGTAAGGATTAGTGTTTTGGTATGCAGCCAAGAGATTGTAGGAAATCTTCTAAAAAGAAAGGTAGGAACGCATGATGAGTAGAAAAGTAATCTTTTTGGTTTTGGTGTTTGGCCTCTGTGGCGGAACGGTCTTTGCAGCGGTCCCGATCGAAGTTGAGAATTACAGCTTTGAGTTGCCCGGTACTGTTAAAACGCAGATAGATCAAAGCGGTTCCGTTCCAGGCTGGACTAAAGTGGATCTGAACACGGAGGCAGGCGTAGAAGAAGGCTGGAGCGCCACCGATGGAACTTGGACTGGCTTTATGGGCAATAATTCCATCATTTACAACTTCACCGATTTTCTGATCATGGAGGGAGACGAATTTCAATTAGCATTTGATGCTCGATCCACTTACCACGGTGACAATCTTGCGGCACAATTATATTATGATGATGCAGGAAACCGAGTAGTATTCGCCACTAAAAATATTGATCTGTGGAATAAAGGCTCAATGGCGACATATACCCTTTATGGTAACTCCATTAGTGTTGCTGGGAGAGATCACAAGATTGGTATTCAGTTCCAGCATACACGCGCCGTTTCACCTGACGATAATATATGGTGCGGCCTTGACAATATTCGGCTAACACTTATGACTCCTCTTATTAGGGCTCAGAATCCCTTTCCAGAACATGAGAGCTCGTATGTCGGTTCCGATGTGACACTTACCTGGGAACCGGGTCCCGATGCGACCGCTGTGGACAGTTACCGTTTATACTTTAATCGCGATCGGGACGCTGTAAATGAAGGTACCCCTGTTGCAGACAAAGGCTCAACCAATACTGCTAGCTATACTATTAGTGGCCTTGTTCAAGGCCTGACTTACTACTGGCGAATCGATACGGTCATTGGAGCAGATACCTACCGAGGCAATATCTGGACTTTTACGACTAAACCCGTAATTGCTTATAATCCCGATCCGGGTATGAGCTCAGAATACGTGGCTGTGGATCCAGTGCTCAGGTGGGATGCAGGCTCAGGTGCTGTGCAGGGGCACGTGGTTTTCTTCAGCGATAATTTAGACGATGTGAACAATGCTCCTGTAGGCACTTCAGGATCACCACCGTTTAGGGCATATTTGGATGTAGCCGATACGAACTGGGCCCCCTCAGAAGCTGGAATTTCACTTCTCAAGACTTCCACGACTTACTATTGGCGGATCGATGAAGTTGAGTCCACGATTCCGGAGATTATATATAAGGGTGATATCTGGAGCTTTACGACTGTACCAGTTCCAGGGCTCGGCTCGATCCTACGTGAGTTGTATGAGGGTATCGAAGGCAGTACTGTTGCAGATTTGACCAACTCTCCAAATTATCCGGACAACCCGAACTCTTCCTATGAGCTTACCAGTTTTGAGGCTCCACCGCTCGGAACAACAGATTATGGCTCCCGGACACATGGCTGGCTCTACATCCAAAACTCAGGCGATTATACGTTCTGGATCGCCAGTTGCGAGAACAGTGAACTGTGGCTGAGCGCCGATGACGAACCTGCTGGCGTATCATTGATCGCCTACGTGGATGAGGAGGAGGATAGGGACGGGTGGACCTTAGCTCGTGAGTGGGACAAGTACCCCGAAATCCAGCAGTCCGACCAGATTTATTTCGAAGGAGGCAATCTTTATTACATTATGGCGCTGCATAAGAAAGCGTGGGGACTATACGAAAATCTCTCAGTGGCCTGGAGCGGCCCCGACAGCAATGGAGTTCGAGAGGTCATTCCTGGTACTAGTCTGATACCGTTCGAGTACACACGGGCCTCGCTGCCGGTTCCGACTCATCGTGCGACTGAAGTACAAAGGCAACCTACTCTGAGCTGGACGCCGGGAAGATATGCTGTTACACATGATTTATATTTCGGCAGCGATCTTAATGATATCAGCGACGTAAACACAGCCAACTTGTCCAGCTATCCGAACGTAACTTTCATCAACCTTGATGTTAACAGCTACGAGCCCGACATACTGGAATACAATAAGACCTACTACTGGCGAGTGGACGAGGTCAATGATGCTCACGAAGATAAGCTGTGGAAAGGTGCGATCTGGAGCTTTACAGTGGGCAACTATCTTATCGTGGATGACTTTGAAGACTATAATGACTATGAGCCTGATAGGATATTTGACACGTGGGTAGATGGATGGAATGTTTCTGAGAACGGCGCGATAGTAGGTTATGACACGGCACATTTTGCTGAGATGACTATTGTTCACAGTGGTTCCCAATCAATGCCGTTCTTTTATGACAACACTGCCGGCGTAACATATTCAGAGGCTACGCGTACCTTTGATGCTCTGCAGGATTGGACCAGAGAAGATGTCCAGACACTGACGTTGTTCTTGAAAGGCTATCCCATGGTCTTCGTAGAGGACCCTGCCGGTACTTACACGATGAGCGCTAGCGGCACTGATACTTGGGACCTGGCCGACGAGTTCCGTTATGCTTATAAAACACTCTCAGGTGATGGCTCTATTACCGCTCGTGTTGTAAATGTAGAGAATACAAACGTCTGGGCAAAGGCTGGCGTGATGATCCGAGAGACACTGGATCCTTATAGCACTCACGGCTTTATGTTAGTTACGCCGGATGGTCGCAGAGCTTTCCAGAACCGTCCGGTTATCGCTGATGAATCTTTCTCGGCGAACAGCAACTCAGGAGCTATTACCCTGCCCGCTTGGGTAAGGCTGGTACGTCAGGGCAACAGCATCACTGCTTATTACAAATCTGAAAATGACCCTGACTGGGTCCAGCAGCCGGATGATGAGAACACCGGCGACGATGCGTCTCCCAACCCGCAGACTATAGTGATGCGGCAGGATGTCTACGTTGGCCTGGCATATACTAGCCACAGTCCCAATATAGTAGGCATCTCTGTGTTCTCTGATGTAACGACTACCGGCACGGTTACCGGTGCTGACTGGCAGGTCGAAGCCATCGGCGTAGAAATGCCCGCCAATGATCCTCAGCCTTTGTATGTGGCTGTTGAAGGCGGTGGCACAGAGAAGACCGTTGAGCATCCGGATAATCCTAATGTAGTGCTGTCAAATGACTGGCTGCGATGGGATATTCCACTTAACGTGTTCAGCGATGCTGGTGTGAATCTTCCTACGGTCCAGAAGATAACCATTGGCGTTGGAAGTAAGACCGCTGGGCAGCAAGAGGGTGCTGGTACACTATACATTGATGATATCAGGCTGTATAGGCCAACTCCATCGGAAGCCGAATGAGCCAAGTAATGCAAACGCTTTAAGAGAATAGTAAGCTGAGCAGTAAGCGCATGGTTGACTTGTAGCTATAGGCGCAAGCCTTTTTGGCTGGCCGGTTACTTTAAGGATTTTACCTGAAGTACGCGCAGCCAATATAGTATCAATAAGATAGAGTTCAGTAGATTTTGTTTCTCTGTGCAGACGAATTTTGTTGTTTTTATCACAGTTAGGAGGAATATCATGATGTGTAAGGAATTTTTTCTTGTGATTTCTTTTATTTTACTGCTGGTTCTGGCCACGCCGGTATCTGCCGATGAACTTTTAGCCAGCTATGAAGACAGCGAGATGACCGACCTGACAATCTCGGCGACTGATCCTGGCCTCACGGTCACTCGCGTAAAAGGTGGTGTGGACGGTGCACCTCCGGCTACCGATGGTGAGTATATCCTTAAGTGGGTCTGGAATAATGAAAGGGACCGTAAAATTGAGATAAGACAATCATGGAAAAACCGTCGATTAGACCTGGCTCCCTATAGAACCATCTCATGTGATGTTTGGTTTGATGGGCCGAGCGCCCAACCAGCAACCATCGGGATATGGGATGACGTCTTCGGCTGGGCCGGAGCGCTTTCGGTTCCCACTGGAATAGGCAGATGGCATACGGTAAAGATGGACATCAGCGGCATGAACCAAAGCGATATAGACCATATCTTCGCTTTTCTTTTCGAGGATGTGGCGGGAGTTACCGGGGTACTATACACCGACAACATGTGGCTGCTTTGGGACGAGCAAGTAACAGCATGGAGGCCGATTCCTTTTAACAAAGCGGTATCAATGGACCTGAATGTAGACCTTAGCTGGAGTTCGGGTATTCATGCTGCTTCGCATGATGTGTACTTCGGCACGGATTTCAACGATGTTGATAATGCAACTACAAATACAGCAGAGATATATCGAGGTAACCAAGCCCTTGGTAATACCAGCTATGATCCAGGTTCTCTCGAACACGGGAAGACTTACTTCTGGCGGATTGATGAGGTCGATGACTCCGGTTCCAATATCTGGAAAGGTGATGTCTGGAAGTTTAAAACAGCCCCGAGCGAGTACATCGAGATCCCTCTTGTCAGCTATGAAGACTCCGAGACCTATTACGAAGTGTGGAGCTCGCCGGCTCAAGCAGGGCCAGATTCGACCCTTATTCTTGGGGATAAACTTCTGAGCGGTTCAACATGGGAAGACGTTGTTGTACCCGCAGCCACCGACGGCAACAGTGTCCTCGGCTTGAAATGGACCGAGGAAGATGATCTAGAGGTTGAGCATGGCTGTACTTTCGAGAACTCAAACTTCAGATATGATTTACTTGGAATCGATGAAATGGCTTTTGATATTTACTACACTGATGGCAGCCCCCTGCCGCACTCTATGGGTGTCTTTGACTGGCGATTTGTGCCTTCGTTTAATCCCAGTAGTAATCTGCCTACAACAACCGGTCAATGGTATACGATAGTAATTGATGTCTCCCACCTTGATAACACAGGCCTGGACAGTATTCTCGACTTTATGTTCCAGGAACATGGGGAGGACTTTGACCCCGACTTTGACGACCCTAACAACTGGGCCGCAGTAATGTTTATGGACAATCTCAGGCTGCGCTGTGCCGCAAGCCGATATGCGACCTTTCCGAGCCCAAGCAATGGAGCAACAGATGTATACCGAAATGCAAATATGAGCTGGCGTGCAGGTGTCCGTGCAGCTTCGCACGATGTGTACTTAGGCACCGGTTACGACGATGTCAATGATGCCAATACCTCAGACCCGGAGTTCAAAGGCAACCAGCCTCTTAATGCTAATAGCTATGACCCACCCGGGGACCTTGAATTAAATACCACATACTATTGGCGAGTCGATGAGGTCAATGATGCTCACGAAGATAAGCTGTGGAAGGGAGTTGTCTGGAGCTTTACGGTGGCTAACTTTACTGTAGTGGATGACTTTGAAGACTATAATGATTATAGTCCCGACAGGATATTTGATACTTGGGTGGACGGATGGAACATTGCTGAAAACGGCTCGCAGGTAGGTTATGGGCAGGCACCTTTTGCTGAGCGGAGTATCGTTCACAGTGGTTCCCAATCCATGCCGTTCTCCTATGACAATACCGCAACGGCAGTGTATTCAGAGGCTTCACGCACATTTGATGCCCCTCAGGATTGGACAGGCAATGACGTTGAAATGCTGACGCTCTTCTTCAGGGGCTATCCTCCGGCCTTTGTAGAGGATCCGGCCGGTACGTATACGATGGGTGCTGGTGGTTCCGACGTCTGGTATATATCCGACGAGTTTCGCTATGCCTATAAGGTGCTCTCGGGCGACGGCTCTATCACTGCTCGTGTGGTAAGCGTAGATAATACGAACGCTTGGGCCAAGGCCGGCGTGATGATACGTGAGACACTGGAGCCCTTCAGCGTGAACGGGTTTATGTGCGCTACGTCGGACGGTCGCAGGGTTTTCCAGAACCGTCCGATTGCCGCTAGCGATTCTTTCTCGGCAAATAGTGACTCAAGTAGTATTACCTTGCCACTTTGGGTAAGGCTCGTACGTCAGGGCAATACAATCACTGCTTATTATTCCCAAAATGGCGTCAACTGGGTCCAGCAACCGGATGATGAGAACACCGGCGAAGATGCGTCTCCCAACCCGCAGACTATAGTGATGCGGCAGGATGTCTTCATTGGTCTGGCACACACAAGCCACAACTCTAATGCGATAGGCACCTCTGTTTTTTCTGATGTAACAACTACTGGCAACGTCACCGGTGCCTGGCAGGTTGAAGCCATAGGTGTAGAAATGTCCGCCAATGATCCTCAGCCTTTGTATGTGGTTGTTGAAGGTGCTGGTGTAGAAAACGTTGTCGAGCATCCGGATAATCCAAATGCGGTGCTGTCAAACGACTGGCAGAGATGGGATATATCACTTAGCATTTTCGAAGATGCTAACGTAGATCTTAATGCGGTTGAGAAACTATCCATTGGTGTTGGGAGCAAAACTGCTCCGCAGCAAAGTGGAGCAGGTACATTATACTTTGATGACATCAGGCTTTACCGAGCGTCGCCTTAGCCAAAAGTGGCATGAGACCAAAGCACAGAAAATTTATAACCGTCCCGAAATTTTATTGTTGGTCTTTTAAAAAAAATAACTGTGGTTGACTGAAGAAGCGAATAAATTTGGTGATTGAAAAAGTCTTACTATTGTTGGAATGGTCACCAAATTTTTGGCCTTTTTGAAGGGGGACTATAATGCTTAGAAGATTGTTTTATTTGGTTTGTTTAGCTACAGTTTTTACTGTAGCTACCAGTACAGCAGTCGCTGAACTGGTAGCTTACTATCCATTCAATGAGGGTAGTGGCAACGTTGCCGGCGACGCAACGGGCAATGGTCACGACGGCGATTTTGTAAGCTCAGGTATTGAATGGGTGGAGAGCCTTGAGGGTTATGGCACGGCCCTTCTGTTTCCGGGCAATCCTTCCCCTGGTCCCTTTGTCGATATCGGGACCTGGGATCCCTCTGGGCACACGGATATGCTCAGTGTTGCCGTGTGGATTAAATGGGAAGGAATCACCACCGATTACCAAGGAATCATGGGAAAACGCGATGGTTGGAATGACGCAGATACGTGCTGGCATTTAGAGCTAAATATAGATACGGGAAACATAGCGTTTGGCAGTTACAACGTTTTCCCGAATTTTGGCACAAACATTCCCCCCATCGGCGAGTGGCAGCACGTCGCCGTGACGTTTGACGGAGAAACGGCCATCATGTACATCGACGGCGAAGAAGTCGGCCGGAGCACGGGTTTCTCATTCGGACCGAAGCGGACTGCTCGCCTCGTAATCGGAGTTGTGGAAGGCAGTGGATGGAATCCGTTCAATGGTACGATCGACGACGTACGGATATATGACACAGGGCTCAGCGCAATGGAGGTAATGGATGTATTCGGGGGGCCGCAACCAATAGCCTCAAAACCAAGACCTTCTGACCAGGCTAATAATGTGTATCAAAATGTGGTTCTTAGCTGGACACCAGGAATCTACGCTACCACACACGACGTATATTTCGGCACTAACTTTGATGATGTCAATAATGCTAAAAGAGACAGCATTCCGCAGGGTGTTCAGGCCAACTTAGACCAGGTCGATACCAGTTATGATCCACCCGGTCTTCTGGAGTTCTCTCAGACATATTACTGGAGAGTTGATGAAGTTAACGGCCCCGACGTCTGGAAAGGAAAAGTCTGGAGCTTTACGGTCGAGCCTTTTGTTTATCCGATTCAGAATATAACTGCCACAGCTTCCAGCTCACACAGTACTAATATGGGGCCGGAAAACACTATCAATGGTTCCGGGCTCAATGAGGATTATGAACACTCGACAGACAATAAAACTATGTGGCTAAGCAGTGGCACGGGGCCGCAACCAAATTGGATACGCTATGAGTTCGATCGCGTTTACAAACTATTTGAGTTGTGGGTGTGGAACTCCAATTGGCCCCTTGAGACTATTTTCGGTTTGGGGCTGAAGGAAGTTACGATTGAGTACTCGACCGACGCCAACGACTGGACGCAATTGAATGGTGTCCATGTATTCGAACAGGCTACCGGCTTGGATGATTATGTTCATAATACCATTATTCCTTTTGAAGGTGTGGTAGCAAAGTATGTTAGGATTACCGCTAACAGTAATTGGGGTGGAGGGTCCCAATATGGTTTGAGTGAGGTTTTATTCTTCTATAAGCCTGTCCGTCCGAGAGATCCCAGCCCTGAGGATGAAGCAACAGATGTGGCTCTAAATGCAGTCCTTAGTTGGCAAGCGGGAAGAGATGCAGACACACATGATGTATACTTTAGCACAGATTGGGAGGCTGTAGTAAATGGTACGGTCGAAGTCAGCACCGTTAGTGAAACCAGCTATGAACCGAACTCTCTTGAGTTAGGAAGGACTTATTATTGGAAAGTGGATGAGGTTAATATTACTGAGGTCCCCACGACTTGGCAAGGTGACCTATGGAGTTTTTCGACAGTTGATTATCTTGTTGTGGACGATTTTGAAGACTACAATAACTCTGAGCCCGAAAGGATATTTGATACTTGGGTAGACGGATGGGGCATTGCTGAAAACGGCTCGCAAGTAGGTTATGACGCAGCACCTTTTGCTGAGCGGAGTATCGTTCATAGTGGCTCCCAGTCCATGCCGTTCTTTTATGATAACACTGGAGCGGCAGTATACTCAGAGGCCTTACGCACTTTTGATACCGCTCAGGATTGGACTGGCAATGGCATCGAAATGCTGACGCTCTTCTTCAGAGGTGTTCCACCGGCCTTCGAAGAGTTGTCGCCTGGCAACTTTCTGATGAGTGGTACCGGCTCGGATATCTACCAAACGACCGATGAGTTCCGTTATGCTTATAAGACGCTCACCGGAGATGGCTCGATCACAGCCAGGATTGAAAGCATACAAGACACCCATGAGTGGGCTAAGGCTGCCGTAATGATTCGCTTAGGTCTGATGCCCCTTGCCCTGCAGGTACACATGGCCGCCTCGCCTCGTAACAGAGTTGAGTGGATGTATCGGCCTGCAGCTGGTGCGACAACCACAGATATTTCCACAGATGTTGATTCTACGCCATTACCTCACTGGGTCAGGCTCAAGCGCCAAGGTAACACGTTTATCGGCGAGCACTCGGCTGATGGAATAAACTGGGTCAGTATAACAGAAGGTGATCCTGCCTCCTCGTCTGTGGATCTACAGATGCCTAATACGGTTCACATCGGTTTGGTCGTGACAAGCCATATGTCTGGAGTACCATGTCTGGCCGAATTCTCTGAGGTTTCAACTGAGGGCAACGTGACTGGACAGTGGCAGTTGGCCGATATAGGAGCTGTCCAAAGCATCAGCAACGATGTTGATCAGTTGTATGTGACTGTAGAAGACAGTGACGGTACGGCTAAGGTCTTCGAGCATCCGAACAATCCTAACGCGGTGCTGGCGGCCGACTGGCAACAGTGGGATATACCACTTAGCAATTTTAGTGACGCTGGTGTGGATATTACTGCGGTTGAGAAGATTTACATTGGAGCAGGAGATAAGACAGCTTTACAGGCAGGTGGTGCAGGAACGCTTTACTTTGATGACATGAGGCTGTACCCGCTGCCAGCGGAGTCTGATCCGAATGCTCCGCCCGCAGAGTAGCAGTGTGGTTAACTTGGCGGCGTAGTTGCGACAGTAGCTGTAAGGTTGGCTGTCCATCTGCTGTTTTGGCCGTTGGTGATTGTGGAGTGCCACGGGCATAGCTCATGGCACCTTCACCTACGGCGGAACCCGCCGAAGCACATTCGCTATTTGTGCGCTGGCTTGTTTGTGTTCTTGCTCAATTGCCTTTATCTTCTTTTTCTACCTCATGTGGCTCTTGACGGAGCAGGACGACCTCGTTGGCAAATGCCCTCTGATCGTCAGCATACTTTAGGACGAAGGACTGGAGCTGCTTCGTTGAAGCTGTCAAGATGAGCCTCTCATCGACGAAGGTATGTGCGATTGCATCGGGATTTTCTTTGAGCAGTTCCTTCATATCCTCATCGTCAGTCAGCCGCATCTTAAACTTCGGCTCTACAGAGTCTACAATGACGAACGTATGGGCGGGCATGAAGAGGAATGCGTTGAACGACAGGTTCATATCTTCAACATCGTCTTTGCCGGAAGGAAATTGCGTTGGGAAAATATCGAGAAAGAGTTTGCTGTCCAGCTTTACCAGAAATGCTGTAAATATGCCTTTTTTACCGTCCTTATCGCTAAATGTGAGTTGATATGCTTTTTCATACTCCTCTTCGGACTTCTCAGAGCGCTGAAACAGCCAGACGATCTCGGGATCGTTGGGGTCATCAATCCACCTGCCGAGCAGCTTTGGCTCAAAGACAACGTTTTCTCTGGTAAAAAGCGGGTGCAACGATAAGACAGGCAGACAACCACCCATAAGAATAGTCAACAGATAGAAACCAAGCTTTTTAGCATTCATTTTCTGTCCTCTCATATTTCAAAGACAATCAAATCTTAGCTTTACTGATAAGGCATTGTACCACTTCTTATCAAATTGGCAATCAAGCATCTCCGGCATTTTGTATGGATTCGGTAGTTGCTTATCGCGAGTCTAAGGATGGACTAATCCTTGCAGAGCAACCGCATAACGTGTAGATTTCAGAAGCCAATGTGGCGTGCTGATAGCGAGCGAAGTGACTCGAAGCAAAGGTAAAATATGTTCGAACTGGACGAATTCGGTTGGTTTGTAGTTTGTTTGTGCGCGATGATGGTTGGGATTACAAAGGTCGGCATACCAGGACTTGGGATTCTGGTCGTTCCTTTGATGGCCAGCGTCCTGCCAGCCCGTAGCTCAGTAGGAGTACTGCTTGGGATTCTCATACTGGCTGACTTATTTGCGGCTGGTTACCATCGGCATAACGCGAAGTGGTCTCATGTGGCACGGTTGTTGCCAGCCACATTTGCAGGGATCATAACTGGATATTTCGGGCTAAAAGTAGTTACCAATGAATAGCTCAAGCCCATCATCGGAGCGATAGTTCTGGTGATGTTAGCCCTTAATTATTGGCGAACAAATACTAAAGGCAAAGATGCTCCAGTGCCGAAGCAGTGGTGGCTCGCAGTGGGCCTTGGCTTGCTTGCAGGGATTACGACGATGATGGCCAATGCTACCGGGCCGATAATGATAATCTACCTTCTGGCAATGCAACTTCCAAAGATTGAATTCGTGGGTACCAGAGCGTGGTTTTTTTTTATTGTCAACTGGCTGAAAGTACCATTTAGTGCGAATTTGCAATTAATGACGACAGAGTCTGCAAAGCTTGACTTAATAATGCTGCCATTTATTGCTCTTGGGGCGCTATTGGGTGTGTTTTTTCTAAAGAAAATTCCGCAGAAGGCATTCTCTGTAGTTGTGCAGATTTTGGCGGCGGCCGCGGCAGTAAAGCTTTTGTTTTAAGGGTAGTAACTGGTCAGGTAAAATTACTTTGAAAAACCACGAGCAAGAGGCGATTATTAACGATATGGGTGCCGGTCAGAATAATGATAGATATGCCGCTGCTCGCCAACGGATGCTCGAGTACGATCTGCGGGGCCGTGATATCACGAACGCCGATGTTTTGCAAGTCATGGCCGAGGTGTCACGGGAGGAATTCATTCCACAGGAATATCTTTCACAGGCTTATTCGGATAGTCCACTGCCTATTGGGATGGGCCAGACTATCTCTCAGCCTTACATTGTCGCGCTTATGACCCAGGAGCTGCGAGTAAATCGTAATTGCGAGGTTCTTGAGGTTGGCACAGGCAGCGGGTATCAAACTGTGGTATTGAGCAAGCTGGCTAAGAAGGTCTGTACAGTAGAGAAATTCCGTGAACTCTCAAAGTCGGCTCAGCGCATTTTGAGCAGACTGGGTATAGCCAATGTGGAATTCCATGTCGGTGACGGCAGTTGTGGCTGGCCGGAGTCGCAATTGCCGGAGGCCGGCTGTTTTGATAGGATTATCATAACGGCGGCGGTACCGTCTTTTCCGGAGCCTTTGATTAAACAGCTCTCCAAAGATGGTCTGATAATTGGGCCGGTTGGTGGGCCGGGAATGCAGGAACTGGTTGTAGGTAAAAAAAGAGCAGGTAAACTCGTAGAGACTTCGATTTGCGGCTGCCGGTTTGTGAAACTCATCGGCGAATATGGCTTTGAGCAGTGAGGGTTGTTTCTTCTGGTAATGGCAGAAATCCGTAAACGTGATATTGGTGTGGAATCCTGCTTACACGGAAATAACAATATCTGGTATTGAGGATGGTCAAACAAAATACGGAGTCACTATATTACTCTGGCTCATCAACGACGACTAAAGGTGAGCAGGGAACGAAACGCACGGGTGAGCCACGCTTTGAAAAAATAGAGTCAAAGAATCAAGTTTCTATTTCCACGTCGGTTCAATTTATCAAGGGTGTTGGTCCCGCAAGGGCGAAGAGCTTTGCGAAATTGGGCGTTCATACTGTCGGGGATTTACTGGAGTATTATCCGCGTGATTGGGTATTTGCGCCAGGTGTTATAAAGATAAGCCAATTACGACCAGGCAAGGACGCGACAATCGCTGGCCTGATCGAGTCAACCGATTATCAAAGTTACCGGCACCTACCGATTTTCGAAGTGATGCTTAGCGATGAGACGGCAGTGTGCCGAATTATCTGGTTTCATGGTGGATTCTTACAAAACAAATTAAGGCCTGGTCAGGTAATGGTAGCCACGGGCAAGGTTAGTGTTTACAAGCATCAGCTTCAGATGACTAATCCTAAATTCCTATTGCTTGATAAACCGTATATCAAGCCAGATGAGTACTTTAGCGGAGGAATCTATCACGCGACCACTGGGCTGGGCAGCAGACAAATCAAACGGATAATCAGGCCGCTGCTTGACAATCTGGATCAGCTTGTGCCTGAATTTTACGACAAAGCCTTCCTTAAACAGGCTAATCTAATCGGTAGAAAAGATGCGTTTGCCTGGATACATCTTCCGCCCGATGAGCAGAAATTAGCTAAGGCAAAGCACAGACTGAAATACGATGAGTTACTTCTAATGCAGCTTGGCTTGGCTCTTCGGCGCTATCGCAAGCAGTATTTTTCCTCAGCACCACCGTGTGCTTGTAGCGAGGAGATTGACAGGCGGATTCGTAAACGTTTTCCCTTTCTGCTGACCGAAGACCAGAACGAATGCATCGCTGAGATTGCCACCGACATGGGCAAAAATCGTCCTATGAATCGATTGCTACAGGGCGATGTTGGTTCTGGCAAAACCGTTGTTGCGCTTTACGCGGCGTTACTGGCTGTTGCCAACAAGACACAGGCGGCAATTATGGCACCAACCGAGATTCTGGCCTCTCAGCACCTTATAAGCATTGAGAGATACTTAAAAAGCAGTGAAGTGAGGAGAGTCCTTATAACGGGTGGCTTGACCGGCAAAGAAAGAATGGGGCTTCTAAGGGAAGTAAAGCAGGGTGCGATCAACATCATAGTTGGCACCGTGGCACTATTGCAAAAGGATATAGAGTTTCGCAGGCTTGGCTTGGTTGTGATTGATGAGCAGCACAAATTTGGCGTTCACCAGCGGGCTGAATTGCGCAAGGAGTGCTCGCCACACTGCCTTGTTATGACAGCCACACCCATTCCACGAACGCTGGCTATGACGGCGTTTGGGGACTTGGACGTATCAGTTATCAAGCATTCGCCGCCGGGAAGAGGCAAGGTTGTCACGCGCTGGGTTGACAGACATGACCGGGGCAAGGCATACGAGTTCATACGTGAGCGTCTGCGGGCAAAAAAGCAGGTGTATTTCGTTTATCCGCGAATTGTGAACACCGAGCAAGAAGCTGACATCAAGGCGGCCACAGAAGGATGGAAAAAACTTGCATCAGATGTCTTTACTGAATTCAAAGTGGAGCTGTTACATGGCCAGATGCCGTCTGTAAAGAAGCGGCATATTATGTCGGAATTTCGTAGGGGCAAGATCGACGTTCTGGTTTCGACTGTGGTTGTGGAAGTGGGTGTTGATGTGCCCAACGCCACGATAATGGTAATCGAAGGAGCCGACAGATTTGGACTGGCCCAGC
>Ga0315532_1000209_pt1 | contig 47807 bp, 47 predicted proteins | sample SalMarWE160370MG_FD_203082 | JGI IMG/M metagenome (GOLD analysis project Ga0315532, IMG submission 203082) | Salt marsh sediment microbial communities from the Plum Island Ecosystem LTER, Massachusetts, United States - Salt Marsh Sediment WE1603-70 ...
CACCATCTTGGCTCACGTGCAACTGTATGACTCTTCGAATAGTATGTATGTTTGCTTCTGCAGTGTTGAAGGCACCGACGTTGTCGTCTCGCCAGAACTCGAAGAGCTGTGCTCCCGGCAGTGGCCTGGTTTTTATAATGCCGATGTCGGTATCAGCTTTGTCGATTGTAAAGCGCATATCAGCCAGGACCTCCTCCGCGGCCTGCATCACATCGGCTATACTTCTTTGCGGCACGCAGACCTGCTCAATCACGCAGTATGAATGTTGGGTGTGGCATCCTGCCAGCATAAGTGTAAAAGTCATAAGTGCATAAGTGCACAGTTCGATTTTGCTCTTTTCGACATTCATTTTAATTTTCCAGGATTGCGGCTGATTATATACGCGCGCAGTTCTCCTCTCAAGGGCTATTTCTTTTGAGAATCTTTAAGTTCCTTAAAGATTTCGGTGATCAGGGATCGGGGATCAGGGAAGGCTTCGACGAGTTTGCTGATCCCTGAACCCCGGCCCCTGACAGAGGCCTTGTGTTACCACCGCCACTCTTCGGTAAGAATGTCGAAATCTCCAAAGTCCACCCGCCGGTTTCGGCTTAGTCGTCCCCAGCAGGCGCCTCAGCCGAAGCGAACGACCAACTCAGAATATCGTGAGTCTCAACAGCACCCCCGGTGGCCGCGGTAAAGCCAACGAAGGCACGTCCGTCTGTAAGAGATAAGATGTTTTCCAAATCCAAGGGAACGATCAAATTAGCCTCCTCTATGTCACCAAAAAAGATGCTGAGCTGAAGGTGCTGGCCGGCCACGTAGACTATTTTCGCTGTGTGTGGTTGGTTATCGGAAAGGGGTGGAATGTCATCGTTGCACCCCAGTGAGTACTGGTGGTCTGGGCTGTTTGTCAGCGTGCCACGAGTCTGGACACAAACGTGGTTAGCGTTGGTGTCCCCATAGGCCCTATTGCGCCAAGTATCAAACTCAACCGCAATCGAATTGGGGATATTGTAGCCCAACCAAGGGCCATTATTACCCAGGTCTGACAAACTTGAATTCTGAATCACAAAGGCAAAACCATCCGCTCCGTCCTGGTCTATCCGGAAGTCGAATTCTGTTTCAAAGCCCCCTTGAACATAGACCGGCAAAGCATACCAGGCACCACCTACCTTATTTTTCTGGGCCTCGGTCAAGCGTAAAAGGCCATCTGTAAAACTAGCATTGCCGCGGAGCACAAGAAAGGCAGGGTCACTAAAAGTGGTAAAATCAAATTGTCTTTGAAAATCAATAACGCAGTTGTCAGGGCCTCCGGTGATTCCCATGTCATTGCGCAGGTCGCTTTTACCCGGTGGCAGGCAGCTATCATTCATATTAGGATCAGGATTACCTGCATCAATGCACGATGAGCCGTCCTGGGGCTCAAAGGTATTCGGGTCAAGCAGGGGATCGGAGCCAAGGTTGCCCATACCAGTGGGCCACCCGCCTTGAATGCAGGAATAGCTCACGTTGGGATCAGCCCCTGGCCGAATACAGTCGGGCGTGTTTTGCCAGATGATCGATGAGTCCACCTTGACAGTGCTATCGGAATCCATATAGATGCCGCCTCCACTCTCACCGTTGGCCTTGTTTGAGACGATCGTACAGTTTGTCAAGGTACCACTGCCCGTAGAAGTGAAAAAGGCGCCGCCGCCCGTGTTCCCCGCCGTGTTAGAGGCAAAGAGCGTATTTCGCAAGTCCAGGTTGACGTTCTCGTCCCCGGCCACACCGCCGCCATCATCTTTCGCAACATTGTCGTGAAAAACGCAACGAGTAAACGACCCATTGGCATTTCCCCTGAAAAAGGCGCCGCCGCCGTCGGCTGATACTCCGGTGGTTTGATTATTCAGGAATTCGCATTTCTCGAATGTGCTTTGAGTGTTGTTGGTGGCATAAACACCCCCTCCGAACAATACTGCCTGGCAGTTACTGATAGTTACTTGTGAGAACAAGGGTTTGGAAGTCTCGAGTATGGCGATACCGCCGCCATTGTTCACTGCCTGGCTGTTCACAATCTCTACATTTAAGAACACCGGCTGTGCCGAGTTAGTGATGCAGAATGCACCACCATCGGAACCGGCAGACGATCCTTCAATCCGGCATTTCTCAAAGAGTGATATATCGGATGAATAGAAAATCGCCACACCACCTTCCAGTGTGGCGGAGCTTCCACTGAAAAAACATTCATGGAATCGTGTTTTACTCAATGCCATGTAGAAACTGCCCCCTCTGCCAGACCCGCCAAAGGCGGAATTGTCTATAAAATCACAGCTATCAAACATCGCTAGACATCGATGCCAACAGAGTCCCGCACCACCTCGATAAAAGGCTCTGTTCTCTACGAAATTGCAGTCGGAAAAATATGGAGCTGTATCCATATTAAGATAGAGTGCGCCCCCTTGGTGATTGGCTTTGTTCTTGCGGAATTGACTATCTGAACAGATGCTTGGTCCTGCCGGCTCTTGCCGAATGTAAATGGCTCCGCCAAAGTCTGCAGAGTTAGATACAAAATTTGCATCATAAACTTCCATCTTACCGTACGAACAGATAGCTCCGCCCCATGAGCTCGCGCTATTGCTGGAGAATGTGCCACCGAAACTTATTAGGTCTCCTGCTGTAGCGATATAGGTGCCACCACCTTTGTCAGTAGCTTTATTACTGACAACGTTTACATCTGTCGTAGTTACCTGACCGGCGACGTATATCGCGCCTCCATACGCCGCCGCATTCTGTTCGATGCGAGACCGGGCCAATCCCAGACTTGCTCCTAGGAACACGAAAATGCCGCCGCCTTTGTCTATTTCGCAGGTATTGTTCGACACGAGGGTGTTGTTCACGTCACAATGGCCTTTTGCTACGTAAATGCCCCCACCCTCCGCAAGTGCTGTATTGTCATTCACATGGCAATTTTCAAGTTTGACATCCGACCGGACTGCAATGCCGCCAAAGATTTCCTCACCGGTGATGCAAAGGTCCTTGATGAAGGCATCTTCGACGTAGCCGAAGACGGCATGTCTGATGATGGATAAGTTCGGATCACTACCCTGAACATCGCTGGTGAATATGATATTTCGCCCACGAATATCGTAAGTACCGTTAGCAATGAATAGCGTGGCGGTGATGTTCCCTGCGGTTCCGCCGTCACCGGTGTCAGCGCCCAGGTTGCCGCTGTCGTTAGCTGCGCCAACACAAGGTGAGTTCGCCGCGAGGTGGAAATCGAATCCATACAATGCCGTTTGAAGGTCACAGTAGGGACTTTCAGATGTCCCTATTCCTGGACACGGTGAGGATGCGTCTACATAGATTCCTTCGAGACTGCCCCAGCCCACATATTTTGGATCACAGCAGAGTACGCCATTATTGGGATATGCCCCGTCTTCATTCAAGGAACAAGTAATGTTGACGGTTGCACCATTGTCTTCTATTGAACCGCCCGCATTACGCCATAAAATGCTGTTGCTAATGTACACTATTGCGTTGGGATCCAGATAAAGACCACTGCGCTTATGGGGCGCGAAGTTCCCAACAACGGAACAGTGATCAAGATTAAGATTATTAGTATCGATATATTGCTGCTCCGTCACGCGGATACCACCTGCATAACCGCGTGCGCTGTTGTTGTAAGTGATCAGGCAGTTCGTCAGTTCGCTGGCTGAACCAGTTTCGAGAAACATGGCTCCACCATCAAAAAGCGCTGAGTTGCCGAGAAAGCGCATGGACTCGAACGTACCATGTGCATAGGGTCCGAGATAGACCCCTCCTCCGCGCCCAGCGCATTCGTTGCCTTCCAATAAACAATCGTCTCCAAAATACACATCCCCACCGACTATTAGACCACCAGCAACGAATACAGCACCACCATCCTGACCGGCATCATTCCAGTAAAGTGTTGTATCAAAAAAATCTAAAACACCACTGCCTGCGACGTACACTCCGCCGCCTGAGACCTCAGCACGGTTTTTCTCGATGAGCGAATTCGATATATATGGGAACTGCGCAGCGTTGCCGCAGGGTTTCTCACCGGCAAAAAGACCGCCCCGCGTAAAAATTCCGCCACCAAAGTTTCTTGCTGTATTCTCAGCGAAAATACAGTCTGTTGCCGTGAAAAGTCCGTAGCTCTCGCAAGCCAAGCCACCGCCTTTGCCGCCCCAGTTCGGCTTGATAGAATCGCGATCGCCCGGGCAATTGTTAAGACTCAGGCGCGTATCGGCCAGCAAAACCAACGCGAATACATCCACAAACACGCCGCCGCCGTGGTCGTCAGCAATATTTTGCCAGATCACTGTGTCTTGTATATTCACGTTGCTCAGCAGGGCACAGAACACACCACCGCCTTGACCATGAACGGAATTCCTCCAAATGTTGCAGTCAACAATATTGATCTCAAAGCACGTGCAATATGTTCCGCCGCAGTAGATGCCGCCGCCGCAGCCGTCGTAGGTCTCGTCGCTGGGGCAGTTATTGTCTCTGATTATGCAATTCTGAATCGTCACTGCGTTGGTCTCACTGGGACCCACAAAGATGCAGACTCCTCCGCCGTCCATGTTGTTGATACCTTCGGAGCCTTTCCCACCAGTAATTTGAAAGCCCTTCAGGGTTACGCCGCCGCTCTCGATCACTACGACCGTGTGTTTTCCGTCGCCTTTAAGATGCGGCTTCTCCCCTGTATCGCTATCACTCATGAGCGAAATTGACTTTTGAAGCCGCAGTGGAAAGCTCTCGTTTCCCTCGCCTGGGTAAGTCTGCGCATCAACAAGTATTTTGTCTCCATTGTCGGCAACCGCCAGTGCCTCTGTGATTGTCGGGTAGTCGCCTGGCACTGCAAGTTCGGCAGCTAAACTCTGCACAGCAGCAAACAGTGCGATCAACGACATAACAAAACCCAGCCTCCAAGGTACTCCTGTGGGAAAAGCAATAGCAAATCGTGCTATATGACGCACCGGAAAGCAACGACCGCCTCCTGCTGAGTCTTTAAGGTAAAACGGTGTATTCAGTTCACCTAATGACTCGTTTGTTTTTGACAGGCTGTTGTGTAGATTCATGATTCACCTCCGAGAATTTAGCGGTAAAATTATACGTAGCTCGATTCGCCAACCAAGTCTTTACCGTAACGAGAATGACTTTGCGGAATTTAAGATATATTTTATCGTCCTATATCTATTCTTGTCAACCATAAATTGCGTGGTGGGGCTTTCTTCTGGTTTTCTTGGATGATACAGCCATCAGTGCACAAGCGGCTCAAGCCATCTTGGTCGGCTTGGCCTATCCTGTGAAGCAAGCAGCTGCCGCCAGGCTTCATCGGTGAGCCTGTCGCTCATCGGATGCTTGAATTCGTAATATGAAAGCACCGGCCCAGCAGCAAGGAAAACCGAACCATTTGGTAAAGGACAAGCTACGATAATCAAATCGACGTATCCAACAGCTTCCTCAACTACATTTCCCTCAAAAGTATGTGTGTGCACATCCGCTACCAGCGTCGTCTTGAGCCCTTTTACCTCGACACCCATGATAGCATCTTCGAGTGTTTTGGCGAATTCCATGATATACTCGTGGTCCTCCTCAGCCAGTGGTTCGTTCGTCAGTTCCTTATTGGAAATCTCGATAAGTCGGGTGAGTATGTTTTCGAGGCTAACCAGCCGATTCTCCGCTGTAGGTGACAGCGCATTCATATCACTCAAACCTGCTCTTGTCATCCGCGTTAGCGCCGAGAGCCGTCCATAAAATTCGGGAACCGGCTCGACATAACCTGGAGTCGGAACAGGTGGAAGACCCCGCTCAACAGGCGTGTAGCTCTGCTTGGCGTACAATATGGTGTCGTGCCGTAACTGCGTCCATGAAGCCAGGGCTGCGTTAAGCTCTTTTTTCTCCCAGATGCCTGTTCGCATAAAGTTCGGATACCCTTGGCCAAAACCTCCAATTATAGCTCGCAGCGAATGTAGCCAGCCCCAGTAAAGATTCTGCGTCCATAGATCGATGGTAAACGAACTTACCTCATTTTTTAGTTCATTAAACCGCAGCCAGTAATCTACGTAATCGGTGTCACCTTCCTCAATGAGAATCGCCCTGGCCTGCTCTGAGCCAAGAATTGCCATTACGTCTAAGCCACGAGGATAACATCGTCCCCAGCGAGCTCCTGTGAAGCCGTACGTGAAGGGCTCAGACTCCGCACTGCCGGTATAGTCAAGGACCTCTGGAAAAACAAGATTCTGGAACATGTACGAATCAGGGACAAACCTTTGCCCCATTAAGCGCATTCCTTTGGTCCTGTCGAGTACGTCATCGAGCGACTCTGGTGTGACCGGCGGTAATACGTACGCATTACCGGTTCCGCCGAATATCTTCGGCGACCGTAAAAGTGAAAGCTCCGTTTTGACTGCAAAAAATAAGTCCTCATCGAGCAGCTCATCCGGATCGAAGCTACTGGTAAACATTTCATCAATCACTTCGAGATATTCGTAGGGCGTCAGATCATCTGCTAAGCCGACGTAGAACGATGTCACCGTATACATACGCTGCCAAATATCGCGTCCGTAGCGCTGTTTGATTCTCACCTCTTCAATAGATTTTGCCAGCAGTACCGCTTGAACGGTCTGTATCCTGGCATCGTAAACGCTAATCAAAGCATCACCATCTCGCCCCCAATTCTCCGCACCTTTTAGCAAAAATGCCATTCGTCCGTACCACATCAGGGCCCTGAAATAACGTTTCAGCTCTTCAGTTTGTGTATAATGTCCTCTTGGCACATATTGGGAGTAGTCTTCCTCATAGATAAATATATCGCTCGGTACGAATCCCTCATGGGCATCGATCTTGGCCAATTCACCGTCAACCATATTTGCGATGAACGTCGGCACCTCAGCCGTTGGCTCTAGTAAGCGCTGCGCAACCGCAAGATATGCCACATTCCGCTTGGCAGCCTCTTTTAGATCACCGTTGTATTTGTCGTACTGAGCCAGTGCCTCATCAAGTAATGCTGCGGTCAAATCACAGATGTCATTGTAAAACTCGCTTTGCTCTATCTCTTTCAACGTCTCATCAAATTGCACATGATACAGATGCAGCAATGTGTCAGCCGTTACAAATAACGGCACAGCCTGGTCGATGAGGTACTGATAAGGCTTTACGATGTCGTCACGGTTTGGATCGAACAAGCCGAAGTCGTGCTCAACGAAGGCAAAACCATTCTGCTCCAATCGTGGCGCGATGGGTTCTAAATTAAATATGTGGTCTATCTCTGTGTAATTGCTGATGCTCGCTAAGTCCAGCGGTAGCGAATAACCGGGCGCATTAGGCTCAACAGAGTTCTCATAAGGCAAATAATATTGACCGAATCCTAACTTTTTGCTTTCGTCTTCTTCGCGCATTAACCAGCTATCTGCTAACGACTTCAGCTCATTAGCGCCCACAGATCCGTCTGTGTTGAGATCGGTAGCTTGGCACCAATTGTTTTGTGAATCGCACTCTGAATTAAGCCAGTACGACGCCAACACAGCGAAATCGCCAAAGTCCATATCACCATCAACATCGAAGTCACAGTCCAGGCAAACCGAGATGGTGTTGTGCTCAATACAGCCATTTCCTTGCATACAGATGCTTACACAATCCGGGTTCAGCACGCCGCGCACTCGAACCCGGTCACCAACATTGAAATCGCCAGTGTTATCCAGCACATACAGTCCACCGCCGTCAGCCTTAAAAAGGAGGCACTCCACGCCTTGTACGAGTACGCCACAATCATCAAAGTACCCGGGTACGAGCGAGACGAGAAGTTCTGCATCAGCTACAAACTCCGGCGGGAACTCAGTGGTAATCATAATCTTGCTGTAGGCGGATGAATATTCCAATAGTGTATCGCCGAGCCGTACTTCGCTAATGTGGAATCCGGGTGGAATTTTGATCTTTACCGTTGCGATAGTAGGCTCATTCCTGTGTGTGCCGGAAAACGTGAACGGATAAAAGTAGATATAGTCTTTAGTACGCTGGATAAGCCTGTGCTCATATTCAATCGTGACTACCGCGCCAGTTTTTGCAAATGGTCCATCGCACTTGATGATTGGCATCTCAGGCATCTCAGCGAGGTTTGTATGGTAGTTCCATCCAGGCCATATTTGCCAGCCTATAGGCTCGCCGTCTACACAAACGCTTACGTTGTTGGCATCTGGTGGCACGGGAAAATACATATACGGCAAGTACTCGTCAATGTAGCTAAAATGATATTGACCTGAAAAGTACGCAGTTAGTTCATCATCGGCTGGATGGATTTCAACGCTTAGCGTTTCCGACGGCATGTTAGCTTCGGGTACTATCGGATTTGCCCAACAGGCGACGGTCCATAAAACGGAGATGAATATGGTAATCCATCGTGCCATTTGACATTCCTCCAGTTTAATGTGAGAGATGTTATAATATCATTTGAATTGTACCAGAAAAACTATCGGTAATCAAGATGCAAACGGCCTAAGACGAGGGGTGATACCGGTTACAGCCGCTCATTGTGTCTAAAGATAGTTGCGTTCTAATGCCGATATTATAGTCAGAATCCATGTTGTACCATCGCTGGTGTTTCTTTGAGTAGATGCCATCTGAACAGATACAATCCGTTAATAATACACTGTCCGAGCTTCCTTTAGGGCGCATAGCCAAGGATTTCCTTGCCTATCTGACCGTCGAGGCTGGCCTGTCGGACAACACGATTTTAGCCTATGGTCGTGATTTGAAAGGATTCCTTCAGTATTGCAGGTCGAGAGGCCTCAGTCACCTGCAACAAGTAAAGCCACTTCTCATCCAGAACTATATGCGGGAGCTTGCTGAGCAAGACAGAACTGAAAGCTCGGTCAAGCGTTGCCTGGTCGCCATAAGGATGTTCCTAAGATACGCTAAGCTCAACGGCCTCATCACGGATGATTTTACCTCGATACTTGAGAGTCCCAAAATCTGGCAAAGACTGCCTACCATCTACAACAAGCGGCAGGTCTTAAATCTCTTAAATGCTCCTGATCCCTGTGAGCCTTTTTATCTTCGTGACAAGGCGATGCTGGAATTGCTTTATGCTACCGGTGTTCGCGCTAGCGAACTGGCCAATTTGAAGATCGGCGATTTGAACCTGGACATTGGGTACCTCCGCTGCATAGGCAAGGGTAACAGAGAACGCGTCATCCCTGTGGGCAAAACGGCTATCGCAGCGACGCTTGAGTATCTTAAGAACCTGCGTCCCAAGCTGGCCCGGCCGAAAAGCGCTGATTTTCTCTTACTGTCACGAACAGGGCTGGTGCTGAGCCGTATTGAAATTTGGAGATTAGTCAAGAAGTATGCAATCCGGGCAGGTATGCCCCGAAACTTAAGCGTTCACACTTTGAGACATTGCTTTGCGACGCACTTATTAAGCGGTGGAGCGGATCTGCGCAGCTTGCAGGAAATGCTCGGACATGTAGATATAGCTACTACCCAAATATATACGCACGTTGACCACGAAAGGCTGCGTAAGATTCATAAAAGATTCCACCCGAGACCATAGCCTTGTCGGCGTTTGGGCAGTGGTTGCTCAAAGCTCGTCGGGAGTCGAAAAGGCAGTTCAGATCGCAGCTTGACTCGATTGTATTTGGGTGTTATGATTGGAGTCGAATTAGAGGTGCATTGTGTTAAAATAAAAAGGCAGCAGTGTACTTCAGCACCTTCGGCTGCGCTTCCCACCAGGGCACGCAGAGTTTTATTCAGGGTCATCCGTATGATTGCAAGACGCGTTTTTCTCATATTGTTTCTGATGGTAATAGGATGCCAGCAAATTGGTGTTGGTCAGGCAAAGCCTGCACCGGCATCCGAAGCAGTGCCTTTAGAAGCCGAGCTTGACAGAGAATTGAGGATTTACAGGAGTACATTACTTGAGGGAAAGAATGAGCAAATACGCATAGATGCAGCAACGATTATGTTGTCCAGTGAGAAACCTGCTGCACGGATTATATTGCATGAAACCCTTAAGCAGTCCGAAAATAGTGTCGCTCGCATGGCCGTTTGCAAGGCGCTTATTCAAGCCAGGTCGTCAGACAGGCCTATAAGCAATAAAGAAGATTTTGTGATGCCTTTACTCAGTGTTTTTTCCAGCGATGTTGTGGCTGAAGCCCAATTGGCTGCTGAAGCAGCGTTGTTGTTTGAATACGAAAAAGTGGGTCCAGCCCTTGAAGAGTTAGCGACAAATCCCTTAAATCCCGTGATAAAGAGGCTAAATGCCGTTCATGCCTTGAAACTGCGGCCGGATAAAAGGGCAACTATAAAGTTAATCAGGCTGGTTGATGATGCTGATATGCAAGTGGCGGACGCGGCGGAGAAGGCACTGCACTCTCTCGGCATACCAGTGGGCAGAGATGCCGAAACGCGCGCCCAGATCATTCGTGAGCTCGAAAGCAAGAACAAAGACGAATTCTTGCGAGACTGGCTTATTCGACAAGAGGAGCAGATACGTAAGATGAGAAGCGAGCTGAGCCTATGGCAAGGGCGATATCTGTCATCGCTGGGCACAATATATGACAGTATGAGCGATGACACAGCCAGGGGCAAATTCTTGGCCGAACATCTGGCTGGCTCAGAAACCGTGGTGAAATTGTGGGTTCTGGAGAAGCTTGCCCAGTGGCGCAGAGGTACGAACAAGCCAAAACTGTCTATAGAGTTGCAGCAGGCTCTGCTCAAGTTGATATCCAACGAAAATAGAGACGTTCGTCTAAGAACAGCCAGGCTATTGTCTCTGATCTGGGAGTTGAACTCAGCTCAAAGGCTCCTTGAGCAACTTAATGCCGAACGAGATGATGAGGTCAAACTGGAGTTATTCGTTGCTCTCGGTGGTGCATGCTACTATGCTTCTTTGCCCACTTCGACTGTAAAAATTCCCTCTGAGGTCAGAGAGCAGACCCTTCAATGGGCAGCTAATTATCTCTCCACGCAGGAGCCGGCAAAGGTACAGAAAGGCGCGGATGTAATTATGAAGCTGCTCGAACAGGATGGGTTAACAACAGAGCAGGTCGATGAATACCTTAATCTGCTTGCGGATACGTATGAGCAGCAAAAGGGTGTTTCCGATGGCACCCTGCGCGGTGAATTGCTTGGTTCTATGGCGGGATTATGTGAACAAAGAAGCGTCAGCAGAGTTCAGGCGTCTAAGCGTTTTGCGCCGTTGTTTGAGCAGGCGCTCACCGATGAGACGGAGTTAGTCAGACAGGCGGCGGTAGATGGCCTTATTTATATAGATAAAGCTAGTGCTCTGAAGGAGCTGAGGAAGGATTTTGTTAACGACCCAAGCATCGTGATAAGGACGAAGTTGATAAGCCTTGCAGGTGAAATTGGAGGCACCGAGGATTTAGCGTGGCTGGCGGAAAAAATTGGTGCAACCGATGAGACTGAGCCGAGCTGGCAGGCGATGATCGCGATATTCAATCGCTCCGATGCCGACGTTTTGAATGAGTGGGTGGCAAAACTCGAATCCAAAGTAAATCAAAGTAAGCTCTCAAACGAGCAAATGGCTTCTTTCTTGCAGATTGCAGAGCAAAAGGCCGTCGCTGAGAATAGGCCTCAGATACTTAAGAACGTTAGGACAAAGCTAACCGAACTTTACCGCGAGAGAAAAGATTTTGAGCGGGCAGTAGAATATCTTAGCCTTCTACAAGAGTCTGCTAAGACTGATGAGCAGAAGGAAGAGATATTATCAGACCTTCTTGACGTTTACCTCCGATGGCCGAAACTCGACCTTGCTTCTGGCTTGCTGCAGAAGTGTTTGGCTAATAATGACTTAGGACCAGAAAACTTGCTCGTGCGATCAATTCAGACTTATTTGGACGACCCGCCTGAAGGTTCCGATGTCAACGCTGTTGTTCAAACACTGTTGGCGATCAACATAAACCCGAACGAAAAAAGGCCAATGTGGCGGAAGCAAGTCAAGTATTGGGCAGAGGATTTAGCAGATATAAGTGGTCTGCAGAAGCTGGAAGAGACGAACAATTAGCTGTTGTTTTGACAATTGGGTGAAGGTGAAATATCCAGTATAGTTATGGATATTAGGTAATGATACTGAGAGAAATTGCGTAGTTATGACATTTTTTGGATTTTTTGACTTTTTTTGAAGTATTTTCTGTTTTTATATTTGCACCTTGGGGAACACTCTTTTATATTAAATGGCTTATTTAAGAGACGATAAAGGACAGATTTAGGTTCTGGATTGGTTGATAGTCTAAGTGAGCTATATGCAAGTGTGAGTTGCTCTCTGGAATAGAGGGAGGTATTTGTTTTTTTCTAACGAGATGTAGCATCTTGGCAAACGCAATGAAAGTGCGATGCTGCTGTAGCTCAGTTGGTAGAGCGCGTCCTTGGTAAGGACGAGGTCATGGGTTCGAGTCCCATCAGCAGCTAAATGCAAGCGGACCAAATCGGTATTGCGTATATGTTTTGGGGCAATTCCGGTTGTGAGTTGTTCATAGAAATTATCCGGTCAGTTTTACAGTGTTAGTCGGAGAATAATCAAGAAAGCACTAACTTGGCACATTGGAGGTTTACATTAAGATGGCTAAGGCGGTATTTGAGCGGACAAAACCACACATCAATATTGGCACTATTGGTCATATAGACCATGGTAAAACAACGTTGACAGCGGCGATCACGATGCGTCTGGCTCATGTGAGGGGCGGCGGCAACATCAAGAGATTTGACGACATCGACAATGCCCCAGAGGAGAGGGAGAGAGGAGTTACGATAAACACCGCGCACGTGGAATATGAGACCGACAAACGTCACTATGCGCATGTTGATTGTCCGGGACATGCGGACTATATCAAGAATATGATTACGGGTGCCGCTCAAATGGATGGGGCAATTCTGGTCGTAGCTGCCGGCGATGGCCCTATGCCACAGACGCGAGAGCACATCCTGCTCGCTCGCCAGGTTAATGTGCCCAAGATTGTTGTTTTCCTCAATAAGGTCGATCAGGTCGACGACCCTGAGCTGATCGAGCTTGTTGAACTGGAGATAAGGGAATTGCTGAGCAAATACGATTTTCCCGGCGACGAAATCCCCCTCATCAAAGGCTCGGCTTTGGCGGCTATGCAAAGTGAGGGTAAAGACGACGAGGCATGCAAGTGTATCGACGAGTTGATGGCAGCCGTAGACGAGTATTTCCCGCTTCCTGAACGCGACGTCGACAAGCCGTTTCTTATGCCTGTGGAGGATGTCTTCAGTATAAAAGGTCGTGGGACTGTCGGCACCGGTCGTGTGGAGCGCGGTAAGGTCCGCGTTGGCGAAGAAATTGAGGTTGTTGGCCTTGCGAAGGAAACACGAAAGACAGTCGTCACCGGTGTGGAGATGTTTAACAAGACGTTGGATGAAGGCCAGGCTGGTGATAACATCGGCGTACTTTTACGAGGGGTCGAGAAGAAAGATTTGCAGAGGGGACAGGTTGTTGCAGCTCCAGCCTCCATTACGCCGCACACCAAGTTTCACGCTGAAGTGTATGTGTTGACAAAGGAAGAAGGTGGTCGTCACACACCTTTCTTCGCAGGCTACAGGCCACAGTTCTATTTCAGGACAACCGACGTCACCGGTTCTATGCTTGGGCTTATGAGCGCTGAAGGTAAATCCGCAGAGATGTGTATGCCAGGGGACAATATTACGATGGAGGTGGAGATTATCGCACCGATAGCTATGGAGGACGGGCTTAGGTTTGCTATTCGCGAAGGTGGCCGAACAGTCGGTGCGGGTGTCGTGACTAAGATTCTTGCTTAAGCATCTCTGAATAATAGCAGGAACCCCCACAGCCTTAGGAGCGTGAATCGCTCGTTATCGCAAGGCGTATTAAATGGTCATCTGCCAAGAAAGCAAGTGTTCCTTGATTGGCAGGATTATTGGGCGCGGACACATGTTATGGCAAAGAAAAAGAAGAGCAAGAGAGAATATGTCTGGCTTGAGTGTAGCCAGTGTGGACAAAGAAATTATAGGACAAGTATTAGTGTTGCAGAGGGAGTACCGAAGCTCGAGTTGAAAAAATTTTGTAGCAGCGAGTTCAAACACACGGCTCACAAGATACGGCGAAAATGAACGTGAACTTGCCTTGCAGCAATCACATACGGCAGATAGGCCAGTAGCTCAATTGGCAGAGCGTCGGTCTCCAAAACCGAAGGTTGGGGGTTCGATTCCCTCCTGGCCTGGTTTTGTTGTTGCTTGAATCGGGGCTGAGATTAAGCAGAGACACGAGGTCTATTAAATTAAATATGGCGTTCAAGATATACAAACGTGGACAGGGCAAATATACGAGGTTGTGCACCGGCTTTAGTGCGGCGTTGATTGTTGGACTTGGTTGTCTACAGCTTTTTAAGCAGTTGGATGCCACCGACCTCGTATTGTGGGTCAAGACCATGGTCCCTGCCGGGGTGTTTGTTGGTTTGTGTCTTCTAGTTTACTGGATTGTAAATAAACCTACGGTTGCAGATTTCATGATCGCAGCCGAAGGAGAATTAAAAAAAGTAAGCTGGTCGAGCAGAAAGGAAATAGCGGTCTCGACTTTTATAGTCATCGTAGTCGTTGTTCTTATGGCTATATTTCTTGGAACAACGGATATCAGCTTCGGGATGCTCTTTGATCGGCTGTTGAGATAGGTTTCTTGCATGTATATAGGGTGGTTGGTGGCTATTAATACAGGTCAGGGAGATCAATATCTAAAGCAAGGCTGGCGCTAAGGAGACTGGATTAAGCTGGTTGGACCTCAGGTGAACTCTGGGATGCTTATCAGTGGGACCAGGGGGGATAGTGATAGCGTCTTGTCACCTAAGGTGAGCATAATGATGCGCTAAAAATAAAGGTTTGTGCTTGAAAGTTCTTGTATCTTTAGGCATAGCGATGCAGTGGTACGTCTTAAGAGTTGCGGCAAACAAAGAAATGCAGGTCAAAGAGGCCCTTACACAGAAAATCGCACAGAGGGATCTCGGTGACATTATTGGTAGGATTGAGGTTCCCGCTGAGCAGATTAAACGGATTCGTGGCGGTAAGCAAACGGTGTATAGGCGAAAGTTGTATCCGGGATACGTTTTCATGGAGATGGAACCTACTGACGATGGGCGGGTACCGGAAAAGGCCTGGTTCATGATCAAAGCAACCGCTGGCGTGGGAGATTTTATTGGCACAGAGGGAATTCCCACACCCATGCGCGATACAGATGTGGCCAAGATGCTGTTGGAGGCGGAAAAGCCTGAGGAAGCACCAAGTATCAAGGTCGAATTTGCAAAGGGTGACCAGATAAAGATACGCGAAGGTGCATTTGAGAATTTTGAAGGGACTGTTGACTCGATTGATGCTGAGCGTGGAATCGTAAATGTGATTGTCACGATATTCGGGCGAAGTACACCGCTGGATATAGAGTATTGGCAGATTGAGAAGATATAGCGGATTCGCACTGTGCCCAGCGTCATGGTATGTGTGCTATAAGCAGTGCGGGATATTCAGGGTAAGCAATGGCTAAGAAAGAGGTAGTGGTAAAAATTAAGTTGCAGGCGCCGGGTGGCCAGGCGACACCGGCTCCTCCGATAGGACCAGCTTTGGGTCAGCGCGGCGTCAATATCGGTCAATTCGTTTCGCAATTCAACGAGCGCACTAAAGACCTTAATGGTACAATTGTGCCGGTAGTAATCACTGTTTATATCGATAAGAGTTTCACGTTTGAGGTCAAAAGTCCCCCGGCGGCAGTGTTGCTGAAACAAGCTGCTGAAATTGCAAAAGGAAGTGGCATTCCGAATAAGGAAGAGGTCGGCAAAATCACTGCTGAGCAAGTACAGGAGATCGCTCAAGCCAAGTTTAAAGACTTGAACGCCTATGATCTGGAAGCAGCGGTAAGAATCATTGAAGGTACCGCCCGAAGTATGGGTATAGCAATAGAGTAGATTAGAAATTCAGTTTTATGCGACATGCGTGATAGAGGATATGAGATTTAGAAGCAAAAGATACAAAAAAGAAGCACAGCAAAGGGTCAGAGAATCGGTTAATGTAGATGAGGCCATTGAGAGGGTCAAGGCCTTCAAATCGGTGAAGTTTGATCAGAGCGTAGAGTTTGTCGTGCAGTTGGGAATCGACCCTAAGCAAGCCGACCAGTTGGTTCGCGGCTCGATATCGCTTCCGCATGGAATCGGCAAACAGAAGAAGGTTATTGCATTTTGCGAGGATTCCGATGTCGAGCAGGCCCAGAAGGCTGGCGCTGTTGAGGCTGGATGTGATGAGTTGATAAAGAAGGTTTCAGACGGTTGGGCAGATTTTGATGTGGCGATTGCGTCACCAAAGGTAATGAGCAAGGTAGGCAAGCTCGGGCGGATTCTTGGGCCTCAGGGAAAGATGCCTACACCGAAAAATGGTACGGTGACTAACGATGTTGCTACAGCCGTGGCTGAATTCGCCGCGGGCAAGCTGGAGTTCAGAAACGATGCGGGCGGCAACGTCCACGTGGTTGTCGGGAAACAAAGTTTCGACGGACAGAAACTAATCGAAAACATTGAGGCGTTTATTTCACACATGAAGAAGATCAAACCGGTAGCGGCAAAGGGGCCCTATATCAAGAAAGCCTTTGTCTCTGCGACAATGGGCCCCAGCGTTGCGGTCAACGTGTGAGACTGTGGTTTATTTATAGTCTGGGTCGGTTTATACTTGTAGGAATCTCGGTTCGTCTTTCGAAAGTGCCTTCGTGGGTTTAGGATGAGCTTTCATAGGTGGTAGAGTATGAGTAAGTACGTAAAACAGTTAGTGCAGGCGGAACTGGAGAAGCGGATTGTCCGCGAGGGCATCAAAGATTTTCTGGTCGTAAGCACCAAGGGCGTAGGTGGCGTCGATAATAACCTGATGCGCGGTGAGCTCAAGAAGCAGGGTATCGGACTGTTCATCGTTCAGAATTCACTATTTAAAAAAGCACTGCAAAAACAGCAGATGGAACCGGCTGCGGTCTTGTTCGAAGGTCCTTGTGCGGTTGCTTATGGCGGAGACAGCATAGTTGACATTGCGAGGACACTGACGCAGTGGATAAAGAAGATACCGGTCGTTGAGGTAAAAGGTGCTTTTTTGGATGGGTCGGTTTTAGACGTCAAGGCGGCAGAATCTCTATCAAAGATGCCAACTCGGGCACAGCTACAGAGCAGAATCATTGCTGTAGTGTGGTCGCCTGCCTCAGCTTTGGCGGGGAGCTTTGCTAGTCCAGCGGCATTGATAGCAGGTTGCATAAAGACTATTGTTCAAAAGGCTGAAAAACAAGCTGCTTAGGCCAGCCTGGCCTCGTAACTGTGGGAGGATCAATATTGCCAATTTTGAACTGCTTGGGTGGCTGCCCCTGTTAAGGGTTAAACGAAACGACGGAGTTTCGGCTACCACTGGGCGTTAAGTAATGGGAGTTTATAGAGATGGCAGAAGAACAAGTAAAGGAGACCAAAGTAACTAAAGAAGAAGAGAAAGATTCAAAGCCGGCAGAAGAACAGAAGCAGGAAAAAGCAGCGAAGAAGTGGAGCAGCGAGATTAAGAAACTTGGCGACAAGATAGTCAGCTTAACCTTGATGCAAGCCAAGGAACTTGGTGATTATCTCAAGGAGGAATATGGTATAGAGCCTGCTGCGGGTGGCGCTGTTATGATGGCGGGTCCTGCACAGGCGCCGGCAGCGGCCGAGGAAGCTGAGGAGAAGAGTACCTTTGATGTGATCCTCAAAGAGTTTGGTGATAAGAAGATTCAGGTCATAAAGGAAGTTAGAGCTTTAACAGGATTAGGGCTGAAGGAAGCAAAAGATCTCGTTGACGGTGTTCCCAAACCAGTCAAGGAAGGGCTAAGCAAAGAGGACGCCGAGGCAGCCAAGAAGCAGCTTGAGACTGCGGGTGCGGTGGTTGAATTGGCTTAGCTACAAAGATTGTACCTTGTGAGTTGTCATGAGTATCTTGGACGATATGCAAGGTATCCGAGTCAGAAAAAGAAAGTTGATAGCGGGAGTGTCAAATGGTTTCACAAACCGTTCGCAATTTTGGCAGGATTCACGACGTCATTGAAGTGCCGGACCTTGTAGCGATACAGAGAAAAAGTTATGAGCGCTTTCTGCAAAGGGAATTGGCACCCAATAAGCGAGACTGTTCGGGCCTTGAAGAGCTGTTTCGTGAGATATTCCCAATTGACAGCTACGACAAGAAGATGACTTTGGAATATCTGTATTACGAGCTTGAGAAACCGCACTACACGCCTATTGAGTGCCGGCAATTGCGGCTGACGTATGCTTACCCGCTGAAAGTCTATTGCAGGTTGCGCTCTGAAACCGGCGAAGATTTATCCGAGCAGGCAATATATATTGGGGAAATGCCGGTCATGATTGGTGGCGGCGAGTTTATCATTAATGGTGCCGTCAGGGTCATAGTCAGCCAACTGCACCGGAGCCCTGGTGTGGATTTTCTTATCGAGAGTAAAGAGGGCGATAGAGTGCTGCACGGCGGCAGAGTTATCCCAGACCGGGGAAGTTGGATAGAAATTGGTGTCACGCAGAAAGATGTTTTGGTTGTCAAGATAGACCAGTCCAGCAAGATACCTGCGACTGTTTTCCTGCGAGCAATAAGCCCTGATTACAGCACTACCGAGCAGATACTGCGACTGATTTATCCGACAAAAACCGTTGCCGTAAGCAATTTGACACCTACTATGTGGGCGGTAGCGCCAATCGTGGACACAGAGACCGGTGAGATCACAGTAAAAGCTGGCGCACAGATTGGCGATAAGGTTTCTTTGATACAACAAAGTGACATCAAAAAGCTCGAGGTAATCGATAAGGTCCGTGATGTGCTTATTCTGAATACCCTCGCGGAAGATGACTGCCAGAGTCGCGAACAGGCGCTGCTGAAGTTCTACATGAGGTTGAGACCCGGCAATCCTCCCAATCCGGAAAAGGCAAAGACGTTTTTTGAGGAGAAATTCTTCGACTCCAACCGCTATCGTTTAGGCAAGGTTGGTCGTTTCAGGCTGAATCGCAAATTCGGCCAGCAGGTGAATGAGGATGAAATGACTCTTCGGCCGGAGGACTTTCTCAATACCATAAAGTATATCATGGCTTTACGTAACAACGAGGGATGGGTTGATGACATAGATCATCTTGGTAACAGAAGGCTCAGGACGATAGAGGAGCTTGTATCGGATGAGATCAGAAAGGGATTGCTGAAGCTTCGCAAAACAGTCCAGGAACGAATGAGCATCAAACGGGATGCAGAAGTAACGTTGCGCGTCGCTGACCTGGTCAATTCCAAGAGCGTGGCCAGCAGCATCAATTATTTCTTTGGTCGAGGCGAGCTGAGCCAGGTTATTGACCAGACCAATGCTTTAAGTCAGTTGACACACGAAAGACGGCTGTCAGCTCTCGGACCGGGTGGATTGAACAGAAGGCGTGCGGGATTTGAGGTACGCGACGTACATATAAGTCACTACGGTAGAATCTGCCCAATTGAAACACCTGAAGGAACGAACATTGGGTTGATTTCTTCATTGGCAATATTTGCGGCGGTTGATGAGTATGGTTTTCTGCTTACACCATACCGACGCGTGGAGAATGGTAAGGCCACTAACAAAGTCGATTATTTGCGGGCCGATGAGGATATGAAGGCGGTTATCGCGGCTCCGAATACTTTTGACCCTGAGACAAAAGAAATTCAAAAAGGACTGGTGCTCGCTATGAAGGGCGGCGAATTGGCCCAGGTTAATAGTGAGGACGTCGACTACGTTGATGTGTCAGCCAAGCAAATTGTTGGAGTTTCCGCTTCACTAATCCCGTTTCTTGAGCATGACGACGCAAATAGGGCACTGATGGGTTCGAATATGCAGCGACAGGCCGTGCCACTGCTGAAAACCGAGCCGCCTTTGGTTGCTACCGGCATGGAGAAAACGGTCGGTCGGAACTCAAGTATGGTGATTCGTGCCGAAAACAGTGGTGTTGTCACAGCAGTTGATGCGACGAGAATCGTTATCGATCATACCGACGATTATAAGCTTTACAAATTTAGCGGTTTGAATGAAAGGACCTGCCTGAATCAAAAGCCTGTGGTCAGCCTGGGTCAGAAGGTAAAGTCTGGACAAATCATAGCTGACGGAGGAGGCACAGCTGCCGGTGAGCTGGCACTTGGCAAGAATGTACTTGTGGGCTTTGTCTCGTTTGATGGATTCAACTTTGAGGATGCAATTATTGTCAGTGATAAGCTCTGTAAAGATGACAGCTTTACAAGCATTCATATTGATGAATTTACAGCCGAAGTCCGCGAAACAAGACTTGGCAAGGAAGAATTCACGCGAGATATTCCTAACGTTGGCGAAAAAGCGTTACGAAATCTTGACGGACAGGGGATAGTACGTGAAGGCACAAGGGTCTGTCCGAGTGACATTTTGGTGGGTAAGGTTGTGCCCAAGAGCAAAGTCGAGCTGACACCTGAAGAGAAGCTTCTGCATGCTATATTTGGACGGGCTGGTGAAGATGTCAAGAACGACTCGCTTGAACTGCCAAGTGGGTATGAGGGAGTGGTTATAAAGACCGAACTTTTTACAAGACGTGGGGCTGGAAGCGATGAACAAAAGAAGACGCTGGCGACCGAAATAAAAGAGACAGAGCGGCAAATGAGGGCCCGAGAATGTACCATTTTTAGGCAAATGATCGACTCGATCCAAAAGGAGTTCGACGTCAACATCATAGACTCGTCTACACGGCAGAAAGTCGGTGTCAGTGAAGATGATGAGGTTATCTATGAACAGATAGAAAACTTCAACATTAAATGGGTCAAACCTGCAGCTGCCAGGAATGATGTGCAGAAAATCATAGATAAGTTCTGGATCAAAATTACTGAAGTTCAGGAGGAAAAGAAACGCAAGATCGAAAGGCTGAAACATGGTGATGAACTGCCCAGCGGCGTTCTCCAAATGGCGAAAATCTACGTTGCCATCAAGAGGGCACTGTCTATCGGAGACAAAATAGCTGGTCGGCATGGCAATAAGGGTGTCATCGCTAAGATTATGCCTGAGGAGGATATGCCGTTCCTTGAGGATGGTACGCCGCTTGACATACTCTTGAATCCACTGGGTGTACCGAGTCGAATGAATGTTGGTCAGATTCTTGAAACGCATCTTGGTTGGGTGGCGAAGGTGTTAGGTTTTCAGGCTGTTACTCCGGTTTTCGACGGTGCTACTGAAGCCGGTATCCAGCAGCTCAATGCCGAGGCGAACGAGCTTATGGAGCAACGGGCAGCGCAGGGCGAGCCTCCACCCGATGATGAGTTCTTTGTACGTGTTCCACAGACACTAAAAACACAGTTGTATGATGGTAGGACCGGTGAGCCATTCGACCAGCAAGCTACTATTGGGTACATCTACATGATGAAGCTGCATCACCTTGTTGATGACAAGATTCATGCCAGAGCAACGGGTCCCTACAGTCTGATTACTCAGCAGCCATTGGGTGGTAAGGCTCGAACCGGCGGACAGAGGTTCGGCGAGATGGAAGTGTGGGCGCTGGAAGGATACGGCGCAGCCTACGCCCTGCAGGAAATGCTCACTGTTAAAAGCGACGATGTCGAAGGTCGCACAAAGATATATGAATCGATGGTCAAGGGACAGAACACACTCGAAGCAGGTACTCCCCTGTCATTTGATGTGCTTTGTAATGAAATAAGAGGATTGGGATTAAATATCCAGCTTGAGAAGAAACGACTTGGAAGAACAGTTTTATAATGAACTGTTAATCATAAGGGGCATTACATGTTGGGAAACATTTACGACCGCATTAATGACTACGGTTCGGTGAAAATCTCTTTGGCTGGTCCTAACGACATACGTAGCTGGTCGTTTGGTGAGGTGCGAAAGCCTGAGACTATAAACTACCGCACATATCGGCCTGAGAAAGATGGTCTGTTCTGTGAACGAATCTTTGGGCCGGAGCGCGACTGGGAATGCGCTTGCGGCAAATATAAGGGAACTAAGTTCAAGGGGATTATTTGTGACCGCTGTGGTGTCAAGGTCACGCATAGCCGCGTTCGTCGCAAGAGAATGGGACATATAAATCTTGCAGCCCCGGTCCTGCACATATGGTTTTTCAAATCCATACCGAACCGACTTGGTACTATCTTGGGTATGAAAACATCTGATTTGGAGAAGATAATCTATTTCCAGGACTATGTAGTCACGGACGCTGGGCAAAGCCCGCTGAAGGTGGGTCAGCTACTTAGCGAAGAAGAGTATCGTGAGGCGACAAACAAGTACGGTAGTTCATTTAAGGCTCTGATGGGGGCCGAAGCCGTCAAAACACTCCTGCAGAGCCTCGACTTAGAAGTTCTTAGCACCCAACTACGACAGGCAATAGACAAAACAAACAGCAAGCAAAAGATCAAGGATCTTACAAAGCGTCTTAAAACAATCAACGAAGTTAAGAACAGCGGTAACAAGACGGAGTGGATGGTGCTTGAAGCCATCCCTGTTATCCCCCCTGATCTGCGGCCTCTGGTTCTTTTGGAAAGAGATAATTTTGCCACCAGCGACTTGAATGATCTCTATAGGCGGATCATTAATCGGAATAACCGCTTGAAAAAGCTGATAGACCTCAATGCCCCGGAGGTAATTATACGCAACGAGAAGCGCATGCTTCAGCAGGCGGTCGACTCGCTACTTGACAACGGTCGATGCCGCAGGCCTGTTTTGGGCAGCAACAATAGGCCTTTGAAATCGTTGACCGATATGATCAAAGGTAAGCAGGGACGATTCCGCGAAAACCTGCTTGGCAAGCGTGTAGATTATTCTGCCCGCTCGGTGATTGTAGTGGGTCCTAACCTTAAGCTCTATCAATGTGGTCTTCCCAAGAAGATAGCTCTTGAACTGTATCAGCCTTTTATTATCCGTAAACTCAAGCAGCATGGTTTTGCCGATACTATTAAAAGCGCCAAGCGAATGATAGAGCGCCGCGACGATCAGGTATGGGATGTTCTGGAGGAGGTTATTCACCAGCATCCTGTTTTGCTCAATCGCGCGCCGACTCTGCATCGGATGGGCATTCAGGCTTTTGAGCCCGTACTCGTCGAAGGTAATGCCATTATGCTGCATCCGTTGGCGTGCAAGGGCTTCAATGCCGATTTTGACGGCGATCAGATGGCAGTACATTTACCTTTAAGCCTCGAAGCCCAAGCTGAAACGCATATCCTGATGATGACAACTGGTAATATTTTCTCACCAGCGAATGGTTCTCCGATGGTTGGACCTTCTCAGGATATGGTAATGGGTAACTATTACCTGACAATTTTGCCTGAAGAGTTGAACCCGCGTGCTGATTATCAATCCGAGCGTAAGAAAACGAGGATAGCGGTTTTTCGAGATACTTTTGAAGCAATAATGGCTCATGAAACGGGCAAAATCGGTTTGCACGACAAGATCAAGGTGCGCATACCACATCAGTCATGCAGAGATGAGCGTGGCGAGAGTAAGCAATCGGTGGTGGAAACTACGGTAGGTAGATGTATTTTCAATGACATATTGCCGGAGGGAATGCCGTTCTACAACATGATGATGACACAGAAGAAGCTAAGCAGGGTAATTAGCGATTGTTTCAAATTTGCTGGTAGCGTCGAGACAGTCGAGCTACTTGATAGGATAAAAGATATGGGCTTTAGGTACGCTACGCTCTCTGGTATGAGCTTCGGTCTTACTGACTTGAAGGTGCCGGTGAAGAAAGCTGAGATTATTACCGAGACAGAAAAGAGGGTGGCCAAGATCCAGAAAAACTATGGTGAAGGTGTTTTAACCGATCGCGAAAGGTACAATCAAGTTATCGACGCATGGACTAACGCGCGCGTCGCGGTCACGAATGAGATGATCAAGGCGCTCAGAGAAGATACGGACGAACAGGGCGATCCTTATCTCAATCCCATATATCTTATGACCGATTCTGGGGCAAGGGGAAGTATCGACCAGATTCAACAGCTTGCGGGAATGCGGGCATTAATGGCCAAGCCCAGTGGTGAGATTATTGAGACACCGATAAAGTCGAACTTCCGTGAAGGACTGACAGTTCTGGAGTACTTCAGTTCCACACACGGAGCACGTAAGGGATTGGCTGATACTGCGTTGAAGACGGCCAATTCCGGCTACCTTACTCGCAAACTGATCGACGTGGCCCAGAATGTCATCATTATAGAACGTGACTGTCAGACACTTCAGGGAATCACCAAAAGCGCTGTAAGCCGAGGTGAGGAGGTTGATGTGCCGCTTTCGCAACTCATTGTCGGAAGGACAGCCAGGGACAATATCCGAAATCCGATTACAGACGAGATGATCGTTCGGGAGAACGAAGTCATAACAACTGAAGCAGCAGAAAAGATTGAATTATTGGGACTCGACGCTATCAGAGTCAGAAGCCCTCTGACATGCGATAGTTCATTTGGTGTGTGCGCGAAGTGTCACGGGTGGGATATGAGCACCGGATGCTTGGTGGAAGACGGCTCAGCAGTCGGAATCATAGCGGCGCAGTCGATCGGAGAGCCGGGTACTCAATTAACGCTACGTACATTCCATACCGGAGGCGTTGCTTCCAGAGCCATTCTTGAGCGAGAACAGAAAGCAACGTATGCTGGAAAGATTCAATACCGAGACCTAACCGCTGTAGACTTACAGCGTGAGGATGGCACTTCTGTCTTGGTCGCATTAAAGCGTAACAGAGAGATGGTACTGCTGGACGCAAAAGACAGAGAGCTCGACAGGTATAAGGTGCCCTATGGGGGGATTATTCTTGTCGAAGACGGTCAGAAGGTCAAGGCTGGAGTGACATTGTTTAAATGGGATCCCCACCGTACACCAATCCTGGCGGAGGTGCCTGGTCTAATACACTTCGTGGACATCATAGAAGCTGAGACTGTCCAAACCGAAGAAATAAAGATTAGGGACTCGAAGCTAAAAGTCAAAGACACACAAGTGAAAACATTGGAAAGGCCTGTGGTAATAGAGCATAAGGGTGATAAGCATCCGCAGATCATTATCGAGGATAGCAACGGTAAAATCCTTGATGTTCATTATTTACCGGCTGGAGCCAGGATTGAGGTCATCGAGGGCCAGCAAGTTCAGGCAGGCCAGTTGCTCGCGCACCAGCCTCGAGCTACTGGTGGAACCCAGGACATCACGGGCGGCTTGCCCCGTGTTACTGAAGTATTTGAAGCACGTAAGCCCAAGGACCCGGCTGCAATGGCTGAGATTTCAGGTCGTGTCGAACTACGTAGTGACAAGCGCAAGGGTAAGATGACAATTATTATCCGCGGTCAAAGCGGCATGGAGAAAGAACACCACGTACCACGCGATCGGCACCTCAATGTTCACGCCGGTGATAAGGTAGAGGCTGGTGATGCTTTGACGGATGGTCCTTTGGTTCCGCACGATATTCTGCGAATTAAAGGCGAGGAGTCGTTGCAGAGGTATCTGATTGCAGAAATTCAGAACGTTTACCGTTCTCAAAACGTCAACATCAACGACAAGCATGTTGAGATTATCATTGCTCAAATGATGCGAAAAGTGGAGATCGATTCGGTCGGTGACAGTTCATTTCTGCCGGGAGAGGTCGTCGATAAGTTTGCTTTCCGCAAAGAAAATGAAAAGCTCACCAATAGTGTCAAGATTAGTAATGTAGGGGATGTTCTGGATGTACAGGAAGGTCAGATCATCGATAAGAAAGAACTGGCTCGGATTAGTGAGAAGATTGAAACACTGGGCGGCACACCAGCAAAGGGCAAGAGACCAAAACCTGCTACTGCCAAGACGTTGCTCTTGGGGATAACCAAAGCTTCGCTGTGGTCCGATAGTTTTATTGCAGCAGCAAGCTTCCAGGAAACGACTAAGGTGTTGACAGAGGCGTCATTGGCCGGTAGGGTAGATGAACTTTATGGCTTGAAAGAAAACGTAATACTTGGGCATCTGATACCTGCTGGCACAGCTTTCAAGCCGCATTTGGATATAAAGGTCAAGCACCTCGCCGAAGCGCCGGTTCCGAAGGAATTTCAAGAGGTTAAAACTGAAGAAGCGAAAGCTGAATCGAGAGTCAGAGAGGTTTTGGGAATTAAAGGCTAAGCCTTTAATTGATTTTCCTATAATCGAACAAGATAGAAGAGATTTATGTTATGCCTACTATAAATCAGTTAGTCAGACGTCCGAGGGCAAAATCAAAGGGACGAAAACGAGTGTCGGATATAAGTGGCTCGCCACAAAAGCGAGGTGTATGTCTTATCGTAAGAACTCAGACACCTAAAAAGCCCAACTCGGCCTTACGGAAGGTTGCCCGTGTTAGATTGACCAATGGCAAGGAAGTCACCGCTTATATACCGGGTATCGACCATAATCTTCAAGAGCACAGTACGGTTATTATTCGTGGCGGTCGTGTCAGAGACCTGCCCGGTGTTCGGTATCATATTGTTCGTGGTGTCCTTGACTGTGCAGGGGTGACTAACCGTAGGCAGGGACGTAGTAAATACGGTGCAAAGAAAAGTAAATAAGCCGGAGGTTTATAAATAGGCCGGAGGCTTATAAATGAGTAGATCAGTGGATGAGTTAATAAGCCTCAGGCTTATTAATGAGAAAATGCTTCCACGCATCTACGCATCAATGAGGTTACTATGGCGAAGAAGCGGACTGCTTCGACTGATGAGTTGAAACCTGATCCCAAGTACAGTAGCAGGCTGGTTTCAAAGTTTATCAATTGTATGATGTGGCAGGGCAAAAAGAGCGTCGCGCAGCGGGTTTTTTATGACGCGATGGACTTGATATCTGCCAAGGTCAAGGATGCTTCACCTATCGATGTATTCGAGGAGGCGGTCAATAATGTCAAGCCGTTGTTGGAAGTCCGCAGCAAGCGCATTGGCGGCGCCAGCTATCAAGTGCCGATGCAGGTCGGACCTAAACGCCAACAATCTCTGGCTTTTCGTTGGATACTACAGTCTGCAAGGACCAAGAAGGGAAAGCCTATGTGTGAGCGGCTGGCCTCTGAATTGATGGACGCTTATAATAAACGTGGTGGTGCAATGACAATACGTGAGAATGTTCACAGAATGGCTGAGGCGAATAAAGCCTTTGCGCATTTTGCGTGGTAATAACTTTTGCTCGTGACCCGTGTCCCAGCGCACGAGTCACGAGTCATAAGCCACGAGTCACAAATATGACCGTGGCAATTTTTTTATAAGCCTCAGGCTTATAAAGGTTCCGTTTGGCCGATAGCGAGTGTTGCTTAGGACCCATTTGTATGAGGTCTGAGAAAGGTATAAAGTGAGCGTTTTTGAGAAACTGCGTAATATTGGGATTATGGCTCACATTGATGCCGGCAAGACAACAGTGACTGAGCGCATACTCTACTACACGGGCAAAACCTATAAAATGGGCGAGGTTCACGAAGGCACCGCTGTTATGGACTATATGGAGGAGGAACAGAAAAGAGGTATTACTATCACCTCAGCCGCGACCAAATGCCCGTGGAAGGATTTTGAGATCAACCTTATCGACACACCTGGACACATCGACTTCACTGCGGAAGTTGAACGATCGTTGCGGGTTCTTGATGGTGCTGTGGCAGTGTTTGACGGGAGCGAAGGTGTGCAGGCCCAGAGTGAGACCGTCTGGCGGCAGGGACAAAAATATAGCTTACCTTGCCTCTGCTTTATCAACAAGATGGACAAGACCGGCGCCGATTTCGAGATGAGCGTCGAGAGCATTCGGGACAAACTTCTTGCGAACCCGATTATTTTACAGATTCCTATCGGAGCCGAAGATTCTTTTGCGGGTGTGATAGATATTCTTAAGATGCGGGCCGTTTTCTACAAGGCCGAGCGTATGGGCGCAGTATTCGAGGAAACCGAAATTCCAGCCCACCTGCAACAGGTAGCAAAGCAGCAAAGGAATCACATGATAGAGCTTGCTGCCGAGTATGATGAAGAGCTAATGGACCATTTCGTACACGATAAACCTGTCGACGAAGAAATAATTGCCAGGGCTGTCCGCAGTGGTACCTTGGCCTGTAAAATTCATCCAGTGTTTGTTGGCTCGGCCTTGAGGTATGTCGGAGTACAAAGGTTGCTTGATGGTATTGTAGCTTACCTACCTTCTCCATTGGACAAACCTGTTATGGTCGGCCACAAGCCCGGCGACAAGGCTAACAAAGAAATACCTATCAAGTGCGATCCAAGCGGGTCTCTGGTGGCTCTCGCATTCAAGATTACCAGCGATGTCCATGGCGATCTGTGTTTTCTGAGGATCTATCAGGGTACACTGAGGCGGGGCACTCGAGTACTGAATCCAAATCGTGACAGACGGGAGAACATCACGAGAATCTTTGAGATGCATGCAAATGAACGCAGGATTCTGGACGTGGCTGCTGCTGGTAATATCGTCGCGGTTGTGGGTCTGAAGCATACTCTCACAGGCGACACGATTTGCGACCCTAAAAAGCCCGTACGTTTGCCCTCAATTATATTTCCACGGACAGTAATGAACATGTCGATCGAGCCGAGAACTGCGGCAGAGAAAGCGAAGTTGGCCGAAGCCTTGATGGCATTGAGGCGTGAGGACCCTACATTCGAAAGTAAGACCGATAAAGAAACAGGACAGACCATTATCAGCGGTATGGGTGAGCTGCACCTGGAGATACTTCAGCACAAACTTACAAGAGAAAAGGGCCTTAACGTAAGGATAAGCAGACCTAGGGTAGCCTACAAGGAGGCCATCGAGGCCACTACGAAGGCGGAGGGCAAATTTGTGCACCAAACGGGTGGTCATGGCCAATATGGCCACGTAGTTCTAACGTTAACGCCGCTGCTTACAGATGATGGTCATCGGAGTTCCGAAGTGGAATTTGATTCGACAGTGGGTTATGGCGATGTGCCGAAGGAGTATATTCCCGCGGTGGAAAGGGGATCGCGAGAGGCTTTGGCCAGTGGTATGTTGGCGGGCTATCCTGTTATCGGTGCAAAGGTTATGCTAATCGGCGGCTCATTCCATTCGGTTGACTCTTCGGATTTGGCATTTGAGCAGGCCGCGGCAATTGCTGTGGGAAAGGCGTTAAAAGCGGCAGAGCCCGTCTTACTGGAGCCTGTTATGCGCCTGCAAGTGGTGGTACCAGAGGCAGCGTTTGGAGCTATTCAGGCTAATCTGTTGGCAAAAAGGGGCTTGATCACTAAATGTCGCGTTCATGGCAGTATGCGTGTTATCGATGCTAAAGTTCCGCTGGTGGAGATGTCTGGGTACTCCAGCGAGATAAGGAGCCTAACCGCAGGTCGGGGAACGTATACTATGGAACCGTTGAGCTATGAGAAGGTGCCCGAGCAGCTCGCAGAGCAAATAGTGTTTTAAAAATGGCAGCAATTTTTGTATTTTTGCGAAGATTTTTACCACATTTTATTGACATACAAAGACTTGCGTGATAACTTTTGGGGTTTTCGTCTATGTTGCGGGGGGCTGGACGGCTTCTAAATGGGCCGGTCAGAGGATGTAATGTCTGTGCTTTGGGTCGTCCAGGAGAGATTTTTAGGTGCGTTTTTTACACTTAAGGGGTATACCAAAGCTGCGGCGTAGCTTTGAAAAGTTGCGGTGCTGTCTGGATCCGAAATCTTAAGGAAGGCGCATTAATTATTGGCAGCTATGATCGTCGACAATGCTCGACAATCTGAAATAAGCCCTTCCTGCCAAAGCCAAACAGTGTGATGTCTATGGACATCGCAAGGACTATACACGGGGAGATGTTTTATCCAGTGTGGAGTTACAAGTACATAATTGATTACGTTTTGTTCGATTCTACCCATGCGAATTCTAAGAAGATGCAGTGACGTAAAGCAAAGCCGGGTGAATAGTTAGCCTTTAACTGTCGTTGTTTGAGAAGTCACCAACCTCGACGTGACTGAATGAGCAACTGACAGCGTGGAGAACAAACATGGCGTCGGAGAGCGAAAGAATACGAATTAGAATGGAGGCTTACGACCATCGGGCGCTGGATGCGTCCGCTAAGGAGATCGTAGAGCACGCTCGAAAGACTAACGCGCGTGTAAGTGGTCCAGTGCCTCTGCCGACGCGCATCGAAAGGTATACAGTTTTGCGAAGTCCGCATATCGACAAGAAATCGCGAGAGCAGTTTGAGCTCAGAACGCATAAGCGCCTGATTGATATCCATGAAGCTAATGCTCGGACGGCTGAGGTGTTAAATCGTTTGGTAGTTCCGGCAGGCGTTTTCGTAAAGATAAAGGCTTGAGCATGACCTGTGCTGTGTCTTTGTCGGTGACAGGGATTGCGCCATGAGCGGTGAAATAATGGCGATGTTATTGGGAAAAAAAGTTGGCATGACCAGGCTTTATAATGAATCCGGTCAGTTGGTGCCCGTGACTGTCATACAAGCTGGCCCTTGTACAGTCATGCAAATTAAAACGTCGAATACGGACGGATATAACGCTATTCAGTTGGGGTATGGAGATGTAAAACCCTCTCGCCAAAAAAGACCTGAAATCGGACATGCTCAAAGGGCTCACACGGTGCCAAAAAAGTTTGTCAAAGAGATGAGACTTCCTGATGGACTCGAAATGGAGTATGGCATTGGTGATATCGTGACAGTCTCAGCTTTTTCCGAGAGTAAGTTTGTTGACGTTGTAGGAGCCAGCAAAGGCAAGGGCTTTGCTGGCGTGATGAAACGATATGGCTTTAGCGGTTTTCCCGCTTCGCACGGCACAGAGCGTAAGCACAGAGCACCGGGTTCGATATCGAGTTTTGCCAGCGATGCAGGCCATGGTGGAAGTCCTAAAAAGGGCAAAAGGATGGCCGGGCATATGGGCGATCGTCGAGTAACGACCAAGAACCATAAGCTGATTGCCGTTGATACAGAGAATAATCTACTCGTTGTCAAGGGTCCTGTACCGGGTCCGGCTGGCGGTTACTGTATCGTCCTTAGCGCCAAGAAGAGCTGATCTGTTGAGGAATAAGAAATTCGACCATGATGGAACTTGCTGTGTACAATGTTGATGGTCAGGAAGTTGAGAGCTTAAACGTGGATGAATCTGCCCTCGGAGGCAAAGTCAGATATGAGCTGCTTAAGCAGGCCATTGTTATGTACCAGGCCAACAAGCGAGTTGGAACCGCTGCTACTAAGGGCAGAAGTATGGTGGCCGGCTCAGGCAGGAAGCTATTCAGACAAAAGGGTACGGGATTTGCCAGGGCCGGCAATCGCAGAACGGCAAAGCGTGTCGGTGGCGGTGTTACTTTTGCTAAAATCCCGAGAGACTTTAGCAAGGGCATGCCCAAGAAACAGAGGAGATTAGCCAGAGATTCGGCAGTATTGGCAAAGCTCTTGGGCAACAATGTGGTTGTGGTTGACGAACTGGACCTGCAAGCACCCAAAACCAGGGATTTTATAGGTGTCCTGAGCAATCTGAGAATTGAGAGAAGTTGCCTTGTGACTATAAGTGATTATGATGAGAATCTTTATAAGTCAGCTAGGAATATTCCTCGGGTGGCTGTTAGGCCTGTAGTCGAACTCAATGCCGCTGATATTTGCAGCCACCATAAAATACTTTTTACAAAGGATGCGTTTTTGTCGTTCTTAAGTGCAGGGCAGGCACACGAGAGTTAAAAGTTTTAATATGGCTTTGCAGTAGTGATTTAGTCCAATATCGGTTTAGTCGTTAACGTGCGTTTTTAATGGATGACTATAGCGTAATAATTCGGCCATTGATCACAGAGCAGGGGATGCACTTTGCCAATGTCAAAGGTGCTTATTCGTTTGAGGTGAATGAGAAAGCCAACAAGGTGCAGATAAGAAACGCTGTTGAAAAGATATATGGTGTTAAGGTGCACAAAGTCAGAACTTCCATCCGAAGAGGCAAACATCGCCGACGAGGCAGAACTATCGGCATAACGCGAAACTGGAAGAAAGCGGTTGTGCATCTGGAACCCGATTATCATATTGACTTATTCTGATCGCTGTGAAGGGATCGTGAGATTACAGATTATGGCTATTCGAGTCTATAAACCTACAAGTGCAGGGCGTCGAAATAGCTCGGTCAATGAGTATTCCGAGTTGACTTCGACCGTGCCTGAGAAATCGCTATGTAGGCGAATCAAGAAGAACGGCGGTAGAAATCACCATGGTGTAACTACCTCTCGCTTCAGAGGCGGAGGGGCGAGAAGAATCTACCGCATTATTGACTTTAAGCGGGATAAGGACGGTGTCCCTGCTAAAGTGGCAACAATAGAATACGATCCGAACAGAAACTGCTTTATTTCGTTGTTGCATTACGCTGATGGCGAAAAGAGGTATATATTGGCACCGCTGAGAATAAACGTTGGCGATTTTATCGAGAGTGGTTTGTCTTGTGATCCCAAGGTAGGTAATGCTATGCCGCTGCAAGCTATTCCTACTGGTCTTGAGGTTCACAACATCGAGATGACTGCAGGCCAAGGTGGAAAGCTTGTCAGGGGTGCGGGCAGCGCTGCGAGAATCTTGGCCAAGGAGGGCGATTGGGTCACGGTAGTTCTGCCGAGCGGCGAGATGCGTTCGGTTCGTAAAGAGTGTCGAGCGACAATTGGTCGGCTGAGTAATGCCGATCACCAAAACATACGCATTGGCAAGGCTGGAAGAAAGCGTCACATGGGTCGCAGGCCGCATGTGAGAGGCAAAGCCATGAATCCGGTTGCTCACCCGATGGGTGGTGGTGAAGGCAGGTCAAATGGTGGACGCCATCCTTGTTCGCCCACGGGCGTACTTGCAAAGGGTGGAAAGACCAGAAATCCACGAAACCCCAGCAACAAGAGGATAATCAGAAGACGCAAAAACAAGAGACAGGGACAACTAGTTTTATAGAGTGGAGCTTGAATACGTCGGCACCGTCGATATGTGTTGATGATGTGTGCAGGATTTAACTTAAATATAGGCTGAGATAGATAATGGGAAGATCTCTAAAAAAGGGCCCGTATGTTGACGAAAAGCTGCTTGTCAAGGTGACTAGGCAGACAAATTCCGGGTCGCGCGAGCCGATAAAGACATGGGCCAGACAGTGTACGATAGTGCCTGAATTTGTCGGCTTTACTTTTATGGTTCACAATGGAAAGATCTTTCACAAGGTATTTGTCACAGAAGACATGGTCGGGCACAAACTGGGTGAGTTTTCGCCCACACGGACGTTCAAGGGACATTCGAGCAAGAAAATCAAGTAGTAGAAAGCAGATGGTAAGCTGCTAATTTTAAGATAAGAGGTATGCTTAGTTCTGATAAATTAAAAGAACTTTGTGCCGAACGGCAGGCGAATGTGGACGAATTAGCCGGCCACATTGTCAGAGGCGGTTTTAGCCATAAAAAGGCAGCGGCAGCGATTAAGAATTGGCAGAAAGGCCTGTTAGACCCTAAGCCTGATAGCGAGGATGTCCGTCGTCTGGCCACAGCCTTATCCGTCGAGGTTAACGATTTGACTGATTGGCATTCGTCGTATCGCTTCGCCCCGATTTCGCCGCGTAAAGTCCGGTTGGTCACTCAGTTGATACAGGGCAGAACAATCCAGGACGCGATGGACATCTTAAAGTTCACCAGAAAGCGTGCTGCAACGATGGTTGATAAGGTTCTCAAAAGTGCGGTTGCTAATGCCGATGAGCAGAATGCTGACGTCGATAATTTATATGTGAGCGGAGCAAGGGTTGATGATGCAGGTGTTCGCGTCGGCACAAAACGATGGATGCCGAAGGATAGAGGCAGAGCTCATCCTATCCGAAAAAAGGGCTGCCATATACACATTACTGTAACACAGGTATAGGGCAGGAAACTACAAAGACTCGTTGTAAGAAATCTAATTATGGGCCAAAAAGCATCGCCAATAGGTTTTAGGACAGGTATAACGCTTGGATGGCAGAGCACTTGGTTTGCTCCCAAGGCTCACTATGGCAGCTTCCTTGTCGAAGACCAGAGAATTCGCAGTTACGTTGACAAGAAATTCAATCGGCAGATGCCGAAAGGTGCTGTGGCAAAGGTCGAGATAATAAGAACGCGGAATGAAGTGAATGTAACGCTTCATAGCGCTCGGCCTGGTGTGGTCATTGGTCCAAGAGGTGGCGAAGTTGACAGGTTACGGGAAGAGCTTGAAGACCTGACTGGGCGAAAGGTAGCTGTCAACGTCGTTGAGATTAAGGAGCCTGACCTGAATGCTACTTTAGTGGCGGAAGCGATTGCCGAGCAGTTATCCAAGCGAGCTTCGTTTAGACGCACTATGAAACAGTTTTGTGAATCAGCCATGAATGCCGGAGCCAAAGGAGTCAAAATTATCTGCTCAGGTCGGCTGGCAGGCGCGGAAATGGCCCGCAAGGAGACACAGAAGCTCGGTAGTATTCCTCTGCATACGTTGGATGCCGATGTCGACTACGCGGTGGCCACATCAAGAACAACTTACGGAACGATTGGCGTTAAGGTTTGGATATACAGGGGCAAGTATGGCGAGAAGCAACCTGAGCAGGGCCGACGTCGGCGGCGCCGGCCTACGAGGCGGGTAGGTCACGCTCGGCGGACAACTGGCAGAACTGCGGCTGGACCGGCGCAGGAAAGCTCAAGTGGTGAAGCGGCAAATATTGATGCTCCCACGACCCAATCGGATAAGGTTAAGTCAGAGGGTGAGCCGGAAACTTGAGGAGTAACTTTTTGTTTTTAGGCAACGAGAGGTTGAAGCGATAGCTTTTGGCTGGGTTTGAAAATGGCAATGATGCCGAAAAGAGTTAAGTATCGTAAGAGCCAACGCGGCAAAATGAAAGGTAATGCTGCGCGAGGCAACTTTGTGGCGTTTGGCGAATACGGTCTGCAGGCTCTGGAAACAAGTTGGATATCAGCGAAGAATATCGAAGCTGGCCGAGTTGCAGCGACGCATTTTCTGCATCGGGAAGGTAAAGTTTACATCAGATTGTTTCCGCATAAGCCGGTCTCTTCCAAACCGCTCGAGACGCGAATGGGCAAAGGCAAAGGAGAGCCGGCTTTCTGGGTCGCCAGAGTCAGGCCCGGTCAGGTTTGCTTTGAGATTGGTGGAGTCAGCGAAGACGTTGCAAAACAGGCATTGGCCAGAGTTGCCCACAAGATGCCGATCAGGTGCAGATTCGTAAAGCGTAGGCATTCATTGTGAAAGGCGAGATACAGTAGATGAAAGCACAGCAGTATCGTGAGATGAGTCAGGATGAGCTTGGCAATAGACTGGAAGAACTCCACAGGCACTTGTTTGATTTACGCTCACAGGGTGTCACTGAGAAATTGGAGAATTCCAAGGAAATACGGGATCTCCGGCGGGATATTGCCAGGATTAAGACAATAATGCGGCAGAATACGTGACGGTATGCTGTGAGGATATGTCAGGAATTGAAGATGCAGAACCGAGAACTCAAAACTATAACGGGTGTTGTAATAAGCAACAGCGGTAATAAAAGTGTTAAGGTTGCAATTGAATTTAAGGTCAGGCATCCGAAATATGGTAAATACGTCAGACGCAGAACTAAGCTCGGCGTCCACGATGAACACAACCAAAGTACTGCAGGTGACCTTGTTGAGATAGCTGAATGTAGGCCGCGCAGTAAAACCAAAAGCTGGCGTCTTGTCAGGGTTGTGCAAAAAGCAACCAAGGTGTGAAACCGGATACTCCGTAGGCGATAATGATTCAGCAGGAGACAATGTTGGAAATAGCCGACAACTCTGGTGTCAAGTCGGCGTTGTGCATCAGGGTCCTCGGACGAAGTGGGGCTAGGGGTAAAAGTACCCGGCCGGTTGCCGGCGTTGGAGATGTTGTCTGCGTAGCAATAAAGAAGGCGTTACCGACCTGTCAACTCGATGATAAGAAGGTACATAAGTGTGTGATAATTCGCACTAAAAGTCCTGTACAGCGGCCTGATGGTAGCTACGTCCGGTTCGACAGCAACGCTGCTGTTATGATTGATAATGAAGGAAATCCAATAGGGACGAGGATCTTCGGTGCGGTTGCTCGTGAGCTGCGCGAGAAGAACTATATGAAGATTATTTCGTTGGCAAGTGAAGTGGTCTAAGCTGTGGTCTCATGTGAAATAAGAGGTGAACAGAATGGCGCTGCACATAAAGAAGGGTGACATGGTCGAGATCATAGCGGGTGACCATAAAGGTACTACTGGCCGTGTTTTGCGGGTCATACCTGAGAAGAATAAGGTGATTGTTCAAGGTCACAATATTGCACAAAAGCACGTTCGGCCTTCTCGCAAGAATCCACAAGGTGGACGCGTAGGTATTGAGCAGCCGGTACACATAAGTAATGTTTTACCTGTAAGGCCGAAAAGTTCCAAAGGCGTCAGGGTTCGCTATCATGCGGACAAAGATGGTAGCAAGAAACGTGTTGCTATTGATGGAAGCGAAATCAGCGTTATTAAAAGAGCAAAGTAGTGTGTAGTGACTTGACCATACTGGGGTTCATAAGATGGTCGAGATGAGAAAAATACAATGGCGCGATTGAGAGACCTATATAAATCTAAGGTAGTTCCGCAGTTGACCGAGGAGTTTGGCTATGAGAATCCTATGGCTGTCCCTCGGATAGAGAAGATCGTGGTTTCTATGGGCATTGGTAGGGCTACGCAGGACAAGAAATTTTTGGAACTGGCAAAGCAGGACATGATGATGATCACTGGGCAAATGCCCGGAGTCTGCAAAGCCAAAAAGAGCGTTTCGAATTTCAAGGTCCGTGAGGGTATGGGGACCGGCTTGAAAGTCACTATGCGCGGCGTAAGGATGTACGAGTTTATGGATAGGCTCATCAATCTTGCCATCCCTCGTGTGAGGGACTTTCGCGGTCTTGAGCCGAATAGCTTTGATGGCCTGGGAAACTATTCTCTGGGCTTGAATGAACAAAGTGTTTTTCCGGAAATAAACCCGGCCAAGATCGAGTTTCAGCAGGGTATGAATATTACATTTGTAACTACAGCGAAGACTGACGACGAAGCCCGACGATTGTTGTCGCTTTTTGGCATGCCGTTCAAGGGTGCAACGGTAGCCAAATCTGCACAATAAAGCTTCGAGCCTATTGTCAGAGTTTGGAGTGTCTGGATGTCAACAAAGGCACTGGAAAATAAAGTAAAGAAGAAACAGAAGTATCGTGTAAGACAATATACGCGTTGTGAGCTTTGCGGCAGGTCCAAGGCGGTCTATCGTAAGTTTAAGATCTGCCGGATTTGCTTTAGAACATTGGCTAATGAAGGAAAAATACCAGGTGTAAAAAAGGCCAGTTGGTAGAACATTTTTACAACCGTGAGGCATGAGATTATGAGTCTGAGTGACCCGATAGCTGATATGCTCACACGAATTCGCAATGCTGCGCACGCGAATAAGGCGCAGGTGAATGTGAAAGCATCAAATATTTGCGAAGGCATTGCATCTGTTTTGAAAAAGGAAGGTTACATCAAAGATTACGACAGAATTGATGACGGCAAGCAAGGTATATTACGAGTAACTCTAAAATACGACAATCAGGGTCAACACGCCATTAGAGAAATTAGAAGAAAGAGTAAACCTGGATGTAGGGTCTATGCATCTGTTGATGAGCTTCCTCTTGTCTTGGGAGGTATGGGTATTGCCGTAATTTCTACCAGTAAGGGTGTGATTAGTGACAGAAGCTGCCGCGAGGCCAATGTCGGCGGCGAGATTCTTTGTACGGTTAACTAAATGAGTCGTATCGGAAGTAAACCTGTTGCCATCCCACAGGGAGTAAAGGCTGAGCAGCGCGGCCAGCGTATCAAGCTCTCAGGCCCCCTTGGTAGCCTGGGGTTGAACTTTCCCAGTAAGATTAAAGTAACGATTGACGATGCCGAGGGAAAGATATTAGTAGAGAACAAGCATCCAAAGGACCGCCAGAGCAAGCAGTTGCATGGAACCACGCGTGCGCTGATTGCCAATATGGTTACTGGCGTCAGCGAGGGTTTCCAGAGGCGGATGGAGTTGTACGGTACCGGCTATAGTGTCAAAGAGCAGGATGGAAAACTAATTTTGCAGGTGGGCTTTTCTGATTCTGTGGAGTTGGTAATACCCGATGGCGTAAAGGTGAACATAAAAGTAGGTGCAACAAGGGGCAATGATGTCCCAGCCAAGTTCACACTTTCGGGAATAGACAAATGTCAGCTTGGTCAATTTGCTGCGGACGTACGACATGTGAGGCCGCCTGAGCCATATAAGGGAAAAGGCATTCGGTATGCTGATGAACAGGTGCGGCGCAAGGCAGGCAAGGCATTCACATCCGGGGCTGCGTAGTTGAGATTTTGTTTATGAAAGCAGGCAATAGAAAAACAGCGGCGCTAAGGCGAAAATATCATGTGCGTAAAAAGGTGCTCGGAACACCGGAGAGGCCGCGTCTGTCCGTGTTTCGTTCCAATAGACATGTTTACGCTCAGATCATAGATGATATGGCTGGGGCAACACTTGTTTCTGCCAGCACCAGGGTCAAGGCGCTACAGCAGCAGTTACCCGACTCGGGCAACAGAAAGGCCGCTGGGATTGTCGGCGAGGCGATCGCAAAGCAAGCCCTTGGGGTAGGCATCAAGTGTGTCTGCTTTGATAGAAACCGCTATAAGTACCATGGCAGAGTCAAAGTTCTTGCCGAAGCGGCGAGAAAGGCGGGGCTGGTTTTCTAAATAAAATATATAGCATGGGGTCTTGGAGAAGAAATTGGCTATAGAAGCGGCAAATTTAACTGAGCAAGAAGAAAAGCCATTGGAAGATACGGTTGTGAAGGTCTTTCGCTGTGCCAAGGTGGTCAAGGGTGGCCGACGGTTCAGCTTTGCGGCGTTGGCTGTGGTTGGAGACCGTGCAGGCACGGTAGGAGTTGGCTATGGCAAGGCCAAGGAGGTGCCGCTGGCTGTCGAGAAGGGAATGAAAGATGCCAAAAAATCCCTGCATAAGATAGCTTTGGTAGGGCGGACCATTCCGCATAAAGTGATCGGCAGATTCAGGGCTACGAAGATTGTACTGGTTCCTGCCAGTGCCGGTACTGGAGTAATTGCTGGCTCAAGTGCTCGAGCGGTACTTGAGTATGCTGGTGTGCAGGATGTTCTTACAAAAATCTACGGAAGTACTTCTGCCAAAAACGTAGTTAAAGCCACGTTGAATGGCTTATTGAAGTTGCGCAACAAAGAAATGGTTGAGTCGATTCGAGGGGTAGAGCTTAGCTACATGGAAGGAGCGGTTAGCAATTAGGTGGTGTCAATGCTAAGTCATGAAATAACATCTCAGGCTGGTAAACATAAAGCTCGCAGGCGTGTCGGCAGAGGCAGGGGCAGCGGCCACGGCAAGACTTGTGGTCGAGGTCATAAAGGTGCCCATAGCAGAGCTGGTTCGAGCACTGTTTGTCTTTATGAAGGTGGACAGATGCCTTTATTTAGGCGGTTACCCAAACGCGGATTTAGCAATTATAAGTTTGAGACATCTTATGAAATTGTAAATGTATCGCAGCTTGAGAGGTTTGACGATGGTAGTGAAGTGAACGTAAAGCAGTTGTTGGATTCGAGGTTAATTTCTAACGGTAAAAGTAAAATCAAGATTCTTGGTAATGGCGAACTTACAAAGAGGTTGAATGTTACGGCCCATAGATTTAGTAAGACTGCAGAGCAGAAGATCATGGGATGTGGCGGAACCGCGACGACAATAACCGCTGAGCGAAAGAAGCAGAGCCGTAGTTCTAAAGGTTCTCGGAGACGGCAAGAATGATTAGTTCGGTCTTGAACATATTCAAAATTCCGGATTTGCGCAATAAGGTTCTTTTTACGTTAGCGCTGCTGATAATATACCGGATTGGCTTTCATATTCCCAATCCTGGTTTTGACCAGTCCAAGATAACATCGGCTGTTGAAACCAGGGATACGGACAGTCCTCTTGGCAGAGCCGCCGAGTACCTACAGATATTTACAGGCGGAACCTTAGCTAAGAGCAGCTTATTTGGACTGGGAATCATGCCCTATATTACCTCCTCGATTATTCTTATGCTTTTGGGCGAGGTAGTTCCAGCTTTGAAAAAATTACGTCAGGAAGGTCAAACCGGCTATAAAAAGATACAGGAGTACACGCGCTATCTCACGGTTCTGATATGTGTTATTCAATCGCTGATGTATATGAAGATGCTCGGGGCTTACACATACGCTGGTATGCATACACAGGCCCTGATAATGGGTATTGTTGGTATGACTGCCGGCACGATCTTCCTGATGTGGCTTGGCGAACAGATAGATGAGTACGGTATAGGCAATGGGATCAGTTTGATAATTATGGCTGGTATTATCGCTCGGATGCCTTGGGCCGTTCGGATGCTTCTGCAGAATGTTGACTTAAGAGTCGGCGCACCCGTAGGAACAATAGGTCCGGCTAAGATATTGTTCCTCATAGCGGCGTTTGTCTTTGTCGTCGCCGGTGCGATTCTGATAACACAGGGTCAGCGGCGAATACCGATTCAACAGGCAAAGCAGATGCGAGGCCGGCGTATCTATGGAGGCCAGCGACATTATTTGCCACTGAGGGTTAATCACGGCGGCGTGATGCCGATAATCTTCGCATCAAGTTTTATGATGTTTCCTCCAATAATCATCGACCAGTTGGCTAGGCGGTTTGCGGAGTCTGATGTACTTCGGGTTATCAGAGAAGCGATGAGCCCCCATGCTTATACATATAATGTGGTATATATGTTGTTGATATTCTTGTTTGCTTATTTCTGGGTAACTGTTCAATTTCAGCCGAGGGAAATGGCCAAAAATTTGCGCGACTCGGGCAGCTTCATCCCGGGGCTTCGGCCAGGACGTAGAACGGCGGATTACCTGGAAACGGTGATGACTAGAATCACCTACTTCGGCGCCGCATTTCTGTCGGTTATAGCTGTTGTGCCCACTGTTATCTCGACCGCGTTGGGAATTGATTGGCGTGTCGCGACATTTCTCGGTGGCACGGGTTTGTTAATAGTGGTAAGTGTATCGCTCGATCTGGTTCAGAGAGTCGAGGCCAATTTGTTGATGCGTAGCTACGAAGGCTTCAGCGGGGCCGGCAGAATAAAAGGAGCATACGGATGAGAATAGTTTTGCTGGGCGCCCCTGGTGCGGGCAAAGGAACGCAATGCAAACGCGTCGTTGAGCGATATGGTCTGCTTCATTTGTCGAGCGGGGATATTTTGCGACAGGAAAGAGCCCAAGGCACCGAGCTTGGTAGAAAAGCCCAGAGCTACATGGACTCAGGCGCTCTTGTGCCGGATCAGATTATAGTGGAGATGATGACCAAAGCGATAAAGCAGGCTCCTGTGGAAGGTTACGTATTGGATGGCTTTCCGAGGACGGTTAATCAAGCAATTGAACTGGATAGGTCTTTAACTGGGAACCATGAGCAGATTGATGTAGTTATGAACCTTCAGGTAGATGACCGTGTAGTAATTGAGCGAATTACCGGCAGGAGAAGCTGTCCTAAGTGTGGGGCAGTCTATCACATTAAGAACCTCAAGCCGAAGGTCGACGGAATCTGTGACAACGATGGCACAGAATTAGTCCAGCGACCTGATGATACCCCTGAGGTTGTAGCGAATCGTCTTAAGACTTATTACGAGCAGACCGAGCCGGTAGTAGATTACTATAAGAGAAATAGAACCGTATATGAAGTCGATGCTAACGGAAATGCTGACGATATAGGTACTTTCATTTTTCGGAAGCTGGATGCACTGGCTGAATCGCAGAGCCATGTGCGAGATGTTCAAGCGTGAGGTATGAGATTGTATGGCTATAACGCTTCGCAGCCAAAGAGAAATTGAGCTTATGCGCCGTGCAGGTGAGGTTGTAGCCGACGTTCTTTCAAAACTTCAAGAGGTTGCAGAACCTGGCATTAGTACTGCTCATTTGGATAGTATTGCGCTTCGGATGGTTGATGAGGTTGGAGGGCAAGCTTTGTTCAAGGGCGTACGAAATCCTAGTGCTCGAATTCCTTTTCCTGGTGCGATTTGTGCCTCTATAAATGAGCAGGTTGTTCACGGGATTCCTTCCGGAAATGCCATACTCGAGCAGGGTGATATTCTGAGCATTGATTTTGGCGTGCGACTCGACGGCTATTGCGGTGATGCTGCTGTTACGATTGGCATCGGTGAAATTTCCGAGCAGAAACGCAGGCTGATAGATGTAACGCGGCAGGTTCTGCAAGTAGCGATTGAAAAGGCCTGCCCGGATGTTAAGTGGAGCCAGATCGCTTCTGAGATGCAGGATTATGCTGAGTCTGCCGGCTTTTCGGTAGTTAGAGATTTTGTTGGGCATGGAATCGGTACAAAAATGCACGAGGAGCCTAAAGTGCCCAACTTTGTCAGTAACGAATTGTTGGCTGATGATATTGTATTAAGGGAAGGGATGATTTTGGCGGTTGAGCCGATGATTAACGCTGGCGGCTACGCTGTGCGAACGCTGAAAAACGGATGGACCGTAGTAACAAAAGACGGTAAATGTTCAGCACATTTTGAACATACTATTGCGATAACTAAAAATGGTTGTGAGGTACTGACAGTGAAATAACAGTACTCGCAGAGAGTTGTTCTATCCGGGGCTAAACGTGATGGGATATAGTTTATAGAGGCTTTGGTGTTTTGTATCCTTAGGCTCTCTGTGGGGAATTTAAGAGAATTTTATGGCAAAGAAGGACGCGATAAGATTGCAAGCCAAAGTGGTTGAAGCTTTGCCAAATGCTATGTTCAGAGTAGAGCTGGAAAATGGCCATAAAGTTCTGGCTCACGTTTCAGGTAAGATGCGTATGCATTTTATTCGTATCTTGCCGGGTGATACGGTGACAGTAGAAATGTCTCCTTACGATTTGAACAGAGGCCGGATTGTCTTACGGCATTAATGTAAGCGATTATATGCTACCTTTACTGCTTGTTAATAGTGAGATAGCAGCCTAATAGTTGGAAATATAAAAGATGAAAGTTAGAAGTTCTGTAAGGCGTATATGTGAGAATTGCAAGATTGTCCGTCGCAAAGGTATTGTACGGGTGATATGCACAAACCCTCGACATAAGCAGCGTCAGGGATAGTGAGATTGATCGTGATAGGTTTTGTCTTTCAGTTCGCAGGTTATTATCTGCATATAGGGACCACAGGTCAAGAGGAGTTGGTATGCCGCGTATAGTGGGTGTTGATATTCCGGACGGAAAAGCGATATGGATTTCGCTAACACATATTCCTGGCATAGGTAAATACACCTCGGGACAAATCTTAAAAGATGCCAGGATCGACAGGGATGCCAAAGCCGGCAAGCTCAGTGAAGATGATCTTAGCCGGATAACGCAGATTATCGACCGCAATTATATAGTCGGTGGTCAGCTTCGCCGACAGGTGGCTCAGAATATTGCGCGTTTGCGTGATATAAGTTGTTACCGAGGTATTCGCCACAGGAGAGGTCTGCCTGTTCGTGGTCAGTGTACCCAAAGTAACGCTCGAACTCGCAAAGGCCCACGAAAGACAGTTGCTGGCAAGAAAGGTGTTAAGGAGAAGCGGTAAAGCTTGGCAGAGCTTCTATGGCTATGAATAAGCTCTGTGGTACGTAAAGATAAATCAATGATCAGACAAATGTGGTAAAGTGGAGGCAGTAAGCCGAAGACTATGGCGAAAAGTACGAAACGCAAGGTTAGGAAGAATGTTGCCAGGGCGGTTGTTTATATTAAGTCGACTTTCAACAATACGTTGATCACAGTCACGGACTTGGATGGTGACACGATCTGTTCGGGTTCGTCAGGTTGCGTTGGCTTTAAAGGTTCTCGCAAGAGCACACCGTTTGCCGCTCAGCAGGCGGCACAGAGATGCGCCGGCGCCGCTATGCGTCATGGTGTGCGTGAAGTGGAGATCAAAGTTAAGGGTCCTGGCTCTGGTCGCGAGTCTGCTATTTCAGCGATTCAGGCTGCGGGATTACGCATTACCTCGATAGAGGATGTCACGCCACTTCCCCACAATGGCTGTAGGCCACCAAAGCGAAGGCGAGTATGAACGAGCAGTCGGAACTTTTTGGGAGTTGAGTGAGAAATGGGACGTTATCTTGGTCCATCTTGTACGTATTGTCGTCGTGAAGGGATGAAACTATTTCTTAAGGGCACTCGATGTGAAACTGCCAAGTGTCAGATCGAAAAAAGACAGCGAAATCTGGCACCTGGCATGCATGGTTGGCGCAGAAGCAGAGCCAGCGAGTATGCCATCCGGTTGCGAGAGAAACAAAAAGTTAAAAGGCACTATGGGCTTTTTGAACGGCAGTTTATGAGATACTTTCACAAGGCTGAGCGGATGAGGGGCAATACAGGAGAAACTTTGCTGCAACTTTTAGAGCGACGCTTGGATAATGTCGTTTATAAACTGAATTTTGCCCCATCTCGTAAGGCCTCGAGGCAACTAATCGCTCATGGACATATCTATGTAAACGGGCGGAAAGTAGACGTTAGTGATTATGCCGTAAAGATCGGTGATAGGTTAGAAATCAAGGATTCGGATAAAAGTGTCAAGTTAGTGAAACAGCAGCTTGAGAGTAATCCTAATTATACAACACAAGCCTGGCTTCAATTAGACCGTGACAAGCCCGAAGCTACTATTGTTGCGTTACCGGATCGGGCTGATGTCCAGATACCTGTGGAAGAGCAATTGGTTGTGGAATTTTGCTCGAGGTAGTCTCATCACAAGCACAAAGCTGCAATTATGTAGATAAAATATTAAGAGGCATGACCAACAAGAGGAATGAGAGAGAATCAGCATCTTGGGAATGTAAATCCAATATATGATTTTGACGGAGGCCTATATGCGAGTTACATGGCGTGGTTTGGAATTGCCCACACGTGTTGAGCGAGACGTGAATATCTCGAGCGATAGGTATGGCCGGTTTTTCATTGAGCCTTTCGAGCGTGGTTTTGGCACGACCATTGGTAATAGCTTAAGGCGCATTTTGCTCTCATCTTTGGAAGGTAGTGCTGTAACATCGATCAAGATAGCCGGTGTCGATCATGAGTTCACCTCGATGCCTGGAGTTATGGAGGACGTCACCGATATCGTTCTTAATGTCAAGAGCCTCATCACTCGGCTGCAGGGCGAAGGTCCGAAGACTATGAAGGTTTCAGCGAATAAAGCTGGGGCTGTAAAGGCCGGAGATATCGTAGCTGATCCTGCCATAGAAGTAATAAACAAAGACATTGTCTTGGCAAATCTGACCGAGGACGTGACTTTTGAGATGGAAATGGTTGTCGAGAATGGCAGAGGCTATGTACCAGCCGCAGAGCGGATTCAGGATGCTGACAGGTTCGATCAGGAAATTGGCAGAATACAACTTGATGCTGTATATTCCCCAGTTACGAGAGTCCGATACGCCACCGAGAACACCCGTGTTGGGCAGCGAACAAATTATGACAAGCTTATTTTGGAGATTTGGACAAATAGAACAATTACACCTGAGATGGCTTTAGTGGAAGCCGCCAAGATATTGCGCAAGCATATTAATCCATTTGTACAATACTATGAGATTGGTGAGCAGACTGTTATTGGCCAGCTTGCTGACGAAGTACCAGAGGAAGGAGAAATTGATGAGGAATTGGCAAAGAAACTCAACACTCCTATTCAGGAATTGGAGTTATCGGTACGAGCCAGCAATTGTCTTGAGGCGGTAAAAGTCGAGACAGTCCGTCAGTTAGTTCAGATGACAGACGTTGATTTGCTTAAGATTCGCAGCTTTGGTAAGACATCTCTGCGGGAGATCAGGAGAAAACTGGAAGACATAGGATTGTCTTTAGGAATGACTGACATAGGTAGTTGATTTTAACATGTTTTTGTTGTCGCTGTTGTGGGCAACATGGCAGATAGAAATAGAAAAGGAATTTGAGTATATGCGTCATAGAGTAGCAGGACGTCGGTTGAGTAGAACAAGTGAGCATCGTTTGGCCATGAGACGGAATCTGGTAGCTTCGCTAATCGAGCATGAGACGATCTCAACCACGATCGAAAAGGCAAAAGAGGTAAAGCCTTTTGTCGAAAAGCTCATTACCCTGGCTAAGAAAGGTACTTTACACAGCAGACGTCGGGTCATTGCTTTGCTTGGCAACCGTGACATCGTTGACTATGAGGATGGTAAGGCGGTCAAGAAAGGCACGATAGTAGGTAAACTGTTCAGCGAGCTTGGCCCGCGATATCTCGACAGACCGGGCGGTTATTCACGGATTATCCGACTGTCGTTGAAACGCCTGGGTGATAATGGCCAACTTGTCTTGCTGCAACTCGTAGGCCCTGATGAGAGTCCAAAGAAGCGAGCCAAAACTACTACCAAGCGTTCTCGCAGAAAGACCAGGAAAGCTGCAAAGGCCGAGCGGGAATCTGTTTCCGAAACACCTGAACCAATAGTGTCTGCTGAGCCTGAGCAAGATACCAAGGCCAAGGAAGCTAACGATGCTGAGCAGCCAAGTGAGTCTGAAACAGAGGCTAAAGCTGAAGACTCTGTAGAGGCTAATGACCAGAAAGAGCAGGGAAATTAGAAGTAATATTGCCGCTTAAAGGACAGCAGTTTGATGAGCACAAAGGAGTGTCTTTTCTGTAAGATGGTGGCCGGTCAGATTCCTGTCACGGAGATATACGAAGATGATGTAGTTCTTTCATTCTTGGATATTCGACCGATAAGTGATGGGCATACGTTGGTCGTTCCTAAACAACACTTTGAAATGCTGCACGATTGCCCTGCTGAACAGATGGGTCTGATTGCCTCGCGCATAAACAGGATCGCCAAGGCCGTTGTTGATGCCATGGATTGTGAAGGCTATAATCTGTTAAATAATAATGGAAGATCTGCTGGCCAACTTATTGATCATTTGCACTTTCACATAATCCCGCGCAATGCTGGCGATGGCCTTTTTGAACGTTGGCCTTCTTATGAGTATCAACAGGGGCGGATTGACGAAATTGCTGCCGAGATTCGCAAGAATTTGTGATTCTGGTTTTATACGCTTGATAATAGATTTGTTTGACGGTATTTTCTGATGTGTGAGTTTTGAGCGTTTATTTTATTTTGATGCGTAATCAGTATTATACGAGTTATGAATTGATCGCGGGGTAGAGCAGTTTGGTAGCTCGTCGGGCCCATAACCCGGAGGTCGCAGGTTCGAATCCTGCCCCCGCTATGCTGACCAAGAGATAACTTCTTTTCTAACAAGGGGTTATCTCTTTTTTTGTGTCCCCAAATAGCCCGTTATGAACCTGCGACCACCCGTTACGAACCTGCGACTTTTTGAATTTTGGAGGGGCGCATACTAATCAGGTCGTAGGTATGAAATGAACCCCCACTATGGAAACCTAGAGATAACTCCTTTATTAACAAGGTGTTATCTCTTTTTTGTATGCTCGTTTTGCCCGTTATGAACCTGCGACTACCGCGCTATGAACCCTGTTTTCAGAGGGCATAAAACGAGGTGATCGGATGTTCGAAGACATCCCCCGCTATTGGCAGGCTGTGTCGCAATTAGGATTTTGCGAATTCCGCCCTTGTTTTTGGGCAAAGAATAAAGGTCATTTAGCCAATTTTAGAATTATGACACAGCCTGTTGGGACCTGGAGATAAATCCGCCGTAGGCGGATAAATCCAGGTTCCTTTCTGCCCACTACGCTTCGAACTGCGAAAAACGATTCGGACCAGAACGGCGGCTTCTAATTGACTTTCCGGCCGAAGCAGAAGAGATGCTTGAAGCCGCGCAGGAAGACCTGGCCATCGCTGATAGCCGGTGAAGCATAGCACGACTCACCCAGCTCATACTTTGCGACGCGC
>Ga0315532_1000212_pt1 | contig 47686 bp, 31 predicted proteins | sample SalMarWE160370MG_FD_203082 | JGI IMG/M metagenome (GOLD analysis project Ga0315532, IMG submission 203082) | Salt marsh sediment microbial communities from the Plum Island Ecosystem LTER, Massachusetts, United States - Salt Marsh Sediment WE1603-70 ...
CATACTTTACATAATAATTCTTCAGCCCTTTTATTTTTACTTTTTCCCCGACATTATGCAATAACGAAACACCTGCCAATAAAAGGGTAATTAATAATCCTGCTCCCAATGAAGAAATGATACGTAAACCAATTTTATGAAAACTATTTTGAAATGCCCGGTTAAACTGTACCAAAAGAAGAATTATTGTAATAAAAACAAATGTGCCCTTTAACTTTGGCAACATAGCAATGAAATGCTGCCTTCTCATTGTTAATTCTTTTTTCTTTACCCGTCTTTTAAATACTTCCGGATTGGTAATGAATAACCTGAAAAAACTAAATACATTATTCATCGTCCAGTACAATACCAGACCCGAAGGAAGATTGAACAACAGCACCAGGAATATTCCGGCTACAACCAACATTTGTATGCGCTCGGAAGCATTCCCGTTGCGCGTGTAAAAAAAGGCTGTAATAAGATTTACTACTGTCATGATTACGGGCAATATATTTATTGAACCCATAAGTCCGTCCGGGGCAGACAGATCATGAATAAACAGTAAGCCAACACCCCGAAGAGGTTCGAAATGCTCCAAATACTGGTAAGCAGCAATAAAAAAAGGAATCTGCAACAATAAACTCAAGGTTGGTATTAATGCCCGTACCGGATGATAATTGTATTGCCTGTTTAATGTACGTAAATAATAATACCGTTCCTGTCCTTTGTAACATCGTTTTATCTCATCTGCCTGAGGCTTCATCTTTTGTTTTACTGCATCGTCTTTCTTTTTTGCCTTTTCTATCAAAATAAAAATGGGCAACAACAGCAGAGAAATGGCAAAACTTAGCAAAACAACAGATACTCCGTAATTGCCGGTTAAATCGTAAGAAAATAAAAAAATTTGCCTGATCAGGTAAACAAAAGGAGCTATGACAGGATTGTAATCATTCATTTGTTGAAACGTTATTTTAGCTATGAATCCTTTTGTTCCAGGGAATCAAGTATTTCAATTATCTGATTTGCTGCAATATCGCCGGCTTTCCCGAAATTAAAAACAGCCTGATTTTTCAACTCTTCCAATTGCAGCGCTGGTGGATTTTGTAACGTGTCATTTACTATTTCACCAATATGTTCCACATCGTTCTCATCAAAAACCCTTCCCAGCCTGCTGCGTTCTCTCATTTCCCACATTTCATAATCCAACTCACTGCCTTCAAACCCTTCTATATCATTAAAACCAGTCTTTAGCAAAAGCACTGGTTTGGCGTATAAAAAAGCAAAATCCCAAAACACACCCGACAGATCACTGATCATCAGATCTGCTTTCATCATACTTTCTGTTGCCAGAGGCTTCCTGTCTATCATGAATCGCGACTCATCCTTAAAACGCTCTTCTATCGCTTCCATGATCTCCGGAAAACTAACATAAGTCTGCGGATGAGGCCTAAGTATTACATCGTAAGAATTATTACGCAATAAACTTTCAAAAAATGGTATCCCCAGTCGATTAATAATTGAATATTCTTTCCAGGTTGGAGCAACCAATACAACAGGTTTTTTCTTTTCCGGCTTTGGAAGTTCTTTAATTTCTTCCAGCATGGAATCATAATATGTTAATCCGGTCTCAAGTAGCATTTTTTTTGAAGTACCCCGTTTGGCTTCTAATTTCCTTATACCTTCAATTTGATGTGGTCCTGAACAAAACACGGAATCAAAATAATCAAAAGCAAATTTACGATAGGTAAAAACATCAATAGGAGCATGTATGATATGTGCATAATGTTGTACATTTTTTGATCTGCGGATCATCATTACATCCAATTGCGGAGTGGTCATACCAACAAATTTTGCCTTAAGCTTATTCAGGTAAACAGAAGTCATGGTAAGATTACCAATATACTTGCAAGCATAGTTATTTGACCGGTGCGATAAACCAGGGTCATCCTTATCTGAAGAAATATAAGCACAAGGAACCTGTTTTTTCTCCAAAGCCTTTATTATAGGATAAAAGACAGGCCAATATTGTTTTCCTTCGGAATAAAATATAATATCGGTATCCTCAAATTCTTTATGATCGATGAAACCCTTGCCTATTATTAAGTTTTTTACTTTATAGAAAAATCCCGTTAACGAAAAAACAAGGGTAGCTACCAGGGCTATTATAATATACAACAATGCGCTTGTTGAGGCCGGATCAATATACAGGGGTATAAGATTCATCTAATCTATCAGTGTGAAACCAGTAAAAAAATACAATGGGCAAAAATAATGAAAATGAATTAACTATAATTAGCCCCAATATTTAGACAATAAGTATCATTTGAAAAATTAGTTTAATTATTTAATAAAACAATTTAATCTATTATTATTGTATTTTATATTAATAATAAATGCAAGGATCAATTAAATAAATTATAATATTTTGATGGGACTTTTTACTATTGAAATTTATGAATGATGGAATGTTTAGTATGCAACAGTACTATATGAGAAATACAAATCCAATAATATCCATTATTATACCCTGTTATAATGAAGAAGGAGGATTAAAAGAATTATATAAAACTCTTAAAGATGAAGTTCTAAAGAATATTGATTATCAATTAATTTTTATAAACGATGGTAGTTCTGATAAAACTATTGACGTATTAAAAGATATTGTAGAAAAAGATTTAAACGCGAAATATTTATCATTTTCAAGAAATTTTGGTCATCAGAATGCACTTAAGGCAGGTTATGATTATGCTTCAGGAAATTGTGTTATTAGTATGGATGCTGACTTGCAACATCCTCCTTTTTTACTGAATCAAATGATTGAAAAGTGGCAGGAAGGATACGATATTGTTTATGCAGTTAGGGATGATAAGAAAACTAAAATATTAAAACGAATTACTTCATATTTTTTTTATAAACTGGTTAATTTATTATCTGAAACAAAAATTCATCCCAATGTTGCCGATTTTAGATTAATCGATAGAAATGTAAGGGATGAATTGGTGAAAATTAATGAAAACAACCTTTTTTTGAGAGGGATTATATCATGGTTGGGGTATAATTATACTTATTTACATTATTTGCCAAATGAAAGATTTGATGGAAAAACTAAATATTCATTAATGAGGATGATTAAGTTTGCTTCTACTGGTATCACTTCATTTAGTACAAAGCCGCTTAAGATTTCTATTTTTTTTGGCGTTATCTTTGCATTACTCGCATTTTCTTATGGTATTTATGCCCTTTTTGTGTCTATTTTTACTGAAAAAACGATTGAAGGCTGGACCTCGATTTTAGTTAGTGTTGTTTTTATCGGTGGAATTCAATTAATAATGATAGGTATTTTAGGTGAATATTTAGGTAAACTTTTTATTGAAAATAAAAAGCGACCAAACTATATTATTGAAGAAACAAATATTGTAAATGAATAATAGATTCTAATTGTTAATTTAAAGAAGAATGCACTAAATATGCATTATTTATTTTAACAAAATCCGGCCATTTTTATCAAATTTAAATTCAGGTACTAAAAGCAAATACATGCCATTATGCTCAATTTCAATAACCGAATCATTGAATTGCTTATAAATATTTTCACGGTTAAATCCTTTATTCACATAAAAATAATTAAAAACAGCTTCTTTATTTTTATCCCTTTCATCAATAAAATACCAACTATTATTCGATAGCACTAAATATTTATTAAGGCTATTAAAAACCGTATAAATTTGCACATCTTTTCTTGATAACACATTAACAATTTTTGAATTCCAGTGGTCAGAACACCCATTTTTTAGTTCGTATTTTTCACTTGCATTATCAATAAATTCAATAAATTCAGGGTAATAATTAAGAAACTTATTTATTCCTTCTGAAATATTTTTTTGCTTAGTATAAATGAAAAAATATAAAAGTATTAAGACTGTTAATACAACCAAAAAATTGTTAGCAATATAAAGCATAACCTTTTTACTAAAAAGGCAAAAAGAAACAATGAAAAAGTTAAGTACTCCAAAATAAAAAACTATTTCAAAATACCTTATATCACTACTATTATTAAATCTTCCTATTAAACCAGGTGAAATTATAGCCAGCGGAATTAAAATAATAAAATAAAGAAAATAAATATGCATAAAATGCTCTGATTCCTCCTTTTTGGCTTTTGTTTTTGCTATAGCATTTTTTATAAAAAGAAATGAATAACCAATAAATGTAAGTGCTGAAATAATAATTGCTAAAGATTTTAAATTAGCTTTTAAAATTAATCCTTTATAAATACTACCAAATATACTAATGGAATGAATAGCTTTAGAAAAAGAGAAAGGAATTTTATTTAAGCCATAATCAAAAATATACACATTTAATAAATTATGAATTATAATACCAAGAACTACAGAAAATATTAACACACTATAGAGCTTAATTGCTGTAAAAGAGAATCTTCTGTTGTTCAATATTATATAACTTATGAAAAAAGGTATTATATAATATATTACAAATATTTTATCTGATAATACTCCTATCAAACAAATTATAAAAAGGATTGTTAAAATTCTCCATGACCGAATTTTTAAATATCTAAAGGATAAATACAAACACATTAAAGTATTTATAACGGTTCCGGTATGCCATGTAATAGCAATAACATGAAAGGTAAATGTGTTAATTTTGCCCCCCGCTAAAAGAGTAATAAAATAAATTAGACAAAATAATAAGTTTGAAAGTGACAGGATATTTAAATTTATTGAAGGGAATATTTCACGGATTAACAGATTGAAAAATAATAATAATAAAACTACTTGAATTATACTATATATAATAAAAGTTAATCCAATCTTGTTAGTAAAAAGGAATATAAAAAAATATATCGTCATATCAGGAAAATAGGCTGGTGCACCAGGTAAACTCCAGCCAATTAAACTATTCTTGTTATTAATAATATCATTAAAAATTGAATAAGCATATACATGATCTGATGTATAAATGACATTTAAATAATTTTCAAAATGTGCAGCAGCAAAAACAAAAATTATTAAAATGATGTTTATTAGGTATGTAGATATCAAAAAATATAATTGAACTTTTTTATTATTCATTTTTTAAATATTATGAATACTTCTAAAAACTTGTTTTTGATTCCGTTATTTGAAAAAAATCTAAAATAGTTTTTTTGCAAATCAAATTTTTGGCTCCTTCAGTTTTTTACAAAATATTGGTTTTTACCAATGGGTATACCTATTCTATGTCTACAACTATTTTAATCGTGTACAGCGACAAATATTAAAAATTAATAGTTAAATTTATGAGGGGCAAAAATAATGAAAAAGAAATCATAACAAATCGCAAAACATATTCCAGAAAGTTGAAAACTACCATTATTCATAACAGTTATGCTTTAACGATTATATGCTCAATTCCCTTTTAGAAACTTTTTAATTGCTTCAGAGGTTATCTTTCGCGGATTATTACTTAGTCGTTGCAGATTAATATTTTGAGTAATTAAAGAGGGATTAAATTTATCAATTAAAGAGCTGATGTTGATATTGATGCCTATTGTATTAAAGAAGACGGTAAAAGCTTCAGGAGCCTCTGCAATTGACAAATCAAGTATGGATAAAAGACGTTTGATCCTTTCTCTGACTGCTTCAGGTCCCCGGGGATCGTTACAATCTTCAATAGTAACTTCATGATTGTATTTCAGAAAAAAGGGTAAACTCAAAGCTGCAGCATGCCCATGCGGAATGCCATAATAACTGGTAAACGCATACGAAAGTGAATGTGGAGCTGTAGTTTTAGTGATATTGATGGCCTTACCGGCCAAATGCGCTGCTTCCTGCATTTTTTCTCTGGCTGTTTCATCATCCCTTAAAACGGTTTTCAGCAAATTTTTCCAAATGAATTCAACCGCCTGAAGCGCAAACGACTCCGATGTGGCATTAGAATGTATACTCCATATCGATTCAACAGCCTGACAAAAAGCATCAAGACCAGTGCAAGCTGTAAGGTATGGCTTTGCCGACCTTGAAAATACGGAAGATAAGTACACATATTCAGGCAGCATTAACGGAAACTCAACCGAGTACTTCGTTTTATCAATATAAAGTACAGCAAATTGTGTGGCTTCAGCTCCACTACCTGCAGTTGTTGGAATAGCTATTAAAGGCGTTTTTATGTCCTTGAGTTGGCTGTCACCTCTTATTAGTCCTGCAATATCATCATCTTGATTTGCATACACACTGATCAACTTAGCCATATCAATCGTGCTCCCACCTCCGATAGCTACTATTAAATCAAATGATCCCTGTCTATATAAGGCAATCCCCCTTTTCAAATCGTCCAATTGTGGATTGGGAACAAAATCATCAAAGATGGTAAGTTGTTCTTCTTTATCAATTAATTGACCAATAAATTGTTTTGCACCTGAAGAACTGTATGATTTCTTACCCCTAACGATAAAAATATTCTGAGACTTTGTTTTGCTAACAAGGTTTTTTAGATCATCAAAGTCATCTTTATAAAAAATCTGTTGCTCCATTTTTATTCCAGATTTTTCATAAATGCTACTTTATTATCTTTGGGTTTAACAGTCGGACGCCCCAGATCATCGCGAGATCCCATTTTTACTTTTACTTCAATTAATGCCGGACAGACGTCTTCTGTGATGCTTTTTAAAGCATAATTTAATTCTTGAATTGTTACTACCGATAGTGCCATCTTGTAATTATTGGCCAGTGCTAATTTTGGTATATCAATAGCAAATGCCACAGATGGTTGTCCTCCAACCGATTCATGAGCTCCATTATTAATTACAATATGAATGAAATTTTTAGGGCCCAGACTCCCTATGATAGATAAACCTCCCATATGCATAAGCAAAGCTCCGTCACCATCAAGACAAATTATTTTTATATTGGGTTTTTGTATAGCAATTCCTAAAGCTATCTGGTTTGCATGACCCATAGATCCCACCGTAAGAAAATCTGAATGGTGAGGATGGTTTAACTCAGCTCTATACTCAAATAGCTCACGTGATGTTTTTCCCGTTGTTGATACAATTACCTCCTCACCGGTTAGTTGATTTACAATCTGTTTAATAGCATCTTCACGTCTTAGTTCATAGGTATTATTTATCATTTCCTTAAAAGTATACTTTGCAAATGTTCCTTTCTTTACCACTAAAGCATATGGCACGTTGTTGTTTTTAACATACACAATTGCTTTCTGAATCTGTGTCTCAACCTCTATTTCATCCATCCCTAAAATAGAGTATGGTATTTTCATTGCCTCAAGCAAGTCAAGTGTCACTTCACCTTGCTTTACATGTTGGGGCTCATCTTTGATCCCCGGTTCACCTCGCCAGCCAATCATAACAAGCATAGGAATACTGTAAACTTTTTCATCAACAAGCGAGAGCAAAGGATTCACTGCATTTCCAATACCTGAATTTTGCATATATACTAAGGGAATTTTCCCTGTTGCCATATAATATCCTGCAGCTATAGCTATGGCATTCCCTTCGTTGGCTGAAATAATATGATTCTGTGCCGATGCATTATCGGCTATATAACCGCAAATGTCTTTTAAAAGGGAGTCAGGGACACCGGTAAAAAATTCTACATCATACTGTTTCAAACGATTATATAAAAAAGCAGGATCAATCATTATGTGCCCGGAATAAGGTTTAAAACATCTTTTATCGACATGCATTTATCATTGGCTTCATAGGATCGCTCATGCATTAAAATAGATTTAGCCACTTCCACCATTGCAGGGTAGGCACTGCGCAATAAATGATTAGCATAAATTACAATATTCACTCCTGCATCCATCAATTGTTTTTCATAAATATGACAATAACTGGTTGGTACAGCTACCAGTGGTACACGCTTTTCAAATTGACAGTACAACTTACAAAACTCGAATATTTCGTCACCATCCTTTTCTTTACTATGAATCATAATACCATCAGCGCCTGCTTCAATGTATGCTTTTGCCCTTTTAATGGCATCATCTGTACCATGTTTGAGGATAAGGCTCTCAATGCGTGCTATAATCATAAAATCCTTTGTAACTTGTGCTTGTTTTCCCATGTTAATTTTTTGACAGAAATTCTCAACAGAATCCTGTTGTTGTACCACGTCGGTACCAAATAGAGAATTCTTCTTTAAACCCATTTTGTCTTCAATAATAATGGCAGATACACCTAATCTCTCAAGCGTTCTTACTGTATAAACAAAGTGTTCGGGTATACCTCCGGTATCACCATCATAAATAATTGGTTTAGTAGTAACTTCTAATATATCATTTAGGCTATGAAGTCGTGATGTTACATCGACTGCCTCAATATCAGGCTTCCCCTTTATTGTAGAATCGGTAAGACTACTAAGCCACATGGCATCAAATTCCTTTCTTATTCCATTATGCTCGATGTTCACATTTTCAACAATTAAACCCGTAAGGCCACTATGAGCTTCCAACACTTTAACAATGGGTTTTGACTCAATGAGGCGACGTAACCTATCCATTCGTACTTCGGGAGTAGTGCCGATCTCTCTATGAATTTGGTTTAATTGTGATGATGAAATACCCTTGGTATAAGCCACTTCATGCAATTTCCCTCCCCATTCTTTAAGGGTGTCAATAACTCTTTGCCTGGTTTGAGCCTGCACTCCCTTTTGCCAATCATCGCCATGAACCACAAAATCAGGTTTTATCTTACGCAGATTTACTGCATAGTCCAATTCATTCTGAGCTACAACCTTTGAAACACCTTTAATACTTTCAATAATAATTTTTCGTTGTTCGTATTTTAAGGTGGGTAAACGTTTATAACTGGCAATGGCCTTATCTGTAAGCAACCCTATTATTACATCGCCCAGTTTGCTGGCTTCTTTTATAACATTTAAGTGTCCGGGATGGATCATATCGGCACTCATGCCTACATATACTTTCTTTGCCATAAACAATTTTTTTCAAAAATATAAATATCAAAGGTAATCCATCAGGATTTCAGAAAATAAATAATTGTCCTTTTCTGAAATAGATTGATAATTCTTTTTCAAAAATGTAAATTATGATTTTTAAGAATTAATGATAATGTAATCCCGATATAGAACCCTGTTCGTTTTTTTTTGAGAGTATATAAACATAGCCAGTTTTCATAGTTACAAATTAAATGAACTTTTACAATTCGCCTTATTTTCTATTTTACTCTTCCTCTTACTGGGCTTTACTGAACAACCTCTGCTATAATGTCATTCCGAATCCCTCTTTCGGAAGTCATTCCGAACTCGTTTTCGGAATCGGCTAGTGATGAACGGATGCTAAAACGAGTTCAGCATAATTACAAAAAGAGCGGCAGATGTTGAAACCTGGTTCAGCATGACTGTTGGAAGAGAGACGGAACAAATTCCTAAATCCCAAAAGAAGTGAACACATCCCTTATAGCCGGAAAACTCACTTCAAGATATTCAGCCAGTTGATCGGTTTTTACAAACCTAACCTCTGTAATGTCTTCGGAAGTCTGAGGCTTGGGAATTTCTTTTCCCTTCAGGATCATCTCAAACCAGGAAGTCCTTTTCAGCGCCAGACCTCCCTTGTATTCATAGGTATGATAGGTTGAAAGCAAGGGACGTACAATACGCAGATTATGTATCCCGCATTCTTCACTGACTTCCCGCAGGGCTGCCTCTTCAACGGATTCTTTTTTATCCAGTTTCCCTTTTGGCAGATCCCATTTCCCGCGCCTGTGGATCAATAAAAATTCACCCTTTTCATTTCTGACAAGTCCCCCCGCCGCAGGAATAAACCTGAAGCATTTCCGGAAATCTTCCCTAAGGGTATCAATATCATGATGAAACAGGTACAGTGTGTCGATTTTTTTTAGTTTGCTGTACAATGAAATTAATTCCCTGAGATCTTCCGGATCACGATATTTATAAAAAAGTCCGTAATTGACCTGGAAATGTTTGGTGAAATTATCAGTCAGGATGAGTTTGCGATCGTTAAAAAAAACTTTATACATTTGACGGCATGAAAGAATGTGAGAAAAAAATCGCTAAACAATTGTTGCAAATTAATGCAATAAAATTAAATCCTGCAAAGCCGTTTACCTGGGCATCAGGTTGGAAATCCCCGATCTATTGTGACAACAGAAAGACATTATCTTACCCGGAAGTCCGTCAATCAATCTGTGAATGTTTTGTAGAAAAAATTAGAATCAGTTATCCGGATGCAGAAGGTATTGCCGGTGTTGCAACAGGTGCAATCGCTCACGGGGTCTTGGTTGCAGAAGCCTTGAATTTGCCTTTTGTTTACATCAGATCCTCTGCAAAATCGCACGGACTGGAAAATCAAATTGAGGGAGTGTATAAGCAAAATCAGAAGTTTGTCGTTATTGAAGATCTGGTATCTACCGGGAAAAGTAGTCTTGAAGCGGTAAACTCCCTGAAAAATGCGAATTGCAAGGTTTTGGGCATGCTTGCAATTTTCACCTATGAATTTTCAGTTTCTGTTGATAACTTTTTGAATGCGGGTTGTGATCTCCAGACCTTAAGCAATTATTCTGTTTTAATTGATCTGGCTGCTGAATCAGGATATGTCTCTGATAATGAGTTGGAAACCTTAAGACAATGGCGGTTGCACCCTGATAAGTGGAAACCAAGATAAATTGTCAATCATGAAACTTGAGAGCAAAATCGGCAAAATTGAGTACCCGGACGAACAGATATATACTTTTCTGACTGATTTCAATAATTTTAAAAACCTGATTCCCGGGGATAAAATTACCAATTGGAAATCGGATGAAAACAGTTGCAGTTTCACCATAAATCCCATAGGCGAAACTGGCATCAAGATGCTTGAAAAAGAGCCCTTTAAACTGATAAAACTTACAAGTCTTGATGATGACAGATTCCATTTTACTTTCTGGGTACAACTGAAAAAAATGGATGAAAAAGATACACGCATTAAATTAACTCTTCAGGCTGAGGTAAATCCCATGATAGAAATGATGGCCAAAAAACCTCTCCAGGAATTTCTTGACAAGCTGGTAGATCAATTGGTGAAATATACGTTTTAAGTTTTATTCAAGATCAATTCAATCTCCCCGAACAAATACGTGTTCTCTGAATTATTTTTGGTAACAAGCACAATCTCCCCGGAAGGCCTGACCTCTTTTAAAACTGCCTGAAACGTATTTTTCTTCTGGCTGTATTCAGATAAGATGCCTCGCTTATAAAGATGATGATTGTATTCATTGTGCATTGATTCCATATCTCCTGAGATCAGTTGTTTGTACCTGAGATCAAATTTGTCAAACAGGATATCCATCAAGGCATCCTTTATAAAAGTCTTTTGCGTAATAATTTTCATTGAGGTTGGATTTGGAATATCTTCCGGAAAATTTTCTTCATTGACATTGATCCCAACACCTGCAATACTCTTTACTATTTTATTTCCCATTATGATATTTTCAATGAGAATACCGGCTATTTTATCATCGCCAACATAAATATCATTCGGCCATTTGATACAAGCTTTTATCCTGTATGAATTCAAAAAATCTACTATTGTCAGGGATAAAATCTCCGTCAGGTAAAAAAAATTTGTTGCATGTATACCCGGAAGCAGCAATACACTGAAAGTAAGGTTTAGTCCCCTGCCTGAATACCATGAATTCTTTCCCCGACCTCTGCCTGAATTCTGATAATCTGCCAAAATAACAGTACCCTCTTCTATCTGTCTGTCAGACATTAGTTTTTTCATGTAATCATTGGTAGAACCAGCCTCCTGCAGGTATTTAATTTTATATTTTGTCATAATGATCCGGTAAAACGATTGCTTCTTATTTTTGGTATTGTTATTGATCAATTGTATGTAATATGAGAAACCTTGATTTACTGCCAAAATTAGGATTTTATTACTAGGTAGAAATAATCATAATTTCACTACATTTGTGCGTTGAATTTATATTAGTTTTTAAACTATTGGGAAACAATAATTTACTACTTGAAAATATAATCGAAGGGATGATGGAAAAAAAGGCTCAGGAAATTGTCGATCTTGACCTTTCAAAGATAGAAAATACAATTTGTGACCATTTTGTTATTTGTCATGCAAACTCAAACACACAGGTGAGCGCTATTGCTGACTCAGTGGAAAAAAAAGTGAAGGAAAACCTGGATCAGAAAGTGAATCATCGTGAAGGAATGCAAAATGCAATGTGGGTGCTCTTGGATTATAACAACATTATAGTACATATTTTTCAGAAAGAATATCGGGATTATTACCAGTTGGAGGAATTGTGGGGAGATGCTCACATTTCGTATATAGATGATTCGAAAAATTTAAATGAGTGAAAATTACCATTAAAGTATTTCAGGGATGGCAGACGATAGAAACAAACAAATAAAAGACAAATTTTCCGGCAACAAACCTGGTCCAGGCAATAATAATAAAAAGAACAAATTCAATTCCTTTCTGGTACCTGTGCTAATTGGTATTGCACTTCTTTCCATGTTGCTGGTAAATAGTGGACGAAATCCTATTGAGACCAACTGGAAAGACTTTAAAAATGAAATGTTACTTAAGCACGAAGTTGAAAAAATTGTTATTGTTAACCAGAGTTTTGCAGAAATTTATATTAAACAGGATAAACTTGATAGTCCTAAACACAGTGAAGTTCTGAACCGTGGTCTGAATAAATTTGCCCAGAGCGGGCCACACTATCGATATGACTTTCCTTCCGTTGAAGTATTTCTCAATATGCTGGATGAAGCACAGGCAGGCTTTGACGAATCGGAAAAAATCTATCCTCTTGCTCAGAAACGCAAAGACATATTCGGAGAGCTTTTTACCTGGCTTTTGCCTCTGGCAATTCTTGTTGTCATCTGGCTGATCATTTTTCGGCGTATGAGCGGTGCGTCTGGTGGACCGGGAGGAGCCGGAAATATTTTCAATGTAGGCAAATCGAAAGCAAAGATATTTGACAAAGACACCAATGTTAAAGTAGACTTTAAAGATGTTGCCGGCCTGGAAGAAGCGAAAATGGAGGTGATGGAAATCGTGGAGTTCCTGAAGAGACCGAAGAAATATACAGATCTTGGAGGGAAGATTCCAAAGGGAGCATTGCTTGTTGGACCTCCTGGTACAGGAAAAACATTGCTGGCAAAGGCTGTAGCAGGTGAAGCAAATGTGCCGTTTTTCTCAATTTCAGGATCTGATTTTGTTGAAATGTTTGTTGGTGTCGGGGCATCAAGAGTACGTGATTTATTCAAACAGGCAAAAGAAAAATCTCCCTGTATAGTATTTATAGACGAAATAGATGCCATCGGCCGGGCAAGGGGTAAAAATCCGAATTTTGGAGCCAATGATGAAAGGGAAAATACATTGAATCAGTTACTTACAGAGATGGATGGATTCGCTTCCAATTCAGGAGTGATTATTCTAGCTGCTACAAATCGTGCCGATATTCTGGACAGAGCGCTTATGCGTGCCGGCAGATTTGACCGGCAAATACATGTAGAATTGCCCGATATGAACGAGCGTACTGCTATTTTTAAGGTTCATCTCCAACCTCTTAAACTGGATAAAAACCTGAATGTAGAATTTCTGGCAAAACAAACTCCCGGATTCTCAGGTGCAGACATTGCCAATGTATGCAATGAATCGGCACTGATTGCAGCCAGAAAAAATAAAAAAAGTGTTGAGAAACAAGATTTTCTTGATGCAATTGACAGAATAATCGGTGGACTGGAAAAGAAAAACAAAATTATAACTCAACAGGAAAAAAGAACCATCGCATTTCACGAGGCCGGTCACGCAACTGTCAGCTGGTTGCTTGAACATGCCAATCCACTGGTAAAAGTGACAATTATCCCAAGAGGCAAGGCCCTGGGTGCTGCATGGTACCTTCCGGATGAGAGACAGATAACTACGCGTGAGCAATTGCTCGATGAAATGTGTTCTGCACTTGGAGGCCGAGCTTCGGAAGACATCAATTTCGGAAGAATATCGACCGGAGCAGTAAATGACCTCGAGAGAATTACAAAACAAGCGTATGCCATGGTATCTTATTTTGGATTAAGTGATAAAATAGGAAATAAAAGTTTCTATGACTCTACCGGACAAAGTGAATATTCCTTTACAAAACCATATAGTGAAAAAACTGCTGAGCTTATTGATGACGAAGTAAGTCAATTGATTGATTTTCAATATAACAGAGCAAAAAAGGTTCTTAAGGAAAATAAGGCTGGCCTTACCAGACTTGCGGAATTGCTGCTTGAAAAAGAGGTCATCTTCTCGGAAGATCTGGAACATATTTTCGGAAAAAGAAAAGCCAATCCGGATGAGGTTCCTCTTGTTGAAAAAGAAATGGAGAAATCAAAGGCAAATCAAAAAACCATCACAAAATCTGCTTCAGACAAATCCACAACTGCTTTGAAAAACCGTAAGGTGACAAAGAAAAAAGCAACCCCGATTTCAAAGCGTAATAGCTAACCGAAAATCAATTTTAATTCCAACTGTATTGCGTATCTTTATACATGGAAAAAAATTGGGTTTGTATCTATAACACAACAACGGTTTACCTTGCTGAAATCGCCAAAGATCTGCTTCATGAAAAAGAAATCGATGCCGTAATTATAAACAAAAAAGATTCCAACTACCAGTTTGGGATTCTTGAAATATATGTCGAGCGCAACAATGCGATTAAAGCAAAGCATATCCTGAAAGATGTGAATTCCTAAAAACGATTGCTTTTTCTTTAAAACACTACAATTATCATTAAATTCGAAACAATTTGAAATTTTCCCTGTCAAATGCCTAATATTTTAACCAGAACAATTACAGGTGCAGTATATGTATCATTGATTGTATTTTCGTTGCTGATCCATCCTGCAGCATTCGGAATCATTACCATCCTTTTGAATTACTTTGCACTTGCAGAATTGAATGCAATGAGTGCAAAATTCAAAATTCAATTGCCAAACCATTGGGTTGTGGCAAATTCTTTTTTTATGATCATTGCAATTGCACTTTTGCAAATGGGATATGATTCTACGTTCGCAGTATTACCACTTTTGGGTATACCTGTCACCTTGTTTACATCAACCATCTTTATGAACACAAAGACCCCTGTTCTGAATATGGCATTTGCATTGTTTGGCACAGTGTATATTACAGTTCCGTTTGTTTTGCTTAATCTTATGCAGATTGAGTCTTTCCAAACAAAAATTCCGTTTGTGCTTGCAATTTTCATTATAATCTGGACAAATGATACATTTGCATATCTTGCAGGCATTTCTTTCGGAAAACACAAGATGATGAAACGTATCTCTCCGTTGAAATCATGGGAAGGTTTTATCGGAGGCTTTATAATGGTTGTCCCTGTTCTATATATTTTTTATCGTTTCTACCCTTCCATTGGTTTGCTCTCATGGATAGGACTGGGAATTTTAACTGTCATTTCAGCCGTAATCGGTGATTTTCTCGAGTCTCTGATTAAACGGAGTGCCGATACAAAAGATTCCGGGATATTATTGCCCGGCCATGGAGGGATATTAGACCGAATTGACTCATTGTTGATAACAATTCCGGTTATTTTTTTCTATCTTAAGCTTTTGATAAAACATTAGGCAATGTATATTCACCGGGAAGGGAAAAAAGCAATTGTTACGATATCTGTAATTCTGATCGTAGTAGCTGTCATTACAGTTTTTATTCCTGTTGAATTCATTTTTAAGTTGATTATTCTGGCTCCTTTTGTTATACTTTTTCTTTTAATACCCTGGTTTTTCAGAATACCATCGAGAACACCATTGATTGATGAAAACATTGTTGTATCCCCTGCTGACGGAAAGGTTGTGGTTATAGAAAAGATCAATGAAACAGAATATTTTAAAGATGAAAGAATCCAGGTCTCAATTTTCATGTCTCCTCTCAATGTACATCAGAATACATATCCGGTAAGTGGAACCATAACCTATAAAAAATACCATAAGGGTAATTACCTGGTAGCCTGGCATCCGAAGTCTTCTCAATTGAACGAACGCTGTTCAGTAGTGATCAAACGTGCCAAAGGCACAGAAATAATGGTAAAACAAATAGCAGGTGCTGTAGCGCGTCGTATCTGCAATTACTCAAAGCCAGGTTCGCTGGTTAATCAATGTGATGAATTGGGTTTTATCAAATTTGGTTCAAGGGTTGATGTTATTCTTCCGGTTTCGGCTAAAATACTGTGCAACCTTAACCAGGTTTCAAAAAACAGAATAACCAAAATTGCACAACTCCCCTGAAAGGTTCTTTGTCAGTAAATAAGGTTTTTATTTGTCCGTTTTAATTCCTAAAAAAAACACATACCTCTTCACTTCCTCCCTGTCACTCAAAGGGGAAAGTGTTACAGATTCATGAATTGCAATGATTCTGAGCAATTAAATAAAGTTACACCTATCCGGAAAGCTGAAGCCTCCTCTTGAGAGGAGGTTTGGAGGTGTGTAATAATAAAAAGCCTTATTTTTGGGTATAATACTATACTAATTAATATACTAAATCTTATTCATTGATGAATACTAATAAAATTTTGAATTTAACAGATTCCGTCAGCTGGATTGGAGTATTGGACAGGGATATTGTCACCTTTGATATCGTAATGGAAACCCGTAACGGAACAACATACAATTCCTATTTTATTGATGCCGAAAGAAAAACAGTGATCGACACCGTCAAAGAATCTTTTCAAGACGAATTTCTCAATAAAATCAAAGCGCTTACCGATCCCTCAGAAATTGAAGTTATTGTTGTGAATCATACCGAGCCCGATCATTCCGGGAATGTGAAAAACTTATTGAAGCTTGCTCCTAAAGCAAAAGTATACGGATCGAGACAAGCGATCAATTACCTGGGTGAAATGATGAATGAGCCCTTTGAAAGTGTAATCGTCAAAGATCAGGATACGCTTTCCCTGGGAAATAAGACTTTGCGATTTATAAGCGCTCCCAACCTTCACTGGCCCGACACGATTTATACCTACCTTGAAGAAGACGGGTTGCTTTTTACCTGTGACTCATTCGGAGCGCATCTTTGCAATGAAAACATGTTTGATGATAAGGTGGGCAATTACGATGAATCTTACAAATATTACTTTGATGTAATTCTGAAACCTTTCAGCAAATTTATGCTTAAGACGTTAGAAAAGATTGATCCCCTAGACATTCGGATGATATGCCCAGGTCATGGGCCAATTCTGCGTTCCGGATGGAAAGACACAGTTGCCAAAACAAAGAATTACATTGATCAATACCTGGCAGATTCGGTTTGTGAAGAAAGCAATGTGCTGATAACTTATGTCTCAGCATACGGATTTACTCGCCGAATGGCAAATATCATCGGCAATTCGATCAAAGAAAAAATACATTGTAATATCCAAATCGCAGACATTGAAAATAGTTTGCCCGGAGAACTTGAAGAACTGATCGTGAAAAGCAATGCCCTTTTGGTTGGTTCCCCAACAATCAATCAGAATACCGTTCTCCCGGTTTACAAATTATTCTCCGTAATAAATCCTATCCGGGATAAGGGGAAAAAAGCCGCCGCGTTTGGTTCCTATGGCTGGAGCGGAGAAGCTGTGAAACTCATTGAAGACTTTTTAAAAATGCTGAAATTCGATGTCGTGCTTGAAGGTATAACATCCCGTTTCCTGCCAGACGAAGATGAGTCAAAAGCACTTAAAGAATTCGGTCATCAATTTGCGGAAATCCTTTCAAAAAAATAGAAGAATAAAAACCCTTCTGGCTTTCATAAGTTTTATTTGAACCTTTGTAACTTATCTTATATTCATTACATAAATTTCTGTTTTTGGTACTGTAATGCTGGTTTTTTTCAGTTTTTACCACGAAGTGGTTAAATTTGAATAACCACCCCGATTTTTGGGGTGGTTCATAATGAGTTACAATAAATCCCTGAAAGGGGTTAACAATCCAGTTATAGAAAATGTCAAGTTACTGTCAAATTCTGTACCACATAGTATTTGGTACCAAGGGAAGCAAGAAAGAACCTCCGGTATATTGCCGGAGGTTCTTTAAAAAAATTGTAACAACAGGGAATTATATTATCAAACTTTGCTTTACTATCATTTATTGTCAATCACTACAAGTTTTTCACTGAAAAGTATATTCTTCTCGTCATACAGCGTAACGATATAGAGTCCTGAGTCGAATTCGTCCAGCGATACGTTAATCAACTGCTCACCACGGTTCAGCTTTCTGCTGTATACATTCCTTCCGGTATAGTCAGTTAATTTTAAAATCGCGGTTCCCCTGAGTTTTTCTTTTAAACTTACAACAACGTGATCATACGCCGGATTCGGATAAAGAACCATCCTGTTTTTTTCTTCCGGAATTATATCTTCAATACCACTCACCGCGTAAGGATTGATAATTTCAGCCTGGTATACTTCTTTGGTCATGTCATCCTGTATAAATGCAACAACACGCAGTTCCTCATCATCAAACACATCCTGGAAAAACCAGTCGAATGTCCTGAACTCTTTATCACCGGGACTCCAACTGCGATTTATTGAAGTACCCTGGGAGTTGGGTAACATATCCCTTACAACACTTTCAAAACGGTCTTCCCCGTTTGCGCCGACCACATCCTTGATCAGTCGCTCTATTATTACCACGTATACTGTCAGGGCTTTTTCTTCAAAATCTTCCGCCGCTTCCACCTCAAGATTTACGGTTAATGAATTGTCTCCCAGTATTGTATTCATGTTAAAAAGAAACGGATTATCGTACAATACGGATAATGTAAGATCAATTTGTTCCAGTTCTTCCTCCCTGTAGTTTACCAGGTATTCAGGCATTCCGTTCCTGCCACCGTCAATAAACGCATAAGGAACATTGGCCAGGCTGTAATAATATTCCCTTGTATCCGGAGGCCCAGGGTTGAGATAATAAAAAGTGTCTGCCCCGGGATATCCCATGTGATATTGAAGATCGATGATATCCTCCAGGTTCCCGTTGCTGTTAACCAAGGTATTAAATTCTTCATTTACACGTTTGCACATTGTATCGCCTGCATTGGTAAAATGTTCGATCAGAACTTTCTTGGTTCGTTCGCCTATCCATATATTATCAAAGGCAATACCATCACGTTCATCCGGATAACCATTAGGTGCACCATATGCTATGCGGAATCGTACCAGGGATTCACCTTCCAGCATGTCCAGCTTATGCCTTGCTTTCACCCAGTTTGCATCCTTTTTGTTTGTCCAGCCAAGACCTTGTCCGCCGGGTATTCCAAAAATATTATATTCGTTGTACCAGTAAATCCCATCATCGATTGCTCCCACCTCAAACCAATTCTCCCCATTATCCAGAGTATACTGTAAAACAGCTCCATCTATAGAGGCAAATGCTCTCCAGATATCCATCCTGATCACGGGACGGCTGGATCCTGAAAAATCATAACACGGACTAACAACGTATGATTGTTCCCCGTTAAGAATGTTCTGAACATCGGTATACCAGGCTTTCGTTCCGGCTTCGGTATTGAAAGTTTCACCAAGCGGCCTGCCAAATTTCCAGCTGTTTAAGCCTTCTGAATTCACTGCATAAGAATACCAGTTCGATCTTCCGGCCGTAAAATCTTCGGCATAGGGTGATTCGAAAACCGGTATGATGGGTTTCAGAATCAGGTCTTTATTTATTGTATCAAAACACCCGTTTTCCGATCCGACAATGTACCTGACCGGATAGGTGATCATTTCATCAAATGTTACGGAAGCCATGGATCCATCTTTATACAAGGGCTCATCGGGGAAATAGAATGTCCACCGGAAGCTGTCCAGCACAGCACTTCCGCCATCCGAATTGTCATAAAAATTAACAAGGCTCTCTCCATCACCGAAACACTCATTGTCCCAGGTAAAGTCCGCATCAATTTTCTGAAAAGTAAAGTCTTTGCTTGCGTATTTCCATCCTTCGCCCGGGAAGTAGACTGAATAGGTAACCGTCCTTGTACCGGATTGGATAATCGATGGAATCAAAAATGCCTCATTGTCGTCTGGGTCCGGATCATCCAATCCTTCATTTCCTTCAATGGAAAAGCTTCCTATCTCCTGCCTGATGTTCACTCCTTCAATTAATATGGCTTCATCATTAAAGCAATACCTGTTCTTCGGAGGATCAGGATTCAGAACCTGGATCTCAGCGTCCTGTTCGACAATATATACCGTATCTCTTGCCCGACCGATGCAGCCTGTCGAAGGATCTTCCCAGGAGTAAACTACATGAAAAGGTGAATAAGTATAAGCTATATTCGGATAAAAAGTCCATTCCGGTCCATTTGGAATAAAGGCATATCGAAAATCAGATTCATCAAAATTTCCTCCATAAGGATCAACACTTACTGGTATCGGATCACTTTCAAAGCTATATGTACCTTGTTCCAAACCATATAAATATACAGGAGGTTCCGGTTCTACTTCGATACTTGTTCCGGGATCACTGTTCGTACAATTCTTGTCTGTTACCTCCAGGATTGTATATGTACCTCCCTCGCTAATCTCCAAAGAATACGGACTAATTTCTATTCCGGTTACCGTAACCGGATCCTCCGATTCATTCTGGTAGGTAAATGACCAGGGATACGTACCTTCGAGTTCCACATCCACTTCGGTATCTTCACAAATGGTACCGCTACCCGGAATGGTTGCCGTTGGCAATGCGTGCTCAAGCACTGTTGCCGATTCGTAGGCACACCCCTCATTTTCATTATCCGAAACCCTGGTAAGTTCATACAGCCCGGTTTCTGAAACCTGAAATTCATAAACATAGGGAGCAGGATGGGATGTTACATAAACCTGAATTTCAGTTCCACCATCCAGCGTATACCAGAAATTCCACGGACCGGTACCGGTAAGTTCGACATGAAGATTGGCCGGTTGACCTGGACACACAGACGTATCACCCGACATGGTCCCGATAGGACTGCCCCGAAGCATTACCTCCGTGCTGCCGGTACCTTCCGCCATACAATGGACATCCCACACGTGCAGGATCTCAAATGTGCCGATATCTTCCGCAGTGACCGGTATAAAACTTGAAGTCTGGGTTATTCCTGTTCTCATTAATGAATCAGCAGGGGGGTCGCCGATTTTCCGGTAGCTGAACGTCCAGGGAGAAGTTCCTGTAAGCGTTACCGGCAATTCGTGTTCCTCCTCGTCACCGATGCAAACATAATATTCTTCTTCCGTTAATGTTGCCGATACGGTGGGATGGTAACTGATTGTCCCTTCCCCCGAAACCGGTCCGTGATCGAATTTTTCATCGCTCACTTCAACCAGTTCATACGTTCCTTCTTCGGTACATACAAGGTCATACGGACTGGTTTCTACGTCGGTAACTTCAATCGGCGAACCTCCATCTATGGTGTAACTGAATGCCCAGGGAGGATTGCTCCCGGTTAATGTTACGGTCAATATTCCCTCGGAACCTTCGCAGATGGTAACATCCCCGGAAATGATGGCAGAGGGCAATTCACTGACTGAATACCAGGCAGACGTGTCTGCTTCACCCGGCGAAGAACCACTTTGAGCATATGGCACTACCCTAACAGCAATGTTTTTGTTGTTGTCGGGAGAAACCAAAGTGTATGTACTGCCGGTTGCTCCGGATATTGCTGCTGCCGGCCAGGCAGGAGGTTTATTACTTGACCTGTACCACTGGTAAGTATGTGTTCCTTCATCGTCATCTTCTTTATCATCGTATGAATCCGTATTTGCCGTTACGGTCTCTCCCAAGGCAAAAACGCCCGGATTGGTCTCATTGATCACGGTAAGATCGGTAAATACCGGTGCGGCGTCGATGTATAGCCTTTCACTACTGACCGGTTCGCCTGCCATGCCATGCTCATCCATCGGAGTGACTTCAAATTGAATATACTTTCCTCCCATGTTAAAACCGGGAGTATAGCTTATTCCTGTTTCTCCCGAAATCAGAGTTCTAGCACCGGCAATAGTGTTTGCTGAATACCACTGGTATGTTGAAGCAACTTCATCATCCTCATCCGGATCATCAAATGTATAATCTCCGGTATGAATATTATTTACTGTACCTGGACCTATAATTGTTACGTCTGATGCAACAGGAGGTTCATTGATATCAAGAACATAGATTGTAAAAAGCTTATCAAAGTATAAACTGGGTATTCCGTCATCAGTAGTTCTTATGGTAATGTCGAAAGAAGGTTCTGTTTCAAAATCAAAAATTCTGCTCGTACGCAGTTCGTTACCTGATATATTAAAATCACTGCCTCCTGTTACTAATGAATAAGTGTGGTTATCTCCGGCATCCTCGTCTGTGGTTGATAATGTACCTATAACCGTATTTACCGGTTTTCCTTCATCAACCGTATTTTCTGACAGATCAATATCTGTGGGAGCATCATTGACATCAATGATCCATATAGTAAAATGCTCATCGAAAGTACCATCACCATTGTTTGCCCGAATTGTAATGTCATATGATTTTACAGGATCTTCATAATTAAACACCACCTTTGTTACCAGATTGGTCCCAACAATTCCAAAGTAGGTACCTCCCGATACAATAGTAAATATGGGAGGAATTATTATACCTGGATTCGTAGATAAAGCGCCTACCACTGTGCCAGCAGACTGATTTTCATTGACTGTATTTGCAGTGAGTGAAATATAGGAAGGCGGTAAAGCAAAAAGGCTAACAACAGAAAAACAAAGTGCCAGCGCTGCTATTGTATATTTTTTTATTCTTAGCGGTCTCATAGTTATAAGGTTTCTTGTAGTAATGAAATAATGCAGTGCAAAACAAGTAAAATTAACGAATCAATACCTTGAATTTTAATCTATTTGATGAAATTCATCTATCATTATCTAAAGGGTATAAAATATGCATCGAACGAAAAACAATTATTGGCCTTCCGCACTAAGTTTTGCCAGTGTAATCACACTGTTTTCGCCCGAATAATTGGACCCGGTAATGATATATCCTCCATCCGGTGTAAAATCAAATCCGGAACCCAGGAAGGACACCCCGTCCCCTTTATAGGCATACTCCGGTGTATTGCCTTCCAGATCAAGTTTTACCAATAACAGATCACCGGTCTCAGTATTGGTTCCCGAGGTACCTGCCATAACCAGTGAATTGTTTTTTACCCTGGAAAATGCAGTTTTATTGAATGCCTGTTCTCCGTAATATTTTGTCCACAGAATTTCAATGCGATCGCGCGAATCGTGTTTGAATTTCATACATTCAATTTCAGATTCATCGCGCTGAACAGACTCAATATTGCTAACAGCAAAATAGGAATTATCCCCTGCCACCGATATGGAAGAAATCTCCGAATTTCCATCCGTACCATAAAAATACGGGCTTGCGTTGGTTCCTTCTTTTGTTACCTGAACAAGGAATTTGTTATAGGTTGTTGATCCTACAGGCCGGCTGTTTGTTGATCCTCCAATGATAAAGTAATTCCCTGCTTCTATTATTGCATTCCCAAATTCGTTCTTATCATAGCCACGTTGTGGCTTAAACCACACCTCCTGACCGGCGGAAGTTCTTTTTGCCACTAAGAGCTCGGAGTTGCTTTCCGATTCATTTGTATACCCGGTGATAACCAGTTCACCGTTTTCCAGCACAAGGACATCAAAGGCTTCGTCATCATAACTTTCGCCAAAAGTGCGTGTCCATATCGTATCCCCTTCGGTATTGATCTGGATCAGGTAAACGTTTTTGTCACCAAGTCTGGAAGCTTTTGTACTTCCTGCGATAATATAGCCGGCGTCGTTCTTCTTTATTGCATACGCATAATCATCAAACAATCCACCATAAGCCAAAACCGGGCCTGTCGTATTCCCATACTTATCAGTTTTTACCAGGCAGATATCCTGGCTTCTGCCGGGATTTTCAAAATTCCCCAGAACAATATACCCTCCATCATCTCCAGTCAGCACCTGCACACCGGTATAGGGTTTATTGCTTCCATAATACTTAATAAAACTAAGTGCCTGATCGGGTGAAAACTCTTCATTGTCGCATGAAAAGAGTACAACGAAAGACAAGATGACCAATAGCTTATGATATTTCATAATGAAAATTTAAAATCTGTTCTTTTTTGACTGATAGATTGAAAAATGATATCCGAAACTAATGCTCAGATAATCTAACATGTAATCGTTATCCACATAATAATATCTTGACCAGAAACGCGGCATATCATACCTGTTTTCTTCCTTTACCATATTGTTTAACCCAAACTGGTACCTGAGATCTATTACCAGAAAGCCCCTGGGAATTTTGTATTTGAAACCCAGGCCTCCCAAAAGCGCATAAGCAATTTGCTCTCTTTGATCGCTTATGTCCGTTTCACTTTCTGAAATAGTCTCAGCTCCATATTGTGTTCTTTGGGGTGATAGAGTGTTTTCCGTTATAAAGCTAACCTGCCCCCCCAGGCGCACAAAGTAATCCAGATTTCCTTTGCCAAAACTGTAAGTAAAACTCAGAGGGACATCAACCTTCTTCAGTTTTTCTACTACAGTGCTTTCCGTAAAATCCCTGGGCTCATCGTCATTCTCAATAAGAATACCTGCCGTCTCTATGACAGTAAATTTTTGCCAGCTATAAATGGCATCAATATTGATGTTCACATCTTTCCATAAATTCCTGCCTACTCCGAATCCAATATGGAATCCTGTTCCTGTCTTATCATTATATTCGGCCTGAGTCTGATCCAAAGCAGAAAAAGGTTCCGTAACCCTGGGATTGGTGAAATTCGGTCCGAAAAACAAATTGAAAGAGTAGAAAGAAGAAGTCTTGTACGATTCAAGAAGGTATACAAATTCTACCGGGTCGTTTGACATGACTTCATATTCAGGGAATTTCTTCAGGAATTCGTCCATCATTCTTTCCGCCTGAAACTGATCGTCATCAAAAAGATAAGCGAGGATAATCAGTTTATAGGCTTCAATCCTTTGCGTACGGGTAAACCCGGATTCCATGCAACCCGATAACAACTCCGGGATCTCATCAATCAGACCACCTTCATAAAGTTCTTTTGCTTCTCTTAGCGTATTCAGACAGCTTTTCTGAGCCTGTAAATTAAAAGGCAACAGAACAAGTGAGAGAAAAAGTATGATACTGTATATTCTCATTGTAATGGTTTTATACTAAAAGTCCGAAGCCGGAAGTCGGATGTCAGAAGTCAGCTTCAAAAACTTCATTTCCTGTTTCACTTAATTTTATTTTTAAATGCAACAATCATATTCATTAAATTATATCCATATTCGTAATGTTCCCTAAATGCTTCTTCTGAAAGATATTTTCTATTATACGCTTTATGCAAACAGGCAACTACTTCAGCCAAAGAACGAATAGCATAACCGATAAATTTTTTAAATTCAGAATTTGACTGTCCAATTGCTCCTTCAGAAATATTTAATGCTATTGAATCACAAGCTCTTCGAATCTGTGAAGAAAGATTAAACATTTCTTCCTTAGGAAACCCGTAAGATATACTATTTATATTTTCACCAAATTCCATCGCTTTCTGCCAGATAATGAGCTTTTCAAACTTAAACTTCATATGAAATAAATTTAATGCTACTTCCGTTTCCTTTCTTCCGTCTTCGGTCTTCCGACTTCCGATTTTGGTCCTCGGTCTTCGGTCTTCTGACTTCCGTCTTCGGTCTTCCGACTTCCGACTTCGGTCTTCCGACTTCCGATTTTGGTCCTCGGTCTTCCGTCTTCGGTCTTCTGACTTCCGTCTTCGGTCTTCCGACTTCCGACTTCTGTCTTCACTCGACATTCGCACAGGTTTTCTGATACTGTATATCCATCCCAACATAGATATCCCATTCCTGGTCTGTAAAATTCCTGGTGACAAATCTACAAATTTCATCTGCCATATATTTTGCTTTGGTTGGCCAATAATATATTTCTCCTTTTTCACTTGAAGAAACCAGGGTTTTTCCATCGGGACTAAAAGCAATAGCAAACACCCACGACTCATGCTCAGTGATTACTATGGGGCTTTCAGACAATCTGTTTGCATTCCATATCCTGATCGTACCATCAAAACTTGATGTTGCAATCTGAGAATTGTCCGGACTGTAGTCAATATCAAGCACACGGGTTGTATGACCCTTAACCTGAGATAATCTTTTCCCCGTTTTCAGATCAACCACAATTATATTTCCCGATTTATCACCCATCACCATCCTTGATCCATTGTTATTGATATCAATGGCATTGATGCTATTCCCTTTATTATCATATATTGTACGAGCTTCTCCGTTATCAATATTCCAGCGCACCAACTGTCCGTCCTCCGTCCCGCCAAAAACATAATTGCCGTCTCTCGAAACAATGATCGTTCTTATTCTTGTCGGATGGGTAACAATTGTTTTCTTTTCTCCTGTTAAAAGGTTCCAGTAAATAACTGACTTATCACTGCCAATGGAGATCATAATGTCTTTGTTGTATACGAATTCCAAATCCACAACGGATCCCCTGTGTCCTTCCTTTATCTGGGGCTGACTGCCTGCCTGGTTTAAATTGAATACCTGTATTGTTGAAGTTCCCGTGCCACAGGCCAGCCATCTCCCATTCGAACTGATTGCAAGGCTGCGGTTTGAAAAATTATTATCAATAAGTATTTTAGCCTGTGATGAGGTTTTGTTTAAATCCCATTGTATTATTTTACCATCGGCTCCCGAACTATAAAATATTTCTTTTGAAGGAAGAAATGACAGTGATCTGACAGCTCCTTCATGCCCGGTAAATGAATTGTAGTTTTTCCCTTTCACAGCGACAAATACACTGTATAATCCCTGGTATACATCCGGACTGCTTTTGCCTCCGTTGTATTCCGTATTGAACTTATAAGCCTGATAAGCAAGCAAAGCCTTAAGATTTTTATTCTCAACCTGAGTCGCTTTAATTGCCATTGTTTGTGCGGTAGTAATCATACGCTTGCGTAATTCAACAGCTTTTGCCTGTTCGGCTCGTGTCTGTTCTTGTTTAGCTTGTTGGGCAGTCATTTGGGCCAACTCACGCTCGTATTGTGCCTGCTGAGTAGTTTTCTCAAGTTCCTCGCTATGCTGTGTTACTTCATCCACCAAATCATACGCTTCCTCTGCTTCTTCCTTTACCTCGCTAAGCTGAAGCATAGCCATCATTTGAGATTTCTCAGCCGAATCTTTTTGAATCATGGCACGTAGGCGTTGAATCTCAATCACATCTTTCTCTTCAACTGCAATATTCTTTTCCTGTTCCATGAATGCAGCAAATTTTTCTGCCTGAACTTTCAACTCCATTGCTTCTCTTCTTTTGCTCAGGGCATAGGACATCAATCCAAGAAACAGCAATGCGGTAATTCCCATAAACATGGCAAATCTTCTCGTTCTGTTAAGAGTTCTGCGCTGAAGCTTTATTTTATTTTGTTCTTCCTGCAGGAATTTTTTTTCACTGGCATCAAGAAAGACCATTACTTTTTCAAAGGCAGGATTGTATTTCTTTGCCCAGGCAAGGGAAGGCTGCTGAGTTTTTTTCCAGTTCAATGCAAGCTGAAGATCAGGAGGCCGCCAGAGACCGGTTTTTCCAATCTGGAATAAGGATGCAGCTTCAGACAGGCGCAAATACATCTGAACAGCATTCGTCTCTTCTTCCACCCAACCTTTCAATCTGTCCCAAACTCTCATCAAACTCTCATGTGAGATATCGATAACAGTGTTCTCGGTTAGTTCAACATTTTCTGCCGGAGTAACAAACGATTTTCCTTTTGATCGGAATACGTTCACGACCTCTATGACATCATCAATCCTTGCCTGTGCAATATCGGCAATCTCCCTGATCGTGGCCGGGTGTCTTATCCCCTTATTGTCCGTACTTTTTTCCGTAAGAGTCTTAAACATACTCTTGCATATTCTTTTCCCTTCATCAGAGAGAACCTCATAAGCTTCATTTGCATGCATCGACAGGGCATTTTCCATCTTACCTGCTGCCTCATAATCTCTTAATCTGATATGAGTTCCCGGTTCATTGTATTTCTTCCAGAATTCCCAGGTGCGCATCATTGAATGCTGTAAAACAGGGAGTTGGTCTGTCCCTTCAACAATTGAATTGAGAATCTGCTGATACAACTGGGGATCTATTTGAGCCTGAGCAACCGATATGGGACCAAGTACCGCTTGCGAGAAATCTTCCCGTGTCATTTGTGGTACCAGAAAATTGCTGTCATTGATCAAATTTGTAAGTTCCTGAAAATAACTACACTCACTGATAAAGTCCGAACGCATTGTGATCACTATATAAATTGGTAACTTACGCTGATGAACCGCATTTACCAACAATTTAATAAAAGCTTCCGTTTCATTTACGGTAGTAAGTGTATTGTCTCTGCTCTCTTTAAACCGGAATAGTTCTTCAAACTGGTCAATGATAAGCAAAAGATTTTCTCCTTTTTTCAATCCCATTTGCGAAATGGCATCAACCAGACCAAATAAACTTCTTCTTAATAATGCATAAACAATATTTCTTGAGAAATCCCTTTTTTTATTATCTGAGTGAGAGCTTTGAGTTTCAGCATCAGCTATAGCCTCCGCCAGATTCCTTACCGGCTGATTTCCCGGCCTGGCTGCAATAATTCTCCAGTTGGACCCGGTACCAGCAATAAATCCACCGTATAATATTGGCACCAATCCACAATAAATCAGTGACGATTTTCCACTGCCTGAGGCACCCGTAACAGCCGCAAAATGATTGCCTGCAAGATATTCCAAAATAATCTCACTTTGTCCTCCACGACCAAAAAACAAATGACTTTCCTCAATTCCAAACGCCCGCAATCCCGGAAAGGGATTATCCAATTCATTCAAATTATATGTTGCCTGTACCTTATTTGTAATCATTCGGAAATCAGTTTTTGTAATATCAATTCTGCATCAGGATCTTCCTTGCCATTTATTATTTCAACTTTCCCTTTTATCATTTTGATAAGCTCTGGATCAGGCTTTATTTTCGAAATTATTACGATCTTTTTAAAAGGTTCTCTTTTGCCTATTCCCGGTGCCTTTATGATATCCCTAAGCTTGCTTTTTAACCAATAATCATTTGAATTTTGCTGAAAAATGATTATGCCGTCAGATATACGAAGTGCCTGCAAATGTCTGGTATATATACCGATTTGTTCCTGGTAATCCAAAGTATAAACCCGCAGTCCTGATAAAGCCAATGATGAATACAGTTGTTCAAAGTTTTCTGAAGATTCCTCTTCTGACAATAAATACACTTTTGATATATTTTCGTATTTAACAGGTTCAACATGAGCAGTTCTTTCAAGTTTTTCCGTTAAAATAGTTTTAAATGTCTCCAGGGGACTCTCAATGATCTCAGTATTCATTTCTGCTTCATCTCTTCTCAGTCTTTTCAGGTACAAGGCTTGTCTCTGATCTGTAATCTTAACATGTTGAGGGATCCAGATCAATCTTCTGAAAGAATTGTTCTCAATGCTCTTTTGATATTCTTTAATGATCTGATTCTGATAATCCGGAAGGGAATATTTTGTTCCTTTCAATATGTCTCCATACTGGGACCCCATAAGCTGAACTGAAAAATCTGTCTTTTTTAAATTTGAAAGCATGATTTTTCTAAATTCTTCACTTGTGCCGGGCATATCCAGGTTCGGCAATACTTTGAATCCATTATGCTGCAACTCCCTTTTTATTTCATCCCTGGCATTCTCCTGATCATATGAGGTCAACCCCAGGTAAACATAACGGATTTCATCTTCATTTGCACTTTTCAATTCCATGGTTTTTATACTTCCAGTAATATCGTATGCCAAATCAAGCAGTTTGCTATAAATTATACCGCTTTTGTCTTCGGAATCAAAATCAAGAAGTTGTATTTTACGGTTGTATGGATTTTTAATGTAAAAATTATATGAGAGCAGTTGCTCTAAACATGCAGGCTTCAATGGGTTTTTGGGCGTTTCAAGGCAAATTTTAAATAGTTTATTCGAACCATGAATTTGATCAACCTGTTCCAACCCTACAAAATTGCAAATCTCCTGCAATTCATTTTTATAGTCGGTATCCACTTCAAAAATAGAATGAGTGAAAAAGACAAATACAGAAGATGAAGAAAGATATTTGTTGTATTCGTGATCATTAAAATCTTTTCCTTTATTGATAGCAGTAATTTCACGGCCAAGTATCCGGGAGAGAATATCCTGCAGATGCTCAGTAAATGTTTCTATCAGAACATGTAATTTATCCTCTGACTTCACCAGGCTATAAGGATAGGTAATATATATATCGTATTTACTTTTCATTTTTATTATTAACCAGCCAGTTTAAAATCTTCAACACAATTCAATACACAATTTGCCATCTCACTATGATCAAATAACAGAGTTTCAATAGGATCATGATTTATTGATAATATTGTGCCACCATCTAAAAATTCAATTTTGCATATCCCCGAATTTACTAATAGATTAGCATAATATAATTCGTAAGTGCTCTCAGAGCAATTCATTTCATCCCCATTATCAAACAGTATCCTTCCTGATAGTATTATAAACAAAGAATAATCATCAACATTGTTCTCAAGATCAATATGCTGATTTGATTCAAATTTTATTTCCTGAAATGTCTGTGCAAGCTTGATAAGAGTCCCTTCATCAAGACCTGATAATTTATCAGTATTCTTAAGAATATTGTATTTCTCGATGAGCAGAAGCTTATTTCCCTGCTCTATATCTGATATCGTCTCTTTTAGTTCAAGTTGAACATCCGGTGCAAGTCTGCTAAATGCATCCTCAAATAAAGTTTCATCTTTCCTGTATACAATAATTGCTGCAACCTCTCTCAGCAATCTATTGGGATGAAACATATTGGATATCAATTCATCGCTGATTTCAAATTCAGGCATTTCCATGGCAAGTTCCATAGCACAAATACGAGGGTAAATTGACAAATAATTGTAATTGCGGGTAAGGATCTGTGAGATCATTTCTTCATTTGTCATACTCTCGATCGGAAAGTAATATTGTAATCGTTTCACTTTCTCTTTTGCTGAAATATCTTCCAAAACCGGGAAAAGAACAGGCTTTATATCTTCGTATACAAAATGATCTATCATTTCTATAGCATGACTTATATCCTCTCCTGATCCCCAATCGATCAATTCCCTGATCTCCTGAACAGTCCTTGCATTGTATGCCAGAGAAAGCAAGTCATACAGCAAATCATAGTTCAATTTAATTTCATCAGCAAAAGCTGCTTTAAGATTTGAATAATTCTTATCATATGAAAATGAAGTGTAAATAAGATAATTCCATCCCAATACATTAATTGTTCTTACTATTATGTTTAAGATCTTATGAAGATTTAAGGAACTTGCCTGAAAATTTGATTCATGCAAAGCCGCTATTGTTGCATCAGTGACAATTTTACTCTGATTTTCAAGTTTATTCAGCAAGAGATCAATAGCCTTCTCAGTTCCTATTTTACCATAAATACGTATTGCCCGTGATAACAAATTGTCGTTAGTGTTCGGATCAAGGAAAAGTCGTTCAAGATATTCCAATGCAGGATTTCCTATCTCGACAAGAGCTTCAAACGCATAGGCATGGTATCGGGGAGAGCTTAAAAATTCGATAAGGATATAGCTGTGATCAGCATTGCACATTCTCGACATCGCTTTAACTGCTGCAATTTTGACATCGGGTTCAAATTCACGGGTTAAATTGACCAATGCAGAAGTATAGGTCACATCTCCCCTGGCTCCGATTATTTCAGCTGCAAGCACTCTTTTTTTTACATCCCGGCTACTCACCAGTTTCTCCACATCAATACCTGAAGAGAGAATCTTAATTCGTTCCTCAAATTTGTCAATAATCTGCATTAAGAGTTTTTCTGATTCGGGCGAAGAAGGTTTTGTACTCTTCAGATCGGGTAATAGCTGAAGTAGTGACTCTTCTTCTATGCATTTTAATACATAATTCTGTATGATGGGTTGAGGATTGGCCAACATCCTCTGCAAACTTTTCTCATATGCCAGAGGCTCGATTTGAGCGGACAGCTTCATGGCATTGATTACTTTTAACGGATCCTCACCAACCAGTATTTTTCTGATTTTTTCATTGTAATATTCCTTTTTATGATCATCGAAATGTCTGATGCGTAATTTCCGATAACTATCCTGTAAAGCCTTTCTGTATGATTTCACAAGTTTAATTCCATAAAACAACCATAAAGGAAGCACAAGAAGTGAGGTCAAGAAGATGCTGTAGACAATAAAAAGTTTAAATCCGGATAATGCATAAATAATTAAACCTGCAGCTATCATCCCTAACATGACGACCATTCCTTCTATTCTTGGAATTGCAACTTGTGAGAACCGAATATCCAAAGTTCGGAAAAGTGTTTTAAATGATGGAGTTTGAATAAGCAATTTGCTTGTTTCATAAATTGCTTTATTTGCTCCGAGAAGAATAATAAATAACGTGATAATCTCATTGCCTACGACCAGTTTACGAAGTATAAAATTGAACAGTATTGTCAACAATACAAATATCCCAAGTCCTGCCGGGATCAATACCAGGCTATAGGGTGAATCGTATGAGTATAATATTTTTCGTATTAAAAAACGATCGATTACAAAAATTAGCATAAACATAAAAGCAAGGAAGGTTGCATAAACCAATGACAATTTCTCTATCTCGACAAACCTGAGTTGTATAAGACTGATAAATCCAAAATGAAGAAAAAATCCCAAAATAGAGGAAAGCAAAGCAAAAACAAAAAGCTGCCTTGTATACTTTGTGGATAATATAAGGAAGAATGACCTGGCAGGAATAAATTGATCCTTTTTATGATTGAAAATTTTTTCCCTTCTATGAACCAGGTTTGTTGGAAATTGGAGTAGAAATAAAACAATTGCCGACAGAACAGCAAAAAGAAGAACAATAAGATAATTCAGCTTGAAAAGATAGAGAGTTAATGCTACAAAAAAACCACCAGCTATCATTCCTATCATAAATCCAGCCTTGGATATTGGATAAATACGACGCAGTTGATGAGGATGAAGGATCTTTCTCTGATATCTCCAGAAATTCAACAATGCAAGTAAATTCAAAGGAAACAGGATGACAATACTGAAAAATGCATACTTCATTGATAAACTCTGGAGATAAACCAATGAATAAGCAAGTACTGAGAACAGTATGATGAACAGGTTGATAAAATTGAACAGTTTAATGGAAATCCTTTTATAGGCCAGTGAATAGATATAAAATACCAACACTCCACAAATTCCCGAAAAAACGAATGCAAGTGCCAGGTCTTTCTGTTCCCAATGTTTAAAAAATATGGAATGAGCAGCTACATCAAATGTACATAGAAAAATACCCAGGAAAACAGAGGTTAAAAACAGATAAAATGTTAAGCCTGCTTCCTGTCGTTTAATATTGATTTTTCTTAACAGCAAAGAATACATTTGACTGAATGTTCTCCGAAGATTTGTTGATTAATTGTAACTACTTAAAAAATAGAATGATAAAAATAAGAAACATTTCTTATCTATTAAATTCCCTTATCATAAGGATTAATATATTTAGCCCACAAAATGATACAATCATGTAATTTTTTAAAATCCATGCTTAAACCAAGCTCTTTTTCTTGTGTTTCTTCTCTAGTAACAGAAAAAAATTATGTTCCAAAAAAGCACTATTCATTTGAATAAATATGAAAAGAGAAGAGAATTTGTTTTTCTCCTTTTGGCAGGTTTATTCATAGGCACGCTTGCCATGCTAAACATACTTGGCATTCCTCGATTAATTGACCTGAGTATTTTATCCACGCTAAGATTTCTTCCATCTATGCAATATTTTGCTCTTAAATAATGATGCTCAAAACGATCCCTGATCTTTTTAACATAAAGACGCAATTCATCATCCGTTTTATTCAATACTATTGGCCGATCTTTCGTAGCTTCTTTTAAGCGGCTCACCAACGTATCGTTATCAAGCCGAATATAAATTGCCTCGCCCAGTTTTTCAATTAAATTCATGTTGTCGCAATAACAAGGCGTTCCTCCTCCCAGTGATATAACAAGATTATCCTTTTTCACAACCTCTTTCAGTGCTTCCCATTCTATTACCCTGAACACATCATCACCAAGTTCAGAATATAATGCCGGAATCGATTTTCCTTCACGTTTCTCAATCACATCATCAAGATCAACAAAATCCATATTCAATCGCTTTGCGAGCTTTTTCCCTATGGATGTTTTGCCACTGTTTTTATATCCGATAATAAAATATCTCACGTATTGCTTTATATCATGAATAAACAACCAGATCAGGTACCAGTTCAAATTTAGGTAAGGGGTTGTCAAAAAGTAAATAATACTATATAAAGAATAATTTTTTTGCTTTGTGTAACTTCGTATCTTCCCTGCCTCGCCGGAAGGCAGGTTTGTGAATCTCTGTGTCGCAGCAATTTAAGTTATACCACAAAGTTACACGAAGCAGACACAAAGCCATACAAAGACTTTTTAGATTATCTCTTATTGCCTTACAATCCGGCTCAAGTTAATACGAATAATGAACTATTTCTTAGGCTTCATGGCCTGGTAGGCTATATGTTGTATATAATTATCAAGAATGATCAATGCAGTTTGTGCTTCAACAACCGGCCATACTCTTGCTACGATGGTGGGATCCCGGCGTGTTACCGCAGCCAATTCCTTGTTTTCAAGACTCACCTTATCTATTGTAACCTGGGGTTTTGCAATGGTAGGTGTAGGTTTTACAGCAACACGGGCAATTATATCCTGACCTGTCGTTAATCCGCCAGTAATTCCCCCGGCATTGTTCGATTTGAAAACTACTTTGCCATTTTCAATGCGCATTGCATCATTGCATTTTGAACCGGTCATATTCGCAGCCTGTATGCCACAACCAATTTCTACTGCCTTAACAGTACCAATAGACATCAACCTACCTAATTCACCATCCAGTTTATTGAATACAGGTTCCCCCATACCTGCAGGTACGCCGGTTACAACTACTTCAACAATGCCCCCTGAGGAATCCCCCTCTTTCATTATCCTGACAATTTCATCATGCATAGCATTGGCAACATCTGCATCAGGACAGAAAATTTTCGGATTGATCCCGTATTTTTCTTTTATCTCATCTTCATTGTATTCCGGTATTTTTATTTCAGGGATCCTTTTTTCGAGATCAGCCAGAATAGCTGCCTTTTCAAAAAACCGCAGATCAGTCTTCAGCTTATTTGATGCAAACAATTCAAGGTAAATGGGATCATACTGTTTTCTTACTTCCCTGTATGCCTGTGCCTTCTTCCTGATCTCATTCAAAGGCATATCACCCATCCTTATGCCTGCAGCTTCTCTTACAAATGAGACAACTTCAATTCCATGATCTTTAAGAATTCTTTTGGCGATGCAACCGGCGGCAACAATTGAAGATGTATATCTGCCACTAAAAAATCCTGCACCAATAGAATCATCAAACTCCCCATACTTCTGATAAGAGGCGTAAGAAGCATGACCCGGTCTTGGCGTACGATTGGTTAACTGGTATTGCTCGATATGTTCAAAATGTCTGTCAACATTAGGGATCAGAATAACCAAAGGAGTTCCGTTTGTATACCCTTTGTTCTTAAAACCGGGCATTGTATCAGCAGCATTAACTCCACTGAAAATCACCGGAACATCTGCCTCCCGGCGTGGAGATGTCAATTCTCCCTGTCCTGGTTTACGCAGCATTAGCTCAACATAAATTTCCTCTTCCGTAAAATAATATCCCGGCGGAACACCCTGAATATTTATGGATAATCCTTCCTGGTATGAACCGCCGGCTACGGTAGTTTTGAATAAAGTTCCATGTGTGCATCCTAGCATAACTCTATGTATTTGGTTTAATTCATTTGATCTATTCTGGCTTCAATGGACTTGAAATCGTCAAAAAACGAGGGATATGTTACATTAACAGATTCAGCTGTATCGATGATGGTTTTCCCCTCTGATGCCATGCCGGCAATTGCCAGGGCCATTACCATTCTGTGATCGTGATAGCCATGTACTTCCTGACCTGACAATCTGCTATATTCAATACTCAATCCGTCTTTGAATTCTTCTATTTTTGCTCCCATTCTACGAAGTTCTTTCGTTATAGCGCTGATACGATCACATTCTTTTAACCTGGCCTGTTCTACATTATACAACCTTGTTTTCCCTTTGGCAAAACATCCGACAACCGCCAAAGCAGGCAATGCATCAGGTGTATCATTCATGTCAATTTCCATTCCCGTAAGCTCTTTTCCAATAACTCTGACTCCCCCTGTTTCATGATGCACCTGCGTACCCATCTTCTGAAGATATTCAAATACTTTTTTATCTCCCTGATGATCAGAAAAATCAAGACCTTTAATCAGTACTTCGGATTGGGTTATTGCAGCAGCACATAAAGCAAATGTTGCAGAGGAAAAATCAGCGGGGATCTTTAGGTCAAATGCCTTATATTTCTGTTTCCCTTTAATTTTAAACCATTCCAGTCCTTTTTGTTCAAATGCAATATTCTGCTTTTTCAGCCAGTCCAGTGTAATTTCTACGTATGATTTCTCATGCAGATTTTTTACCTCAATTTCAGTATCATTCTCGGCCAGAGGTGCAGCAAAAAGCAAAGCAGTAACAAACTGGGAGCTAATTCCGTCTATTGTTGTTTTGCCTCCTTTTAGGGGACCCCTTACTGTGAAAGGGCATTTGTCATTCAGGGTTTTAACTTCTGCTCCCAAAGATCTGAGAGCCAAAATAAGAGGGGTCATGGGTCGTTCTCTGATAGAGGGATCGCCATCAAATGTGATATCCTGGGATGCAAGTGAGGCAAGGGCACTAAAAATTCTTAGCGAGGTACCTGAATTGGCAACATCAACAAAGCTGGCCACTTTGCTTATTTTCCCCCTGGTACCATCTATTACCCAGGTCCCGTCAAGCACTTTAATCCTGGCTCCAAATTCCTGCGCTGCTCTGAATGCCGACCGTGCATCTGCAGAATCAAGCGGGTCATGCAATATGGAACGCCCTTCAGCCATAGTCGCAACCGCCACAGCACGAATAGTGTGCGACTTTGAAGCGGGGATGGCTATTTCTCCACTTAGTTTCGATTTTTGCGTAACAACTTTCAATTTTAATGAATTGAGCTCGCAAAAATAATAGGAAGCAAAGAGAATTACAACATAATCGATTGATTCTGTTCAATTGGTGAGTGATTTAAACAATCCCACCGATTTTGCTATAAAATAATCACAACCAGTTGAACGGCCTTGGAAAAAAACCTGATATTCAGAGAACAAATGATCAATACTATTGGAGCAGAGTTGGTCACAATCCCTCAGCAAAGAAATTTCAATGAATTCAGCATTCAGTTCGAAATGATTGTAAGGATAATTTAATTAATTATTTTAGTATCAAAATCATTCACAATCAAAAGACGACCACTATGAAACGTATTTTTTACTTATTGATTTTTAGCTTGTTGTTTACTGTATCCTATTCGCAAGTTAAAGAAATTGGATTCTCTCATTACCTTTTTCCGGAATTTACAAAAGGAGTTGTTCTGATGACAACCGGAGTCAAAAATGAAGCTTTGCTGAATTATAATTCGCTGACCGAAGAAATGGTTTTCGATAATAAAGGCAGAAAATTAGCCATAACAAAGAAGGAAATGGAACTTATAGATACGGTTTTCATCAGGGACAGGAAGTTTTTTGTATTAAACAATGAATTTACCGAATTAGTATACCATTCAACCTGGGACCTGTATGCCGGACACAAATGCAGAATAAATGACCCGGGTAAACCTGTCGGATATGGCGGAACATCACAGACTTCAGCTGTCACTTCCTATTCTTCATATCGTGCTGACGGCCGGGTATATGAACTTAAATTACCCGATAGCTATGAAGTAAAACCATACATTGTTTATTGGTTAATGAAAGATGGAAAATTGACCAAGTTTATCAGCATCAGGCAATTGATGAAATTATTTAAAGAAAAGAAGGATTTGGCCAAGGCGTATATCAAAAAGTACAATGTAAAATACGACGATCAGAAAAGTATTGTTCAATTCATTAACTACCTGGAAAAAAATTGAAAGCAATACATCCGATGCGAAGATAATACGCCATATTTCAACAGATGCCCTCTACCATTCAAGCGTCATCTGCTCTCCGTTCAGTATTGATTTTTAAGTGCCAATTTTTGACTTACATGAATTGATTGCAAAAAGTCAAAGTAACTAAAGACAATACAATATATGTAATTATCTGTAATTCAAATATTTAATGCAGAAAAGCCATCTTTAATCGGATGATGAATGCGTGCCCCTTCCTTGAAGAAATAATTCATGTAGATATAACAAATACTATCATTATTGAGATCTTCTTGAAAACAAACCATATTTTACAATATAATAAATAGCCATAATCCCATCCATCCACTTAATCTTTTTACCTTCATCATAGGTCCTTCCATAATAAGATATACCGACCTCATAAATTCTTATTCCGGGAACTCTTGATATTTTGGCAGTTATCTCCGGTTCAAAACCGAATCTGGATTCCTTAAGCTGAATAGTCTGAATAATTTTTGTTTTAAATAATTTATAACAGGTTTCCATATCTGTCAGATTTAAATTAGTAAACATGTTGGAAAGAGTTGTCAATAGTTTGTTCCCTATCGAGTGCCAAAAGAAAAGAATTCGATGAGGACTACCACCCATAAATCTTGAGCCATATACCACATCAGCATAACCTTCAACAACTGGTCTCAGCAGGTTATTATATTCATCAGGATCATACTCCAAGTCAGCATCCTGTATTATTAAACATTCGCCCGATGATTTTGAAATTCCGGTATGTAAAGCAGCTCCCTTACCCATATTTTTTTCATGTTTGAAATACTGGATATTTATATCTTTATTCTCCGATATATATTTAAGAATTTCATCTTCAGTATTATCGGTCGAATAATCATTTATTATTATCACTTCCTTCTCAATATCATGTATTAAGCTTACACCTTTTATCTTCCCCAGCATTTTATGTATGGTTTTCCCTTCGTTGTATGCTGGAACAATAATGGAAAGTTTTTTTATTTTCATTGGTCTTATTTACTTACAGTGAATAAAATATATCGCATTACAAAAACCTTTTTTTTCTCATCCCTGAGAATTAAGAATTATAACTACTTCATATCAATTCTGAATAATTGAAATTACTTTAAGTTCTTATTTCATATACAGTGTCAACTTTGTGTTTTCTGTTAATCCTTCGAATTGTTTTTTTGAATTTAAATAAATCACCAAGCGACCATTATGAAAATAATCCGGGACATGCACATAAAATGCATACTTATTTCTGCGACCTGGCGCAGAAATTGGACTGAATAATCTGATTCTATTATGTTTAATCGAATCTGATTTGATAAGCTTTGAATTAAGGTAACTATCATAAAATCCATTAGTTACTTCTATTTCAGTTTCTATTTTTATCCATACATCAGAATATCTGCCGCCCTCCGGTTCTAAATTAAGTTTTGTATCTGCGATATTAAATATAGAATCTGAGGATCTATTGAATTTCAGAATACTATCCTGCAAAAATTCTGTTTTTATTTTGTACTTTTTTTCATTCCTGAGCCATTCCTTTGTATCCAGCATACTCATATCAAGGGGTTGTAAGTGACGATTTAAATATATGCGACCATAATAACGTCTATTCATGTCGTCAAAGTGAAGAAAAGTGTTATTGTATTGCTGAATCTGAAATATATTGACCCAAATTAAGTATATTCCCAAAACATAAAATACAAATCGCCACCTGTATTGGTTGATTTTTTCAACGAATGCCGCAAAAGCTAAAGCGAAAACAGGATAACTTTGTACCAATGCCCTGGTTGAATAACTTCCCCCATATCTCCAAATACGCCAGGATATTATTATATAAATATTAATTAAACAAAAATATATTACAGCTTTTCTGAAGGGATACTTTTTAAGAAAGAATAAACCTACTATAAAGAAGATGGTTATAGGAGTATAAATAAACCATCCCTTCTCCCAGCCAATTATCACTCGCAAATGCGGGGTTAAAAAGTCCCAGGCGCTTCCTACTTCATATATAAACGATCCACTAGAGTATTTCCAATAGATAAGCTGTGGCAGTATACCAATAAATCCAAATATTAAAGCAGCAAAAAGATGGTTTTTATGTTTCTTCACACTTGCCCATTTTTCTTTTGCGGATTCTTTTGTATGGGTATCCCAAAGTAATGGGATGAAAAGCATAACGGCTTCGGTTGGTCGACAAATTATAGCCAAACCAATAATGTATCCTGTTAATGAAGCCCATATGATAGTTGGCTTCTGATGCCATTTTAAAGTAAAGTAAATGAGTAGAACATACAAAGGGAAAATGTAGGCATGACTCATAGCATTATCAACACTGGCATACTGTATAAAATTCGTGGCCAGTAAAAGCAATATCAGAGTTATTGCTGTTGTACGATCGCTGAAGTATTTAAGCAAAATGCGTCTTAAGAGAAAAATCGCCAGCATACAATAAAATAAGATACCGAATGCTAATGCGTATTGATAGGGTGGTGAAAAACCATCTGGTTCATATTTGGAAAATTTTGCGATTGAATCTCCGATTAAAAAAAAAGGCGTTTCAAGTATTGCAACTCCACCCAGATAACCAAAAACATAATTCCCATTCTTGTATTTGTGAGCCTGATATACATATCCTCCGGTAACATTATATTTTGCATCAATCTCTGGCAACCATTTTAATTCTCTCAGATCCTTATAGATATATATGGAGGGCAAATACATATAATAACCCAGAGCATCCCAGGTAGTAACTCGTAATGGATGTGAAGATCGTATATCTGAATATTTTACCCTTATTAACACTAATACAATAACTATCAGAATACATGCAGTAAACGAAGTTGAATTTTTCATTATTTTCATTTACTTTGGATATTTCGCATGAATGATCCTTTAATAATGAGGAATGTACATGATAAGATCAAATACTCAAAAATTAAATGTTTATGGATTCACTATGGTTTTTACTAATACATGATCTTTGTCCGTTGTAAATATAAATATTTCAATCTTTCACCATTCGAGCGTCATCTGCTCTCCGTTAATCCGCTCAATAGTATTGGATGGTTTTTTTGTATTTAAATCTTCAGAATCAGACACCTGTTCGTTGTCTGTTTTTTCCTGTTCTTCCTCTATCAGTTCAACATCAGCTTCGACCTGACTGACGGGAATTTCTTTCTTTTCCTCAACTTCTTTTTGTGCCGATACATCTTCATCTTCCATTTTCTTTACAGGTTCCAATTCTTCGATTTTTTTGATCTCGTACCTGGTCAATCGCTTACCTCTGGCTTTGAATCCTTTCACTGCAATAAACGATTCAACATCAAGTTCTTCAGCCTTCCGGTTTTTATTTTTTCCTCCAAAAAGCAACTTTAGCCTGGGGCAAACTTCTGCTGAAATATGAACAAATTCACATTTAGAATCTTCAGGAAAGTAGTTTTGAGGTTTCCCGTTAATATCAGCTACAAAACGTTTGATGTAATGGTATTTCTGGTCTGCATCATAATAAACAACAGTATATATTTTTTGCTCATCGTGCCTGGCCATATAGCAAATTCCCTCGTTAAAATGCAGAGTGAGATCCGGTCTGTAGATTGAACATATTCCCGAGTCATAAAATACGATAATCCGGTCAACAGTCTGGAATTCGCCAATGTAATTGCCTCGTTCTTCCATATTCAATCGCTGTACTTCAGGGTCAAACCATATTTTCTGTCCTCCAAGAGTTGAACCCATCTTCTCCAGCAATTCAATTCGATGCACAGCATGTTTTGTAAGTATGTTCCCCACGGAACCCTTGCCCTTGATGGTTAATTGGCTAAAATCGTATTCAATAGCCAGATTCCTTAATCTTGGTTTGGGTTTCAGAATAACCTTAATTATTTCAGCTTCTCCGTTGGGATTTACCGTCAAATGAAGGATGCGGGAACCTTTTTTGCCTTTTGTTAAATCATATTCTTTATCGCGTGTAAGACCGGTAATGGAACAACGTTTGGTCATTATAGCACCATTTAGTCCGTCACGATAAACAATATTATAAATTGTCCGATTGTCATTCTTCCTGAAAACTGCAGCATGAAGAATTCCCTTTCCAACAAACGTTTTATCTGTAACTTTTGTGATGCGGTATTTTCCATCGCTGAGGATAACCAGAATATTATCGATATCCGAACACTCGCAAACAAATTCTTCCTTTCTTAATCCTGTTCCGATAAAACCTTCACTCTTGTTAGCATACAACTTCTCGTTCGCAACCACAACATGTGTAGCTTGTATAGTATCGAAACTTCTGATTTCTGTTTTTCTCTCTTTCCCCTTGCCGTATTTCTTCTTTATTTGTCTGTAATAGTTGATCGTATAGGGAATAATGTGTTCGATGTGATTCTTCACCTCATCCATCTCATCTTCAACAGATTGAATATGTTCATCAGCTTTGAATGAACTGTATTTCGAAATCCGTTTGATGGGTATATTGGAAAGCCTGACCAGATCATCATGTGTAACCTTACGTTTAAGCTTTTTAACAAAAGGTTTCAAGCTCTCATCGATGGTTGTCAGAATCTCTTCTTCCGTCTTACAGGTTTTAATATTTTCATACAGTTCATTCTCAATAAATATTTTCTCCAGAGAATAAATATGCCATTCTTCTTCCAGCTCATTCAACCTGATCTCCAATTCCAGCTTAAGAAGCTCACGTGTATTATCAGTACACCGTTTTAATATTTGCGAAACACCTAAAAAATAAGGCTTGTCTTCATCGATCACACAGGAATTCGGAGATATTGATACTTCACAATCGCTAAAAGCATATAAAGCATCAATCATTTTATCAGGAGAAACTCCCGGTGCCAGATGAATCAATATTTCAACATTCTCTGCCGTATCGTCATCGATCTTCTTGATCTTGATTTTTCCTTTTTCATTTGCTTTAACTATGGATTCAATCAGGATGGATGTGGTTTTCCCGTAAGGTATTTCGGTTATACAAAGCGTCTTATTATCAATCTTATTGATTTTTGCACGAATTTTAAGCGCTCCACCCCTTAAACCATCATTGTATTTTGAAACTTCAACCATGCCTCCCGTAGGAAAATCAGGGTATAACTGAAAGCTTTTATTTTCAAGACAGGCTATTGAAGCATCTATCAATTCATTAAAATTATGAGGGAGGATCTTTGATGCAAGGCCCACTGCAATTCCTTCAACACCCTGTGCCAATAATAATGGAAACTTAACCGGCAATGTAATTGGTTCTTTATTCCTTCCATCATAGGAAAGCTTCCAGTTTGTTGTTTTTGGATTGAACACAACTTCAAGTGCAAACTTCGATAGCCTGGCTTCAATATATCGGGGCGCAGCAGCTCCATCTCCTGTGAGAACATTTCCCCAGTTTCCCTGTGCGTCGATCAACAAATCTTTCTGTCCCAGCTGAACCAGGGCATCACCAATAGAAGCATCTCCATGAGGATGATACTGCATAGTATTCCCAATGATGTTGGCAACCTTATTGTACCTGCCGTCATCCAACCTGCGCATAGCATGAAGAATCCTGCGTTGAACAGGTTTCAGACCATCATCAACGTGAGGTACGGCGCGTTCCAGAATAACATAAGAGGCATAATCAAGAAACCAGTCCTGATACATGCCTGATAATTTGGTAACATGAGTTGATTTTTGGTGATCGGCAATCTCAGATTCACTCAATCCGTCTTCTTCATCAGGTATACTCTCTGTTCTATCGATATCTTCCTTACTCATTTGTTTACTTCAACCTTTTTAAGCTTCAACCAAATCTTCTTCAACACGCAAATTCTCAATGATGAAATCCTGTCTTTGAGGAGTATTCTTACCCATATAGAAAGGCAATAACTTGCTTACAGAGTCTTCTTTCTTCAGTGTCACAGGTTCAATACGCATATCCTTTCCTATAAAATGCTTAAACTCATCCGGTGAAATTTCGCCCAGACCCTTAAAACGGGTGATTTCGGGTTTCACACCGAGTTTACTTATAGCATCCAGCTTTTCCTCTTCGCTGTAACAATATATTGTTTTCTGTTTGTTTCTGACACGAAACAAAGGGGTTTGTAAAATATACACATGCCCCCTTCTGACAAGTTCAGGAAAGAACTGAAGAAAGAATGTTAACAAAAGCAAACGAATGTGCATTCCATCCACATCAGCATCAGTGGCAATAACTACATTATGATAACGAAGATTGTCAATATCATCTTCTATATTCAAAGCAGCCTGAAGAAGGTTGAATTCTTCATTCTCATAGACTATCTTTTTCGTGAGTCCGTATGAGTTTAATGGTTTCCCTTTCAAACTGAAAACAGCCTGCGTACTGACATCGCGCGATTTAGTTATTGAACCGCTTGCCGAATCACCTTCAGTGATAAATATTGTTGATTCAAGCTTGCGTTCATCCATTGAGTTCAAATGAATTTTACAATCACGAAGTTTCTTGTTGTGCAAGCTTACTTTTTTTGCTCTTTCTCTGGCAAGTTTCTGAATTCCCGAAATTGCCTTTCTTTCCTTCTCCGATTCAATGATTTTCTTATAAATAACATCTGCTACATCTGTATGTTTATGCAAAAAATCATCCAGATGCTTTTTTACAAAATCGTTCACATAGCGTGAAACAGATGGTCCTTTTGGGCCGATATCTTTTGAACCAAGCTTTGTTTTTGTTTGTGATTCAAATATAGGTTCTTCAATTTTTATACTGACAGCTGCTATGATAGACGCTCGGATATCAGAGGAATCAAAATTCTTGTTAAAGAATTCCCTGATTGTCTTTACATAAGCTTCCCGAAAAGCCTGCAAATGTGTACCGCCCTGAGTAGTATGTTGTCCATTTACAAAGGCATAATAGGTTTCACCGTACTGATTCACATGTGTCATTGCAACCTCAAGATCACCATTCTTTAAATGAATGATCGGATAAAGTCCTTCAGAACTCATGTTCTCATCAAGCAAATCAAGCAATCCGTTTTTGGAAACATATTTTTTCCCATTGATTTTAATTACCAGACCTGCATTTAAGTAAATATAGTTGCGAACCAGGGATTCAATATAATCTTCAATAAACCTGTAATTCCCAAACAATTTTCCGTCAGGAACAAACTGAACAAGTGTCCCGTTTTTCTCAATGCTTTTTTCTTCACCGGATTCATCCACTATATTTCCTTCAGAAAAGTATACTGCCTTAACTATTCCGTCACGGTATGCTTTAATGGTAAACTGAGATGATAATGCATTCACTGCTTTTATTCCTACACCGTTTAATCCAACAGATTTCTTAAACACTTTTGAATCATACTTAGCTCCGGTATTCATCCTGGAAGCAACCTCCTTTAACTTGCCCAATGGAATACCGCGTCCAAAATCCCTGACACTTACCAAATTCTCATCAATGGTAATTTCAATTTCCTTTCCGAACCCCATCATGTATTCGTCAACAGAGTTATCCAACACCTCCTTCAGAAGTATGTAAATGCCATCATCCTTGGATGAACCATCTCCCAGTTTCCCTATATACATACCGGGTCTCCGGCGTATATGCTCTTTCCAGTCTAATGTCCGGATCGTTTCTTCAGAATAATTTGCTACCGACATAATCATTGGCTTTGCGACAAATATATAGAATTAGAAGGTGGTTGATGAATTTGTTTATTAACGCTTAATTAACAGGGTCGGTTGTTGATATGTTATTAAATGAGTTAGGTTGTGGAAAAAAATAAGGCAGGAAACGAATGTTCCTGCCTTTGGGTGTCAATCAATCAATAACTTAAAATTAGCTTCCCGAATTTACAAAATTTTATTCAAAACTCCAAGGGTTTTATAATTAAGAAGTTATGCACCAATAGCCGATCTTAAAAAGAATCCGTTTTCTACAGTAAAAACAATTAAAAAGTCCGGGGTATTCAGTTCTTATCAACGCGGTTAAATCCCGATAGATATGGAATTATGATAATGAATATTTAAGCCGTTACCCACTTAAGGACCTCTTCCTGTGAAGGATTTTTCAATCCCAATTTGTATTTTTTATTATATCCGCAAAGATCCTGATGAAGTTTGGTGTGTTTTTCAACTCTTTTTAATGAGTCAAGTGTTTTATAACCCAACTTTTTAAGCGGATCAACCCATTCTTCCGGTATGCCTAATTCTAAAAACAGCTTTTTACTATCCGTTTTTTCTTTCTTTTCAGGTCTCATCTGAGGAAAGAACAGAACGTCCTGTATGCTCGACTGGTTCGTCATGATCATGGCCAATCTGTCAACACCAATTCCCATGCCTGAGGTTGGCGGCATTCCATATTCCAGAGCACGTATGAAATCATAATCGATATACATGGCTTCTTCATCTCCCTTTTCAGACAATTTGAGTTGTTCTTTGAATCGATCCAGTTGATCTATGGGATCATTCAGTTCAGAATAAGCATTGCATAGTTCTTGCCCGTTAACTATCAATTCAAACCGTTCGGTGAGGTCAGGATTGGATCGGTGTTTTTTGCATAACGGAGACATTTCGATCGGATAATCAATGACAAATGTCGGTTGACTCAAATGAATTTCAACTTTTTCGCTAAAAATTTCATCAATGATCTTTCCTTTGCCCATGGTATCATCCACTTCTATATTTAAATCCCTGCATACTTTCCTTAATTGCTCTCCATTCATGCCTGTAATATCTGCCCCTGCAAATTCCCTGATAGAATCTATCATGGTGATTCTTTTATAAGGTCTTTTAAAATCTATTATTTTATCACCCAAAGGAAGTTTTGTTTTTCCATGGAGATCCAGTGCTACTTTCTCAATAATCTCTTCGGTGAAATCCATCATCCAGTTATAATCTTTGTATGCGACATAGATTTCCATAACTGTAAATTCAGGATTATGAGAACGATCCATTCCCTCATTTCTAAAGTCGCGTGAAAATTCATACACTCCATTGAATCCTCCCACAATAAGCCGTTTCAAATACAATTCATTGGCTATTCTCAGATAAAGAGGAATGTCAAGGGTGTTATGATATGTCTTGAAAGGCTTTGCCGCTGCTCCGCCAGGAATAGCCTGTAAAACAGGCGTTTCAACCTCCAGATATCCTTTGGAATTAAACAATTCCCGCATGGAATCAATAATTCCTGTACGTTTTAAAAAAACATCACGTACCTCAGGATTTACCAGTAAGTCAACATATCTCTGTCTGTACCTGAAATCGGGATCAGTGACAGCATCATACACTTTTCCTTCTTTTTCCTTAACAACAGGCAAGGGTTTTAAAGATTTTGCAAGTACTGTCAATTCTTTTACATGAATGGATATTTCGCCCATCTGAGTAATAAAAACAAATCCTTTAACGCCAATAAAATCACCGATATCCAATAATTTCTTAAACACCGTATTATAATAGGTTGTATCTTCTCCCGGACAGAGATCATCGCGTGTTATGTACAACTGAATTCTGC